>Ga0209305_1001114_pt1 | contig 17752 bp, 10 predicted proteins | sample COGITO_mtgs_1103_FD_184792 | JGI IMG/M metagenome (GOLD analysis project Ga0209305, IMG submission 184792) | Pelagic marine microbial communities from North Sea - COGITO_mtgs_110321 (SPAdes) (version 2) | ecosystem: Environmental > Aquatic > Marine > Epipelagic ...
GGTGAAACTCGTCTCGGACGACACCAAAAAGCAGAAGAAGGCGAAAACAGTCGAGAGAACGCGAAAAACGAAGAAAGTAACGTCGACGACGCGGATGGAAGATTTCTATGAGGAAGGGAAGAAAAAGCGTAAAAAGGGCGAGGAAGAAAACGCCGAGCAGAAGAAGCAGATCTCGACAAAGCCGAAGAAAATGTCGTCGAAAAAGAAAGCGTCCATGGGTTTGCGCTTTCAACAAGCAGTCACCTTGGACGATTTCTTGGACGGTTACAACACGCAGGTAAACCTGCCACCAAAACGCGTTTTGGCGTTGACGACGGCGGAGAAATCCAAGCGCTCGTCGTACATCAACTACTGGAAACCGTTCGCGAGAATCTTCAGCGACGCGCTTTCTGACTTCGAGACGTTGTTTGGCGATAAAGCTGGCGAATACATCGGCGAGTTCGAACTGGCGATGGAAGAAGCGCTCGTGATTTCTGCCGAGCAGGCGAGCAGGCGAGCAGGCGAGCAAAAACGGTGGAAACCGGTCGCGTCAGCTTTCATTTCTGCTTCAGCAGAAACGCGCGAGACGATGCGCACGAGTTGGAATCTGAAAGGCATCATGAATCAGATGCATAACCAAATCGTGGACTCCGCAATAGTCAGAGCGGGTGCAAAGGGTATACACGCAAAGGATATACTCTCTGAAAGAGAGAAGGTCAAGTTGAATACTGTGCGTGCAGTCCAGCTAAAAGGCATGCAAGAAGGCCTTTACAAACGGGTCTCGCCTGGCACGTATGCGATTACGTCGAAAGGAAGTGAGAAGGTGATTAAAAAGATGAAGAACGAAGAATATATTATTGAAACATAAGTGTCTTTGCATTCCGCCATAAAATATCTTGAATCTCCCCTCGGGGAAAACGAATCGACGCACCATGAACACATTTTTACCGGCGAACATGTTGACGAACAAAGATAAAGTCATCTCTCTTCGAGACGATACCGTCAAAGTCTCCGACGAAAACGCTGATAGAACGACGATGGTAAGACCTCCTTCTTCCTCGTATTCCGCGCGAGTTAAAGTGCATATTAAGCCACTGGGTATCAAGTTCGTTGAGAAGATCGATTCGTCTGCGTGTCCAACCATACGCGACTTTGTCGAGCGACAGCTGTGGAAAGTCCAGGAAATACGAGGGAAGGAAATAAAGATATACGTGGAAGAAGAGGGAAACGAAGAGGAAGGGTACGAGTTGTTCGGCGACACGGAAACCTGCGTTTTAAAACCGGACGAATTGTTGACGGTGAAACTCGTCTCGGACGACACCAAAAAGCAGAAGAAGGCGAAAACAGTCGAGAGAACGCGAAAAACGAAGAAAGTAACGTCGACGACGCGGATGGTAGATTTCTATGAGGAAGGGAAGAAAAAGCGTAAAAAGGGCGAGGAAGAAAACGCTGAGAAGGATTCGTCGAGCGAGGACGAGGACGGAGAGAATGAGTCGATTCTGAAACACCAAATCGTGCACTCCGCAATAGTCAGAGCGGGTGCAAAGGGTATACACGCAAAGGATCTCTCTGAAAGAGAGAAGGTCAAGTTGAATACTGTGCGTGCAGTCCAGCTAAAAGGCATGCAAGAAGGCATTTACAAACGGGTCTCGCCTGGCACGTATGCGATTACGTCGAAAGGAAGTGAGAAGGTGATTAAAAAGATGAAGAACTCTCCTAACTCTGTGCTCACAATCTCGACACCGACGAATGCGAAAAATTTTACCACGATAAAGTCGCCGCTCACGACTCAAAGAAAACTTCTCACGACTGACGACATATCGTCTCGATTGACGGGAAAGATGATTTCTGTAAAATTTGAAGATCCGCCCGAGTGGTTTGTTGCAACCGTACTATCATTCGATGTGATCGAGCAAAAATCTTCGCTGTTTTACCAAGACGGCGATCGAGAGCTTTTGAACATGGCAAAAGCGTGTCGTAAAGGCCAACTTTCGTGGGTAGTGCACGGCGACAACGGCACGTCTAAAACTCATTACCGTTTACCCCCTCCCTCTCCAATTACGGATTCTGAAAAAGCTCAGCGCGCACTCGAGAGGTTACGTAGCTACATCAAATCTTTAAACGGTACTTTGCCCGAAGGATGGAACGACGTTGACATCCACTACTATCGCAACGGCGTTTCAGAAAATTACTTTATTTCACCAGAGGGCAAGAAATATAAAGGACCTCGGGCAGTAGCAAAAGCTTTGAACCTGCTATGAGCGCACGCAAAAAAGGAGAAGTAATGTACCACCACTAGTAATTCTAGACTTTCGTAGAGAAACGCGCATTTTAAAAGAGAATACCACTTGCTAAATACACATACGCTACGTTTCATGGCTAAATTATGCTATTATTATCATCATCTAATTGCGAACTTCTCTTTTACTCTCATCATCATCATCATCACTTGGAGGCTTTTTTTGATTTTTTCTCCTTCTTCTCTTTCTTTTCCTTCTTTTTCTTCGAGACAGAATCCGTGGAAGACATGCTCTGAGAGTTCTTGGTTTTAAACCCGAGCGTCGGCTGCAAAGCGTCTGCAAAAGAATCGATCGAGTTTGGATCTTTCACTTCCTCGTACTCGAAAGCTTTCGCCAGTTGGTCGATCTCCTCTTCGTCGTCGTCTTTGCCGCCACTTTTCAAACCAGCACTCGTGGCTATTTCTTCGCGTTGTCTTCTCAACCGCACCTCTTCGGCATCTTTCGCCTTATCGGCGGGCGTCTTCACTAATTTGGAGCCTCCAAAGAACGGGTCCGTTTTTGGAACGGTTCGAATAAACTCCGCGCTCGTTGGCGAACTCACTTTCTTCGTCTTCTCATCATCGTCATCGTCGTCGTCGTCTGAATCGTCCCATCCATCCATACGAATCGCAGTGGACTTTTTCGGCGTTCCGTCTTCGTCCCAGTCTCTTCCGTTTCGATCATTATCGCTATCGTCGTCGTCGTCGTCGTCGAAAAAGTCGTCTTTGCCTCCATTCTTCTTTTCCGCCGCGTCCAAAATGAGCTTTTCCATCGCGCCGAGCGGTTCTTCAATTTGCTTCCCGCCGACGGCGTTTACTTTTCCGCCGGGCAAATGCGAAAACTGTGGCAACACCTTCACCTTCAATTCCTCTTCGGTCGATTCTTTGAAGTTTGAGTTTTTCTGTTTACCCTCTCCGGCTAAACCAAGCGTCGCAAACTGTTTAGCGTTCTTCGCGAGATTTTCGGCAAGCTCCGCGGGCGTTTGAGCAGCGACAGCTGAAACGCCAGCGTACGCCGACGATATCGCCGCCGACGCTAAAACCAATGGAACTTCACCAATCTTTGTGTTTGATAGCTTCGCAAACGTAAGCGCGTCTTCATCTTTATCCTTGTTACTACCACCACCACCACCACCGCCGCTAAAACTACTTTGCTTTCGCACCGTCGCAGGCGCCGCGACTCCCGCCGAAGGTGCTTCACCACCCCCGACGTTACCTCGTTCATGCGCCATCTTCGCCTCGTGAGAATCTTCAATCTTTCTCTGATGTTGCTCGTACGAGCCCGACGTTTTCATCGTCCTCAACGCCTCTTGCGCTTGAACTATGTGCGACGTATTCTGTTTCAACTGACTCTCCAAATTCGTGCGTTTCAAACACAAAAACGGGACGTGTAAAAACGTGCTCAACGCTTTCAACCCGAAATTATTCAACATGCTCGTCTCAAATACAAACGGTCGGATTGGCCTGGTCTCAGAAAACAATCTCGCCACTTCCTGCTCGACGTCGTCTATGTGCAAAATCCTCTTCGACGCTGGGTAATCTCTAAAATTCAAGCAAATCGCCACCGGCAAATGCGTCGGTACTTTCTCAATCTCCCTCAACACGTACTCGTACGTCCACTTTTTACTCGGATCTACGCAAAATATAGCCGCGTGTGCGTTTGAATACACATCAATCATAGTCGCGTCCAGCGGAAACGTGTGCGCGCCTTCTTCGATCCCTCCGTTGGCCTCGCCAACCGGCCCGTTCATCAAAGCCGCCCTATGCGCCAACGTCAAACTCTCCGAAATTTTCCTCGCGTTCGCTTTATCCACCACGTCCCACACTTCCAACATGATTTCGTCTCGTAAAGATCCTTTCGCTTTCCACTCCACGTGCGCGGTTTTTATCTCGTTCGTCGGCTGGTACTCGGAGATGAAATCGCCTCCTCGCAATCTTCTCAACAAGGCGGTTTTCCCAGTGGCGGAATCGCCTCTCAAAACGACTTTCACGTTGTACTTCTCTCCGGTTTTTTTAAATCTGTTCGCGATGGCTTGGTCCATTTTCGCAATTTGACGTCTGTTTTGTTGTTGTTGTTGAGAAGACGAAGAAGAGCTCATCATCATCGATCCTAAAGGATTCGACGCAAACGCGGACGAAGAATTCGACGATGAGGAGGAGGAGAACGGGGATGAAATCGCAGGAAGCCAGGAGTACCAAGACGTCGAAGGAGAGCTGGTGGAAGCGAGAACATCGTTAGTGTTTCGCTGCTGATGCGTTTCCGGAGTCGACGACGACATCGTGCGTGGAAGGTCGCGTCGTAATTAATATTTGGGTGGAAATTAAATGGAGAATGTGATGCAAAATCCACGAGTACCTAAAATAACACACACACACCGCTATTACGACTTTCTTTCGCAGTTTGCAACAGAAGATGTTTTTTGTCTGCAGTTTTCCAACTCGAGACTCAAATCGTCCAACTCTTTCTCCAACGCTCTTCTTTTTTGTCTGAGCCGCGCGATCTCGTCGTCTTTCGTCTTCTCGGCGTTCGAGAGACGTTCGAAGAAAGACTGTAACCGAGCGACGGCGGTTGCGAGTTCGGCTTTATCTTTTACCAGCTGCGAATCGGTTTCGGATTGGAATTTTTCACACTCGATGAGGCGTTTATTGGCTAAAACGAGTTGTGATTCGAGATCGGAGACGAGTTTGGCGGTTTGCGTGTGTTCGAACGAAGCGCGTTGGAAAAGCAGACGTTCGCTTCGCTCGTCCTCCTCTCCCGTTTTCGTCGGCGACGAAGCGCCTTCTTCCAACTCTTCTTCTTCATCCTTCGCGAAAAGCTTCCCTATCAGAGCATTCACGAGCACATCTCCATCCATCATCCCTCGCAATTTCTCTTTCTCCTTTTCCATCTGCTCTTGTATCTCTCTCGCGTTCGTTTCCGCTTTCCTTTCCACTTCTTCTTTCAAAACTTGGAGCGTTTTCTCTTTTCTTTGTTCGTTGAACAGTAACCGATCGACTTCCACTCTCAATCGCATTCTCCCGGCTTCGACTTCGATGAAATCGTTCGTCATCTTCGCGTTGAGTTCACGCATAAATTTTAACTCGCGTTCGAGTTCCCTCGTGTGCGCTTCCGAGAGTTTTTCTTCTTCCTTTTTCGCTTTTCTCTCGCGTTCGAGTTCTGCGTTTTTCTCGTCTGCTCTTAAAAGCTGTTCGCGCAAAGCGTTGAGTCGCGAAGGGAGAAACATTTCAGACGACGCGTGTTCGGACGTTTCGTTTTGATGAGCGTTCGATTTCGCGTTCATCTTGGTTCGAGAAGAAAGAGAGCGCAGGAGAGAGAGAATCAGAGTTTCGCGCGCTTAAGTGCTTACGCGTATTTTGTGACGAGACACCCGACTTTGAATTCAATTTTCTATTACATATAAACGCGCGAGGAGGAGGAGAAGGAGGAGAGTTATCACTTCTTCACTAAGTTCTTCGCCAACAGTGGATTATTACTCGCAAACTGACTCAACTTTTGCTTCTCTCGCATCTTCGCCTTCCGCATCTCTTCCTCTTTCACTTGCTCGGGAGTCAACTTCCCGGTGGCTAAATCCTTCGCTTTTTGTGCCTCTTTTAAAGCTTTTTTCTCCGCCATCGCTTTCGCGTCTCTTTCGGCTCTTTGCGCGGGCGTTAACGATTCTTTGTTCCCTTTCGCATTTTTATCGTTGCTGCCTTTCTTGGCGTTCTTTTCGCGAGCGAGGTCGCGAGATAATCCTCGCGCCATTTGACGCGTGATGTGATGTGTGATTTCAAGTGACGAATAAAAAAGAAGTTTCCCCTCAGAATATTCTTGGAAAATAAAAGACGATGATGACGATGATGTTAAGAAGTGCGTCGAGAAGACGCGCCGCTTCTCACTCGTCGTCCTCCGAGTTGTTCTTTTCTCTGGTGAAGAAGAGTTCGTCGTTCACGACGACGGGTTTAAGAGGTGATGTGTATTACGATGTTGATGATGAGAAGAAGAGCGTCAATACCTATTACCCGATGATGATGATGAGAAAAGAGAACAACATTAACGACGCGAAAAGGAGGAGGAGACATGAGAGGATGTTTTCCTCCTCGTCAGCGTCGACGTCTTCTTCTTCTCCTAATACTACTACTAAAGTCGACGATATCCTCAAGCAGTTCTTGTCGTTAACCGCCGAGGAGAAACGAGACGTGTTTCAAAGTCTGTTCGGAAAAGGAGGAGAAGAGAGGAAAATTTTAGCCGAGAAGGAGAAGAAGTTGTTCGCGGCGTTCGATAGCGACGGGGATAAAATGTTAACGCCGCAAGAGTTTCAAAACTTTCACCGGGCATTTTTGTGGCGACATTTACAGCAGGAGCCGGAAGTAGGAAACGAGGACGGAGAGCAGAGGAGTAGCGGGAGTAGCGGGAGTAGTAAAGAGATCACCTACGCGCAGCTTAAATCGGTGGCGCTATCGCAGATGTACCCGTTCATCGGGTTTGGTTTTTTAGATAACGCTTTGATGCTTGCGTTTGGGGAAACTATTGAATCATCGGTCGGACTGTCGCTGGGTTTATCAACGATGGCGGCCGCGGCGATTGGGAACACGTTGTCCGACGTCTGCGGCGTCGGGTTGGCGAATAAGATTGAGTATTGGTGTGCAAAGTTTGGATTGACGGAAGAGGTGACGATGACGACGGGCCAGGCGAAAGAGATGCGGGTGGTGGTGGCGAGATTAGGCGGGGCGATGACGGGAGTAACCATAGGATGCATCGTCGGATCGTTCCCGCTCTTGCTTCATTAGCTTTATTTATTACTTTTTGTAAACGTATTTATTATTGTATTGTTTTAATTTACACGCATCTGTTCGACGCGGCGTTGCTTTAATCTAACTAAAGAGTTCCGCTCAGGCCCGGAACGTGTATCCCGACCGCTCAAACTCTTGAATTTCTCGCCTCGAGATGAGCAAATCGCAACCAATTCGCGCGTGCGTAATACCGGCTCTGCAAGTAATCTCTTTTCCTTTCAATCGGTACGTCAACGTGCAGCAGTAAATCATTTCTGACGCACCCGCGACGACACCGTGCACGGCTTGTTTCTCCCATCTCGACTCAGTCGGACGTCCTAACGCATCGCACAGACCGAGCGTTTGCGCGATGTGCTTTTGAATCAACGTACACCCACCGTTCCCGGTATCTAAGCACGCGCGATACTTTCCGAGCCACTGCAATCCCATGTCTCGAACTTCTACGTACTCGTCCGTAGATATTTGAAAATCTTCCGCGCACGGCCCTTCCGCAGGGATGTACATGGGCGGCTGCCAAAACGGATTCTCGTTCGCATTCCACTCTTCTGCGCTCGTATTCCCTTCTTCTTTTTTGTCCTTCTCGTCAGCGGGTTCTCGAAACCCAAGCAACCGTTTCTTTGCGCGTTCCAACATCACTCTCCTCCTCTCAACTTTCCTCTTCCTCTCCTTCTCTTTCTCGTCGTCAACAACGTCGTCGTCTATCACAATGGGTTTCATATCTTCCTCCAACTTTCTCTTCTTACTCTCTTCGTTCCAAGCGAGTTCGGTTTGCTCGTAGGATTTCGTCAACTTCTCTCGATTGACGTCTCTCCCTGCAAACATCGGCGACTCTTCGTCCTTTTCTTCTCCCTCCTCGTTCTCATTCTTCTTCAAACTCTTCTCCAAACTCTTACTCGGTCTGCTCCAATCGAACATGTCCACGAACGCGTTGTTCGTCCTCTTCGGCTTCTCCTTCTTTTCCTTCTCCTTCTCGATTCCATCGTCGTCTTTTCGTTCCATCTCTCGAATCTCCTCCTTCGTCATTAAACTCGCGCCTTTCACTCTCTTTTCCCCTCTGCTCAACTTTTCCCACACCGGCTTCTCTATACCTTTGAAACAATCGTAACACTGCTTGTGATGCTTTGGCGCATCCGAGATATCCGTTCCACAATCTCGACAATATTTCTCTTCTTTTGCGATTTTAGAACCGTCGATGTGCGTTTTATTCGTACACGAAGACGCGAGGTGCGTGGAACGTCCACAACGCGTGCACGGCGCATTTTTCACCTCATTCGACGGTGGATTTGGTTTCTTTTTCTTATACTTATTGTTGTTGTGTGTGGACTTTTTCTTGAAGTCCGCGAAGGTGTGGATGGGCATCGAAGAAGTGGAGTGAAATGAAGCAATTTTTGGTGGTTTCAAACTTTTTTTGCGTGCGTTTTTTTTACTTTTTTGTTCTTTTTAGGTGTTCACATTTGTGGTGGTCGTCCTCCCTCAGTCTCGAGGGGTCCAGACTTCCTTCAAGTCATAATACTAGTATTATTTTTAACAGAGCTATCGTCTCGCTATCAACCGTTACGATGATGATCAATCGCTTGGATGTATAAATTCTATAACTTTCTCCTAATAACGCGCGAGTGCGCAATGTGTATGTACAGTATCATCATTTTTTCTTTTTTGGTGGTTTTAAAACGACAGCCATCGCGTTCGCGTCGACTTCGTCGTGCAGCGCGTGCCACATTTTGGAAGCGAGGTTGAACTTTAACGTTTTCAAGATTCGACTGGAGCGCAACGCATCTGGAACTTTCTCGCTCGTGCCGTGGATTTTTCGCAAGGCGACGCCGTCGACGTTTCTTCCATCGGCGCCGGTACTTTCGCTTTTGCTCACTTTATACAAACCGCGATAGGTTTTCGAGTTTTCACTGGTTTCCGAGAACAAGATTATGAATTGATGCTTCGCCCCCGGAGCGTTTTCAGTTTCCAACGCTTGCAACGCTTCGTTTCGAAGACGTTTCATCTGATCGCTTTCGCCTGCCAAGGCTCCAAATTTCAGCGCTATTTTAATTTCAGACGCGTTCGTTCGTTTTCCAACGTTTGCTGATGCTTTCGAGAAGGATGGTGATACCGATGGTGACGAAGCGCGTCTCAATCGCTCGGCACTCTTCGTCGTAAAATACGGAGAGGAGGTTTTATTTACTTTTTTCTTCTCTCCAGACGCAAATGACGAAGATAAAGACGCTTTTCCTCGTCTCAGCAAAGCAATCTCAGCAACCGAGAGTTTCGTTTCCGCTTTCGATACCGCGGCTTCGTCCGGATTGAGCGGCGAAAACCACGCCAAAGGTTCGGGGTTTCTCCTCACTTTCGAAACGCTCGACACCTGATTTTCTTCGTTTTCTTCTTCTTCTTCTTCTTCTTCTTCTTCTTCTTCTTCTTCCGTGCTTTTATTCCATCGCATAAAACTCGGCGCACGCTGTATGGGTGATCTTCGTTCAAACAAATCATTTCCATCTTCCTCTCTATCCTCTTCATCATCATTTCTTCGCGTGATAATATTGTTAGCATTTGAATTCTTAAACGGCGGCGACGTCTCGAACGTCCTCTCGCCGCCTAACAATGAAAACGCGTTGATAAACTTCACCGGCGACGAGACGTTTGGAGGAGCGGGAGGTAACGAAGTAGAAGACGAACCTCTCGCGTTCGGCGCGACGATGTGATCAAAGCCTAAATCATCGAGCTCGTCCAACGCGTCTCCATCTCTCGTTCCAAATACATCGTCGTCGTCTTCGTCCTCTTCCTCATTATCCTCCTCCTCCTTCGCGTCTTCTCCTCCCTTTTTGTCGTCGTAACCGTGCAAAAAATCCTTCGACAACTTTTCAACTTCCTCTCTCAAATCGTACTTCTCTTTCAACTTTTGAATAACTTCCAGAATACCAAACTCGTCTTCCTCTAACACCGCTTTCACGTATTCTCCGCCAACGTTCAACTCGTCCAAGGCGACGTGGAGCAACACCGAATCCGACGGGCTTTTATTATTATTATTATCATCATCATAATCATCATCATCATCATCATCGTCGTTCGTCTTCTTCGTTCTCTTCGTCAAATCCTGCTCTTTCGAGAGTAAATTCTCGCACAGAACGAGGAGCACCGAGCACGACTTCAGCTCTTTCACGGACGCGATAGAAGAACGCTGGTTCGTGACTTCGCTCAGCCACGATAACAACCCCGACATCATCGACGATCGTTGTTCTTTCATGTCTTCTTTCGTGTTCATTTTGATATACAATTAGTATAAAGTTTGTGGGATTTTCAAAAAGTCCTCCAAAACACACGCGTTGTTTTCCTCAACCGTCAACTGTCGTCTGGCTTATTTTGGACCAAAACCAAAAAAAAGATACGGAAGTTGATGAATGAAATTTCTTTATTATAGTAAGCGTCGACGCACACACACGCAAGAGATCGAAAGAACAACTCTTCAGAAATAATAGTAATAATGTTCACCTCGTCGTCTGCATCATCGTCTTCTATCGGTTCTTCCTCTTTTCTTCTTCAAAATCATCTCTTTGGAGGAGGAAAGAATGATGATGATGTTGGAAGATGCTTTTTGAAAAAAACTCGTGGCTCTCGTTCCACGTCGTCTTTTGCGAGAAGACAGTTAAGAAGAAGAGGAAACGACAACAAATCCATCGCGATAACAGAGTGCGTGACGGCGAAAACAGCCTTAAAAGAGTGGTCGAAAACGGAGAAAGCGATCGAACGAGGCGAACAAGTCTTGTTATTCAGAAAAGGAGGGATCAACGACAACAACAACGGTGGGTTTCAGATTTTGGAGAATCAGTTTGTCATATTCCCGACGTCGTTTCATTCTGCCAATAATGGGGGCGAAAGCGACGCAATGCCCGATATGAAGAAAGGCGACTCGGTGCCATTTTCGATCGTCTGTCGAATAACTCGAGCGTGGCAAACCTCCGATAAGAGCGTGATTAAAGCTTTGGAGAAATTTCACGCGTTGCGAGAGGATGAAATCGTATCTCGGGTGAATTATAAACCGAACGAACCGTATTCGATTTTAGAGGTGCGAGCGTACGTGTTGCCGAAGGACGAGTACGCGTTACCGGCGGACGTGGAGAAGTACGGCGGTTGTAAATCCTGGATTGAAAAACTCCCGTTTGGAATTCCAGACACAACCACGCTCCCTCCTGTGCTCGATCAGAGAGACTGGTTGATTTCTCAATCCGACTTAAAACGGAAGCTTGAGTTTCTCGTGGCCACCGGCGTCGAGATCAAGGAGTTGCCCATATAAACTATAAAATATATTAGTAGCATTCTTTTCTGTTGTAATATAAAGTATAAAATCTACGATGTTATGGAATAATACGTGTATATAGTTACATTTGGTGTTTTGTCTCTCTCTTTATTGTTCTCTCTCTCTCTCTCTCTCTCTCTTCTCTTTTTTTATCTAAACTCGTCCTCCAACGCTCTGAACGCGTCGATCAAATCGGCTTCTAATTGCGTCAATCTTTGTTGCACCACGTCTTCTCCATCCCCCCTTCAAACTTTTGACTGGCAATTCTATACATCAAATCTCCCATTCGCGCTTGGATGACGTTAAACGTAATCTTAGCTCCGTCGGTCATTTGTGTTCTCTCAACCGCGGCGTTGGATAAATCGTAAAACAAGACGATGTTTTTCAACATCGCGATGGACTTGTAAAACGGGCAGTACTTATCGTACGGCGTGAACGAGTTTTGTTGAAGAAAATCCTCCTTCAAAAACTTGGCAGTTTCCAACGTAATTTTATCGCTCTCTGCTAACGAATCCTTACCGACTAATTGAACGATTTCGTTCAATTCGTCTTCTTTTTGTAAAACGTCCCGAGCTTTCGCGCGCGTCTTCAAAAACGTCGGATCCGTCTTCTCATAAAACGGTTCTAACGCGTTGTTGTATTTCGAGTACGAAATCAACCAGTTGACGGAAGGAAAGTGTTTTCTCTGCGCCAACTTTTTATCCAAACCCCAAAAGACTTGGACGATACCTAAGGTTGCGGAGGTGACTGGATCGGAGAAATCCCCGCCCGGAGGAGAAACCGCGCCGACGATGGTCACGGAACCTTCTCTCGACGGCGAACCTAAACACTTCACTCTTCCTGCTCTCTCGTAGAACGATGCCAATCTGGCGCCTAAATACGCCGGATAACCAGAATCCGCCGGCATTTCCGCTAATCTCCCTGAAATCTCTCTCAACGCCTCGGCCCATCGAGACGTGGAATCTGCCATCATAGAGATGTTATACCCTTGGTCTCTAAAATACTCTGCTAAGGTGATCCCGGTATAAATCGAAGCCTCTCTCGCCGCGACTGGCATGTTCGACGTGTTCGCCACCAGCGTCGTTCGCTTCATGATGCTTTCTTCCGAACCGTCCGGCAACGTCATCGTCAACTCCGGGAACTCGTACAACACTTCCGCCATCTCGTTCCCTCGTTCACCACAACCGACGTAAATAATCCCGTCAGAGTTACTATACTTCGACAGCGCTTGCGAAATGACCGTCTTTCCGCACCCAAACGCGCCTGGAATCGCGCACGTTCCGCCTTGCACCGAAGGGAACATAATATCCAACACTCTCTGACCGGTTAACAACGGATGATTCGCGGCTAATTTCTCCGCCGTCGGTCTTGGCGCTCTCACTGGCCACTGCTGCAACATCGTAAACTCCTTCTTCTCGCCATTAAACTCGACCTCGATAACTTTCTCTTTCAAATCGTACTCGCCTTCCTCCGCCAAGTACGTGATTTTCCCTTTCGCGTTCGGTGGTAACATGATTTTGTGACTAATCAACACGTTTTCCGGAACGACTGCAAAAATATCCCCGGCAGAAATGTGGTCGCCAACCTTATACCTCTTATTCTCTCCGCCTTTGGGATGTTGGAACTCCCACGTCTTCGCGATGTCCAACGCCGGCACGTTCACCCCTCTCGGAATGAAGCAGTCGCCGCTCAATTGCGCAATCGTTTCCAACGGCCGTTGAATCCCATCAAAGATGTTCCCCATCACGCCTGGGCCTAAGGACACCGACAACGGTTGTCTCGTCCGTTGCACCGGATCCCCGACGGTCAAACCTGCCGTTTCTTCGTAACACTGAATCGTCGCCGTGTCGCCTTCGAGCCGAATGATCTCCCCGATGAGTTGATCTCCTCCGACCCTGACGAGCTCGTACATGGCTGCGCCGTACATGTTCTCCGCGATCACGACTGGGCCGGAGACTTTTTTCACCGCGCCGTACTCGGACTCCGGTTGTTCGTCCTCGAATGCCGCCATCTTTGTTGTTGTTGTTGTTGTTGTCTTTGTCGTTTGTTCTCGTGCGTTCTAATAAAATGGATAAAACACGAACAAAGTGAGGGAAACAAAGTCTGACGTTTTTCGCTTGAAAAAATTTTATCAATCGAAAGAAAGTTTATAATAGTTTGATGAAGATGAAACTTGTGTTCTCGTCGCGCGTAAAATTTGTCTGTGAGGCTGATGAGTGATGAGAGCCTTTTTCAAGGCTCGCTTTAAATGAATGAAATACAAACTTTCGAGTCGTCTAAAATCTCGCATACTATTTACTACTAATATTTCTCCCTTCGTTGCCGTGGTAATCTTTCGTTACCAAGCGCTCGGAGAATCCTCTTGCGTGTCTTCGAGTTGTTTTAAAATGCGTAACCTCAACGGGTCGTCGTCTTTGGCGTGTCTTCTTCTTTTGCGCCACGGCGCGGCGTTTTCAAACTCGTCTTCGTCCTCTTCTTGAGAAGAGGCGAGAGGTAGGACGATGTCGTCGACATCGGTATCGTCGTCGAGTTGAACGTTAAAGTCATCTTTTTCGCAGTTGGAGACGAGGTTGTCGATGTCTCGAATAGCCGAGAGGTGGTTTTTGCGGAAAGATTTTGATACCGGGTCGTCCTCTTCCGAATCCTCGGATATCGGGAAGGAGCTCGCGCTGTTCGAAGGCGTGTCCTTCGCGCGGCTTTTTTTCGTATTGATTTTAACGTCGTTGTTGTCGTCGTCGTCTTTGATAGAAGTTAATCGTCTTCCACTCGTGCCGTCGCCTTTGACGATGCGGTTCGCTAATACCTCCAACAGCGTCCGTTGGTTCTTATCCTTCTTCGCTTTGTTTTCCCACGCCCATCGTTTGTGTTGCTCTTTCGTATTTTGCGCGTGGCATCGGCGACACAAAGTGCGCATGTTGTCCACCGTGCACTCGCCGCCCCCGTCCTTCACAGCAAGAATATGGTCTGCCTCCCACGCGGACCCTTCGTACGCGTCTCTCGCTAACTTGTCTGTTTGCGCGCGCGTAAATTGTGGCGCTAAACTTTCAATAATTGGCAAGCGCTGGTGCGGCTTCAAACATTTAATGCGAGAGACCAACGCGTGGCAATCGAGTTTGCATTTTTCACACACGCCTCGGTCGCGTTCAAAAACAGCCATGCGTAACGTCTTCCCCGATCTCGACTGCACGTGGTACTCGAAACAATCCTTCGAACAAAAGAGATCGTGTAAAGAAAGCGGATGTTGCTCTTGCTGTTGAGAATTGGAACCATCGGCGAGAACCATCTTCTTCTTCTTCAACTTTACGTCGTCGTTGAACGCGTACGGTTTGCAGCAGCAATCGCACAGCACTTGAAACTGCATCGTTGATTCCTCATCACCAGAATGAAGTATTATAAACTGTTCGCGCGCTTCGAATCCGAAATTGCTTTTGCGCACTAGAACTGTTCGCGAAACGGCGTCTTTTGGAAGGGTGCCCAGTTTTATCCCAGTGCCGTGTCTCGTCGTGCTCTTTTGTTTCTTCGTTTTAATAAGCGTACTCTCTTCCTCTTTCTTTATCGTCAAATCTCGAAGCAACTGCGCGACGCCGCCGCATTGAACTGGCGTTCGCGATTGAATGACGATATTTTTATCTCGCGACAACAAGCAGTTCCATTCTTCGATAAAAAATTTACAACAGTTGAGCGCGTCGCAGTCGTCGATTAAAGCATCCGGTAAAACAAAGTTGCGCAAAAGCTCTCGCGTTTTTTCGCGCAAAGCAGGAGACATGGTTTTACACGTAACGTCTCTGACTTCGTCTTCTTCTTGGCCGCGTCTATATCTTTCAAGAAACTTTGTCAGCTTATCCCAAGCAACGAACACGTCCACTTGCTTCACCGAGCAGTTCAATCGGGTTTCGTTCGGCAGCAAGCGCATGTCGTGTAAATGTACGCGATCGGTGTGCTCGGAAACGACGAACCAAATAGGCACGCGTTCCGGTTCGGTAAAGAAGGATTTCTTCCGAATCTTCGTTTCCAAGGACCTTTTGCGTTTGACTAAGGATTTGATGCCCGATTCGTGTGGCGTTGGATGTGTTTGAGTTTGGGTCAAGCCGCACACTTGCGTGGCCTCTGTTTCCAGGTGTTCATGTTGTTGCTGCTGTTCCGTCTCGGAGAACAAAACCTGCGGCGCCTCGAGCATGACTTGCGAGCCGTGTTCGTCGCAGTCTAAATTTTCGCGGCCGTCACGGTCGTCGGACCCATCCGTCATCATTGTGTTTTGTTCAATCTTCCTACCTAATCTTTGCCAACGATCGGTATCGAAAGCGCATCCTTCCGCCTTCGCGATGCAATAGTAAATGTTAACGCACGTCTTTGAGTTTTTCCCGTTCCGTTCTCTTCGCCAGGCTCGGTCTTCGGCTTGGAGTAAATCGGCAGGCTTTTGCGGTAACTCGACGAAACATACAGTCGATGCCGACGACAAATCAATCCCGACAGCTAAAGTGATGCCAAAAACAGCCACGCGAACTTTCGCCGGCGAAGGCGTCTTCCCGTCCTCTTCGAAGCCTTGCGATTTGCCCCCGTAAAATTTATCCACGCGCTCGCGGCGCTCAACTGCATCTGTTCGTCCATCCACGCAGACAATCTCCTCCGGCGATAGAACTTTTTGCAATCCGGCGTAAATTTCATCCAATACGGAATGGTGATGACCAAATACGACGACTTGTTGCGATTTATCGATTAAAATAGACTCTTCGAGAAATTTCACCGCTTTCTTCACTTTCAGTTTCCCGATCGCTTGCGCTTCGCCATCGGTATCGGTAACGATGTTCAAATCGTCTTTCTCTTCGTCTATTTCCTCGAACGTATTTCGTTGCGAAACGACAATCGGTTCCTCGTCTTCGTCGTCTTCGTCGGACACCACGTATCTGTGCTCTCGTTCGTCATCACCGCCTTCGCCGACACCAAGTTGCTTCCGCAACAGCGCGAACTTCTTCGCGTGTTCCTTCATCCAGTGCGTAAACTCGCTCGAGATGTCCAAGTAAATCACCTGTCTTCGCTTCGGGGGTAACTGATCCATCACCTCGCACTTCAATCGACGGATCATAACCGCGTGCTTTAACAGCGTGTGCAACTCGTTCAATCGGCGACCGCCTAAAGATTTCCAAAACTTATTCCCCGACCTCGAGGCTTGCGCTAAAACTAATCGACAATAATTCACCCCAAACTCTTGCTTCGTGCCAAACATGTTTGGTCGTAAGCTATCAAGCTGGTTGAAAATATCGAAGGGTTTCACCAACGACGGTGTCCCGGTGCATAAAATCGCCCGCCTCGATCGTGTCTTTAACAACTGCGTCGCGATTGCCGTGTACGCAGCCTCGCTTCCGTACACCGACGTGCTCAACACGTGCGATTCGTCGCATATAATCGTACCCCAGTTGATGTTTAAAAACGAAGTTCGTAAATTACTCAACATGTGATACGAGCTCACCGCTATTTTTCTCTTTCCTTTATACTCTCTCCCTTCTCTCTCGTTCTTCTTATACGCCTCCCCTAAAGCTTCTAAATCCCACTTCGCCGTGGAACCTTCCACGACGACCACGTCTTCCGGTCCAATATCCGGTATCCATCTCTCCAATTCGTTCGCCCACACCGTCCTCATGCTCGCCGGAGCGACAATCAACACTGGGCCTTCCTTTACCTCGTAACAACACATCAGCGCAATCGCTTGCAACGTCTTTCCGACGCCCATCTGGTCCGCAATCATCACTCTCCCGCCTCGAGACAAACCGTACTTCACGCCTTCGATTTGAAACTTGTACATTTTCTCCAACGTTTCTTTCGGTATCCGACTCAAACCTACCTCAAAATTCCTCGCCAACTCGTCCTCGTACCCCGGGTGATGATGCTCCTTCCCCTCTCCCGTGGTGGTTCTTCCGAACACCTTCAAGGTCGTCGCCGGAATCTCCCCTCGATTACAGCTCTTCTCCCGAGGAGGTAACACGTTCTTCTCGTACAACACCGACTGGACTTTCCCAGCCACTTCTCTCGGAAACATCCAAAACGCGCAGTTTCGGTCGTTATTCGTGGATGTTTTCGGCACAAACTGAAACGGAAGAAATGGTTTCGCGCTTTGCAACGCTTTCACGATGGAAGGGACTCTCGGTTCCGACGTGCACGTCAAAATAACATCCTCGTCGGAGATGAATTCCAGTTGCACGATTGGGTCGGAAAAAAGTTTCTTCATCACGTGTTGTTGTTGCTGCTGTTCGTGTTGGAAAGAACTCTGCGGCTGACGCGAAAAAGAAGGAACAGCCGAAGGAGGAGGAACCAACGAAGCCGGTAAAACGCATCGTTGTTGTCCTTGTTGTTGTTGTTGTTGTTGTTGTTGTTGTTCGTTTTGCATCGCACTGAGAGTCATCTCATCTCTCATCTTCGAAGATTGGTTTTCAAATTTTCATCTT
>Ga0209305_1001126_pt1 | contig 17624 bp, 9 predicted proteins | sample COGITO_mtgs_1103_FD_184792 | JGI IMG/M metagenome (GOLD analysis project Ga0209305, IMG submission 184792) | Pelagic marine microbial communities from North Sea - COGITO_mtgs_110321 (SPAdes) (version 2) | ecosystem: Environmental > Aquatic > Marine > Epipelagic ...
TTGGGAGCAAAAATGGTGATATTTTTGTACAATGCTACGCCTTCTATGCGTAAACATCAGATGTGGTATTATTATTACAACGCACGCCCTAATATGCATCCCTGCGACGTTTCGTCGTCGTCTTCTTCGTATTTCTACACACCACTACTTTCTTTGCCGCGCGGCTTTTTCTATTGTATTCATTTCATACACCTTATTTTCGTTTGCTCAAATCCGCCCACGTCTTACCGATTCGTAAATCCGCAAATAAAGGCACTTTCAAATTGAAGTGTTTCCCGACATCTTCCATGGCTTTCCTTGTCTCCCGACCAACCATTTTAGCGAGATTTTCGTCGCATTCGAACAACAACTCGTCGTGTATGGTTAAGATTAAATCGGTTTTTTTCAACAAGGACTTCTTGCGTAAGTTTTCGAGTGCGGACATGGTGGCCATTTTAAGGATGTCAACCGCGCTGCCTTGCATCAAGGTGTTGATGAAAACTCTTTCCGCGGTAGCAGCTTGCGAGGAATTCTCGGATTTCAGTTCTGGTAAATCTCTGAAACGTCCCGATAACGTTCTCGCGCGCGGCGAATCTTTCGTCTTTTCTAAGGCAAGGATTTGCGATTTCCATTTTTCGACGCCCAATAAAGTGGTACCTTTGAGATCATCGAGCATTTTCGTCGCTTCGTTCTCAGCGATGTTCAAGCTCTTTGCAAACAATTTTACGCCGGAACCGTAAATGACACCATATACGAGATTTTTCGTTTGTTTCCTCTGTTCGTCAGTCACCGCGTTGTAATCCACGCGCATCCATTTCGAGGCGATTCGCGTAAACGGATCCGCATTTTCCTCTTCGAACGGGTTAGAACTCAGCGCGGAAATCAACGTCGCATCTTCGGAACAGTGCGCGACTAACCTCAATTCCAATTGAGCATAATCACACGCGACTAAAATCCGCCCTTGTGGAGCTTCAAAGAGCGAGCGCAGAGATGTGGGCACTTTCTCATCAGAAACGGCGCCGTGAGGAATGGAATACAAGTTTGGATTAACGGACGTCGTTCGTCCAGTTTCCGTATCGGTTTGGTTCGCGAACGCGTATATGCGGTCTTTCGTCGTTGCTTTCGTTCGAGAAATATCGACGCCATCCTCATCGACTTCGTCTTCTTCTTGTATGGGACGAGATGCGACCAATGAAAGCTCCTCGGCGGTAGCTACGTACTTACCCAAACTCCTATGCTCGGATATCAACGCCGCGACTGGGTGCGCCAACTGCTTCAAACACTCCGCATCAACTTTAAACTTCTGCCTGCGTTTAATTTTGTCATTTTTACCGTTATCGTTATAACGTTTGGTGTTAAAATCTGGAATTATTGCATCGTCCGGCGGCGTCAAACCTAACGTTTCAAACAGTAAAATACTCACGTCCGTGGACGAGTTCAAATTCACTGAGGGCATTTCGGGCGAATACCATTGCATGCAAATGGTTTCGATCTCATCTCGTCTCTCTTTAGCTTTTGCGATGTGTGGTTGGAGTGCTGCAGCATTAATCGGTACGCCGACATTTTCAATATCGGCCAACGCTCGCGCGAAGGGCATTTCCAACGTTCGCAAAGCTTGGTACACGTCGCTTTTCTTGCACATGTGCTCAAACGTCTCCGAGACGTGCCAAATGGTCGCCACAGCTTTGGCTAGCTCTAGTCGAAACACAGAGAGTTTATTTCGGTGCCTATTTTTTTTTGCTCGGGGATCGTACGTCGATTGGCGTTCGATTTTCGAGACGTTCAGCGCGGGTGAGAGGTCGCCGATGAACGTTCTCAAGATGGCGTCGCACAAGGATGTTTCGTAGGTCATCGCAGCAGATGACATATTCAAGACTACCTTATTGTTATTGTTACTTTCACTAGACGACCGCAACATTCGCGATGACCCCCATGCGTTTGCAGAAGAGACGCACGGTGTCGTCTGCACGTCCGGTCGCAACAACCACGCCATGATGCGAAGATCCAAAACACGCTCGCCACAAAACGCAAAGAAATACTCGTGTGGTTGTTGGGCTACTGAACGAGCGGAATTCTTCAATCTCGATTCGCGGTCTTCGAACGTTTCTGCACCGAGTAAACTTCTCAGTTGCGGTTTCAAATCAATCGTCATTTTCTTCGACCGAGCGTCTCGCAAAATCTCAATCGCCGTGGCAACGTCGCACGCCGGTTTGTCTTTCGTTTCGTTTACGATTTCCGTCGCTTCGTTGCCGGCCTCATCTCTTGACTTTGCACGTAAGCGCATGAAATACACGCACTCGTCGCTAAATGCTAAGAAGATACCAATCGGTGGCAACGAAAACGGTTCCAGTGGGTTTGGTTCGAAGAGAATGGCGTATTTTTCGGACTCGCGCCATTTCTTTGTCAACGCGGCGACTTGTTCAGCATCTCTGCAGAAGACAATGCCCGGGGTTTTGTCGTCGAGATCGAAATCGTCGTCGTCTTCCTCCGTGAACGGCGTTGGATATCTTTTCGCGCGCTTGAAAGAAGAAGCATTCCTCGCGTTCTCATTTTTACCTTCTACCAAAACGTGGTCTTTTCGTTTTTTAACGCCTCCTCTGCAACCTCCCGCCCACATGTCTTCCGCTTCCGCTTGCTCTTCTTCTTCTTCTTCCTTGAGAAGCATCGTGGTCGTGGTGGTCGTAGTGTTATTGGTCGTGTTATTCTCCTCCTCCAAACAAAACAACTCTTCCTCTTCCATCAACTCACGCATTCTCTGTTCCGCTTCTTCTCTCGCCGCTTTCGCTTCCTCGGCGATAAATTTCTCGCACGCTCTAAAAATCTGGTTCGCCGTATGTGCCGAGTTTTTCACCGTGTTCAAACGTTTGATGGCTTTTTGCACTCTTTTGACGCCAAATCCGACGACATCTTTTGGCGACTTCATTCCCGCATCTAGTAACGCTCGCGCTCGAGTCACATCTATGCAGTCTCCGACGCAAGTGAGTGGTAAAATATCTTCTCTGCCACCAACCATGAGCCGTTCCGCAGCGCGATTTACCAAATCGCCTAAATCCTGCCATCGCATGTACACGCACACGGACGAGACGGTGAATCCTAAACGAACCGATTCTTCCTGCAACTTTTTCAACGTATGACCGGTGATGGAATACTTTTTACATATGTGATCGACTTTGACTTCTTCGACTAAGTCGAGTAAAATTAACGCGTTGATGAATCGAATGCACAGCAGTCGTTGCCTCGCATGATTCTCGTCACGCGGGTTGTCCATTTTACCTTGTTGTAAACGAATTTCGACGTACGCGCGTTCAATACCGACCATTTCCAGAACAGACTTTTGCAATGGATCTAAGTTTGAGTACAAATCCATGAAGAACTTTTGATTTAATGGAGGCAACGGGTCAGGCGGGACCATCTTCTTGATGACTTTGCCATTCTTTTGCACGATTTCCTCTTCACGCCAATCCAATGTCGGAGTAATCAGAAACAACAAGTGCAGAGGCGTGGCTAAGACTAAAGCCTTCCTGGCTAACAACAAATCTTGTTCGACGCGTCGAATCGATTCGACTTTGACCATCCCAGATTGCGCCGCGGCGTTTCCTAAATTTGAGGCTGAATACGTGTGCGTTTTCGGACACCATTTCAATAACGCTTCGTCTTGCAACCACTTCAACGCCTCGACGGCGATGGATTGCACGTAATCGTCGAAATCGTTCAACGCGGATAATAGAGTTTTCTGCGCGTAGCGTTTGACTTCTCTCGCGTGTCGGACTAAACCTGAAGCACATCCCTCCAACATGACACGCCGCATGCCAGCTTGTGCCAACGCAGATTCCAACTCGGGCAAATCCCCTTCGAGCATGTCGCGCACTTCCTCGATTTTCTTCTCGAGGACTTTCTCCGGAACGTCTTGACTGACGAAAACGTAAGCGCTGCCTCGATCGTCTAAGCCAGCTCTTCCAGCGCGACCGATCATTTGCTGCAGATTTCTCGGTTCCAGTTTTTGCGTTCCACCGACGAGCAAGTCGCGAACGATAACCCTTCGCGCGGGCATGTTCACGCCCGCCGCGAGCGTGGACGTGGCGCATACGATGCGAACCAAGCCACGTTTATATGCAACTTCAATCGCTTGACGTTCTTCTACTTGCATGCCAGCGTGATGGAACGCAATACCTGAAATGATGTACTTGGCGATATTGGAAATCGAACCATCTTTATCGTTCCTCGGTAAAGCGTCGTAGGCGAATTGTTCTCTCGCCTCGACCGAGTTCCCGATACCTAAATTAACATCAACAAATCTCATTTTCGCCAACTGATCTGCGAGTACTCGACATTTATCTCGCGTGCCGCAAAAGACAAGAACCTGGCCATTTTCCTGTAACGTTTCCATGCACAGTTTACCTACGTGTACCACATCGTTTCCTTGCTCTAACGTACGAACGACTTCGCCCGACGCACTGTCGATAATATTATTTCTCGATTTGACGAAGACTTCCAACGTCACCGGTCGATAGTTACTAATGCTACAAGACGCGTCCAGCCATTCCGCCAGCGCATTTACGTTCGGTAACGTCGCGGACATGCCAACAATCTGTATCGGTCTTTGGTTATTCATTGTATTTTCAACTTCTTTAGACGGTGGCGAGAAGATGGAGTACCCGCCGTCCGAGGACGAGTATTGCGACACGTCGCCCAATACCGTGTTTGTATTTGCGGCATCTCCAGGCGCGCCACTCCCATTCTCTTCAGTCGCGTACACTAACTTCGTCAACAAACACTCCAAAGTCGCACCTCGCCCTGGTTCTTGAACCATGTGTAACTCGTCGACCACCACGCACTTCAAATCTTTCAATCTGTGTTGTTCAATCATCTTCGTCACCAGAGCGTTGGCTTTCTCCGGCGTGCACACAATCAAGTACGTTTGCCCAGTTCCAGATTTCGGTATACCGCCGCCACTCCCACCAAAGTGACGCAACACGCGCAATCGGTGTATGCTCGACAATAAAATCTCCAAGTCTCTCGCTCTTTCCACGCATAAGGACACGAATGGCAACACCAACAAACATATGCACCCTTTGTATTGCGTCAATCTTCTCGCTAACAAAATATCCGCGACTAAGGATTTCCCACCGGACGTGGGCGCGCAATACACGATATTTTGCCCGTGCGTTAATACACCAGGGGTGTTTAGCACGTCCGATTGCCAATCGTACAACTTCTTGATCCCTTTCCTGTGTAAATATTTCACGAACGATTCCGGCAAGTGCAACGAGTGCAACGGAATAGTCTCCGCCGTCGTCGTCTCCGCGAGCTGTTTCTTCTTCTGCTCTTTCTTGAGTAGCGTCGGGGAATCAATCGGAGGTAGCGAGGCTAAAAAACTCTTGGAATGTTGTTGTATTGGAAGAGGAGCAACTGCGTTTTGTTGCTGTTGTTCATTCTCTCCCAGCGCGGCGGCGGTAAAATCTAAAGACCTTCGTCTTCGCTTTGAAGTTTTCAACGAATCTCTCCTCGTCCCGACTGGACCAACGTTCAGCATCAAAAATTGCGCGTCGTCATTTTCGTTCTCCTCCTCCTCCTCTGAGAAGAACCGCGGCGAAGACAACATCACATCCTCGTCGCGCATTGTCGTCATCTCCTTTTCGATGTCTCTTTCAATCTGATCGTTTGTTTTCGCCGGAGAAATGTCTCGCGTGACGTTCTTCATCATCTCTCTTTATTCTTTTTCCCCCAACAAAAAGAAAGAATTGTTGGCACGCACTCAAAAATTATATCTCGAAGACATCCCTGTGAGTGCGTGGCGACATTTGCGACAAAACGCGGGCTTAACGTTTTACTCTGAGAGTAATAGCAGTGGAGTAGTAATGGTGATAGGAAAACAAGAGCGACAGCAAGAGCAACGAGTGGTGCGTGGTTGCGTGTTTGCTGGGTAAAAAATGAGGATTTCTTTTTTTTCCAATTTTTTCTTCCCCTTTTTTTTTCAAGCAATCGAAGAATTCTCTTTCTTTCTTGGATCGAAAAGTCGAGCGAGTGCCCAGATTCGATGCGATGAATAAATTCGAAAAGTTAAGTTCTATCAACAACAGTATCTATCATCTCCTCGCAGCGCGCGCGGCGAGGGCTACATACATAGTCTGCTGAAATTAAACAACGCATGTAATAATAATAATACTAATAGTTTCTTCTAATAGATGCTAATAATAATACTAGTTTACTCATTTCTTATCGTTTAACAATTGATAGGCGATAATCGCGGCGTCTGGGAAACGAGTGACAAAATACAACGCGACGAGGCGTTCGAGTTTGACGTATTCGTCTTCGCCAGGTTTTTCCACAAACGGCGCGCCATTAGCGGAGAGCCAGCTTTTCATTTCGCGCTGAATTCGAAAGGCTTCTCCTCCGTGCCCCATGGGTGGATGGGTATAGATGTTACGAATGCAAAGGACTAAACCTGCAAAATCGTTCGAGTACGCGCCGGCGCTGAGTTGTTCTTGCTTTTTGTCCTCTGGTATTTCGGTTTCCAGGGACTCTAACGAAGCCGAAGATACCTTTAGAGTTTCCATTTTACCTCCTTGGATATCTTCTTCGCTATCGTTGGTGTCATCGGGGGCAATAACTCTCTCTTTCTGACGTCGTTCTCGGGCCGCTCGCCGTTTCTGGGATCTCGTCAGTGGTCTCGCGTTGTTGCTGCCGCTGCTGCCACTATCTTCCGCTCTTCTTCGTTCTGACCTTTGTAATAAACTCGACAGGATGTGATCTTTCCAGTTGTTGATATTATCCGTCACTCTCCTCACGTCGGCTTTTCGACCAACCCATGCTCTCTCGACTAAATTTTGTGTGGTTTGATCTCCGATTAAACTCTTCGCTCTGCCGACTTTGCCCGGGTTGGATCTATCGGCAACATCCTCTATCTGCTCCATACAAAACTCTGGATCACACAGTTGCATCATTGACACGAACTCCGCAGAAGTTGGGCGTTTTTTTGGATTTTGATGCAGCGTCTTTCCAATCAGATAGTTGGAGACGACTTGGACGTGCCGAGGTAAATTCGCGACTTGTAAAAGAGTGTTCAAATTTTCGTACCTTCCTTCTCTTTTCTTGTGATTCATCCTCGTAATCGCGGCGACATCGTCCTCTTTGATTTCCACCGAAGAATAAGGAGACCACGCCCCGGTGAGCACTTGAAAAGCCAAGCACCCGAGATCCCAGACGTCTCTCTTCGGAGTGAGTTGCACCACCCCAGATCCGTCCCAGGAGAGCTCTTCAGGGGGTTTTCTCAACGGGTTTTGCATACTTCCAGTGCCCACAGTGGAAGGACCCATGCCATACTGCGACGTGAAACTTTGTGCCTTTCTTTGAGTTCCTTCGAACGATTGGAAGCGATCGTCGAATTCTTTCGCGAGGCCAAAATCCGAAATTTTAAAGATTTTCGTTGGTTCTTCTCCTTCTTCTTCGAATATCTCGTCATTCCTACTTTTCAAACAATTATCAGCCTTGATGTCGTTATGCGCGACTCCAGAGGCGTGTATTTCCTTCAAAGCGACGGCTATTTGCTTCACAACTTTAACACGTTCCTCCCACGGGATTTCTTTAACGCTTTGACGAGCTTTCTTAAAATCTGTATCTTTTTTCTTGAGCGCAACCCCGCCGTTGACTAACCAGGATGTAAGCGTCTCGCCGCATAATTCCGTTGCCACGTATGCGGCTTTGTTTGAGTCATCATCGTCTTCGTGTACATTTAACTCTGCGCCGAATAAACGAGTGATTCTTCTCGATGCTATTTTTCGGTGAACCTCAAACTCTCTTCGGAGTAATTGTCTTCGCTCGTCCGCATTTTTGCTATCCGCATCGAGCGGGATTCTTTTAATCGCCGCATCGTGCGGTTTGATTTTGCCTGTTGTCGGATGTTTCTCGTCATAATACCCTTCATAGACGACAACTCCAAGTGAACCCGTGCCTAAAACCTTTTTCCTGTCGTACCAAATCGATTTCCCAGCGTTTACCTCACCCTCGTACCGTTGCATGTACGCGCTCATCCCTCTTTTCACTCTCGTATCTTTGAGATACTGCGCGTACGCTTTTTGAAGTTCTTTCTGACGCAGTATTGCTTTCTCAATCACCGAGTTCGGAAGGTTCGCTTCGGTAATTTTATTTTTCAACGCAAAGTGGTCATTTTCATCCATCGCGCGAAAGAGTTCTTTACAATCCTTGAGCTTTTGCAATCGATTGGCCATCATTTGCATGAGTTCGGTAAACTCATTTGATCTCGAGTTAATATCAGCGAAGGAAATACCTTTACCAACGTAGTCCTTCCATTCCGGAAGGAGAGATAACTTATCCCTCTCCTGAAAATACGCGAATCGTTTGCTCGCTTCCTCGTTCGCTTTGATCACGCGATGTATGAGAGTGTCGATTTCCTCCTCATCTTGCGCGAGAATAGGCGACGCTTCGTCGTCGCACAAAAATCTCAACTCGTTCAGTTTTTCCTTCATGTCTTCTAGATTCTGTTCTTCAAACGTCATGATTTTCTCGTACGCTTCGACATTTCCCATTACTTTGATGAAATACGGATCTTTCCTCGATAAACCGGCTCGATCGAGTTCATCGATACATTTTTTAATTTTCGATTCATAGACGTATCGAAGTACTCCTACGGGGATTACCGAATCGCTCGCCCACCACACTAAATTATAGGTCAAAAAATCCGAAACCGTTTCTTTCGCTTTTGCTACGTTATAAGCACGTCTAAATCTTCGCAAAATATCCTCGACTTGTGTCAAAGGCGGGAATATTTCTAAATCTGAAGAAGAGAGTGTCTCGACTTTTGCTCTTCGCGATGCTTCTCTGCTTGTTATATCGCCTTCCGTCATCTCCCCGTTCAAAAATTTCTTGGTATCCAAGATGGCAACTTTCGCTCGAGTGCCAAAGTTCTCAAACTCGTGCACGTCGTCGGTGCGTGTGTTATCAAATCCCAGCTGTACGAAAAATCGAATCGCGCGACCGAGATACCCGTCCTTCTTCTTGTTCCCCACTTCGTCCGTTTTTGCAAACGTCCACGCGATATCATCAAACTTCTCTTTCGCTTTGCTCGAGGGACACTGACCTGCTTTCAAGGCTTCTATAGTCGCATCTAAATCTAAATCAGCATCAATAAACGCTCTCTCCTGATCCATAATTTTATTCCCTATTCGGTTTTCCCATTCGATTAAGCATGCCTCTCGAGTCAATCTCACGGTTTCGTTTTGTAAGGATCGCCATTTATCGTACGTATTGTCGAGGGACGACATACTCTTATTATCTTCCACTTGTAATCCACAAACGGCAACGTCCACGTTGGTTTCTCGCGCGAATCTGAAAATGTCCGACAGCTCTTCCACCGCTTTCTCATTTCTTGCTTTCGCCGGCAAAACGAAGGCGACGACTAACGGATTATTACTCGCCTCTTTGTTAAAAAATGGAAACGGGAAATACGTCGGCGCGACGACGTGCGGATCCACCAACTCTTTCATCTGATGCGTAGATACCCATTGCGCCGAGTTGTTCTTATTATTACTATCTTTTACCTTCTTCCGAATAACCAAATCGCGCTCTCTCGAGTCTGGTCTCGAAGCTGTGCCGACTGTCCCTAAAAACGTCTTCTTTAACTTTTTCGAAAACGTCCAATCGGTCGCGTACACGAAACTCGCGTCCCTAAGCATTTGATTATGTAAACCCTCGTGCATTAACAAACTTTCCTCTTTCGGTAGCCCGACGATGGTTAACCATAACTGTCTCCTCTTCTTCAGCGACATCTTCAAAGGCCATTTGGACCACCAGTCGTTCCCGGATTGCGAACTGTAATACAACAAACTATTCGCGCTCATATAGTCTAACAACTGATTACCTTGTACGGTCATCTCCATCGTGTTTTTCGCTTTCAACTGATAATACTTGGTTAATTTCTTCGGTGTTCCGCTAAATGGAGGTGGTTTCCTTTTCGTTTCTCCTTCGCCGATGACGTGCGCCAACACCGGCACTTGCGTCGGGAACCACGACTCCATCGACGTCGCCTGCCTCAGCCACATCCACATCCACGGGAAGTTATTATTACTCAATAGATTCTCCTCGTCGTACTCTTTCTTCGGTAAGTGCCCTCTGTACCCACTCAATATCTTATACACAAACGTAGGAAAGTACGAGTTTATCGCGCCAAATGAAGAATCCCGTTGCACTCGCAAAACGTAATCTGTTCTCGTCTTCTTTTTAGAATGAGTAACAACATCTGTTTTATTCTTAACGACGACGATCGGGTCCCAGAAGTACTTGTAGCACCACCACGCGTTTTCCGGTGCAGGTTTCCCTAATTCAATCGCTCTCGCGTATTCTTGTTGCGTTTGGAAGTTTTTTAAGTGCACTAAAGACGAAGACGAAGATGAAGAAGACGAGCTGTTGTTGTTGTTGTTCGCCGTCGCAGTCGTTGCCGATGATGATTTTTTCAAAGAAGAAGAATTCGAAGTCGACGCTAACGAGCGGTGACTCCTCGCTCTTCGTTCTCGCGAAGACGACGACGACAGCGAGGAGAGCAGTAACTGCACTCCGCGACGACGAGTACGTGTCGTCATCTCTCTTCTTCTTCACTCATCGGGGTTGTTTCATGTGAAGTACATACGTTATATATATAATTTGCGAGAAAAAATTTTGGAGGCGTTTGTCGCGCAGAAAGCAAAAGTTTTCCATCACGACGCAGTCAGAAAATTTCTCTCTTCTCTCTTCTTTCATGAAATTTTTTGGCCCGTCCCCTCCCATGTCCCAAAAAAAAAACTTTCTCTCTCTCAAAAGCAAGAGTGTTGTGGTGTTCCCTCTGATCGTCTCTTCTCTCTCTCTCTTTCGGAATAAATCAAATCTCTTTACACTTACTCTCTCGCAAGAGTATCGCTCTCTTTCATAAAGGAGTGTTTATATATCAGAACGCTGTTATCTCTGTTATACTACTCTCATCAAGGCACAGAAGAGAGAGAGAGAGAGCAGAAAGCGCAAATACTCTCTCTCTTAAAAAAAGAGATCGAGGATTAAACCCAGTCGACCGTGACGGCACAATCAAAGAGAGGGCGTGTGTGTGCGATCATCATCGTCTCGCGAGAGAATATATTTCCCTAATTTGAGAGAAGGCACCTCGTAATTCTCTCTCCGTAATTTCAGTCTTCTCTCTCTCGAGGAGTAGTAGCGACGAGAGAATGGTCGCGGCGGCGCTGAATAACAACAACAACAACACTTCCTCCGAGGAGCAGCGAAACGCGGGGACTATTTCTCGTAATCATCATTCTCACGAAGAAAAAGCTTCATCATTATCGTTGTTCGAATTGGAGAAGGCCGACGGGATGACGATGACGATGAAAATGTCGAAGAATCCATCTCTCGATGCTCGAAAGGAACAACAACATGAACAACAAGAACAAAAACAATTGCTATTAAAAAACACCGCGGCGGGACCACACGTTCTCTCTTCATCGGAGACTCCAACGAGTATCGTCGACGAGACTTTATTCTCGCAACAACAGAGGTTAAAGAGGAAAGCTGGGGAACTGCCCATCAAGACGAAATTCGTGAGCGCGTCGACGCTTCGAGCAGAAGGCGACGGATCCGAGGCGAAGACGACAGCAACAACAACAACAACAACAATAGTAACACCTACTATTGTTGCCGCAGAATTCGACGAGAATGGTATTCGCAAATCGAAAAGGTCCGTCAAGCCAAAGATTTTGTTCGACGATACCGAAGACTACGAACGCATCAACACGTACGAACGACCGGGATCGTCGAATAAGAAAAACAAGAGAGGAAATAGCAAAGGAAACAGTAATAATAATAACAAAGAAAACGGCAGCACTAAAAAACGAAAAATGGAATCAGCCGCGGCGGATAAATCGAACGCAGGCGCCGCCGCCGCCGTGGTCAAAATAGACTTTGAAGAGTTGAGGGCGAAGAGAGCGTATATCGGCAAGAAAGTTGAAGTTTTTTGGATCGGCGAACAAGTGTATCATCGAGGAACGATCGTAAACTACGACCAAGTGGTGAAAAGACACTGCGTGAAGTACGACATGGTGAAAAGAGAGAACGAAGGGGTGTTGGATTATATCGACATCGAGGCGGATACGCTCGAATGGTGCGACGCCGACGACGAAAAAGATGAAAACAAAAATAACACGACGAAAACAAAGAAATCAAAGAGTAAAGTCACGTTACCGGCGCAAGGTAAAATGTCTGAGATTGTCGCGCAGATGTCCGAGAGCTGGCCGAAAGTTGGTGCGCACGTTTGGGGACGCGTGAAAGGTCACGGATGGTGGCCAGGCGTCTGTAAAGGCAAAGAATCATCCGCGACAAGAACGATCGCGTTCTTCGACGATTCCACGGCTAAATGTTTGCGCGCTGATCTCGTACCGTACAACACCTTTTTTGATGTGTTGAAGAAATCGAAGGCGTCTAAATCATACGAAAACGCGGTGAAACGATCGATGGAATCTGCGGAAAAGAACTTCACGGAAAGGTTGAAGAAACGCGTGGCGAGAAAGCAAGAAGAGTTTGCGGAGATTCGAAAGAAATACGCCGCTTTGACAAAGAAGCGACAAGAACAGCAGACAACAACAACAACAAAACCAACAGCAGCAAAGAATAAATCAACGCACAACACCAAGAGCAAAAAAGCAAAAACGAAGCATAACATTAACGCGAACAACAAAGTTATCAAGAACGACGCGGATTTATTGGCAAACGTTGATCTGAATGGAAACTCCTCCGCCGCGAGACTCGCTCGTTTGGGTAAGCATTTCGACGCGCTGAAAGATCGCGTCGCGCCATTGGCGATAGCCGCTTCGCAGCACTTGCGCGTGCAGCTGCAACTTCAAGAACACACCGGAGGCGAGAACAGAATGGCTCAAATGACTGAACGCGAACGGGTCATTCTCTTGGAAGAGCTCGAATCGTTGAAGTCTTTCTTGGTTACTACTGGAAGACATTTGGAAGTAATTAACGCAGAGAACCCGGAAGATGTTGCCATGTTTGGCTACGACGACGACTTTGACAACCAGATCGCAAACGCGACGTTCATGACTGTTGGTGGCGACGACGTCGTCGGTAAAACCGGAGAAGAGGAAAATTTGGACGATCCCGACGAGGTTGAAGACGGCGTCGACGACGACGACGACGTCATCGTCGACGACGATATGATTACCGATTTGGGGTTAAGTGGCGATGATATCGTAGATAAGGATGATAATGGCGACGACGAGAAGACGGTTAAGCCAGAAGAGGCAACGAACATTGCAGACGCGCTTGACCCGACGCCTCTCGACGCGCTTCTCTTTCAAGAAGAAGAAGAAGAAGAAGATGATGATGCAAGAGGAGAGCAGCCGAAAACGCCTCACTACCCAACCCGAGATGAGGAAGAAAATGAATTGAAGCACACGTCCAGCGACGACCGAACGGAGAGAAACGACAGCGACGACAACGATGCGTCTTTGCCGTTGAATGAAAATTCCAAATCCATCGGCGGCGACGCCAAAGACAGCCAAGAAGAAGAAGTTCGCAACACCGCTTCCAAAGTCGCAATCTAATCATCAGCATTAAACATAATAAAGAAACACGTTTTGTACTACCTATGTTATACATTTAAGTATTATTGTTTTATTAAACTACTACGTGCTCTCGTATTTGAACTCCAAAACGGAAAACGAACCGTCGCCACAAAACTTCACAACAAAAACAAAAATGTCACACAAACCTCCTCCGAAATGGCTCCCGTTGGAATCCAACCCATCCGTTCTGAACGATTTCAGCTACGCGTTGGGTCTTTCCACCGCGTACGCGTGGTCGGACATTTTCGGTTTCGACGACGAGTTATTGGCGATGGTGCCGCCAAACTGTCGAGCGGTCGTGTTGTTGTTTCCAATCACGGACAAGTCCGAACGATTTCAAAAAGAAGAGCGAGAAGATATTGAGAACGGGAAAAGGGCAAACGAAGTCTCTTCGAACGTGTATTACATGAAACAAACGGTTGGAAACGCGTGCGGGACGATCGGAGTGTTCCACGCGATCATGAACAATCGAGAGGACGTTTTGACAAACCAAAACGAAGAAGACGAAGAAGAAAACAAAAATTACTTTCGAAGATTTTTCGAAAAGACCAAGGACATGACCCCGGACGAACGCGCGAAATTCGTAGAAACAGACACGGATTTAGAGTCGTATCACGCGACAGCGGTGAACGCGGGAGATACGGAAGTGCCTTCTCTGGATGCGAAGATTGATTTACATTTCATCGCGTTGGTCGAGCGAGACGGGAGATTGTACGAGCTGGACGGGAGGAAGCAAAGCGCCATCGACCACGGGGAAATCGAGAGAGGAGATTTGTTGAAACAAAGCGTGGAGAGGGTGATTAAAGGATTCATGGAGAGAGCGGATGGGAGCATTCACTTTGGCGCGTGCGCGTTGGCCGAAAATAGCGAGTTATTTTGAATTCATTTTGTACTAGGAGGTTTTAGATGTAATAGAATAAAAAACACAACGCTTGAAAGAAAGAGGACGAAGGAAAAGAAACGCTTTAGTATTATAAAAGTTGATATTGTGTTGTTATTAACTACAAATTTCTTCTTGCTCGCTGCTAGTGTGATTATATATATTATAATATATATGTATATCAAAACTCCGTTCCTTCCTCTGGTTGCGGTAACTTTCTGTTCTCCGACCTCGCCATGGCGTGGAATATCGCCCCCAACACGTCGCTAATCGAATTCTGCGGCGTCCACCCTCTCGTCACCCCAATCTTTCCTAAATCAACTTTCCCTGTTCGCCCATCCACGCACGACGGTAAGTTAATTTTCGTTATGAATGTCACCGTCGGCGGTTGCATCGGGTACCCTTCCCCGGCTTCTATGCGTAAAGAGTAGATGCGATTTTCGTAAGACGATTGCATCGGGCCTAAGATGGTACCGTTCCAATATCGCAAGTCGTCGTTGTCATCTGTTGTTTTATCAATAGTAGTAGCATTATTGTAGAATTGTTAAATGTTAGGAAGAAAGAGAATGCGTTATTCGCATAAATGAGTGGGTTTCGTTCTGCATCGAATACCGCGTTTTGCGAGTAAATCACACAAAAGCACAACGACGATCGATGACACGAGAGAAAAAAAGAAATCGCGCGCAAGAAGAAAAGACTATATACTCCCTCTCGCGCCGGTTGGACGAAGAAGACAAAGACAAGAAGGTATTACCGTCGTCCGCTAACCCGAGCGAGCAATGGTGCGAGTTCACCCCGGTCCCTTTCTCCCCGGCTTCCAGTTCTTCCAAAAGCTTAAACGTTCTCGGGACGACGACTTTTTCTCCTCCTCCTCCTTTGTTCGTCGTCGTCGTCGTGGCGCTCGTCGTCGTGTTCGTGTTGCTGCTGTTGCGATTGTGCGTTCCACCACCACCGAAAAACATGATTGATGTGGCGTCTCTTTCTCTTTAAACGCTCTCAACTGTGTGCGTGTTGTGCGTATCAACGCTCTGCTAAAAGAGAATCCTCTCTGATTATTCTGTCGTTGTTTTCACACGACGACTGGCGGTTTTACTAACGAAGAGACATTTTTACATTCTTTCTCGTCAAAATACTCTGCACGCTTTAAAAAAAAAGAAGGAAAACGGCTTTTTAGAATTCGAGAGGAAAAAGAAGACGACGAAGAAGATAATGGGGAAGCAGGTATCCGGCGCGCAGAAGAGGAAGAAGAAAAAGGAGAAAGAAGAGCTCGCCGCGGAAACGGAGCGGTTGAAGCTTGGACCGACGAAGTTATGGACCGGGTTGGTGTTGCATCAGAAGGATGTTTTCACATCGCATGTGCTTCCGAAATTGAACGAGACGGATCGGTTTTTCTTTGCAGGGTCGAGTGGAGGAAGTTGGGAGGTGCTTGCGTACGCAAAGGTTCTCTCGAAATTGAGTTGGAATATTTATGAATGTTCATCCATTTCGACCTTGGAGTTTGCGTGGAACAACATGGAATGGGGAGAGAGATTTCCATGTGGAAATGTGAAAGACCAAGCCTGGTTTTGCGCTCAAGTTGCTGGAACGAACAAACTCGAGTTGCTCAAGTGGTTGAGAGAAGTGAAACATTGCGAGTGGGATGAGTGGACGATTAATGCGGCAGCATATAAAGGTAATCTCGAGATGTTGAAGTATTGCATCTCTAACCATTGCCCGTGTGATGTGAGAACACACAGGCATGTGATACTACAGCCAATAATCGATGGTCGCGTGGACATCGTGAAATATCTCGTTGAAAAAAGAATGATATCCACCTATGAGGATAAGTTAAACTGCGTGGTAAATGCTGCAAGGCATGGCCAACTCGGTTGCCTCAAATACTTATTGGAGAAGGGGAGAGCGCCGCTCGTTTTTGTCTATATCGCTTACGCTCGTTACTACGAGCAAACGGAGTGCGTAAACTACTTACGAGAAAAAGGGTGCTCGGAACCAACGTACGAACAATACGCTACAATTGTCGGGGACATAGAAGCGCATCTAGACTCTTAGAAGAGTCGCGGCAGCATAACGGCGGAAGGCTTATACAGAGAGAGAGAGAGAGAGACGAACATTAGTACAAGAGAGAGAGACACGAAGAACATTATCAGTATTATTTTTAATCGCAAACTATAGTATTGCGTATTTCATAAAAGGCTACCCTACTTAAAAAGTTTGCTGGCATCTTCGTACGCGCTCCCAACGCCGATACCGATTCCAAACGCCGCCACTGCCGTCCTCGCCGTCGTCCCTCGACACATCAACATCGCCAAAGTGGTCCCACCAATCGCGCCGTAGACGATTCGTCTCAACGAGACGTCGATGGCGGCTTCCCACTTCGCATCGAGTTGGAGTTCTTTCGCTCTTTTCCCGTCCTCGCTCATTCAAACTCGTAATAGTATTATTATTCCCTCTCTCTTCTCTCTACACTCTCTCTCTCCGACTCTTTCGTTCTCAAAGTGCGACGACAAAAAAAGTACCGCTGCGTTTATTACGACTCGTATATGCAGAGCTACTAAAATACTAAAGTTCGTCTCAAAGCGTATAAGAAGAGTTGTTCTTCTGTTGTCGTGGAAGCAGAGAGAGAGAGAAGAGAGAGAAAATTTTGTATCTGTCTTTTTTGAGTGTTTGTGATGACTTTTGTCAAAAATTCTTCGTTTGTGCAACAAAAACTTTTCGTACAAAAATCAAACGTCAAAAGGAGAGACGAAGAAGAAGAAAATTTGATCAATTTGAGTTTTTCCAAGAGAGAGAAGAGAGATCTCGTTTTCCTCAGATTTATTCTCCGTCGTTATTCCAGAGAAGAAAACGTCTACTAAATAACGCGTAAGTGCACACGAATACCACGAGAACAAACCTACTTTTAGAGAGAAGAAGAAGAAGACTTTTTTAAGAAGTCTCTCGAAGTCACTCTTTCTTTTCTGCCGCGCGTAGAAAAAGAGAAAATAATGGGCTGCGCGCAATCGACTCCGAGTTCTTCTCAACATCATTCGAGATTGTTTCGTCAGTTATTCGGTAATACCTCTTCACAAGAAGAAGAAGACAACAACGATGAGAGAAGACGGACGAGAGGCGCTTCCTCCTCTTCCTCTTCTCGACAACAAAGAAGAGAAGAACGAGATGAA
>Ga0209305_1001127_pt1 | contig 17618 bp, 9 predicted proteins | sample COGITO_mtgs_1103_FD_184792 | JGI IMG/M metagenome (GOLD analysis project Ga0209305, IMG submission 184792) | Pelagic marine microbial communities from North Sea - COGITO_mtgs_110321 (SPAdes) (version 2) | ecosystem: Environmental > Aquatic > Marine > Epipelagic ...
TTTGGAGACTATTCTCCAGCAGTATCATTTGTTTTAATGCCAGTATTTGAAGATCTATTAAGAATGCAAGCAATAGAATTTAATGATCAAATAAGGAAATCAGCCTATTCATTTAAATTAATTAACAATAAACTTACAGTCTTTCCAATACCGGAGAAGAACACAAGGCTTTATTTTGACTATGTGCTCACCGCAGAAAGAGATAACGTATTGACAATGCCATCAGGATCAGATCCAAATCCAATATCAGATTATTCAAATGCACCGTATGATAATATGAAGTATCAATATATCAATGATGTTGGTAAGCAATGGATAAGAAAATATGGGTTAGCACTCACAAAAGAATTATTAGGAACAATAAGAAGTAAGTTTGGAACAGTACCAATACCTAACTCTGAAGTCACTATGGATGGAGATACATTAAGAGCAGAGGCGACAGCTGAAAAAGAAGCATTAATACAACAGCTCAGAGAAAATCTAGAGCAGACTAGCAGGAAAATGATGATGGAGGCAGATAGTGAAGAAAGCACTAGGCTGCAAGAGAAGCTCAATAAAGTTCCCCTAAACATTTATATAGGATAATAAAATGGCAGGCCGGTTTATAAGATCAAAAGATTTAGAGTTTTTTGATACTGTCAATAAAGAATTGTTAGGCAATCCACAGACAGATAAGTCTGGTATCATAAATCAAGAAGTAGTAGTGTATAAAGTTTCGGTTTACGAGACAGAGACAAATTTATATGGTGAAGCATCTTCAGGGAAACGTTACCAAAATGGTGTTAAGCTGACATGTCTTATAACTGCAGACGATTTTGATTTTGAAACAAATGAATTCGGACCTAGTGCTAATCAAAACGCTAGTTTCGCCTTCTTAAGACAACAGTTAGAGGACGCCAGTTATGTACCTGATATAGGAGACGTAATTGAGTGGAATTATGCTTTCTTTGAGATTGCCACAATAAATGAAAACCAGTTACTAGCAGGAATGCAAGAAAATAATCATTCAGTTGTTTGTAGCGCATTTCTTGCAGATCCAACAAAAGTTGGTTTAAAAAGAAGTAGAGGGTATTAATGGCTGAAAAACCAACAATAGTAGAAAATAATAGAGGAAGACAAGTATCGCGTTTAGGCGACAAGACAAAAAGTGTGTCAGTCGGCTTAATGGATATGGACTCTGCCATATTCTATTATTTTGAAAATGTAATTAAACCTTACATTGAAGAAAATGGAGAGCAAGTAAAAGTACCTATAATATATGCAAATCCAGAAAGATGGGCAGCTGTACAAAAACAAGGATTTGTCAGAGACCAAAAAAAGAAAGTAATGGCGCCAATAATAGCTTTCAGGCGTACAGGGTTTCAAAAAGATACAACTATTCCTGTTGATAAAATAGATCCAATGGATCCAAAATTACACCTTCATTATGAGAGCCAATATTCAAAAGCAAACAGATATGATAAATTAACTGCATTAAGAGGTCTTACACCTAAAAAAGAGATATTCTCTGTAGCAGTTCCTGACTATGTAGAATTAAGTTATGATTTTATAATTTGGACAAATTTTACAGATCATATGAATCATATTGTAGAAAAGATTAATTGGTCTGAAGGTTCATACTGGGGTGATCCTGGAAAATTTAGATTTAGAACAAAGATTGATAACTATTCAGACGCAAGTGAATATGAAGGATCTACAAGAAAAATAAAGACTACATTTTCATTAACACTAAACGGTTACTTATTGCCTGATGAATATCCGCCAACTGCAGTTAATACAGAAAAATTTATAACTCCAAAACAAATAGTTTTAAATGACAGTACTGATATAAACATATCAGCAATTGCAGGAGTTGATGAAGACGGTGCAAAAACAGTTACTGTAATAAATAATATTGCAAAAGGTGGAGGAGGTGGAGGAGGTTCTGTTCAGCCCCTTACAATAGAAGCTGGACAAAATATGAGCTTTAACACTCTCGTATTTGGTGGATCTGATGCAGAAACAATAACCATCGCCGGATCATCAACACCAACGTTTACAATTGTAAGCGGTTCAGTATTCTCAGGATCATTCGTAGGTGATGGCTCACTCCTTACTGGTATGACATCAGGTATTTTTCAGTTAACCGGTTCTAGCCAAAATACAACGAGTGATATTGAAATAACAGGATCAGCAAAAGTTATCTCATCAGCAACATCATCAACAGCAATATTTACAAATAATATTCAAAACGGTTACCCAACATCAAATAATTGGGGACAGAGCTTAGACGGTAGTTACTTTAATAATTTTGATAATACAACACATGTAAGTGAAATATTAAGGTTTATGGCAGGAGTTATAAGTCATTCACTTGATGTTGCAGATGCTTCTCCAAATACAAAAACTTACGGAAGTGTAACAGCTACATATTCAGACGGAACAGAATCATCTAAAAATACATTATTTAATGGTGTATTAGGTTCTACATATGAAAATGCGAGATTGAGTACTAGCTGGACAGGATCAGCATATGTTGACTTAACTGAAACAGCATCTTACAGAGCTGTGTTAGATTATTTAGAACACAAAAACTGGGTTCAGTCTTCTGATAGAGGAACTAATAATGACGATGCAGGAACAAATCCATTTCACGGAAGTTATGCATCTAGAATACCTTCTTCTAATATTACAACACAAGGAACATTTGGCACATTTAGTCACACACTTTCTGGAAACGCTGCAGGCTCTACACTTGTAAGTAGTAATTCAAACTACTTCGGATTAGGCAGTCTTACTAGCGGCGGTGCAACTGAATATAAAGTAAGAGTTATAGCAACACAATCTTTTAGTGATGCGTATGATGACCAAACACCTGATGAAAACTCGACTTTCACAACATCATCTGTTGCAGACTACACAACAACTTCTTTTGGAACTTCTGGCGACGGATTAATTTTAGCAAAAATAGATACTGCGCAACCAGCAGTAATACCTGCAGCATATCAAGATGGTGATTTTACAAGTGTTGTAGGAGCTGTAAGCGCTAGAAAATATACAGCAGGTGCCACAGCAGCAAATAACATTTCAGCATCTGGATATTATGCTTATCATGGCGTAAAAGCAGGAATTGCAACAGGAAGTCAAAGTGATTTTGTATACAATAATGGAAGTAACTCATCGACAAGATTTTATATTTATACAGGAGATATTCCTACAGATATTACAACAGGTGCACCAACAGCTGGAGTCGACAGCGCTGCGTCCCAATCAGCATTTTCAGCTACTTCAAGAAGTTTAAGTGGTGCTCCGTATCTTTTAACAACTTCATACTCATATAAATTTAATTCTGAAGTATCAAAATCATTTGATCCAGGATTTGGCTATGCTTCTAATATATTAGTAAATAGTCTAACTACAGATACATGGGATAATGTAGGGAGCACATCTTTATCGAATGCAACTACAACAGTAGCAAACACAGGTGTTTCATCAACAGGAGCCACAAATTATGTAATTGATAGCACTATTACGACGAAGCGCAATTCAGGAGAAACACCTGATATAGACGATGTTGCAGTTGCTAGTTCTTCATTTTCGTTCTCACTTGATAGCAATAGCACAAATGTTGTTCAAAATAGAAGTGGAAATAGCTCACTAAATTACAATTTAAAATTTAGAGCGACAGGAAGAAACTGGAAAAATTCATCTGCTACTGATGATTCTTCGACAATAAGCTTTTATGACGCATCACTATTCGGACAAGATTCTGATAGCGGCAGTATGGCAATTTACAGCAGAGCACAAGGATATGATTCTAATACTCTGCAAGATACTACAGAAACATTTACAGGTGAAGATTTTAGAATTGTAATTGCTGATAACGTAACAGCATTTAATGGAGCATATTTTACAACAGATTCATTTCAAACAAATGATGAAGGTGATGCAGTCTTAGGTAATTATGATTTACAAGTTAAGCCTAATTATTTGGTGGATCCAGGTGGAAACTATGGATATTGGTTCCCATCTAATTTTGGTAGTGGAACATACAAATATTACATTAGAAGATTTCAAGCTTCTTCCGGAACAAAAACAAGTATGACAGTTAATGTTGGTAAAACACTTGTAAATTGGAATAGCACAAGTGACGGCGTTGCAGTAGGACTAATTTTAAAAAGTGGAACAAGCGCAGGAGGAAACACAAGTATATCAACATGCAGAATATACGATCCTTCAGCAACAACTAGTAATTTAATAGAAGGCGGTGTGAGTTCTGATAATCATAAAAATCCGTTTTCAAGCAATATAGATTTATACGGAAATACAGGTGGCAGCATTAGCTCTACAACTTACACACTTCCGTTAAGAAATGCAGATGGAATGTTTATAGATAATACAGATAATGAGCTGTATGTAATAATTAGATATAAGGGTGATCCGTCACCAGTAACTTCAATAACGCTGAGCTATAGCTAGAGGTAATTAATGGCTACACTAGATAAAGAGAAAAAATCCAATCGACTGCTAGGATCAAGAAGATACACACATGATGTATTAAACGACCCACAAGAAGCATTCACAGAAGTATTAGATCTTAGGTCTTCTGAGATTTACACACAAGGACACTTGGTTCCAAATACAGGCCTTCCATTTAGCGGAAGTTCTTCTAATTTGTTGTCGTATAGTGTCAATGATGAAGAAATAGTAAAGTATTATTATAGATGGAAGCTTACAAAATCAAATTTAAATAATGAAGCTTGGTTCTTTTTAGACCCACAAGGCAGCGACTCTGGTGTAGGCGCTCAGCTCATAAATAGTAACCAAAAGACAAATTTTATATCACCTAAATATTCTGATGTTTCACTCGCAAATGCAACAACAGAAGATAGCACACCTGGTTACAATGTAATAGTTTATAAGTCAGCCACAACAAGCACAGGATCACTATCAGGTGGTGACATAGTATCATCAAATGATTACGTCTTTGATTATAAAACAGGTGTCTTACAGTTCAATAGCTCCGGCGTAGATCCTTCAGACTCACAATATGTCTATATGACAGCATACCAGTATGTTGGAAAAACACTAAGGACAGGATTAGAAATTGAAGGAAATATAACTGCAACAGGTGACATTACAGCTCAAAATTATATTGTATCATCTTCAATAACATATATGACAACTTCATTTTCAAGTGGCTCAACAATGTTTGGAGATACAATTGATGATAGCCACCAATTTACAGGTTCAGTTTTAATATCAGGCTCATTAACTGTTGAAGGTCAGACACTATTAGACAGCATGAATATTAGTGAAGAATCACTTATTGTGAGTGGTGCTATGAGAATTGTAGATCAACAAGTAGGTGATGCTGTTAGGAGCTCATCAATTTTTGTAGAAAATTTAGGGACCGTAGGCAATAAAGATCTTGCAGGAGTGATAGATTTAGGCGACGGATTTCAGTAATACTCGATATTTATAAACGAAGATGAATGTCTATTAATTAGGAAAAAGTAATGGCGCAAATTATAAAACACAGAAGAGGAACGGCAGAAGAGTTAAAAACTGTAACTCTACAAAAAGGAGAACTTGGTGTATCCACAGGTTCGGTATCAGGTTTAGAGACACCTATACTACACGTAGGTGATGGTGCAAACGCTGCAGGATTTCCTGTTAGTAGACTACATCAAGGTGCAACAGTTCCTACACTTAACTCAGGTGCAATCGGTTCATCTTTAAATAATTTATTATTCCACGATTCAGCGACTTACAAATTAGTAAGGCTACATACAAGTGGAAACGAAACATTAAATTTAACAGCAAACATAGCTGGTTTTCCAATAACAGGAAGCTTAATAACATCTGGAAATATAAGTGGTTCACAAGCGTCTACAGGTTCATTTGGTAGTCTTTTTGTAGATGGAGACATATCTGCATCAGGAAACATACATGCCGTAGGTAATGTAACTTTTGAAGGTGGATCATCTGGAACAATTACACTTGGTTCTGCAGCAGACGACAATATCGTCTTAACCGGTGATGTAAATTCAAATATTATTCCTAATACAGATAATACATTTGATTTAGGTTCTACTGCACAACAGTGGAAAAATATCTATGCAAAAGGTATTATAAGCGGTTCAGTAATTAGTGGATCATTTGTAGGTGATGGTAGTGGAATAACTGGAGTATCCGCTACAGGTTTGGACATTGACGGATTAGATGCAGGAACTGCAGTACACCAAACTGAAGATCACTTAGTATTTTCAGACAACGGAACTGAGAAAAAGATAACATTTAGTGATTTTGAAGATCAGATCTTCTCAAATATAAATGCAGCATCTTCAGATATTGCTATTGCTGCTGGCGGTGCCATTACAATAGCAGCTAATTCAGTAGCATTAAGCACAGACACTACAGGTAACTATGTAGAATCATTAACTGCAGGCGCATTAATAGACTTACAAAATAATTCAGGTGAGGGAGCGACACCTACAATAGACGTCGATTTAACAGAGGCTGGTGAAGCTGCAATAGCAAACGGCGACTATATATTATTCTTAGACGGCGGAGCAACCGGTACACATGCAAAAGAAGCAATAGCAGATGTAGCAACACTGTTCGCCGGAACAGGTATGACAGCAACAAACTCTGTTATTAATGTTATTGGCGGTGATGGTATTACAGCTAATGCAGATGAGATTGAAGTAGCAGTAGACGATGCAACAATAGAATTAAGTGCAACAAACGGTTCAGGAGCAATTAGGGTAAAAGATGGCGGAATTGATGCAGACGCTCTAGCAACATCTATTGCAGGTACTGGTATCTCAGGTGGAGGTGGAACTTCACTTGCTGTAGACTTTGCAGAATTAACTGCTGCAAATCCAACATTTGCAAATTTAACTCTATCAGGAAACTTAACAGTTAAAGGTACACAAACAATTGTCAGCTCAAGTACAGTAGATATTGGCGACAACATAATAGTATTAAATACATTTGGAGCAACTGGTGATGGTGGTTTAAATGTTGTAGATAATGAAGGGACTGCCCATACTGGATCTCTATTATGGAATGCTACAAATGATTATTGGTATGCAGGCATAAGTGGATCCACACACTACAGAGTTGCAGAGCAAGCAGCAGGCAGTAATTTAACAGAAAATAAAGTTTTAATCGCTGATAATGCTGGCAGAATAGAAGCTGGAAATATTACTGATGACGGAACAGCAGTAGACATTGCGAATATTACACACTTACAGGCAGGCCTTCAAGTAACAGGTTCAATATTTACAAGCGCTGGTGCTGCTGTAGAAGCAACTGGAAGTAATTTAGGTAGTAGAGTTGCATTTAGAAATGAAAGCAATACACAGTTTGGTTATCTAACATCCAACTTAACAAGCAATGTTATCAGTGGAATTATAGGCTATGATGAGAGCTCCAACAATCTCACAGTAAGTAATATTATTGACGGAGGCTCATTTTAATGGATAAAAAATTAAAAAACAAAGTAAGAAACTGGATTAAGAAAACAGCTGAACTAGGAAAAGAATTAGATTCTCTAGATAGAGAAGCTAAAAAAGATGACTTTTCGCAAGGACAACGGCAGTTAGGCTTTGTAAAAGAAGATTATAGAGATTTCTTTAATGGAGTTAAAAGACTCTATCAAGTAGTAAAGTAAGTTTATAAACTCGGGCACATGCCCTATGAATAGGACCATTAGATAATGGCGCAGATTATAAAATTAAGACGTTCTGCTGTAGCAGGTAACGTTCCAACAACATCACAATTAGGGCTCGGTGAGTTAGCAATAAACACTGCCGACGGTAAAATTTATTTTGAAAAAGATGATGGCTCTCCAACTATCCAAACAATTGTTACAACAGACTCACAAACAGTAGGATCTATTGAGATAACAGGAAACATAAGCGGTTCATTAACATCAACCGGTTCATTTGGTGTAGGCAGTATTACAACTAAAGCCGCTATAGGTGGGCAAGCCAATCTAAATCAAAGTTACACATTATTCGTAAAAGATACAAATACAGCTAATAATACTTGGGCAGGATTTTTCATGAATTCCTGGGCAAACTCAGGCGGTGGTGGTATATACATACAGAATAATGGTAATAACACAACACAAGCATTAAACTCAAATAATACATTTATAGTCACAAAAGATGGTAGCGCAAGCGGTTCAGCTGCCTCAACTGGTTCTTTCGGATTATTATTAGGTGATGGTAGTCAAATTTCAAATATCTCAACAGGACCACAAGGACCACAAGGAACTATAGGTGTACAAGGTCCAACTGGAGTCCAAGGGCCAAACGGTCCACAGGGTAACCAAGGTAATCAAGGTGTACAAGGTCCAACTGGAGTCCAAGGACCAACAGGCGTTCAAGGTCCGACAGGACCTCAAGGTAACCAAGGAAATACCGGACCGCAAGGTCCAACCGGAACTCAAGGACCAACAGGAGTTCAGGGACCCACTGGGCCGCAAGGCAACCAGGGTAATCAAGGTGTTCAAGGACCAACCGGAACTCAAGGCCCAACTGGACCTCAAGGTAATCAAGGAAACACAGGTGTCCAAGGCCCAACAGGTCCTCAAGGCAACCAAGGAAATACCGGTTCACAAGGACCTACTGGAGTTCAAGGACCTGAAGGCAATTTTGGTGGTGCAACATTCGCATATGAATTTAATACAGATACTAATGATACTAGTCCACCTGACGGCGATATAAAATTTAATAATTCAACACAAAATGCTGCATCAAAAATTTATATTAATGATGCTGATGGTTTCGGTGAAGACATATCAAATTATTTAGTAACAATAGATGATTCGACTTCTACTATTAAAGGTCACGTTAAAATTTCAAATAGAGCAGATGCATCACAATTTATATTAGGCACAATATCAGCACAGACTGATGCAGCATCATATCATAAAATTGATATATCAGTTGTTGATTCATCAACGACAAATCCTTTCTCACAAAATGAAGAAGTTGTTGTAACTTTTGCAAGAACTGGTGACAAAGGAACAACAGGCTCTCAAGGACCTACTGGAGTACAGGGACCTGATGGTAATGTTGGCTCACTAGGCCCACAAGGACCTCAAGGGTCTCAGGGTAACACAGGCGTACAAGGACCACAAGGTATACAAGGTCCAACAGGACCACAGGGTAACCAAGGTAATCAAGGCGTTCAAGGTCCAACCGGAACTCAAGGTCCAACAGGTGTCCAAGGTCCAAACGGCCCACAGGGTAATCAAGGAAATACAGGAGTCCAAGGTCCAACCGGAGTCCAAGGACCAACCGGTCCGCAGGGCAACCAAGGAAACACAGGAGTCCAAGGGCCAACAGGGCCACAAGGTAACCAAGGAAATACAGGCTCACAAGGGCCTACAGGTCCAACAGGGCCACAAGGTAACCAAGGAAACACAGGTGTGCAAGGACCTCAAGGTGTACAAGGACCTCAAGGTGTACAAGGGCCAACCGGACCTCAAGGAAATCAAGGAAACACAGGTGTCCAAGGACCAACTGGTCCACAGGGTAATCAAGGAAACACAGGTGTCCAAGGACCAACTGGTCCACAGGGTAATCAAGGAAACACAGGTGTCCAAGGACCAACAGGTGCAACAGGTTCTCAAGGAAACACAGGTGTCCAAGGACCAACAGGTGCAACAGGTTCTCAAGGACCAACTGGAGTTCAAGGCCCAACAGGCCCTCAAGGTGTTCAAGGCCCACAAGGTTTATTAACACTAGCAAATGACGGTGCAAACAGAGTTATAACTGCAGACGGAGACGGCACAGGTACAGCAGAAGCTAATATGACTTTTGATGGGTCAACGCTGAATGTTACAGGTGACGGTGTCTTTAGTGGCACAGTGACCGCGGATAAAATTGTTTCAAATGTAGTAAGTCAATCTATATCGTTTGCAACTAGTTCAAATCAATTTGGTGATAGTTCAGATGATACGCATGTTTTTACTGGCTCTTTAAGTGTAAATGGTAATGTTACGTTACCATCGACAAGTCATAAAATAGGAATCGGAATAACTCCAACAGAGGAGCTTCACATAGGTGGTGGTTCTAGTAGAGCTTTACTAGTTGATTCTACTGGTGGTACTACACAGATTATTTCAAGGAAAGATGGAAATCAAATAAGGCTTTTAGCAAATGGTGCAAATCCAATATTAGGTTACGGAAATAGTGGTGGTGGTGCTAGAAACCTACTAATAACCAGTAATGACACTACAGTAGCAACATTTACTTCTGGTGGTGATTTATTAATGTCCGATGGAAATGACATAAGTGGTTCATCAACCTCAACTGGTTCGTTTGGTACAGTAGAATCTTCTACTGCTACAATTCCTACTTTATTTGGTAATATAAGAGGAACTTCAGGTGGTGGTTGGTATTTAAATTCTGCGGCACCAAGTCATGTCGTTCCAGCATTTACTTTTGTAGATGATACCAATACAGGTATTGGTCAAGATGGTGCAGACAATTTGACTCTGATTGCTGGTGGTGCTGAAATAGGAAATATAAAAAGTACAGGTTTAGTTGTAAAGGCTGGAAATATTGAACTTACTTCTGCTAATGGAAACATAAGTGGTTCAGCAACTTCAACTGGTTCGTTTGGTTCATTAATTATTGATGATGCTATTCAAGGTGTTACAACTTTTAGAGATATTGGTTCTGCTCACCAAGTATACATAGATTCAGATGTTGGTGGTGTATCACAGATAGGAACTAACACATATACACCATTAAGTATACGAGCTAACGGAAACCAAGCTATATACATCAGTCAAGGTGCACAAGTTACAATAAATAATTTAATTGGAACTGCTGCTGAAATGGGAACTCTAACATCTACGGGTAATATAGTAAGCACTGGAGCTAATGCTTTAATAAGTGGTTCATCAACCTCAACCGGTTCGTTTGGTATTTTACAATCAACAGGTTTAACTGCTAATGAAACTGTGATTGTTGCTTCTGATGGTAAATCACTCACATCATCAGATTTGATTGCTTATGATACCGTAAATAATAGAATTGGAATAGGTACAACAAGTCCTGAAGTAAAACTTCACATTGATGGTGATGCTGCACAAGAAGCTCAAATTCGTTTAGAACAACATAATAATACAGCAGACGCACCAGACATAAGAATCCGTAGAAGTCGTGGAACTCACGATTCACCACTTGTATTAGCTGCAAACGATTATCAGTTTAGATTAAATGTTGATATATACGATGGTTCTGATTATGAAAATGCTGGACAACTTCGTTGGGATAATGACGGAACAACTGATAACAACTCAACCAACAATGTATTTGGATTACAAACAAGAGTTGCTGGAACAACTGCAGATAGGCTAACAATAAATAAAGAAGGAGACGCTGTATTCAGCGGTAATGTAAGTGGTTCATCAACATCAACCGGTTCGTTTGGTGAATTAATTATCGAAACCACCGGATCTTTTGGTCACGTAATCGTTAACGGCTCACCTTCAGGTATACAAGGTGCAACTGGAGCAACAGGACCTCAAGGTAATACAGGTTCTCAAGGACCAACAGGACCAACAGGACCTCAAGGTAACCAAGGTAATACAGGCTCTCAAGGACCAACAGGACCTCAAGGTAATACAGGTTCTCAAGGACCAACAGGACCAACAGGACCTCAAGGAAATACTGGTGCTCAAGGACCAACAGGACCAACAGGACCAACAGGACCTCAAGGAAATACTGGTGCTCAAGGACCAACAGGACCACAAGGTGTTCAAGGGCCACAAGGTGATCAAGGTAATCAAGGTGTACAAGGTGCAACTGGAGCAACAGGACCTCAAGGAAATACAGGACCTCAAGGTAATACAGGTCCTACAGGAACACAAGGACCATCAGGCCCACAAGGTAATACTGGACCTCAAGGTAATGTAGGCCCTCAAGGTCCAACAGGTCCAACAGGTCCAACAGGCCCACAAGGTGTGCAAGGACCGACAGGTGCACAAGGTAACCAAGGTAACCAAGGTAATCAAGGTGCCCAAGGACCAACAGGACCTCAAGGCGCTCAAGGTAATCAAGGTGTCCAAGGACCAACAGGGCCGCAAGGAAATCAAGGAAATACTGGTGCTCAAGGACCTCAAGGTGGAACAGGACCTCAAGGTAATACAGGTTCTCAGGGACCTCAAGGCGCTCAAGGAAATCAAGGAAACACAGGTGTTCAAGGACCTCAAGGCGGAACTGGACCCCAGGGAAATACAGGTTCTCAAGGTAATACTGGTTCACAAGGTCCAACAGGACCAACAGGACCACAAGGTGTTCAAGGCCCACAAGGTTTATTATCGCTAGCAAATGATGGAGCTAATAGAGTTATTACGGCAGACGGCGATGGAACAGGAACTGCAGAGGCTAATCTAACTTTTGATGGCTCAACATTAGGAGTAACAGGTGATGTAAATGTTACAGGAACATTAACTGCACAAGAATTAATAGTAAGTTCTTCAGTAACAAACTTAACTGTTGCTGAAAAAAGCGGTTCTACGGTATTTGGTGATAGTGCTGATGATACACATACCTTTATTGGAAACACAATAAGTGGTTCATCAACCTCAACTGGTTCGTTTGGTGCTTTACAAATACCAGGTGGAGAAAGTAATGGTATAGGATTACATATACATGATGGTGGAATATTTGGTGCATCAGCTAGTCCAAATCCATCTGCACACGCGTTAGTAATAGAATCAACAACTAATACTGGTATGACAATTCATTCGGGTGGTTCATCAAGGAGTGGTATTATAGCGTTTTCAGCAACAGGTAGAGGTCATTTAGAGGGTGTTTTAAGGTATACCCAAGTTAATAGAAGGTTTGAGTTTGATACAGAAGATGTAACAAGTTTTACAATGGGAGGTGGAGCTAGTGGAATTTTAAGTGGTTCAGCAACCTCAACTGGTTCGTTTGGACATGGATTTATTGATGGCAGATTGGGGGTAGGCACTAACTCACCTGATTCTAAGTTACACATATATGAAGGAACCGGAACTACTGCTTCATCTACTGGAACATCATTATTTACATTAACCAATTATGTAGGTGCTGACTTAAACCAACAAAAAACATTTATAGATTTTACTTTACTTGATGATAATAGCAATGAAACACCACAAGTAAGAATTGGTGCTGAAGTAGGACATAATGGAGATGCCAACACTCAACAAAAAGAGGGTAGTGGTGCATTTGTAGTTTATACTAATAATGCAGATACAACAAGTGGAGATGCAGGTACATCTTTAGCAGAAAGAATGAGAGTTGATTATCAAGGATTTGTCGGCATCGGCACGGATAGTCCTGGTGCTAAGTTAGAAGTAATTGGAAACATAAGTGGTTCAGCAACCTCAACAGGTTCGTTTGGTATGGTACATGCCGAAGGTATAAGAGGATTAGGTGGAACATATGGTGGAACATTACTTGTACCAGAACAATTAGCTCTTGGTAATGATACAGATACGATGATACGAAAATATACATCAAATGTATTGGAGATTAGAGCTGGTGGTTCAGACTTAATTAGATTTGATGGTAACAATGGTAAAGTAATTGTTGAAAGTAATTTAGAACCTGATGCTGACAATACATATAATTTAGGTGCAGAAGATAAAAGATGGGCAAACATATACACTGGTGACTTAGAGTTATCTAATGAAGGCACAGATGGAAACGAAGTAGACGGAACAACTGGTAAGTGGACAATTCAAGAGGGCGATGAAGACCTGTTTATTATTAATAGAAAAACAGGCAAGAAATACAAGTTTTTATTAGAGGAGATGTAATAGTGGCTACGAGTTATGGAGCTCCGACAGTATCAACTAAAGGACTGATTTTAGCAATAGACGCTGGTGACTCGAATTGTATGTCGTCAGGAGATACAAGTTGCACTAATATGGTTACAGGAGGACAACTGACTGGAGCTAGTGGATCACCAGGTAGTGGTGCTCATACAGCAGCTACATCAAACTTTCCAGCTTATAACTCACTTTACGGTGGGATATTTGATTTTGCTGGTGGTAGGGGTATGAATTGTGATGAAAACTTAGGCACGACAACAACATCTACAATATGCATGTGGCTTTGGAGAAATACCACCGATAATACCCAATATTTTGCTGATGGAAGAAATGGTGGTGGTGATTGGTTCTTATCTAATTATGGTAGTCAAAATATCAATTGGGAAAATAGACTACAGTATAAATTCAATGGTGCCGCTGCTACATATGACCAAACTGCTTTTCCTACGAATCAATGGCTTCACATGGTAGCTGTTTCAGGTCCAGGTGGTTCTGCGCTTTATTTAGACGGAGAAACACCACCTGAGGCATTGGTAGCCAGCACTTCAGCAGATGAGGACTTTGGTACTAATTATAGGATAGGAACACGATATACGACTTCATCTGAATGGACTGGATATATGGGACCGATATTTTTTTATAATAGAGAGTTGTCAGCCGATGAAGCAAAACAAAACTTTAAAGCACATAGAAGCAGGTTTGGAGTATAGGTATGGCTTTTTCACATAATCCGAGAATCTCAAATAAAGGTTTAGTGTTTTTAGTAGATGTAGCTGATAAAAATAGTTATCCTGGTAGTGGTACGACTTGGACAGACTTAACTGGTAATGGATTCAATTTTTCAACATCAGATTCACCTTCTTTTACAACAGATTCAGCTGGAAGACCTTGTTGGGATTTTACAAATGGTCAAGGTCATCATTTTGATAGTGTGATAAACTCACCATTTACAGGAAACTCATTTGCTATAACTGTTCAGGCAGTTGTAAATCAAAATAGTAATAGTAGTTATCTTACTGTATTATCACAAAATGAAGCAGATGGTAGTGATTGTATGTCGTTTTTATCGTTAAGTGGAAAGTATGGAACAGATCATTGGAGTCCTGGTGGATTTAGAATGCAAACAGCTGCTCCAAATAATGAGATACAGATAGTCACTTGGACATTAAGTGCTTGGTCACAACATACAAGTAACAATGAAGATATTTATATAAACGGAACTTCTCAAACAACCGAAGCATATAGTGTAGATACTGTCGGTAGTGTTGTAGCGGATGTTTTTAGAATAGGAAACTGGCAGTTAAGTAGAGCTGATATGGATTGGGATGGACAGATTTATTCAGTTTGTTGTTATGATAGGAAATTATCTGAAAAAGAAGTAATAGATAATGCTAATAGTTTAGCATCAAGGTTTGGATTATAGATATGGCTGCTCATGGAAATCCTGATATAGTAACCGATGGTTTAATTCTTTGTTTTGATGCTGCTGATAAAAATAGTTACCCTGGCAGTGGAATTACATGGACTGAATTAATAAGTAATAATGGCTATTCATTATCAAATGGTCCTACATTTAATTCGGAAAAAGGAGGTAGTATTGATTTTGATGGAACAAACGACTATTTCGACACAGGACTTACAGGAGGTATTTACAATCCTCAATTTTTTACAATGGATATTTGGTTAAGGTTAAATTCTACAAAATCAACTTATGGTCTTTGTGGGAGACTTGACAACACATTTACACAAGGTATTACTTTTTATGGAGCAAGTAGCACTGTTTATTTTACTGTAAATACCTACAATTCAAATCTTGCCTCTACATCAATTTCAACGGGTGTCATTACCAATTATCATTGTTCATATGACGAATCAACATTAAAACTTTATAAAGATGGAGCTCTAGTTTCTTCAACATCATTTTCTGCGGCAGTTACTTATAACTCTTCATATGGGTGGAATGTTGCTACTAACTCAACAGGTGCTGGTCTTGCATTAGCTCCTGATATGAATTGTTATTCTTTTAGAGCATATAATAGAGCATTATCAACAGATGAAGTCTTACAAAATTATAACGCAACAAAAAGTAGGTTCATATAATGCGACAACGTGCATATTTATTAAGTGTAATAACGGAGACAAATAATGGATACTAGCGGAATAAAGTCCGGTAGACTGATTATAAGTTCTAGTGCAGCTTTAGGTGCTTCTACTGCTTCTCTATCAATAGAGGGTAGTGGTTCAACATTATTTACTGTAGACGGGACTAACGGAAGGTTATTTTCTGTAATAGACGAAATGTCTGGTTCAATATTCTCAGCAAATCTAGTCTCAGGTCTTCCTGTAATAGAAGCATTTTCAGATAATAAAGTTACATTAGGACAATTTGCCGATCCATTTATCGTAAAAACGACATCAGATAGTCACACAATAATTTCAGGTTCATCTACATCTACAGGCTCTTTTGGGCATGTAATCGTAGACGGACAACCTTCGGGTGTACAAGGTACAACTGGAGCAACAGGACCAACTGGACCTCAAGGTAACACCGGACCAACCGGACCGCAAGGGCCAACAGGACCACAAGGTAATACAGGTTCTCAAGGACCTGCAGGACCGACTGGCCCACAAGGCGCGCAAGGAAATCAAGGAAATACTGGACCTACAGGACCAACTGGACCTCAAGGACCAACTGGACCTCAAGGTAACCAAGGTAATACAGGTCCGCAAGGCACACAAGGGCCTCAAGGCGGAACAGGACCGCAAGGCAACACAGGTCCTCAAGGACCGACAGGGCCAACAGGCCCACAGGGAAACCAAGGAAACACTGGTGTCCAAGGACCTACAGGGCCGACTGGACCTCAAGGTAACCAAGGAAACACCGGACCAACCGGACCACAAGGACCAACTGGTCCCCAAGGAAACCAAGGCAACACAGGTTCTCAAGGACCTCAAGGTGGAACAGGACCTCAGGGCAATACAGGACCGACAGGACCTCAAGGCAATACAGGACCCACAGGACCAACCGGACCACAAGGACCAACTGGTCCCCAAGGCAACACAGGTGTTCAAGGACCTCAAGGTGCACAAGGAAACCAAGGAAATACAGGACCCCAAGGCAACACAGGTTCTCAAGGACCTCAAGGAGGCACCGGACCTCAAGGAAACACCGGTGTCCAAGGACCTCAAGGCGGAACCGGACCCCAGGGTAATACAGGTCCTCAAGGAAACACCGGAGCAACAGGACCAACCGGACCTCAAGGTCCTACCGGATCAACTGGACCTCAAGGAAACACCGGCGTCCAAGGTCCTCAAGGCGGAACCGGACCCCAGGGTAATACAGGTCCTCAAGGAAACACCGGAGCAACAGGACCAACCGGACCTCAAGGTCCTACCGGATCAACTGGACCTCAAGGAAACACCGGCGTCCAAGGACCTCAAGGCGGAACTGGACCTCAAGGAAACACCGGACCTCAAGGAAACACCGGAGCAACAGGACCAACAGGACCTCAAGGTCCTACCGGATCAACTGGACCTCAAGGTAATACAGGTTCTCAAGGACCTCAAGGTGGAACAGGACCCCAGGGAAATACAGGACCTCAAGGAAACACCGGAGCAACAGGACCAACCGGACCTCAAGGGCCAACTGGTCCCCAAGGTAATACAGGTTCTCAAGGACCTCAAGGCGGAACTGGACCTCAGGGTAATACAGGCCCGCAAGGAAACACCGGAGCAACAGGACCAACCGGACCTCAAGGGCCAACTGGTCCCCAAGGTAATACAG
>Ga0209305_1001142_pt1 | contig 17555 bp, 12 predicted proteins | sample COGITO_mtgs_1103_FD_184792 | JGI IMG/M metagenome (GOLD analysis project Ga0209305, IMG submission 184792) | Pelagic marine microbial communities from North Sea - COGITO_mtgs_110321 (SPAdes) (version 2) | ecosystem: Environmental > Aquatic > Marine > Epipelagic ...
AAGAACACCCGTATCCATCATGCCTTTGAAGCCCTTCTCAATTGCAGGTAGGAATTCCTTAGGAACGTTACCACCAACAACATTTGAAGTGAAAGTGAAGCCAGAACCCTGCTCGCCAGGCTTGATGCGGTAATCGATCTTGCCGTATTGACCAGAACCACCAGACTGCTTCTTGTGAGTGTAAGAATCTTCAACCGCTTGGTTGATCGTCTCACGGTAAGCAACTTGAGGCTCGCCTACTTCAAGGTCAACACCATAAGTACGCATCAAGATGTCTACTTTAATATCTAGGTGAAGCTCACCCATGCCGCGAAGAATGGTTTGACCTGTTTCTTCATCAGTATGTACTAGGAATGTTGGATCTTCCGCAACCATCTTACCGATAGCGATACCCATCTTCTCAGCACCACCTTTATCTTTAGGTGTTACAGAAATTGAGATTACTGGCTCTGGGAATACCATGGCTTCAAGAGTACATTCGTGCTTAGGATCACAAAGAGTATGACCTGTCTGAACGTTCTTCATGCCAACGATAGCGATAATGTCGCCAGCTTGAGCAGCATCTAATTCTTTACGCTCATCCGCTTCCATTTCACACATGCGACCGATACGTTCAGTCTTGCCAGTGAAAGAGTTAAGGATGGTATCGCCTTTCTTCAGCTTACCTGAGTAAATACGAATAAAGGTTAGGGCGCCGAAACGGTCATCCATGATCTTAAACGCAAGTGCGCGGAAAGGTTCGTCAACAGAAACTGTTGCAACTTCACCTGTAGGCTCACCGAATTCATCTGTAAGCGGCTGAGGAATAACATCAGTCGGACTTGGTAGGTAATCTACAACAGCATCAAGAATTAACTGCATGCCCTTGTTTTTAAACGCAGAACCACAGAAGGTCGGGAAGAAGGCTAGATCACGAGTACCAGAACGAATACAAGCTTTGATTTGGTCAATAGTTGGCTCTTCGCCATCCATGTAAGCCATCATCAAGTCATCGTCTTGCTCAACAGCAGTTTCGATTAACTGTTCGCGATACATTTCAACGTCGTCAACCATGTCGGCTGGAACGTCTTCAATTACATAGTTTTCTGGCTCGCCAGAATCATCCCAGATGTAAGCTTTACGAGTTAGAAGATCAACAACACCTGTGAAGTTGTCTTCGATGCCGATAGGCAAAACCATGATAAGAGGTGTAGCGCCTAATACTTTTTGTACTTGCTCAGTTACTTTCAAAAAGTCTGCGCCGATACGGTCTAGCTTGTTTACGAAGATGATACGAGATACGCCCGACTCATCAGCATAGCGCCAGTTAGTTTCTGACTGAGGTTCAACACCGCCAGAACCGCAGAAAACACCGATGCCGCCATCAAGTACTTTCAAAGAACGATAAACTTCAACTGTGAAGTCAACGTGTCCAGGAGTATCGATTACGTTGAAGCGGTGATCTTTCCAGAAACATGTGATTGCAGCAGACTGAATGGTAATACCGCGCTCAGCTTCCTGTTCCATAAAATCGGTAGTTGATTCGCCGTCGTGTACTTCACCAGTTTTATGGATTTTACCGGTTAGTTTTAGGATGCGCTCGGTAGTTGTGGTCTTGCCCGCGTCAACGTGGGCGAAGATACCGATATTTCTGTATTTCGATAAGTCAGTCATAGCATTACTCAATAGCTAAGTGTATAAAAATTCGTGCGCCATTCTACAGGCTTTAAGCCTGCAGTTGGCATAAAATTTAATCAATATGAAAAAATTTGTTATTATAGGCGCCGTATTTTGAGTGAATATAGGGCTGATGGCCAGAAAAACTTCAATATATGGCATATAAAGTAGGCATTGCTATAGATAGTCGCTGGGTTTAATAAAATTGTGATAGCGCGGATGCTAATTAAAGTCCCTTTGGATGTTTGAAAGCGGCAGATTGGCTCTCTGGTGCGGTAGCAGCGGAAAAGTACGATAAAAACAGACGATGACTCTGTTTTTATCGGGTAATCACTGAATTTAGAGTGATAAACCAGTTGCTTAAGTAATAGATAGTGGCATAATTGCTCTCCCTTAAATGGGCCGTAGTTAAAAACGGTAATTAAGCAAATAAATGCTTGATTAAGAATTTGGGGTGCTGTATATTTCTGCGCCCTAAACCAAATAAAGGCCACTAGTTCAACTGGTAGAGCGTCGGTCTCCAAAACCGAATGTTGGGGGTTCGAGTCCCTCGTGGCCTGCCAAATTCTTAAGATGGTAGCTTCGGCTGCCATTTTTGGCTTTAGGGAAAGCATAATGAGTGCAGATAGTAATATACAAAAATCACCATTAGATGTTGTTAAGTGGATTTTGGCAGTCGCCTTTCTGGCTGCAGCGGTTGTTGGTAATTATGTTTATGCCAATGAGCCTCTTCTATATCGTGTATTGGGTGTAGTTGTTCTTATGTTGGTTAGTGCAGGTTTTGCACTGACATCTAGCCAGGGTCGAGTTTTCTTGCAGTTTCTGAAAGCTGCAAACCTTGAGCGTCGTAAAGTTGTTTGGCCGACTCGCCAAGAAACTACGCAGACAACATTGATTGTCGTAGTAGTTGTCGTTCTTATGTCGCTGGTATTGTGGGGTGTTGATTCACTACTCAGCTGGTTAATCTCTTTTCTACTAGGCTAGTCTGAGGAAGCGTAATGTCAAAACGTTGGTATGTGGTTCACGCCTATTCAGGCTACGAAAAGCGTGTTTTAAGTGGTTTGAACGAAAGAATCGAATTGCATGATATGCAAGATCAGTTTGGTGAGATTTTAGTGCCAACTGAGGAAGTCATCGAAATGCGCGATGGCAAAAAACGTAGAAGTGAGCGCAAATTCTATCCAGGCTATGTGCTGGTAGAAATGGAAATGAATGATGATACGTGGCATCTGGTTAAACAGACTCCGCGTGTTTTGGGTTTTATTGGCGGTACAGCTGATAAACCTGCGCCGATTACTCCTCGCGAAGCAGATGCTATTTTGCAGCGTGTGCAGGATGGTGCTGATGCTCCAACACAGAAAACAGTTTATGAGCCAGGCGAGATCATTCGTGTTATCGATGGTCCGTTTGCTGACTTTAATGGTGTTGTTGAGACGGTGGACTATGCAAAGTCTCGCTTAAAGGTAGCAGTAACGATCTTTGGTCGTAATACCCCTGTAGAGCTTGAATTTATTCAGGTTGAGAAAAGCGTATAATTTTTTAGCCTCGATTAATCGGGGCTGTTTAACCGGGAAGCTAGTTCTCTAGCGTTATACCCAATTGGAGTAGAAAATGGCTAAGAAAGTTGAAGCTTATATTAAGTTGCAAGTTGCAGCTGGTAAAGCAAATCCAAGTCCACCTGTTGGTCCTGCACTAGGTCAACACGGTCTAAACATTATGGAATTCTGTAAGGCGTTCAATGCTCAAACTCAGAGCATGGAAGCTGGATCACCAGTTCCTGTAGTTATCTCGGTATACAGCGACCGTAGCTTCACATTTGAAGTTAAGACTCCTCCAGCCGCTTTCTTATTAAGAAAAGCAGCCGGTGTTACGTCTGGTTCTGGCCGTCCAAATACTGAGAAGGTGGGTTCTGTTACTCGCGCTCAGTTGGAAGAAATTGCTAATATTAAAGAAGCAGATTTGACTGCTGCGGATCTAAATGCAGCTGTTCGCACTATCGCGGGTTCTGCTCGTTCCATGGGTATCAATGTGGAAGGTGTTGAATAATGGCTAAGTTATCTAAGCGTCAAAAGCAAATCGCTGAAAAAGTTGTAGCGGGCAAAGTATATTCTGTAGAAGAAGCTGTTGCATTGCTAAGCGAAGTATCAAAAGTTAAGTTTACAGAAGCATTAGATGTTGCTGTAAACCTAGGTATCGATGCACGTAAATCTGACCAAAACGTTCGTAGCTCTACTGTGCTACCACACGGTACTGGTAAAACTGTACGTGTTGCAGTTTTCACTCAAGGCGCAAATGCTGAAGCAGCACTTGCAGCCGGTGCAGACGTTGTAGGTATGGACGATCTTGCGGCTCAAATGAAAGGCGGCGACCTTAACTTTGACGTTGTAATCGCATCTCCAGACGCAATGCGTGTTGTTGGTCAGCTTGGTCAGGTTCTAGGTCCTCGTGGTCTAATGCCTAACCCTAAAGTTGGTACGGTAACTCCTGATGTTGCTACTGCTGTGAATAACGCAAAAGCAGGTCAGATTCGTTACAGAAACGACAAGAATGGTATTATCCACAGCACAATCGGCAAGGCTGATTTCACTGCAGATAAGATCAAAGAAAATTTAGAAGCTCTATTGGTTGATTTGAAGAAAGCTAAGCCTTCTTCTGCCAAAGGTGCTTATTTGAAAAAAGTGACTCTGTCTACGACTATGGGTCCTGGTTTAACCGTCGATTTCGGCGCGTTGGCTATCTAATTCTTTGGGGTTCGAACAGGTTTACTTGTTCGAGTCATTAAAGACCGTAGGTGCAAATGACTAACAGGCTCTGCTAACGAGTCATTTGCTTAATTACCGCCTACGCAAATGGTGCGGCCCCTGTTGATATTAAGCTAGCTTATTATCAACAACCCACCGAATTAAAAGAACCCCTTGGGGTTCATTGAAAGTTAGGAGTTCATTGTGGCTTTAGGACTTGTAGAAAAACAAGCGATCGTTGCTGAAGTCCAGACTGCTGCTAAAGAAGCTTTATCTGGTGTTGTTGCGGATTCTCGCGGCGTAACCGTTGAAGCTATGACTGCTCTGCGTAAAGAAGCCCGTGATGCAGGCGTATGGATTAAAGTCGTACGTAACACATTGGCTCGTCGCGCAGTAGAAGGCACAGACTTTGAGTGTTTAACAGACACCTTTGTTGGCCCAACTTTAATTGCATTTTCTAACGAACATCCAGGTGCGGCTGCCCGCATCCTGAGTAAGTTCGCTAAAGCTAATGCAAGTTTTGAGTTGAAAGCCGCTGCCTTCGAAGGCCAAGTGACTGACATCGCTAAGTTGGCAACATTGCCTACTTATGACGAAGCAATCTCTATGCTTATGGGCACGATTAAAGAAGCAGCTGCTGGCAAATTGGTTCGCACTATTGCAGCCATTCGCGATCAGAAAGAAGAGCAAGCCGCTTAATTTTGTTTTTTGCTTAGCAAGAAACATATTAAGCCGTTTATAAAAGATTATCGGGCAATTGCCCAACATTGATAGGAATAGACTCATGTCTGTATCTCACGAAGATATCCTTAATGCCATCGCTGAAATGTCTGTATCAGACGTTGTTGTATTGATTGAAGCAATGGAAGAAAAATTCGGCGTAACTGCAGCTGTTGCTGCGGCTGGTCCTGCTGCTGGCGGCGACGCTGGCGGTGCTGAAGCTCAAACTGAGTTTGACGTTATCTTGACTGGCGCTGGCGATAAGAAAGTTGCTGTAATCAAGGCTGTACGTGGCATCACAGGTTTAGGCCTGAAAGAAGCTAAAGGTCTTGTTGAAGGTACTCCTGCTGCAGTTAAAGAAGGCGTATCTAAAGAAGAAGCTGAAGAAACTAAAGCTGCGCTTGAAGAAGCCGGCGCACTTGTTGAAATTAAGTAATTTCAGCATGTTGCAATGTTATTGGCCTCTCTATAGAGTCTGGTAACAGAGATTGGCTGGCGGGAATTTCCTGTCGGCCTTTTTCGCGTTTTGGAAGAAAGTTAATGGCCTGCGGGCTGCTGTGATACTAATCACATGGATATATCCTTGATCATGGGCATAAAACCCATTGAGCGGACAGTCTGGGGATAACTGATGGCTTACTCATATACTGAGAAGAAACGAATCCGTAAGGATTTCGGAAAATTACCAACCGTGATGGATGTGCCTTTTTTATTGGCAATTCAGATCGATTCATATCGCAAGTTCTTGTCGTTAGTTCAGCAAGACGGCTCTGACGATATTGGTCTTAATGCAGCATTTAGATCTGTATTCCCGATCGTAAGTTATTCGGGCAATGCGGCATTAGAATATGTGAGCTACCGCTTAGGCACGCCGACATTCGATGAAAAAGAATGTATGTCGCGTGGCGTTACTTTTGCAGCGCCTTTGCGCGTTAAAGTACGCTTGATCATTTATGATAAAGACTCTTCAACAAAAGCGATTAAAGATATTAAGGAACAGGAAGTCTACATGGGCGAAATGCCTCTGATGACTGACAATGGTACCTTTATCATTAATGGTACTGAGCGCGTAATCGTATCTCAGTTACACCGTTCCCCTGGCGTGTTCTATGATCACGACAAAGGTAAGACGCATTCCTCTGGGAAGTTGTTATACAACGCCCGTGTAATTCCTTACCGTGGTTCTTGGTTGGACTTTGAGTTCGATCCGAAAGACCTTGTCTATGTACGTATTGACCGTCGTCGTAAGCTTCCTGCAACTATCTTATTGCGTGCGCTAGATTACAGCACTCAAGAAGTATTGGAGATGTTCTTCGATAACGATACTTACACTTTGTCTACTGATCAGGCTAAGTTGAAATTGATACCTTCGCGTTTACGTGGTGAAACTGCGGCGTTTGATATCAAAGATGACAAAGACAACGTTATTGTAGAAAGTGGCCGTCGTATTACTGCGCGTCACATTCGTCAATTAGAGAAAGCTGGCGTAGAGGAACTTCCTGTACCGTCTGAATACTTATATGGCAAAGCACTTGCAAAAGACATCATTGATGCAGCAACTGGCGAAGTCATTGCAGAATGTAATGCAGAGTTAACAGAAGAAGTATTAGACGCTCTACGTGCGGCCGGTATCGAAACTTTCGAAACTATCTATACCAACGAACTAGATTGTGGATCATTTGTATCCGATACCTTGCGTATCGATCCTACTCGAAATCGTTTAGAAGCCCTTGTTGAAATCTATCGTATGATGCGCCCAGGTGAGCCACCAACGAAAGAATCAGCAGAAGCCTTGTTTGAGAACTTGTTCTTCTCTGAAGAGCGTTATGACTTATCCGCTGTAGGTCGTATGAAGTTCAACCGTCGCATTGGTCGTGAAGAAACGACAGGCGCGGGCACATTAGGCAAAGATGACATCATTGCGGTACTTAAAACTCTGATCAATATTCGTAATGGTCAAGGTGAAGTGGACGATATTGACCACTTGGGTAACCGTCGTATTCGTTCTGTAGGTGAAATGGCAGAGAACCAATTCCGTGTTGGTCTTGTACGTGTTGAGCGTGCCGTTCGTGAACGTTTATCAATGGCAGAATCTGAAGGCTTGATGCCACAAGATTTGATTAACGCAAAACCTGTTGCAGCAGCGATGAAAGAGTTCTTTGGCTCTTCACAGTTGTCTCAGTTTATGGATCAAAACAACCCGCTATCAGAAGTGACGCACAAACGTCGTATTTCTGCATTAGGACCTGGTGGTTTGACTCGTGAGCGTGCTGGTTTTGAGGTGCGAGATGTACATGCGACTCACTATGGTCGAGTATGTCCGATTGAAACACCTGAAGGGCCAAACATTGGTCTGATTAACTCATTGGCAACTTATGCGCGTACTAACAATTACGGTTTCTTGGAAACACCATTCCGTATTGTTAAAGATGGCCTAATTAGTGATGAAGTGATTTATGTTTCTGCAATTGAAGAAGCTGATCACGTTATTGCACAGGCATCTGTACCAGTTGATGAGAATAACAATTTATTAGGCGACTTGATTCCTGTTCGTCATAAGAACGATTCCACCATGATGTCACCGGCTTCGGTAACATTAATGGATGTCTCGGCTCAGCAGATGGTTTCCATTGCTGCTTCCTTGATTCCGTTCTTAGAGCACGATGATGCTAACCGAGCATTGATGGGATCGAACATGCAACGTCAGGCTGTGCCGACGTTAATTGCTCAAAAGCCTCTTGTAGGTACTGGTATTGAGAGCGCTGTTGCTCGTGATTCTGGTGTATGTGCGGTTGCCCTTCGTGGTGGTGTGATTGAGTCTGTAGACGCAAGCCGCATCGTTGTGAAAGCAAACGACGACGAAACTCCTGCAGGTGATGCAGGTGTGGATATCTACAATCTAACCAAATACACACGTTCTAACCAGAACACCTGTATTAACCAGAAGCCGCTTGTAAAAGCAGGTGACATGGTTGTACGTGGTGACATCATGGCAGACGGTCCATCTATCGATTTAGGTGAGCTAGCCCTTGGTCAGAACTTCCGCATCGCATTTATGCCGTGGAATGGTTACAACTTCGAAGATTCGATCTTACTTTCAGAGCGTGTTGCTCAGGAAGATCGTCTAACGACGATTCACATCCAGGAATTAACCTGTGTTGCTCGTGATACTAAGTTAGGTGCTGAAGAAGTTACTTCAGATATTCCAAACGTAGGTGAGTCTGCATTAGGTAAGTTGGATGAGTCTGGTATTGTTTACATCGGTGCTGAAGTTAAAGCCGGTGATATTCTAGTTGGTAAAGTGACACCTAAAGGTGAAACACAGCTTACGCCAGAAGAAAAACTATTACGTGCCATCTTTGGTGAAAAGGCTTCTGACGTTAAAGATACTTCTTTACGTGTTAAGACCGGCACCACAGGTACGATTATTGACGTACAAGTCTTCACCCGTGACGGTGTTGAAAAAGACCAGCGAGCTCGTGAAATTGAGCAAATGCAGCTGGACGAAGTACGCAAAGATTTGAATGAAGAATTACGCATTGTTCAAGGTGCAACCTTTGAGCGTTTACAGCGTGCCCTAGTTGGCGCAAAAGTTAACGCAGCAACAGGTTTGGCTAAAGGCGATACGTTAACAGCTGAATACTTAGAAACTCTCGTTGCAGATGATTGGTTCCGCATTCGTCCACAAGACGAAGCATTAGCAGAGCTTATTGAGCAAGCAGAGCAGCAGCTAGCAGACCGCGCTAAAGAATTGGACGATAAGTTCGAAGACAAAAAGCGTAAGTTGCAAAGCGGTGATGATCTAGCACCAGGCGTTCTTAAGATTGTTAAGGTTTACTTAGCGATTAAACGGAAAATCCAGCCAGGTGATAAGATGGCTGGACGTCACGGTAACAAGGGTGTTATCTCAGCGGTTATGCCGGTTGAAGATATGCCATACGATGCACAGGGTACCCCTGTTGATATCGTCTTGAACCCGCTGGGTGTACCTTCGCGAATGAACGTTGGTCAGGTGATGGAAATTCACTTGGGTCTAGCGGCTAAAGGCTTAGGCGAGAAGATCGACGCAATGTTGAAGCAACAGCGTGCTGTTGCCGACATTCGTGCACTGCTTGAAGAAATTTATAACGGTGACGATACGTATACGAAGGAAAACCTAGAAAGTTTCAGTGATGAAGAGATTCTAGAGCTTTCTCATAACCTACGTGGCGGTGTACCTATGGGTACGCAGGCATTCGATGGTGCAAAAGAAGTTGAAATCAAGCGTATGTTACGCTTGGCCGATCAGCCTGAATCAGGTCAAATGACCTTGTTTGATGGCCGTACTGGTAACTCTTTCGATCGTCCAGTGACCGTAGGTTATATGTACATGCTTAAGTTGAACCACTTGGTTGACGATAAAATGCATGCTCGTTCTACTGGTTCGTACAGCCTAGTAACTCAGCAACCACTTGGTGGTAAAGCTCAGTTTGGTGGCCAGCGTTTCGGGGAGATGGAAGTATGGGCACTAGAAGCTTATGGTGCTGCTTACACTCTACAAGAGATGTTGACTGTGAAGTCGGATGACGTTGCTGGTCGTACTAAGATGTATAAAAACATCGTAGACGGCGATCACCGTATGGAGCCTGGCATGCCAGAATCCTTTAACGTATTAGTTAAAGAGATTCGTTCGCTGGGTATCGACATCGAGTTAATTAACGAGTAATCGTATCAGTGCAGGCGGCTAGGAGACTAGCCGCTTAACTGCAAACGGAGCAAAAATAGAACATGAAAGACTTAGTTAATTTTCTTCGAAATCAGTCGAATGCTGACGAGTTTGATGCGATCCGTATTGGCTTGGCATCGCCAGATATGATCCGTTCTTGGTCTTATGGTGAAGTTAAGAAGCCAGAGACCATCAACTATCGTACCTTCAAACCTGAGCGTGACGGTTTGTTTTGTGCGCGTATTTTCGGCCCAATTAAAGACTTTGAATGTTTGTGCGGTAAGTACAAGCGTTTGAAGCACCGTGGCGTAATTTGTGAGAAGTGTGGCGTAGAAGTTACACAATCTAAAGTTCGTCGTGATCGCATGGGTCACATTGACCTAGCGAGCCCAGTAGCCCACATCTGGTTCCTTAAATCATTACCATCGCGTATTGGTTTGATGCTGGATATGACGTTACGTGACATCGAACGCATTCTTTATTATGAATCTTTCGTTGTTACCGAGCCAGGTATGACCACTCTTGAAGTCGGTCAGCTATTGAATGACGAACAGTACTACGAAGCGATTGAAGAATTCGGCGACGAATTTGAAGCTAAAATGGGTGCTGAAGCGATTCAAGGCTTATTATCTCACATCATTTTAGATGAAGAGATTCAGCGTTTGCGTGAAGAAATTCCAGCGACAAACTCTGAAACAAAAATTAAGAAATTATCCAAGCGTCTTAAGTTGTTGGAAGCATTCTACAACTCAGGTAATAACCCGCAGTGGATGATTATGACGGTTCTACCAGTTCTTCCGCCGGATCTTCGTCCGTTGGTACCGCTGGATGGTGGCCGTTTTGCGACTTCTGACTTGAACGATTTATATCGTCGAGTGATTAACCGTAACAACCGTTTGAAACGTCTTCTAGAGCTAAGTGCTCCAGACATCATCGTGCGCAACGAAAAGCGTATGTTGCAAGAGTCTGTTGATGCGTTGCTAGATAACGGTCGTCGCGGTCGTGCTATTACGGGTTCTAACAAACGTCCGCTTAAATCTCTTGCCGATATGATCAAGGGTAAACAGGGTCGTTTCCGTCAGAACTTATTGGGTAAGCGAGTAGATTACTCGGGTCGTTCGGTAATTACCGTTGGTCCTAAATTACGCTTACATCAGTGTGGTCTTCCTAAGAAGATGGCATTGGAATTATTTAAGCCATTCATCTTCAGTAAGCTTGAACACCGTGGTCTAGCGACAACGATTAAAGCCGCTAAGAAGATGGTTGAGCGCGAAACTGCTGAAGTTTGGGATATCCTTGCTGAAGTAATTCGTGAACACCCAATCATGTTAAACCGTGCACCAACATTGCACAGATTGGGTATTCAAGCGTTCGAGCCTACCTTGATTGAAGGTAAAGCGATTCAATTGCACCCATTGGTTTGTGCGGCATACAACGCCGATTTCGATGGTGACCAAATGGCGGTACACGTACCGTTAACAATTGAAGCTCAGCTAGAAGCTCGTGCCTTGATGATGGCAACGAACAACGTACTATCGCCAGCCAACGGTGAGCCGATTATCGTTCCTTCGCAGGACGTTGTATTGGGTCTTTACTGGATGACTCGTGAGCGTGTAGCCGCCAAAGGCGAAGGCATGTTCTTGGCGAACCTTGATGAAGTGACGCGTGCTTATGGCAGCGGCATGGCTGATTTACAAGCCAAAGTTAAGGTGCGTATTAGCGAAGTTGTTAACGATCACGAAGGTAATAGTGTTGCGACAACTAAGGTTGTTGATACGACGATCGGTCGTGCATTGTTATTCCGCATCGTACCAGAAGGTTTGTCTTACGACTTGGTTAACCAACCAATGAAGAAGAAAGCGATTTCTAACTTACTGAACACGGCTTATCGTCGCGTTGGTTTGAAAGATACGGTTATCTTCGCTGACCAGATCATGTATACAGGTTTCGAGTATGCAACGATTTCTGGTGTATCGATTGGTGTTAACGATTTCGTTATTCCTGATGCTAAAGCGGTTATTGTTGCTGAAGCTGATGCTGAAGTTAAAGAAATTGAAAGCCAGTTTGCTTCTGGTCTTGTTACTCAAGGCGAAAAGTACAACAAGGTTGTTGATATTTGGTCCCGCGCTAACGAAGTAGTGGCGAAGGCGATGATGGACAACTTGAGTACTGAGCCGGTTCTTGACCGTGACGGTAACCCAACGGACATCGAGCAAGAGTCTTTTAACTCTGTTTATATGATGGCTGACTCTGGCGCTCGTGGTAGCCCAGCTCAGATTCGTCAGTTAGCAGGTATGCGTGGTTTGATGGCCAAGCCGGATGGTTCGATTATTGAAACGCCGATTGTTGCTAACTTCCGTGAAGGTTTGAACGTACAGCAGTACTTCACCTCGACTCACGGTGCTCGTAAAGGTCTAGCCGATACAGCATTGAAGACAGCAAACTCGGGTTATTTGACTCGTCGTCTAGTAGATGTGGCACAAGACTTGGTTGTTACCGAGAGCGATTGTGGTACTGAGCACGGCGTAGAAATGACTCCGTTAATTGAAGGCGGTGACGTAGTAGTACCTCTAGGTACTCGTATCTTGGGTCGTACTGTTGCTAAAGACGTATTCAAGCCTGGTTCTGAAGATGAAATTGCTGTTGAACGCGGTACTTTGATTGATGAGCAGTGGGTAGAAAAAATTGAAGCAATGGGGATCGACGAAGTATACGTTCGTTCTGCCATTACGTGTGAAACCCGTCAGGGTATCTGTGCTAGCTGTTATGGTCGTGACCTAGGTCGTGGTCATTTGGTTAATGCCGGTGAAGCTGTTGGCGTTATCGCTGCACAGTCGATCGGTGAGCCGGGTACACAGTTGACAATGCGTACATTCCACATTGGTGGTGCTGCATCTCGTCAGTCTGCTGCGGATAGCGTACAAGTTAAAAACAAGGGTAAAGTTCGTCTTCATAATATGAAGACTGTAACTAAGGAAACAGGCGAGCTAGTTGCTGTATCTCGTTCTGGTTCGATCACTCTTGCCGATGAGCACGGTCGTGAGCGTGAGCTGTATAAGCTTCCTTACGGTGCAGTGATTTCATTGAAAGATGGTGATTCGGTTGAAGCTGGTCAGAAAGTGGCAAGCTGGGATCCGCACACCCACCCAATTATTACTGAAGTGAAAGGTCGTATTCAGTTCGTTGGTATGGAAGAAGGTATTACTATTAACCGTCAGGTTGATGAATTAACTGGCCTTTCAAACATCGAAGTAATCGATCCAGCGGTTCGACCAGCAGCGGGTAAAGATATTCGCCCGATGGTTAAATTGGTTGATGACGCAGGTGAAGACGTTATGTTGCCAGGTGCTAATACGCCTGCTCAATATTTGTTACCACCTAACGCCTTGGTAAACCATGAAGATGGCGCTGAAGTGAATATTGGTGATGCAATTGCCCGTATTCCTCAAGAGTCTTCTGGTAACAAAGATATTACTGGTGGTCTACCACGAGTTGCTGACTTGTTCGAGGCGCGTAAGCCGAAAGAACCTGCAATTCTTGCTGAGATCTCTGGTGCGGTAAGTTTTGGTAAGGAGACTAAAGGCAAGAAGCGTTTAGTGATTACCCCAACTGACGGCGCTGATGTTTATGAAGAACTGATTCCTAAGTGGCGTCACCTGAACATTTTCGAAGGTGAAAAAGTTGAAAAGGGTGAGGTTATCTCTGATGGCCCGATGAACCCACATGACATCTTGCGTCTATTGGGCGTTGGTGAGCTAGCTGTTTATATTACAAACGAAGTGCAGGAAGTATATCGTCTGCAGGGCGTTGGTATTAACGATAAGCACATCGAAGTTATTGTGCGTCAGATGCTACGTAAGGTTGTGATTGATCAGCCAGGTGATTCAACCTTCATTCCGGGTGAGCAGGTAGAATTTAATGCCTTCCTTGAACAGAATGATGCATTGAAGACTGAAGAGAAAATTGTCGCTAAGGGTCAACGTGCGCTATTGGGTATCACCAAAGCCTCTTTGGCAACTGAGTCTTTCATCTCGGCAGCCTCGTTCCAAGAAACAACTCGCGTACTAACCGAAGGTTCGGTAACGGGTAAAGTTGATAGTTTGCGTGGTCTGAAAGAGAACGTAGTTGTAGGTCGTTTGATTCCTGCAGGTACGGGCTTGGCTTACCACAAAGAACGTAAGCGTAAGCGCGATGAGCGTGAAGCTGACAAACTGAAAGCAGCCGGCGGTATGTCTGCCAGTGCTGATGAAGTTGAAGCGCGTTTAACTGAAGCCTTTAGTGATAAATAAGCTTAAGTTAACAGCGTGATTTAAAAGGGGAGATTGGGTAACCAGTCTCCCCTTTTTTGATAAACGTGGTTAGGAGCTTGCTTAGAAACGGCCGAATCGGTTGCTTTCTAATCAATAACTCTTGACCTTATAAGGCTAGGGCATTATGCTCTCGGCCCCTTTTATGTGCCAGGATTGTCTTGGTGCATATATAAACTAGTGGAGTTTACAAATGGCTACTATTAACCAATTGGTTCGTAAGCCTCGTAAGCGTCAAGTGGCGAAGAGTGACGTACGTGCATTGCAAGCATGTCCTCAACGTCGTGGTGTTTGTACTCGTGTATACACCACCACACCTAAGAAGCCTAACTCAGCGCTTCGTAAAGTGTGTCGTGTACGTTTGACCAATGGCTTTGAAGTATCTTCCTACATCGGTGGTGAAGGTCACAACTTGCAAGAGCACAGCGTGGTTTTAATCCGCGGTGGTCGTGTTAAAGATTTACCGGGTGTTCGTTACCACACAGTTCGTGGTGCATTGGATACGTCTGGTGTTTCTGATCGTCGCCAAGGCCGTTCTAAGTACGGTGCTAAGCGTCCTAAGTAAGTTTCTATTAGTCTTTTTGACTAATGTGAGAAGTATTTTAGATAAGAGTAAGGCTGAGTCATTTTAATCTATTGTTAAGATCTCAGACTGACCTGAAGACCTAATTAAATGAGGGCTTATCATGCCTAGAAGACGCGTCGCCGCAAAACGCGACATATTGCCAGATCCAAAATTTGGTAATGTAACGCTAGCTAAATTCATTAACATCGTAATGGTTAGTGGAAAAAAATCTATCGCCGAAGGCGTAGTATATGGTGCACTTGATGGCATTACTGCAAAAGGTAATGACAACGCACTAGAAATTTTTGACAAGGCATTGGAAAGCATCCAGCCTTCAGTCGAAGTTAAAAGCCGCCGTGTAGGTGGTGCTACTTATCAAGTACCTGTTGAAGTTCGTCCTTCACGTCGTATGGCTCTTGCTATGCGTTGGTTGGTTGATGCTGCTCGTGCCCGTGGTGAAAAATCCATGGCTCAGCGCTTGGCTAACGAAATGATTGACGCAGCAGAAGGTAAAGGTTCAGCTGTTAAGAAACGTGAAGATGTTCACCGTATGGCAGAAGCTAACAAAGCTTTCTCTCATTACCGTTTCTAATTAGCTTAAGGACAACCCTGTGGCCCGTACTACTGAACTTGCTCTCTATCGTAACATTGGTATTGTTGCGCATGTTGATGCTGGTAAGACAACAACGACTGAGCGTGTATTGTTCTACACTGGTGTATCTCACAAATTAGGTGAGGTGCATGATGGTGCAGCAACGATGGACTGGATGGAGCAGGAGCAGGAGCGTGGTATTACCATTACTTCTGCGGCTACTACATGCTTTTGGTCGGGGATGTCGAAGCAGTTTGATCAGCATCGTATCAATATTATCGATACACCAGGGCACGTCGACTTCACGATTGAAGTAGAGCGTTCGTTGAGAGTGCTTGATGGTGCAGTGGTTGTTCTTTGTGGATCTTCCGGTGTGCAGCCTCAAACTGAGACTGTATGGCGGCAGGCTAATAAGTACGAAGTACCGCGTATGGTATTCGTAAATAAAATGGATCGCACGGGCGCGGACTTCTTTATGGTTGTTAAGCAACTAAAAGAGCGTCTTGGTGCTAATGCGGTTCCGATGCAGATTAATATTGGCGCTGAAGATGATTTCAAAGGTGTGGTTGATCTGGTCAAAATGAAAGCCATTATGTGGAGTGAAGCGGATCAGGGTATGACCTTCAATTATGAAGAGATTCCTGCTGATCTAGTGGATGAAGCAAATGTATGGCGTGAAAACTTATTGGATGCGGCCGCTGAAGCCTCTGATGAGTTGATGGAAAAATACCTCGAAGAGGGTGATCTGTCAGAAGAAGAATTAAAGAGCGCATTACGCCAGCAAACCCTTGCGGGTGAAATCGTTCTTGTTACTTGTGGTTCTGCCTTTAAAAATAAAGGTGTGCAGGCGGTATTGGATGCGGTCGTCGAATACTTGCCATCGCCACAAGATGTAAAGCCTATTGAGGGTGTGTTAAACGACAAGGACGAGACTATTGGTACTCGTGCTGCTAGTGATGACGCACCTTTCGCTGCTTTAGCATTTAAAGTTGCAACCGATCCGTTTGTGGGGACTTTAACCTTTATGCGTGTTTATTCTGGTGTTGTTTGTCAGGGTGATGGTGTATATAACCCGGTTAAAGGTCGTCGCGAACGTATTGGGCGTATGGTTCAGATGCATGCTAATGACCGTGAGGAGATCAAAGAGATCCGCGCGGGTGATATTGCTGCAGCTATCGGTATGAAGGACGTCACTACAGGTGATACTTTGTGCGATATGAAAGAGATTATTACGCTTGAGCGTATGGAATTCCCTGAACCAGTTATCTCGATCGCAGTAGAGCCAAAGTCTCAGCCTGATCAAGAAAAAATGGGTGTTGCGCTGGGTAAGCTAGCCGCAGAAGATCCTTCTTTCCGTGTGGAAACAGACGAAGAGACGGGTCAGACTATTATTTCAGGTATGGGTGAGCTTCACCTCGATATTATTATCGATCGAATGCGTCGCGAGTTTAATGTTGATTGCAATGTGGGTAAGCCACAAGTTGCCTATCGCGAGAAGATTTCATCTATGGTCGTTATTGATCATAAATTCGCTAAGCAATCAGGTGGTCGCGGACAATATGGTCACGTTGTTATTCGCTTTGAGCCTGCTCAAGGTGAAGATGATGGCCTAGAGTTTGTGAATGAAATTGCGGGTGGTTCTATCCCTCGTGAATTCATACCTGCAATTGAAAAAGGTATTGCTGAGCAGATGCAGAACGGTATTCTTGCTGGATATCCTTTGCTGGGTCTAAAGGCAACCTTGTTTGATGGTTCGTTCCACGATGTTGACTCCAATGAAATGGCATTTAAAATTGCTGCATCTCAAGCAACAAGGCTGCTAGGTAAGGAGGGTGACCCTCTTCTTATGGAGCCAATGATGAAGGTTGAGATTGTCACTCCTGAAGATTATATGGGTGACGTTATTGGAGATCTGAATCGTCGACGTGGCATTATTCAGGGAATGGAAGACATTCCAGCGGGTAAGGTTATCAATGCATCTGTGCCATTGGCTGAGATGTTTGGTTACGCAACTGATTTGCGCTCTGCATCTCAAGGCCGTGCGACTTACAGTATGGAATTTGAAAGTTATGCAGCAGCACCCGCAAGTGTGACTGAAGCAATAATCAATATTAACTAATTTAAAAATATAGGGGCCGCTACCATGGCAAAAGCGCAATTTGAACGTAATAAAACCCACGTAAACGTTGGCACCATTGGCCACGTTGACCACGGTAAAACAACTCTAACAGCTGCACTTACTCGTGTTGCTGCAGAAGTTTTCGGTGGC
>Ga0209305_1001170_pt1 | contig 17371 bp, 7 predicted proteins | sample COGITO_mtgs_1103_FD_184792 | JGI IMG/M metagenome (GOLD analysis project Ga0209305, IMG submission 184792) | Pelagic marine microbial communities from North Sea - COGITO_mtgs_110321 (SPAdes) (version 2) | ecosystem: Environmental > Aquatic > Marine > Epipelagic ...
TTTTTTTTTTCTTCAAACACAAAAAAAGAAGAAGATTTTACTCGCGAAAGTAAAATCTCTCTCTCATCATCATCATCATCACTTTTTATTAAGGAGCTTTTAAGAAGAAGAAAATAACGATGTCGAATACTCGCAACAACAACAACAGTTATAACGAGACTAAGAAGAGGGCGACGAAGGTATCTAAAGAGGACGAACCGACGTCGCCGAAGATTTTTCTCTCGATTACTTTCGGCATTCTTTTCATTCTGAGCTTGATTTTCGGGAAAGCTGGGTCGTTTTCCTCATCTTCTTCTTCTTTATCATTAAACGTTGCGGATGATGCGAATCAAATGTCCTCGGTGGACGACGACGCCCCGGACGTTGGCTTAACGTCGTACGAAGAACAACACGTGGACCCGTCTGAAGTGGCCAAGGAGCCAATCGAAGAGTCGTTGGCGAAAGATGACGGGGAAGAGCACTCGGATTTAGACGGCGATTTGGATTATCACTTAGACCAACCGGTGCAGAAACCGAAAACGGAGGTGGATAATTGCAAGAAATGCAAGAAAGTTACAGTGCCGGAAATGTGCGGGTACGCGCCGAAGAGAACGATGGAAGATTTGTCGGTCACTATGAAGAAGAGGAGGATATTGTCGTTCGACTTGGAGGAGAGCGAGGAGGAGGATTCAGACGACGATGAGGCGAAGAGTAGCAACATTTTAAACATTACTACTAGAATAGGACTTCGGAAGTTATTGAAAGGGCACCAGGCGTTTCAAACGGACAGAAACCGAGCGTTGGCGAAATCGAGGCAACCGGATTTCAAGCCGCCTCCAGAGAGCGTCCGAGAGGAGGTTTTGAAACATTACAAGATGTGGCAATCGGATTCGGCGTGCACGATGTGGACGAGAACGTGCGTGAAAAGACATCTGGAAGGCGACGATATGGGTTTTAAGCGAGGTCCGGAACAGTATTTCAAAGATAAGAAAATGCCCGGGTTGGATGGCTCCTTAGTTTTTCCGGATTTGAAACGAGGCGAGTTGGGGACGTGCGCGCTCGTCGCCGTGGCGGATAACATGTTAGGGAAAGGACGAGGTCCGGAAATCGACAATCACGACACCGTTTTTCGGTACAACGGGCCTTTGAAAGCATATAAGAAGGATATTGGGGTGAAAGGCGACGTGTATTATTGGAAGCAAAGACGCGATGAGAAACAATACGGCGTAGAGGGACAAAAAGCGAACAAGTACTACATGTGGAAAGACGCCGCGAAATATTGGATGTTCGGCGATAAGAAGGAATTTTCAAAGTTAACTTTTAGAGGTAAACAGTTGTTGTGGGAGACACCGATGGCTTCGGAGATGGTTGGGAACGTCTATGCCAAATACCACGACGAGTTGAACATTAAAACCAAACACGCGAGCACCGGCGGGTTTAAATTAGCCATGTCCGTCCTCGCGAGCGGTTTGTGCACGAGATTAGATTTATACGGATTTTCGAGTAAAGGTGGGGGCAGGTATTTTAAGAATGCGGTCGTTAATACCGTGCATTTGATCGGGCTGGAACATTATGCCTTACGAGTGGCCATGGAGGAGAATTACGGGGTGTGCGTGTACGACTAAATAAATAATCGATTCTTTAAATTATGTTATTGATATGAAGACGGTATTTCATCATGTACTACACAACAATTCTTGCTATTCATCTACGGCGTCTATATTTAATACAATTTTTTTTAGTAATCATCAAAGCTGCCTTGCGTATCGTCGGACTCGTAGCAATACTCGTTCAAATCCGGCGAGTCGAGCTCGAAAAACTCTTCGAAGACTTTCTGCAACCCGGGAACGCCCGCTTTCGAGAGGCGAACGAAATACTCTTGCGACTCGTTGAAACCGGTTTTGGTGATTCCAGCGGTTAACTTGTTCGTGAATGATTTCGGGAGTCTCAACATGGAGAGCTGCGCCGTGATTTTCCTCTCGCATAAAATCTCGTGTAAACGCACGAGATCGGCGCGGTTACGGTACATCGTACACGTGACATCGTTCGGGCCTCGAATGACGAATTTGTACCGCATGATATCCGCAGATTCATTCAGAGTGTCTTGCGAAGGAATCGTTTTCACCGGCGATAAGGTCATCATCAGCGGGTCCTCGCTTTTTTTTCGTTCAAGTTCTGATCCCGACTCGTTGATCTCGTTGACGACTTCTTGAACGCTTCGCGATTGCTGTTTCTTTTCTTCCTCCCGGAGAAAATCATCTTGCGACTTCCTGCGATTTCGCAACGGCGAAAAATGTCCGAAGAAATCGCAACTTCGGGTGGCTTTCATGATCGCCTCGTCCTCGTCGCTGCTCCAACCGCTGGTTGGAACAAACATTTTCTTCTTCTTGGAAGACACGTCGCCATCTTTCATTCTCTTGGCGGAAACCAACGAGACTGACCAGCCTTTGTCTGGACCGCAAAAGCCACCGCTCGAGCGTTCAACCCGCTGTCTGGCGAGAATCCGTAAGGACAAATTACTTTTCATCGTTTCCGTCGCGCTCATCATCTTCATGCCATTGATGATTAACTCGTCGCAGTCGAACGCCTCCGTGGCGATTTCTAAAGTCCTCTCTTCATCTTTTAACTTTTCGCCGTGATGAAATAAGAACTCATACGCGATGTGATGAAGTAAGCGAGAGGACAACGGCGGTGGAGAGAGGATGATCGCATCCAAGATTCGTAAGACGACGTTTGGCGGGAAGAATCCAGCGCCTATGCGAGTGAAGATCTTCCCGACCAAATTAGTATGCACGCGTTCCAAGGAAGAGTTGTGTCTCGTTCGCTCCTCCAACACAATCGTCTCCGTCGTCACTTCTGCTTCGTCCAAAAACAAGTTGACGTCTTCAGCGAGGCACACTAACGTCCAAAACGCATTCTCTTCGTTGCCTTTGAAAACGAGCAAAGACATTGCCGCTGCGACGACGTGTGATTTTTCCAAATCTCTCGGCGAGCGCGCGCTGAAAGCCATCAAAACACGTTCCATTTTCCCGAAATATTGTAATGATGTTGAGTCCATATAGTTTTCCGGTAATCTAAATTGATCTTCGTCGTCTTCTTCTTCATCTTCGTCGTCGTCGTCGTTGTTGTTGTTGTTCGCTTTCTTCTTACCTTCTCTCCCTTCCTCCTCTTTGATGCTCGATACTCGCGCCGGGAACATATTCAATTTCTCAAAGAAAGAACCCGTCAAGAGTTGCATGATTGCGTTTTGCGGTTCCTCTTTGGTAGTATCAGCGGTATCGTCCCTATCGTTTGAGGTGCCATCACTTTCGCTACTCGTCGTTCGTTTAAGAGCGTCGCCTTCGAAGACGAAGACGCCTTCTTCGTCGTCTTCTTTTTTAAAGCCTCTCAACCCGTGGGGCGAACGCGGGGGCGACCCGACGAAAGTCTCTCCAAAACTGTTCATCGCCTGGATGTGATTTTGATGTTGCGAAAATCTTGGGCTGGCGGAGTTGCTATACATTTCGCCGCCGCTCGAAGACTCGTTCCCGCTACTCGTCATCGACGATTGGCCGCGCGCGCTACTCGATCTCAACCTATCTAACGATTCAGTAACTAATTCGTGCTGTATCTTTTGGTCTTCTTCTCCTCCTTCTTCTTCTTCTTCTTCTCCTTCTTCTTTGCGTTCTTTCATCGAGTCGATGGCGCCTAGCGAGTATCTCGGATGATCCGGAAACACGTTGATCAAATCTACTCTGACGCTCGCGCGTTCGCGATCGAATCGTTCTCTTTCGCTCAATTGCGAGTACTCCTCGTACGTCTTCTCGCAATTATCCCGCTTCGATTTCACGGATAACGCGTCCAACCACGCTTTCGCTCTCTTTTTCTCCGGTAAACCGTTTCTGGCAACTTCGCGTTGGCACTGATTCAACGCTTCGTTTATAGCCGAGTTGGTGACGTTGGTCACGCTACTCCCGGAACTCCCGCTCGTCCTCTTCGCCTCTTTCCACACCTTCCTGGCTTTCGAGTACCTCGCGTAACTCTCGCTCGCTCTGTCTTTTTGTTTCATCAACTGTTTCCTCGCTTTCGAGTACGCCTTCTCTTTCCTCTCGTCCACCGGAAACCCGTAACAATACCCGTCCAATCGAGCGACGGTGCACGGCTTGGTCTGTAATCCGTACTCGTCCGTTTTCGCCGTCGAACTTATCATAGACGAAGTGGACGAACATCTTCCCATCCGTTGCACGACGTTGCTTTTAATACCTTGATTTTGTTGTTTACTCTCTCCTCCGTTGTTTATTATGTTGGTTCTCTCTTCAGGATTCTCGTCTGAATCGTTTTCGTTCTTATTCCCCGACGACGACGATTCTCCTCGAATCCGCTCGCCATTCGCAACCTGCAAATCCTCCTCCGAACTCGCCACGGACGATCCTTCTCGACTGTTGTTGCTCGTCGCCGTCGTGAACTGTAAATTTCTCCTCGGACTTTGACCTCTCGAATTTAATAACACCTGATCGTCATCTTCGGTCATCGAACGCGATCGCGATTGAGGCGATGAGTCTTCTTGGTCTTCTTCTTCCGAGCGCTGATGATGATGATGATTCCCCGGAGAAGTCGTTTTGTCTCGTCTGTCCTCCGTTTTTGGAATAACTTTTCTGATTTTAATCGGGGTGATGTTGTTGTTCCCTCTGGACACTTTGTCGTCTCGATTTTGATCCGCATTCGTCATCGAGATCATCGTCTTTAGAGATCGCCTTTTTTTCGTTAAAACGCGATGAAGCGTCGTGTGCACAAAACAGTGCGCTCGACGAAGAAGAGGATGCTGCGCTGACGATGATGATTTTTGTGCTGTCGTCTTTTCGGAAAGGTCACGGAAAGGTCAGGTCACGTTATCTCTCTCGTTCGTCTGCTCTCTCGTTCGATCTGTCTAAAAAATATCTTCGGCTGAGAATTTAATAGGGCGACCGAACGAGTACTCGTAACGCCTTTTTTTTTGCAAAAAGAAGGTCAAACACATTTAAAAAAACAATCGCGAGATCAAAGGACGCATCACCACGATGAACGCAGAAGAAGAAGAAGAAGAAGAAGAAGAAGAGACGCAGAGGAAGAGGAGGACTTTAATAAACGGGTTTTCCTCCTCGTTCGAGGGAAGGAGAGACGATATCGCGAAACGGGTGGAATTGTTTAGGAGAGATACAGAAGAAGAAGAAGAAGAAGAAGAAGAAGAAGAAGAAGAAGAAGAACATCATCATAATAATCGGGAATTCACGAACGCGCTGAGAGAGGCGCTTCGAGATGTCTCGTCGACGATGAACAAACGAGAAGAAGACAAAAAAGAAGAGAACTGTTTAACATCGTTGAGTAGTAAAAAATCCATCGCCACGCAGACGGAACGAAATGTGAAAAGGATCATGAACAAACGGTTGGAGCGGGTGAAGAAGATGACGGATTACGTCGCCGTCGCGTCGTGGGGTGGTGGTGGTAAGAGTTTTAGCGTCGAGGATGATGATACCAGGAGATTGTGCCAAGACGCGAGGATGATGATGGAAGAAAAGAAGAAACGGTTGAAACCGGGAAGCGCGGCGTCCACTCGAAGGATTACCAAGCCGTTAAAAGACTGGATGTACGAGAACGTTCATCACCCGTATCCGTCGAGAAAAGAGAAGATGGTTCTGTCGCAGGCGACTGGGATGTCTTCAGGACAAATTTCAAACTGGTGCATTAACTTTAGAGGAAGAAAAATGATGCCTCTCGTTCGCGAGTTTGTCGAGGAGGCGCGTAAAGTAGTACAGAAGTAGTCTCTTTTAAGTATTAATCAATCAAAGAATTATTGCTTTTATATTATATGTCTATTTTGTTAAATATTAGTGAACTACATGTAGTATACATCCTCAATTATTATTTGTTAGTATTACCGACGGCGGCGGCGGCAGTTGCCTCCTTCGCATCATCATCCAGCGCTTGGTTCGTTCCTTTGCCTTCTACACTCGACGTATTATTTTTATATTTCTCCCACGTCTCTTTATATTTCTTGGAATCTAAAAACTGGACGATAACCGCGGATATATTATCGCATCCCAATCCGCTCCCTCTCGTGTCCGTGGCGCAACACGCATCGCACAATTCCTCGGTGATTTTCGAGAGATGTTCTGGCGGCACCACACCGTCTTTCGTTGAACTATAACACAACCGCTCGCGAACAAAGTCCACGCACTCTTGACTGGTCATCACGTCCCAAACGCCGTCGCAGGCGATTATTATAAACTCGTCTTGGTCCTGTTCGTATTTAAACGTTTTCACTTCGGGATTAGCAGTCACGCAATATAACTCTGGCGGCAAGTCGTCCGGGACGTTGTTTCTTTTATATTCGAAATCGCCGATGGCTCTAGACAACGCCAACGACCCGTTCACGCGACCGTCGGCCACGAACCCTCCCGCCTTGACAATTCTCTCGCATTCGTCCTCGTCCGTAGGTTTATGATCTCGAGACATGTCGATAGCTTTACCGTCTCTACACAACACCGCTCTCGAGTCGCCGGCGTTGGCGCATATAATTTCCCCGTTTCTCAACGCGACCGAAACCGCCGCCGCGCCGGCGACTGGACCTTCCCATTCGCTCAACTCTTCCTCGGATAAAGGCACGAACTTCTTTTTACCGCCGCCGGCAGAAGACGTAGACGCGACGGGTTGTTCGTTCGCCGCCGTATTCTTAGAACTATCTTTCCCGATTTCTCCTCCTTCCTTTCTCTCGCCATTCTTTTTATTCACCTCTTCTTCCTCCTCCTCGTCGTCGTCATTCGTTAAACTCGGAATGATTAAATCCACCTCCTCGCTCGGCGTCCCTTCCGCCAACAACCTCTCCTTGAGCGCCCTTCGAATGGCTTCGTTCACGTTTCTCGAGCCTCCCGCCGACATTTTTTCATCCGCATCCTCTTCTTCCTCCCGAAACCGTCTCCTCCCGCTCAACTCCGCCAACTCTTGCGCGTTCGTTTTATCCTTCATGACTTCGTCGATTTTCATAAACGACTCCACCAACGCCTGTTTCAAATCGTTTTCTTCCTTGTACGCGTTCGTATCTTTCAATATTTGCGGAAGGTACCTCCCTGCGTACAAAGCGACTTCCTTCCCGCCGTGGCCGTCAAACACCGCGAAGAAGGACGTGTTTTCGTCTAAATCCGGCACCGCGCAGTGCGAATCCTCCATGCTTGTCCTCCAGCCTTGCATCGCACTCGTCCCGAACTTCACTTTCACGTTCCCGCCGTCTGAACTTTCTTTCTCTTTTACCGGTTGCGAGAGGTACGCGCCCATTATTCGTATATTTGTCTGTTTTATTCTCTCTTCTCTGGATGATTGTGTCTTTCTGTCTCTCACTCTTTATGCGTGTGTGTGTACTCCTCGTGCTAAAAAATCTTCGACGTCGTTCGTCAACTGTTTGTAGATCGTTTCTCCCGAACGAAGATGAGATGATCTCAACACTCTCGCTCTCAAAACGAAACAACAACAACAACAGTCGCGCGTTTAATAATAACACTCTGTCGTCGAGACGGAAGAAGAGAACAACAACCAGCGTGTAAGGGCGATGAGAGAGACACTTTTTCGGACGTCGTGGTAAAGTTTTAGAGCGATGATGACACTTTGAGAATGTGGGAGAATCGGGTGCGATTCAAACGAAGAAAAATGCGTGCGTCAGCACATTTTTTTCACCTTTTTTTCTTTTTGGGTTTTCATCATCGATTTTGCACTCAACATGCTCAAACATCTCTTTTTTAATAAAACGCAGAAAAGAGTCACACTGGTACTACTACGGTAGTAGTATATATATACGCGCGAATGTGAGTCGTGTGGTAGTATATGGTATTACAAATTATCCGGCCCGTTTGCTCTTCGTACGATGGAGGCACCGGAGATGTTGGTGAATCCCCCGTTCCCTCCTGATCCTTCGGTATCGGCGGTGTTTTCGGTACCGTCCTCGGCGGCGGCGGCGTTTTGAGCGTCGCGGTTACCGCGGTGGTGGTCATCATCATTGTCGTCGTCGTCGTCGTCGCCTGCGTTTCCTTGGTAATACGGGATATACGGCAAACGTTCGTCTTCTTCCTCGTCGGAGCGGTGGTCGTCGTCGTCGTCGCCGAATTGGTTGTTCCAGTCGTCGTTTGCGGTCGAGCCGCCGCCGCGCTCGTCGACGCCGCGGCGGGCGGACGACGGTTCGTTCTTCTTCGATTTGAAGCGGTCGGCGTAGTCGTGCGAGTACAAGTTCGCGCCTCCTGGGAAAGCATCCGCGCCCTCGGCTTCGCCGTCAACACCACCGCCGCCACTCGATCGTCTCTCCGCCATGATTCGTTCCGCTTTTTCGCCCAACGTTAAGCTCGTGTTTTCTTGAATGACGTCTTTTCTTGTCATGACGCCGACGACTAACGGTTTATCCGGAGTCACGTACAAGTGTCGCAAACCCATCGTTCGGAAAATGCGGTAGGCTCTGGAGACTCTCGCATCCGCGTGGGTGATGAACGGGTGGCGTTGCATCAATCGGGAGACGTCGATCCACGCCGAGTCCATCTCCACGGACGATAAAGACGCGGCGACTTCGGCGACGTGCGGTGACTTGAACGGAATCTGCTTCAACTTATCTAGCAAGTCGTCTCTGTCTTTGGCCGTGGTGTAGCCGTACACGTCCGCCGGTCGAGACTCTGGGTTCCCATCGAAGAAACCTATTCTGTGCGTGATCATTTTCAACAAACGATTTCGGGTAATCGTGCCGTGTAACTCGAACGGCTCTCCCGGCTTCGTGGGCGGATTCTCCGTCACCGGAAACGCGCCGTGATCGTTCGAGGCTAAGATACCGATCAAATCCCTCACGCGCATGCGCGGTTTGATCGTAATCATGGTTTTCGCCATGACTTCGTTGACGCGTAATTTATCCCCGGCTGGCCCGGCTAATTCCGGTTCTTCCAAGAACGGCGCGCCTCTAATTTTGATGTGCGTGTCATAAATCCCATGGGAGAACCGATCGCCGACTGCTTTGGCGCAGAAAATAGTCAACATTAACGGAATGATTAATTGCATCGATCCCGTCGTTTCCATGACCAAAACGGTAATACTTATGGTCATTCGAGTTGCCCCGCCTAAACTCGCGGCGGCCCCGATAACCGCGTACGCGTGTAAATCTATTTGCACGTCGGTTAATATCCAACCGCTGACAGAGTTGACGATCCTCCCACAAATTTGGCCCATGGCTGAGCCGACCGCCAAAGACGGGACGAATAAACCCGTGGGTGCACCAACGCCGTACGTCACCGTCATTAACGAAAACATCGCTAAGAAGTAAAACACTAATAAATCAAATCGAAACAAAAACTCGTGCGCTTGCCCATTCTCGCCAACTTCGCCCAGGTGCAAGAGAAATTTGAACGATTGCGACAGAGGAACGAAGAACAATTGACCGTAAGAGCTGTAATATCCCTCCGGACAATACATTTTCGAGAAGAAATCCGTACGAATTTCCTCCTTACTCGCTTCGCCGTACTCAAACCTGTCCAACTCGTTGGCTAGATTCGTGTGTCCGTCTCTCAGCGGCGCCGGGATTTCTAAACACGGACTCGCCGCCATAAAGACAAACATGACCGTAAAAGTTAACGCGGCGACCGCGATGACTTCTAAAAATCGTCTGAACTTATCGTTTACCGGTATGTATTTCGCTCGCCACGCGGTCACTCGTACGTTCAAGTTGACGAACAACGCGCCGATGTAGCCGCCTAAACATCCAATCATCGCAAAGATTGGCACCTCCCAAAAGTACCACCAGTACTGTTTCGAGTAGTTCGCCTCGTCGTCGGTGTATAAACCAAAATCTCTGTGCGTCCCGAATTTCGCGCGCGCGAAATCTGTGGCGTCGAAGTCCAACTGCTCTAACCAGTGCGAGGTCAACACGCCGACGCACGTGGCCAAAAAGCCTCGCCACAACATGGACGAGTTATAAAACGACGTCCCTTCCTCTACGGTGAACAACATTCCACCGATTGGGGCGCCAAATGCAACCGCAACACCCGTCGCGGTACCAATAGCCACAAAATCTCGCTTATCTCTATCGTTTCTAAAATGGTTCGGTCTTCTGGTTTTGAACCCGAGCGAGTGCGAACCGAACGAGCACAAACCGCCGCCAACCAAACCGCCGCCGTGCACGAACGGTCCTTCCTTACCGGCAATCAAACCAGCGCCAATACTAAATGCCACGCCACCTAATTTCGCCAAAAGTGTTTTCAATCTCAACAACCCTTTCAAATGCACGCCGTTTAAATACGTCTTCAATTCTGGAATCCCGCTGCCGGCTGCCAAAGGTTCCACGTAACTCACCAGCCCTCCAGCGACGGCGGCTAAACAGCACGTCACAAACAGAGAACTGATGTACGCGTAAAACTTCGACGCGTCTTGGTTCTCTCCATCCCCGACGACTAATCTCATCGCCATCCCAAACCTAAACGAGTTCAACTTATCCACCAACCCGTCCACGACGAACGCCACGAAACCCATCACGACGCCGATGATAGCCGAGAGCGTCCACTTCCACCACTCCTCGTTTTGATATTCCGCTCTCTTTCGGCTTCTTAACTGTTCCTCTTCGATGTCGCAATCGATTGGGTCGTAATCGTGCGACTCAAACGCCGTCATTCGTCGTAATCGTAAACTCGCCATGTTCGTCTCTCTGTCCGAAACCGTCGCCCCGAAGACAACCGCCGGGGCAGATTCTCTCGGGCTCGAACTCGAATTCATCAAAGTGTTCCGATCTTCTAAAGTCCCCGCAGCCGTCGCCGCGATGTTCTGAAACGTCTCTCGAGGGTTTCTAAAACCACCTACTACACTTAAGCCGCCACTCGTTCGAGGCGACGACGTTGTGTTGTTGTGAATGTTTCTCGACTTTTTCGTTGAATTTCGCGCGAATGCGGACACACCGGATTGATGTTGATTTTGATTCGAATTCGTCGTCGATACACGCGGAGGTCGTCTTTGAGTGTTCGCGGTAGTAGTACTCCCATCCTCTCCTCCAGGAATCAAGGTTTCCTCGTCGTTCATCGTCGATGATCGTTTTTGTAAAACACCGACGAAACCTTCTTCTTCTTCTTCTAATATGAGAGAAGAATAAAAAGCGCACAGCGTGTGTCAATTTGTGATTGATTTTGAGGAAATTTTTTGAAAGAGGAGTTGCCTTTTCTCATCAAACGAATTAAAAAAAAAAAGCAAAAATCTTACGTCTTGATGTGTTACTGTTTAAAATATGTCTTGATGCGTAGTAGTACTCGTACTCTTTATTCTCTTTTCCTATTATCGTATTCTTGCACACACACGCAATACTACACGTGTATATAATAAATACTAGAGTAGTTTTCTTATTTATGGTAAGTCGTAATAGCTGACGTAATCGTTCTCTTCGTCTTCGGGAAAAGTGAAGGTTTGCAAAAATCTGTACAAGACTCTCGCGGACATGCCGATATCTTCCGGCGACGTGTACTCTTCCGGCGAATGCGATTTCCCGTCTTTCGATCGAACGAAGAGCATGGCGACGGGCATGGCATCGGCCATGGCGAGCGCGTCGTGGCCGGCGCCGGAAACCAAAGTTGGCGGACGAGTGATGACGGGTTCTCGAGTGAAACCGCTTCGGTCGTTTCTGTTTCGTTTGTTGTTGGTTCGTCGGCGCTGCTTGGAGTTCATTTTTTTCTTTTGCGCGTCCGAGTAGTAGAACAAATCGTCGCTTTGGTCTTCGTCTCGCATCTCGTCGCCGTCGCCATCGTAATCGTCGTTGAAGTCGCCGAAGTCGTCGTTGTAGTCGTCGTTGTAGTCGTTTTCTTCGCGTTGGAGACGTTGTTGTTCCATGTAGAGATCGTAGGCACGGCGGTGCATTTCTTCCGTCGTTCGATCGCACGCGTCTTCGAGTTGCTTCGTCAGTCTTCGATCCATGGTCACGCCAGAGGCTTCGTGGGTGCGCTGGACTTTGCACTCTAAACCACGCGCTCGGCAAATCAGTTGCACTTTCCGCGTGACGTCTTGGACAACGTTTTTACGAACGCGGTCGGATTGCGCTCTGATGTCTACCGAAAACGTGGTTCGAGAACCAATGACGTTGGTCGCGCCTGGGAAGATTTGAAATTCACCGACGGTACACACGAGCATGACTTCCGGCAACGCTTCGCCAACGCCGCCTTTTTTACATCTCTTTTCGATTTCGAGGACGGCTTCAGCCGCGGCTGGAGTTGAATCGCGTCTGGCAACCATCGGCGTCGTCCCGGCGTGTCCTTGAACGCCGTTGATGATGACTTTTAGTCTGGTTTGCCCGGCGATGCCGGCGACGGCGGCGATGGGAAACCCCCCGAGTTCGAGAACTTTACCTTGTTCGATGTGAACTTCCACGTACGCTCCGAACGATTGTTTCGGAAGTCTGGCTGATGTGATAGATTCTTTTGTGCCCGGTAAACCGGCGTTCCTCAACGCCTGTAAGAACGTCGCGCCTTGCTTATCGACGACGTCGTACACGTCGTCCGGCAACGTCCCAACAATCGCTCGCGAACCGAGGAAAGTGGACCCAAAACGAACGCCTTCTTCGTCCGAGAAACCGATGATGTGAATGTTATACTCTCTCACCGGGTTCGTTCGTCTCAACGCTTTCGTGGCGGCGATGGCCACCACGACCCCTAAAGCACCATCAAACATACCCCCGTCGATGACCGTATCTAAATGCGACCCAACAAACATCTCCTTACGAATCATCTTCTCACCGTGTTCGTCTAACGACGGCGGCGTCGTCGCGTCCAAAACGCCGTGAATGTTCCCCGCGGCATCCGTGAATACCCTCAAACCGGCATCCGCCATCCACTCTTTAATCTTAGAGTGCGCTTCCATGGACGCTTTGGACAAAAACTGTCTCTCCAAATGCCCGGCCGCGTCTGAGAACGTACCCAGAACGTTTAATCGTCTCACCGGTTGGTCCTCTAACACGTGGTCTAAATATTCGTTCAACTGCTTCTTTTCCGGCGTCGGGAGTTTTTTCTTCTCTTTCGCCTGCTGCGCTTGCTGCTGTTGCTCTAAGCGCTGCTTTTTTCCTTTCTCCTGCTGTTTTTCTTGGTCGTCTTGCTGTTGTTGTTGTTGCTGCTGCTGTTGTCCCGGAGGCGGCCCGCGCTTCGTCGGCGGCGGCGGCGGTTGTCGCCGCTCCTGCTGCTCCTGCTGCTCCTGCTGCTGGTCATCCGGAAACGACTCAGCGTCATCCTCCGCGTCGTCATCAACATCATCATCATCACGTGGCGGTGGCGGTTTTTGCTGATGCGCGTGCTCTTCCTCCTCTCCTAATTCTAATTCTAACTCCTCAGGCACCACATTCGGCGGTGGTGGTGGCATTCGTTGCTGCTGCGCACTCTGCTCTTGTTCTTCTCCGCGCGGTGGTGGCATCTGTTGTCGATGGTGTTGTTGCTCGCGCTGCTGCTCATACACTGGCATATGGTTGTTGTTCTCATTCGGCGGCGGTGGTTGTTGTTGCTGTCGATGATGACCCCGCGTCGTCCCCACCATGTGCGGCACGAACATCCCCGATTCTCGAGCTTCGTCTTCCTCCATCCGATTGTTCATGATGTAATCTTCCTCTGTCTCATCTCGCGCGAGCGCGAGACGCAGAAACGCGAGAAGAAAACAGACCACAAACGCGATGTAAAGGTGACTTTGATGTTTTGCTTTTTGTCCTCCTTGATGCCGATGAGTACGCTTCATATTTCTTTCTTTAGTGGTATTATGAGAGAGTCTATAGTGTTTTTTGCGGCGGAACGTGTGACGTTTTTGACTGATTTTTTGACTTAAATTTTTTTCAATTCTTCTGAAGAAATTTTTTTTGTCTCTCTCTCTCTCTCGTAAAACGCTTCCTCTCTCTCTCTCTCTCTCGTATAACTCACTCTCTTTCGCGTTCTTCGTCCTCCTCCGTGTGAATCTGCGCTTTCGCGACGGCTAACCTCGCACCGAGCACGCGAAAGGCAGAACACGAGACGACGTTTATTTTATTTCTCACGAAAAATTCGATTGATTTTGGGTTTCCGGCGTGTTCGCCGCACGCGGAGACTTCGGCGAGGCGACGAAGACGACGAGGGCGACTTTTCGGTTTGCCGGTTTCGTCTTTGTCGGTTTCCTCCTCCTTTTCCTCCTCGGTGATCTCGTTTAAGGCGATTTTGATGAGCTTACCGACGCCGTCCCAATCTAGAATTTCGAACGGGTCGACTAAGGCGACTTTCTCGCGCTCGTACGCTTGGAAAAACGAGCTGTCGTCGCGCGAGTAGCCGAATGTCATTTGCGTCAAATCGTTCGTGCCGAGAGAGAAAAACGACGCTCGAAGGGGGAAGTTTTCCTCGCCGACATCTTCGATGTCGATCAAGTTCTTCGCGATTAAGCAAGATCGGGGCGTTTCGAGCATACACCCGACTTTAAACGGATGGTAATCGAGCTCGTATTCGCGTTCTTTTGCCAATCGGCTTTCAAAGTGTTCTTTGGCGAAGCGAAGCGTGTGGCGTCTCGCCAAATACGCCGCGTGCATCTCGCGATCAATGATGTGGACTTGTTGGAGGTATTCACTGACCGTAGCGACGAGCGGGATCATGATTTTGACGACCGGTTGGATGCCAGTTTTCTCGTGCGCGTCGTAATACGCATGCGCGATAGCGCGAGTGGTCATGGCCGTAATTCCCGGATGTGAGATTCCCAACCTACATCCTCGATTTCCCAACATGGGGTTCGTTTCGCGTAACTTTGCGATTTTCGCGCGCAACGTCGTCTCGGAGACGCCGCAGTACTTTGTGATTTCTTCCAAGATCTCCGGATCGTCTAACTCGGTATCTTTCGGTAGAAATTCGTGCACGGGCGGGTCTAACAAACGAATCGTGATGGACTTCTCGTGTCCCACGGCGTGAAGAAGGTTTGCGAAATCGTATCTCAGGATCGGTTCGATATCCGCCAAAGCCTTTGCGCGAGCGTCTTCGTCGCTCGCGAGGAATAGCTGGCGAACACATCGAACGCGATCGGGAGATGCTAAGAACATGTGTTCCGTGCGGCATAAACCGACACCTTTTGCCCCAAACGTCTCCATGGCGAACCTTATTTCTTTCTCCGTATCGCAGTTCGCGTAAACGACGGTCTCGGATGGGATATCGTCGACCCATTCCATGAAATCCATCAACGCTTTGTTGTCTTTTACGGCGGTTCCCAACGGTTCCAACTCTTTTTCACCTTCGATGACTTCGCCTCGCGTGCCGTCTATGGATATGAAATCGCCTTTTCTGAACGAAACGTCCGGATACTCTTCGAACACGACCGATCGTTCGACGATAGTTCTTGGCGTATCGGCCGGTTCGAGCGCGTCGGGATGCGTGGTAAGGTCAATATGCTCAAGGCGAGGATGCGGAGCAACATGATACTCGTGATCGACAAAGTGCATGGACTTTGTTCCCGCGACGCACGGTTTCCCCCAACCCCGCGCCACGACGGCAGCGTGAGACGTCATCCCGCCGCGCGCGGTTAAAAATCCTTCGCTCGCGTGCATACCTCCAACGTCTTCTGCGCTCGTTTCTTCTCGGACGAGGATAACTTTCTGGCCAAATTTGTGCATCTTAATAGCATCCGCAGATGTAAACGCGATGCGTCCTGACGCGCACCCTGGACTGGCTGCTAGTCCTTCCGCCAAAACGTTCCAAGAGTCGATACCGCCTCCCAGAGACGTGAACGTCGGGCGACGAAACGTCGGGTGGATGACTTGTTCGATGTGTTCGACGTTGACGTACTTCGCGACGGCATCTCTCGGAGAGATCAGATTATTCTTCTCGACGAGATCAGTGGCGATTTTAAGTGCCGCGATTCCAGTTCGTTTGCCCACCCGACACTGTAAAATATACAACACGTTATCTTCGACGGTAAACTCGACGTCCATCATGTTCTTATACGCCTTCTCGAGGACATCGCAAGCCTCTTTCAACTCCTCCAAAGCGTCGCCGAATCCGAATTTTGCCATATCTTCGATTTGCTCGGGCGTTCGAATACCAGCTACCACGTCTTCGCCTTGCGAAGATTGCAACCATTCGCCGTAGATCGTATCGTCGCCTGTTGCCGGGGATCTGGTAAAACACACTCCGCTCAAGCTCTTGTCGTTCAAGTTCCCATACACCATCGCTTGAATATTGACGGCAGTTCCCGCTAGGCCAGTTGTCTTGGTCACCTCTCTGTAGACGCGCGCGCGCGGGTTATTCCAAGACTTGAATACCGCCTCGATGGTTAACATCAACTGTTCCTCCGGATCCTGCGGGAACGTTTTATCGTGCGCGTCGTAGACGTCTTTGTAACTTTCGCACAAAGATTGTAAATCATCCGCGTTCAAATCGACGTCGTTTTGCGCGTTTCTCAACTCTTTCAACTTTCTCAGTTTTCTCTCAAAGTCTTCGTGCGGAATCCCAAACACGACGTCTCCGAACAAATCCAACAATCGTCGATACGCGTCGTACAAAAAACGTTTCCCAGATTCCTCCGTAAAAGACGTCGCCGTCAACGCGTCCACCACTCGATCGTTCAATCCTAGATTCAACACCGTATCCATCATCCCAGGCATGCTCGCAGCTGCCCCAGATCTCACGGATAACAACAAAGGCAACTCCTCGCCGACAAAATCCGTACTCTTCCTCCAGAATATCTTCGACACTTCCTCGCCGATCACGTCCACGGCTTCGAAAATCAACTCCTCCAACCCGCCTTTGAATATCTCTTTCCCTCTTTCGAGATATTCCTTGCACGTGTTCACGCTCAGCGTCGCTCCCGGTGGCACTCTCAACCCGAGGTTCGTCATCGCCGCGAGTCCAGCACCTTTCCCTCCCAAGATTGATTTCATCGTCGCGTCGCCGTCGCATCGCGATTTCGTGAACAAGTACACTTTCTGTTTCCTCACCTCTGCGCTTTCTTTTCGTATCTCCTCTCCCGTTTTTTCTTTGACATCGCCGCTTTTTGCATCGGAATATCCGACCGACGCGAACACTTTTCGTCCGATTGAACGCAACATTCGCGGTCGTGTTTCTTTTCTTCTTTCAGATCTCTTTTTCGTTCGTGTTGTAAAATGTCGCGAAAAGGAGGACGATGATGCGCGGAAAAGCGACATTATTTGTGAAGCTTTCTTTACGCGTATTTTTTATTCAAGATACGAACGTGCAGCCAAATCCCTCAAAACAACTACAAGAACTAGAGTACCATCAAAGAGAGAGAGAGAGAGAGAATGAGCAACGCGATGGACAAAATCATCAACAGTGCGTTGGATGCGGTGGAAGAGCACGTGGTGCAACGGTTAGAAGACACCGGTTTGGTCGTTTTCGACGACGACGACGACGACGCGAGCAAAAGAACAACGCTGAAAGGGAGAAAC
>Ga0209305_1001184_pt1 | contig 17226 bp, 19 predicted proteins | sample COGITO_mtgs_1103_FD_184792 | JGI IMG/M metagenome (GOLD analysis project Ga0209305, IMG submission 184792) | Pelagic marine microbial communities from North Sea - COGITO_mtgs_110321 (SPAdes) (version 2) | ecosystem: Environmental > Aquatic > Marine > Epipelagic ...
ATGGAATTAAATCTCTCAATAAGAAAGTTAATAGTTTGTTTGGTAATTTAATGATTGGATTAGAATATATCTTTAATAGAAGTGGACCTATGACTATGGGTGCAAGTCAACTTTGTATGTTTGCAAAGAGTGATCCTTCTTTAGAGCTTCCTGATCTTCAGTGGCACGTCCAACCAATGAGTATGGATACATTGGGTGCAACTAAAAATCACGATTTTCACGCATTCACTCCTACAGTATCTAATGTTCGACCTTCTAGTAGGGGTCACGTTAGTATAGTAGACAAAGACTCAAGAACATATGCAAAAATAAAAATGAATTATCTTTCAACTGATGAAGATAGAAGAATAGCTGCAAAAGGATTAAAATTAACAAGAAAAATTGTATTAGAATCTGAAACTTTCAAGAAATACAGTCCTGAAGAATATAGACCAGGTATAAACATTAATGATGATGAAGAGTTAGTTAAAGAAGCATCTAATTATGCTCAAACTATTTTTCATCCTGTTGGCACATGTAAAATGGGTCAAGACGATATGGCAGTAGTTGATGAAAAATTAAAAGTTAAAGGAATAAAAAATCTTAGAGTAATAGATGCATCGATAATGCCCAACATAACTTCTGGTAACACTAATGCACCAACAATAATGATTGCAGAAAAAGGTGCAGATATGATACTAGAACACTAAATGTTTGCAGAATTAATTACACCTGAACAACTTACAATTTTAGGACAAATCATATTTATTGATTTAGTTCTTGCGGGAGATAACGCAATTATTATTGGAATGGTTGCTTCGAAATTTCCTGTAGAACAAAGAAAAAAAGTTATTTTTTGGGGCATTGGTGGTGCGGTAATTTTAAGAATAATCTTAACCATGTTAACTGCTTACCTCTTACAAATTACAGGTTTAAGATTGATCGGTGGATTGTTACTACTTTATATCATCTACAAACTTTATACGGATGTAATCAAAGGCCAATCTAACGAAGAAGATATAAAAGTAGATAATTCTAGTTTTATGAAGGCTATATGGACAGTTCTGCTTGCTGATTTTACAATGAGTTTAGATAACGTTTTGGGTGTTGCTGGAGCTGCAGGTGATCACTATGGACTATTAATATTTGGATTAGCATTATCAATAGTTTTGATGGCAACAGCTGCAAATTTAATTTCAAGATGGATTAAAGAGTACAAATGGATCGCATGGGCTGGATTACTAGCAATATTAGTTGTTGCTGTAGAGTTGATTTACACAGATATTAAAATATTATTTCTATAATGTATTTACAAAAGATTAATTTAAAAAATAAATATGCATTAGTAACTGGTGCAGGTAAAGGATTAGGAAAAGCTTGCTCAATTGCTTTAGCAGAAGCTGGTGCAACAGTTATAGCATTAAGCAGAACTCCATCTGATCTTGATAAATTAGAAAAGCAAATCAAAAAAATTAAAGGAAAAATTATTAAAGTTCCTTGTGATGTAATGGACTATGAAGATTTAAAAAAGAAGATAGATAAAATTAAAATTATAGATGTCTTGGTAAATAATGCAGGCACAAATATTCCAGAACCTTTTGAGAAAATTAAACAAAAAAGTATGAACTACTTGGTTGATCTTAATCTTAAAGCTGCTTTTAACGTTGCTCAACTTGTAGTTAAAAAAATGTTAAAAAATAAAAAAAGACCAGGCTCAATAATAAATATGTCTTCTCAATTAGGTCATGTTGGTATGAGTGGTAGAAATGTCTATAATATGACTAAATTTGGTATTGAGGGTCTAACTAAAGGAATGGGTGTTGAATTGGCAAAAAATGACATAAGAGTTAACACTGTTGCGCCAACATTTGTTGCAACACCAATGGTCTTAAACTTCTTTAAAAATAAAAAATTTAAGAAATTAGCTTTAGGTAATATTCCTATGGGAAAATTAGCAACAGAAAGTGATATAGCAACTACTGTTTGCTTCTTGGCTTCTTCAGCCTCTTCAATGATCACGGGTACATCAATAGTAATAGATGGCGGATGGACAGCAAAATAATTTATAGATTTTTCTTAGTATTATTTATTTTTACAACATCACAAGTAAACGCAATAGAATTTCAAGGAAAATTTATACAAGGTCATTTCATTTTAGGAAAAACTAATCCTGATGCAAAAATTTTAGTTGGCAAGAAAGAAGTGAAAATATCTAAAGATGGTTTTTTTGTTTTTGGAATTGATAGAGATAGAAAATTTGATCTAACTTTTACGAAAACTTTAAATGGAAAAAAATCAATAATAACAAAAAAAGTTTTAAAGAGACAATACAATATACAAAGAATTGATGGACTTGCGGAGAGCAAAGTTACTCCACCAGAGTCAGTATATAAAAGAATTAAAAAAGAAAATAATGCAATAGGTGAAGCAAGAGCTATCAACTCTGATCTAATTTATTTTAAAGAAAAATTTATTATGCCAGTAGAAGGTATTATAAGCGGTGTCTATGGCAGTCAAAGAATTTTGAACGGTAAACCAAGATGGCCTCACTACGGCATAGATATAGCTGCAAAACAAGGAACAATGATCAAATCGTCTGGCACTGGTGTTGTTACAATGGCCGAAGATGATTTATATTACACTGGTGGAACAGTAATTATGGATCATGGCCATGGTATTTCAACAATATATTCTCACCTTGAAAATGTTTTAGTTTCAGTTGGAGATAGAATAAATCAAGGAGATATAATAGGCACTGTTGGATCAACTGGAAGATCAACTGGGCCCCATCTAGATTTTAGAATAAATTGGTTTCAAACAAGACTTGATCCTATGTCTGTATTAAAATAAAAAAGTTTAATGAAAAAAACATTAAAAGATAAAATTTCAGATAAATTAGTTAACGCTTTTTTAAAAAATAAGATTATTTCAGCGATACCTAAAAAATTTACAAAAAAACTTACTGAAGCAGACAAATTTAGAAAACTGTGTGAAAGTAAAATTAAAGAACCAGTAATTGGATATAAAGCTGGTGGAACCGGTATTCCTTTATTGAAAAAATTGAATGAAAAAGAACCTTTTTATGCTTCAGTTTATGCAAGAAATTTTTTAAAAAGTGGTAAACGTGTTAAAATAAATAAATCAACTTTAGGGATTGAGCTTGAAGTTTGTTATTTAATTAAAAAGTCTTTTTTTTCTTCAAAAGGATCAATTACAAGCAAGAATGTTACTAAATTCATATCTCATATGGCTCCATGTATTGAGGTAGTTGGTTATAGACAAAAAAGAAAAGGAATAACCTCTTTTGGAGATCTATGTAGTGATTTTGGTGGAAATGTTAAGTTTCTAATTGGTCAAAAGAAAAAATATAAGAGAATTAATATTGAAAATTTAAAAGCAAATATTTCAAACAAAAAAGTTAAGCAAAGCGTTAATGGAAATACTAATGCTGTATACATTAACCCACTTAACTCTTTAAGATTTGTTCTAAATAAAGTTAAAAAGGATAAAGTTGATTTGGGAAGAGATTTTTATGTATTTACGGGCTCTACGGTGGGTGTGGTTCCTATTCTTGGTAAAGGTTTATACACAGGTAAAATTGACAAATTAGGCTCAGTAAAAGCAATCATTTCTTAATGGCTCTTCATTTTAGTAAAGAAGAATTTTCTAAAAGAAAACAAGATGTTTTAAAATCTATGAAAGAGCAAAATTTAGATGCTCTTTTAATGTTCAGACAAGAGTCAATGTATTGGCTTACGGGTTACGATACATTTGGATATGTTTTTTTTCAAACTTTAGTCTTAGATCAAAAAGGAAATGTAGTTTTATTAACTCGTGCACCTGACTTAAGACAAGCTCAAAATACATCAAATATTCAAGATATAAGAATTTGGGTAGACAAAGATGGAATAAACCCAACAGATGATCTTAAAATAATATTAGATGAACTTGATCTAAAAAATAAAAAAATAGGTATTGAATATGAAGCTTATGGAATGACAGGACGTAACGCTTTAAAATTAAATAAATCCTTAGAAAATTATTGTAACGTTGATGATCAATCTGAACTGATAACAAAACTAAGAGTTATAAAATCTAATGAAGAATTAGTATATGTAAAACAAGCTGCTGAGTTGGCAGATAGAGCTTTGGATGAAGCTTGGAAATATGCAAAGGCTGGAACTAATGAAGCAAAAATTTTAGCTGAAATGCAAAGAGCAGTTCTTGAGGGTGGTGGTGATTATCCTGCTAATGAATATATTATAGGCTCAGGTGATAATGCTTTACTTTGTAGATACCAAGCTGAAAAAAGAAGTTTATCAAACACTGATCAACTAAGTTTAGAATGGGCTGGTACTTATAAACATTACCATTCTGCAATGTTTAGAACTATTCCTATAGGAAAAGCTGACCCCAAACATATAAAAATGCATGAAGCTTGTGTTGAAGCTTTAACTAACTGTGTAAAAACTTTAGTTCCAGGAAAAACTGCAGGTGAAGTTTTTGATGCGCATGCAAAAACATTTGATGATTTAGGATTTAATAAAGCAAGAATGAATGCGTGTGGATATTCATTAGGTTCAACGTTTTCACCTAATTGGATGGACTGGCCAATGCTATACACTGGTAACCCTTATGAAATAACTCCAGGTAATATCTTCTTCATGCATATGATATTGATGGATTCAGATAGTAATTTAGCCATGAATTTAGGTGAAACCTATTTAGTGACTGAGAATGGTAATGAAAGATTAGGTAAGCAAAAATTAGATTTGGTTGTTCTTTAAATTTCTGATCTAGCTCTTAAACGCTCATAAATTAAACGTGTTTTAACACCTAAGTTTAAAAATGGTTGAGGTGGCAACCAAGTAGGTTTGTTTCTTGCTTCTATAGTTTGTATTTCTTCTGTGTTTTCTTCGCTAGCTTTAATAGCAATTTGTTCACCAAATAAGGTACCTACACCAATACCTGAGCCATTATAACAACCAGCAGCAAAAATATTGTTGTCAATTTTTTCAAATATTTGAGAACTATTTCTTGTTCTAGATACTACACCAGACCATGATGATTGAATTATATCTTCGGGTAATTGTGGAAATCTTTTTTTAATACCAATTTTTTGATTAATTGATCTTTTTTGTAAATCAAACTTAGACATCTTAAAAGGATTGTGAACTTCTGCTGTATTTCTTATCAAAATTCTTTTATCTTTAGTCATTCTAATTGTAGCGCCCATTGGTCTTACAGGTAACACACCCCACTCTTTTGGTTGACCTATAGATTTAAATTCATCTTCAGTTAATGGTCTTGTCATACTTGCAGTTAGAGTAATTGGGAAATTGTAATTTGATTTAATTCCTAAAGATTTCAAAAAACCATTTGTAGCAAAAATGATTTTCTTAGTATTAATTTTACCATTTTTAAATTCACAAGAGATTATATCTTTAGTTTGATTCCAATTTAACAAACATGAGTTTTCATATAAATCAACATTATTTGGTAATACATCAACCATTGCTCTAACTAATTTTCCAGGATGTAATAAAATACCACCTTTTGTGTGAAGTGCTGTATTATAAAAGCTTGTTCCTAATCTCTTGGATATCTCAATTTTAGATAATAAATTATGTTCAAAACCTAATTTAGAGAGTGTTTTTGAAAAATTAGTTAAAATTTTCTTATCTTCAGTTCTTGATGATGCAAAATATTTTCCACATTCATTCCAATCACAATCTACTTGATAGTCATTAATGAATTTTTTAATAGCATTGATACCAAGTTCATAAATATCAGCTTTTTTTTTATAACTTTCTAATTCTTTATTGGATGTGAATCCATCATTAAGAGTAGTATCAACTAAATAGCCTGAGTTTCTACTACTTGCACCCTCACCCGCTAATTGTGCATCAACTAAAATAATTTTTTGATTTGGATATAATTGACCTAATTTTCTTGCAGCAGATAATCCCGTGTAACCTGCTCCAATTACTAGCCATTCACAATCTTCATTTGTTTGTAAGGTTTTAATATTTGTCCGAGGGATTAAATCTTGAACCCAGCTACAACTATTATCGTTAGTCACTTCCATGAAGTGACTGTACGATAATTGATATAAATTTAAAAGTTCTTAAGAGTTTAACGAAGGTTGTTTCTTCATGTCTGCTTTATTGATACCAGCAACTTTAACCGGTTTCTTCATAGCATCTCTTCTAAAAGGCTCGCCAAGCTCTTGGTTTAGAATTACTTCAATAAACGTTGTAATTCCTTTCTTTTGATCTTCACAAGATTGTTTTATTGCTGCTGTAGTTTCTTCCATTGTTCTAACGGTTACACCTTTTAATCCACATGCATCAGCAACTTTAGCATAACTTAATTCTGGATCTAACTCTGTTCCAACAAAATTATCATCAAACCAAAGAGTAGTATTTCTTTTTTCTGCACCCCACTGATAATTTCTGAAGATAACCATTGCAATAGCAGGCCATTCTTCTCTGGCACATGAGCTCATCTCGTTCATGCTAATTCCAAAAGCCCCATCACCAGCAAAACCAATTACTGGAGTATCAGGACATCCAATTTTTGCTCCTAAAATTGATGGGAAGCCGTATCCACAAGGACCGAATAATCCTGGAGCTAAATATTTTCTTCCTTTTTCAAAAGTTGGGTAAGCATTTCCGATTGCACAGTTATTACCAATATCACTTGAAATAATTACATCATCAGGCATCCCTGCTTGAATTGCTCTCCAAGCTTGTCTGGGAGACATTCTATCAGAATCTCTTTTTCTAGCTTCTTCATTCCAAACAGTACCTTCATCATCATCTTCATGATCAAGACTTGATAATTTTTGTAACCAAGCCGATTTAGTTTGATGGATAGTATCTTTTCTTGCTTGTCTATCTGTGTCGCCAGCTGTTGGTGAAAGCTGAGCTAAAATTTGTTGAGAAACTAATTTAGCATCTCCACAAATTCCAACTGTAACTTTTTTTGTAAGACCAATTCTATCTGAATTCATGTCAACTTGAATGATACTTGCATCTTTTGGCCAGTAATCCATTCCATAACCCGGAAGTGTAGAAAAAGGATTAAGCCTTGTACCTAATGCTAGCACAACATCAGCTTTTTGAATCAATTCCATTCCAGCTTTTGAACCATTATATCCTAATGGACCTGCTGCTAATGGATGACTTCCTGGAAAACTATCATTATGTTGATAACCAGAACAAACTGGTGCATCTAACTTTTCAGCAAGTTTTTTACAATCTTCAATCGCACCACCAATAACAACACCAGCACCAGATAAAATTACTGGAAATTTTGCATTTGATAATAAGTCTGCAGCTTTTTTAATTGCATCAACACCACCTGCTTGTCTTTCTAATCTTACAATTGGAGGAAGGTCAATATCAATTACTTGTGTCCAATAATCTCTTGGCACATTTATTTGTGCAGGAGCCGAACCTCTAATGGCTTTTTCAATTACTCTATTTAATACTTCTGCCATTCTTGAAGGGTCTCTTACTTCTTCTTGATAGCAAACCATGTCTTTAAATAAATTCATTTGTTCAACTTCTTGAAATCCACCTTGTCCCATAGTTTTATTTGCAGCTTGAGGAGTTACTAATAAAAGAGGAGTATGGTTCCAATATGCAGTTTTAATAGGTGTAACTAAACCTGTAATACCAGGTCCGTTTTGTGCAATTACCATTGACATTTTACCAGTGGCTCTTGTGTAACCATCTGCAATTAATCCACCATTTGTTTCATGAGCAACATCCCAAAAAGTAATTCCAGCATCAGGAAAAATATCTGAAATTGGCATAAAGGCAGATCCAATAATTCCGAATGCGTGTTCAATACCATGCATTTGTAAAACTTTTACAAAAGCTTCTTCTGTTGTCATCTTAGTCATAAAACCATACCTCTCTAAATTGTAAATTTGATACTTTTTAAAAATTCGTTTGTTAATTTTGGTGATTAATATATAAGATTTTACAAAATTCAAACAAACAAATCGACACGATATGGCAACAGACATTATAATTCATGATAAAAAAGACAACGTTGGAGTAGTTGTAATTGAAAAAATAACTCCAAAACAAGATTGTGATTGCTGGATAATGGAAGATGACAGTTCAACAAATATTCAATCTTTAGATGAAATTCCTTTAGGGCATAAAATTGCAATGGTTGATCTAAATGAGGGTGACACTATTCTAAAATATGGTCATGACATAGGTAAAGTGGTTAAATCAATTAAAAAAGGTGAACACGTTCATGTTCACAACGTTAAAACAAAGAAGTGGTAATAATATGGAAATTCCAAAAAGTTTTTTAGGTTATAAAAGAGAAAATGGCAGAGCTGGTACAAGAAATCATGTAATTATTCTTCCAGTTGATGACATTTCAAATGCCTGTGCTGAAGCTGTAGCAAACAACATTAAGGGAACAATTGCCCTTCCTCATTCATATGGAAGACTACAATTTGGAGCTGATTTAGAACTACATTTTAGAACTATGATTGGAACTGGTTGTAACCCAAATGTTGCAGCAGTAATTGTTATTGGTATTGAGCCAAAATGGACTAAAAAAATAGTTGATGGTATTGCTAAAACTGGAAAACCAGTTGAAGGATTTCACATTGAACGTACTGGAGATATTGGAACTACAATGAAAGCCTCTAAAAAAGCGCAAGAATTTGTAATGTGGGCATCAGAAAAACAAAGAGAAGAGTGTCCAATGAGTGATCTTTGGATATCTGTAAAATGTGGTGAATCTGATACGACATCTGGATTAGCGGCAAACCCTACAGTTGGTAATTTAATGGATAAATTAGAACCAATGGGTGTTCATTTATGTTTTGGAGAAACATCTGAATTAACAGGTGCTGAACAAGTTTGTGCTACAAGAGGAGCAACTCCTGAAGCATCAGAAAAGTTTATGAAAACTTGGAATTCTTACAATGATTTTATCTTAAAAGAAGCAACAGATGATCTTTCAGAAAGTCAACCAACAGCTGGAAATATTGCGGGTGGGTTAACCACTATTGAAGAGAAAGCTTTTGGAAATTTTCAAAAAATTGGAAATTGTAAATTTATTGATGTTTTAGAACCAGCAGAAGAACCAACTAAAGGTAAAGGTTTGTACTTTATGGATACATCTTCAGCAGCCGCAGAATGTGTAACGCTTCAAGCTGCAGCAGGTTTTAACATTCATTTATTCCCAACAGGTCAAGGTAATATTGTTGGTAATCCAATTGAACCCGTTGTTAAACTAACTGCAAACCCTTTAACTGTAAAAGGTATGGGTGAACATATTGATTGTGATGTTTCTAAAATATTAACTCGAGAAATGAATATGTCTCAAGCAGGAGATGAATTAATTAAAACTACTCTAAGAGTAGCAAATGGAAGATTAACTTGTGCTGAAGCTTTAGGTCATAAAGAATTTGTGATGACTAAACTTTACAGAAGTGCTTAATCAATTTTAGTTTTCTTATGCATTACAAACAATACCTGGTAGTAATACCTGGTATTGTTTTAGCATTCGTTCTTTACACTTTATCTCAGGGATTTAATAATATTCTTGGAATTGAACTTTTAGGTTATGAGAAAAGTCCAATTTCTACAGCAATGATTGCTATTTTATTTGGTATGTTTTTTGGAAACGTATTCAAAATGAGAGAAAGTTTTATTAAAGGATTAGATTTTACTCAAAAATATATTTTAAAACTTGGAATAATTTGTTTAGGAATTCAATTAAAACCTTTTGAATTTTTAGAATTTGGAGCAATAGCCATACCGTTAATTATTATATGTATTGTTAGTGTTCTAATCGTAATTAAGCTTTTAGTTAAAAAACTAAAAATCCCTACAAGGATGGCTTATTTAATTTCAATTGGTAGCACTGTATGTGGAACAACTGCAATCATGGCAACAGCTCCAGTGATTGGTGCAAAAAAAAATGAAGTATCATACGCAATTGCTAACATTACAGTGTTTGGAATACTATCGATGCTTATTTATCCATATTTTGCTAATTTTTATTTTGATGCAAACCCAACTTTTATTGGTCTATTTTTAGGTACATCAATACATGAAACATCTCAGGTGGCAGCTGCTGGACTTATTTATGATCAACAATTTAACAGTCCTGAAACAATGAATGTTGCAACCGTTACTAAATTAATAAGAAATACATTTCTTGTGATAATGATCCCTCTTTTTGCTTTTCTTTACAATAGAGGTCAGTCTAAGGGTAAAAATTATTCAATATTGGCAATATTTCCTTATTTTGTATTAGGATTTGTTGGAATGATCATTCTAAGAAATGCAGGAGATCAAGTTTTTTCAAGCACAAATAACGAAATTTGGATAAATACTGTTCAGTATATCAAAGCTTCATCAAAAATATTTTTAACAATGGCTATGGCTGCAATTGGTTTGTCAACAAATCTTAGAAATTTGAAAAATATGGGCTACAAACCATTTGTTGTTGGTTTTATAGGAATGGCTACAGTCGGAGTGATTAGTATTCTTACAATAGAATTATATATAAATTTTTTAAGTTAAGACTTCATTAACATTTTTTTCTTAAAGTCAGATATAAAGCGTCTAATAAAAGCTGCACCAACTCCTAAAAAAACTGCAAACATAATCGAAAACAATCCATAAAAGAATGGCATATCATTTGAGAATTCTTGAATAAATTTTGAGAAAAAGTTTAAATCTGAATTAGATACACTAGATATTTCTCTTTGAACTTGTTCTGCAAAAAAAGTGTCGTAAGCAATTGCTATCCCAACTAACAATAACAAAACTGCTAGTAACGCTCTTAATCCTGAGCTATCAATTCTTTCTCCTAGTTTTTGTCCTATTTGAACACCAATAATGGAGCCCACAACTAACATTGCAACTAATAAAAGATCTATAGAACCATAATTAAATGAATGCAAAAAAGTAACTATGACGCTTACAAAAATAGTTACAAACAAAGAAGTCCCTGGAACCAATCTTGTTGGCATCTTTATTATGTAAATCATTGCCGGCACTAAAATAAAAGCACCACCAATACCCATAATAGCAGCTATAAAACCAACCAATAAACCAATTAAAATTGGAGTAAATATACTTTCATATAATTTTGATTTTGGAAATCTCATTCTTAATGGAAGACCATGGATCCAATAATGAACATGTAGTTTCTTTTTAACTACAACATTTCTTTTAGCTCTGTCTATTTCTCCAAGACTTTCAACCAACATTAATGTTCCAATTATTGCAAGTATATACATATAAGCTAGTGAGATAACTGTATCTATTTTTCCTAAATCTTTAAAATATGTAAAAGTTAAAATTCCTAATGTTGTTCCAATTGTACCTCCTATAACAATCATAAAACCCATTTTATAATCTAAAGTATTTTTTAGATAATGAGTTGTAGATCCTGAAACAGATGTAGCTAAAATATTATTAGCCTCATTTGCTACAGCATAAGCTGGGGGAACCCCTAAAAAAATTAAAAAAGGTGTCATTAAAAAACCACCACCAACACCAAATAAACCTGAAAGAATTCCAACAATTGCACTTAATAAGAGTATTTCGATTGGGTTAACAAAAACCTGAGCTATCGGTAGAAATACTTCCATAAAAAAATTAAAAGCTGTTAAAAAACAACTTAGTTAAATGTGATAAAAGTTCCAACTAAAATTACACCCCAATAGGCAGCTAAACTAATAACTATGCCAGTTTTAATGAAAGCAGATTTAAGATTTGAGATTTTATTTATGATTTTTACGTTAGAAAATAGCATTTGAACCGTCAATACACCCATGACGATATTTGTCAAATAAATATTTAAATTTTGATATTTTTTTATTTAGTAGATGGTTGCTCCAAAAACTTTAACAACATCATCTTCAACACCTAGAACAAGTCTACCTAAAAACTCTCCAGAAATTTCTTTATTAGTCTGCTTTATAAGAACAGTAACATGAAGGCCTCTTCTAAGGCATCCAAATGGCTCAAAAGTTTCCTTTAAATTAGTTATTATCTTGTTATTAGCCCACTGTTTACCAAGCTCAACTTCATTGGCTCCAAATAACATTTGTGTTGAAAAATCTTTAGTGAAACCACCATAATCCTTAAGATTTGATGATCTAACCAAATTATCCCAAATCGGTTTAGCAATTGCATAAACCTCATCGTCTTTCATTGACAATATATCCATAAATATTTACTTAAAATTTAACTACGAAGCTTTTTTCTTCTCGTTCTCATCCACGATATGGTAGACAGGAACTTTCTCCATACTAAATTTGCCAGTTTTAGGATCTCTTCTAGAAACTGTTAAACAATGCCAGTTGTCATCATCAAGTTTCATATGATCACCTCTATAGTAGTATCCTGGCCATCTAGTTTCTTCTCTGAACATAGTATGTTCTGTTACACACTGAGAAGTTAAAGCTCTATGTTTAAGCTCCCAAGCTCTCATTAGTTGATGATAATCCTCAGCACCAACATTTTCTAAATCTTCCTCTAACCAAGCTAACAGCTCCAAACCTCTTTTAAGCATATTAGCATTTGTCATGTAATTAGTAGCAATACCACCAACATATTCGTCCATAATTCTTTGTAGACGCTGTAATCCTTGAATTGGTGAGATGTAGCTTGGAGATACTGTTCCTCCCGTAATTTCATTTTGAGCAACTGTATATGTTTCAAGTGGTTTATAGACTTTAGCTTTAAAATCTTCACATTGATTGTCTGAGACTTTTAAACCTTCAGCTTTTTTATCTTCAATATATTTAACAGCAGCTTTTGCAGCTAATCTACCTTCAGTAAACGAACCTGATGAAAATTTATGAGCACTTCCACCAACTGTATCACCTGCTCCAAACAATCCATCAATTGTAAGCATTCTGTTATATCCCCAGAAATATTCTGGTGGAGATAAATCTTCTGGACCACTTACCCAAGCTCCTGAACATGTAGCATGAGAACCCATTACATATGGCTCAGATGTAGTTAATTCTGGATTTGTATATTTTGGATCGATATTTTGAGATGCCCAAACAACAGCTTGACCAACAGTCATACCTAAAAAATTTTCCCAACCAACAGTCTCTAGATGTGGGTCCTGGAATGCCTCAGTTGTAACCATGTGAATTGGTCCACCACCTGCCATAGTTTCTTGAATAAATGCATGATTTCTTAAACAAGTTGGAGTTGGGTGGTGATCAATGTATTCACCTACTAGCTCTTTAGTTTGGTCATACCATTTTTTCTCATAGTTTTCACCATTAGCATTTTGAGTATAAGTTTTTAAGTGCAAGAAATATGCACCAACGGGTCCATATCCATCTTTAAATCTACATAACACAATTCTGTTTTCCATTTGTGTCATTTTAGCACCTGCTGCAATCGGTAAAGCATAAGCTGAACCATTACTCCAAGGTGCGTACCAAGTTCTTCCCATTCCTTCACCAACAGCTCTTGGTTTGAATATGTGTGAAGCTCCACCAGCTGCAACAATTACAGCTTTTGCTCTGAATACATGAAAGTCACCCGTTCTCATGTTAAACCCAACAGCACCACCTACTCTGTTTTCTTGAGCTTCATCCATTAATAGATGAGTAATCATAATTCTGTTATAAATTTTATCAGCTGACTTTTTTGCAGCCTCTGCAACGATTGGCTTGTAACTCTCTCCATGAATCATAATCTGCCATTTACCTTCTCTAAGGTATCTACCAGTTTCTTCATTTTTCATCATCGGAAGACCCCATTCGTCAAACATGTGAACTGTTGAGTCTACGTGACGTGCCATATCATAACCTAAATCTTCTCTAACCATTCCCATTAGATCATTTCTTGCATATCTTACATGGTCTTCAGGTTGATTTTCACCCCACTGCATTCCCATGTAACAGTTAATTGCATAAAGACCTTGAGCAACAGCTCCACTTCTATCGATATTTGCTTTTTCAACACAAATAATTTTCATGTCTCTTCCCCAGTGTCTAGCTTCAAAAGTAGCACCAGTTCCAGCCATACCACCACCAACAACTAGAACATCGCAATCTTCGTAATGTGTTTTATGTTTAGCCATTAGTAGTAAACTCCTTTTTTAAACGAGTCCTTTGGAACAACAGGTAACTCTCCATCAATATTAAGACCTTCTGGTTCTGTGTACAATCTTTGAGAATTAATTTCACCTTGATTAGGTTTTTCTCCATCAGCTAGTTTAGGAATAAATTTACCCCACGGTTTCGTTGTAATTGGAGAAACAAAATCTTTTGTAGTTCCATTTCTGAATTTAATTTTCCAAGAAATAGTTCCTTTTTCCTCTTCTCTTCTAACTCTAACACTGTGTCCCATAGGAGCAAAATCAGCATATCCTCTAACATCAATAGCATGATTAGGGCAAGCTTTTACACAAGAGTAACACTCCCAACAAAAATTAGGTTCAATATTTTTTGCACGTCTAATATTTTCATCAATGTGCATTATATCTGATGGGCAAATATCTACGCAATGACCACAGCCATCACATCTAGTCATGTATACAAATGTTGACATATTATCTATTCTCCTTATTTAAAATTTTCATAATTAATAATGTTTAGGTTGTTCTCTTTTAATACCTAAACCAAATTGTTCAGGTGCATCTGCTGGTGGAGGTAAATTATCTCTTGATCCATCAGCTTCTGCAAGATTTTTTTGTATTGCTGCACCAGGTTTGTAAAACATGTGCGCAAATTTAGACCAGTAAACTCCACCAAATAAAACTAAATTTGAAAGAACAAATAAAGCTAAAAATAAAAATGAAAGTCCTGTCTGACCATTAAATTGTGTGTATGACCAAGCTAAACCAAATGTTGAGCATGCTAATAATGCTAAAACAAATAAGTCTGCTTTAATAATTCTATACCAAGGATGAGCTTCTGCAGATACATCAACTCTTAAAAAAAACCAAAACCAATATCCACCTACACAAGTTAATATTGCTCCAACGTGCCATAACATTGACCACATAGAAGATGAAGATTTATCAGCTCCAGTGTAACAAAATACCAGCATTGCTGACGAAACCCAAAAAATAATAGTACCATACATGCCTAGTACATGTGAAAGTCTTCTCTTTCCAAATCCAAGCTCTGCTGTAGTTCCAATATCAACAATAGTTGTTTTTGCAATTATTGAAGCTTTTTCTCCAGCACCTATTTCTCTTGTTGCTTGTAGTTTTGCTTTTTTTGCATTGTTAAAGAAATAAGTAATATTCTTATGATGTATCATTTGGATGATTGTACCCAAAGCAATCAAAACAATCATAGCAATTATGAAGCTTTGCATGGCAAACGGAGATACCGTTTCTGCTAAAATAGAAAATGGATTTGTTCCTAACATGTTACCCTTATGTAAAATTTATAGTAAAATTAGAAAGTTTTCTAATCTAGTTAATTCTATAGTTCAACCCTAAGAATTGGTCAATTTGTCTTTAATAACAACCTATAATTTAGATTTTCCGTTTATAATGTTGTTTTTGAGGTATGACCGATCTAACACCACCTTGAGGGTTTTCAACATCACCTTCTCTTCTTGGAATCAAATGAATATGACAATGCATTATTGATTGACCAGCAATTTTTCCTGCATTTGTTCCAATATTAAAAGCTTTCACATTTTTGTCTTTAATTAAGACCTCTTCTTTAATTATCTTAATTAAATCATTACAAGCAACTAACTCCTCATCTGTTAAATCAAAGTAATCTATTACATGTCTTTTTGGAATTATTAGGCAGTGAAGCTCAGACACGGGATACGTGTCATAGCTTGCGTAAGCCAAATCGTTTTCATGGGCTATACCACTAATTTTTGAATTACAAAATAAGCAAGGATTATTAGGATCTCTCATTAATTAATTATACGTTGGGCAATTGTTTATTGCTGATTTGTAGTGTTTTAAAAGAACATTATAATATTTCAAACTTTTTCGTTTCCATTTAATTTGATCAATTGATTTCACAGATGCTACTCCCTTTCCAGAACCTATCAGAATAATTTCTTCAAATTCTTTCAGAGAATTAATCATTATCTCTCTATTAATAATCTTTTTAATTTTTGATTTAAAAAAGTTATAAGTAATTCCCTTATAAAATTTATTAATTGGTGAATATATTTTTCCATTTTTTATAAATAATAAGTTTGATGTACCTGTTTCAAAAATCATTTTATTAGAGCATAGTCCTATATCTGATTTAGAGTTATCAAGTTTTGATAGATGTTTTAAAATTTCTTTATATTTTAAATTTTTATATTCAGGCTTTTGTCTTTTTAAATTAACTAATTTTAAATCTAAATTTAATTTTGGTTTTATTCTTTTTCGCAATGAAATTGATAGCGTACTTTTTGTTAGGGCAATTCGTAACAAATGATTGTATTTTCTTTTTGAATTTATGTTCTTTTTTAATAATTTTAGAATATCTGATCTAATTGAAGATTTTTTAATTGAATATGCTCTTGTAGATTTCATTAGATTGTTGATATGGTTTTTAAAAAAAAGAATTTTTGATGGCTTTCCATAAATCCACATTGTAGTGAATACACCTTGGCCACCCCAAAGATCATTAAAATTAATTTCCTTGAGATCTTTAAGCTGATAAGATTTTTTTAATAAGTATTTTACCATTTATTGTTAAAAATGACTCTGGGTGAAATTGAAATCCATATATTTTATCAATGTTATTTTCAAATGACATTGCGGCCCCTGAAATAGCACATCTCATTGTTATGTCAAAATTTTCTGCTTTAAATGGTTCTTTTAATTTCAATGAATGATACCTGCCAACTTTGAACTTTTGCCCATTGTTAAATAGTTTGCTTGATTTGTTAACTAATACTTCTGATTGAAATCCATGATAAATTTTTTTTTGTTCAATTATGCTTGCTCCCTCACAAAATAATATTTGCTGAAAACCTAAGCAAATTCCAATTATTTTTTTTTTACCCTTAAATTTTTTATATATCTTTGATGATATTGGGTAATCTTTAGGTGCACCAGGTCCTGGTGAAAACACAATTGTAGATGCTTGATTTAATTTTGATTTACTAACTTTACTAAAATCATCACATTGTACTTGATCAAATAAAGATAATTGATGAACAACATTATGTGTGAACGAGTCTTTATGATCAATTACGTATATCATTTATATAAATCTATTAATGCTTTAGCTTTAATGAAATT
>Ga0209305_1001187_pt1 | contig 17213 bp, 8 predicted proteins | sample COGITO_mtgs_1103_FD_184792 | JGI IMG/M metagenome (GOLD analysis project Ga0209305, IMG submission 184792) | Pelagic marine microbial communities from North Sea - COGITO_mtgs_110321 (SPAdes) (version 2) | ecosystem: Environmental > Aquatic > Marine > Epipelagic ...
CAGAGATACACACACACACACACACACACACACGCGTGACGATCGAGTCTTCTCGAAAACTCCAAGAACAGCGAGATACAGATTCGTGTGTTGGGTTTTAAGACGTCCAAGGAGATACTTCCAAGGAGATATAATCAGGGCACACATCAAGTGGTGATCGAACCGGTACACTTAAAATTTAGAGACGAAATGGTGATCGAACCGGTAGACATAATATTTAGAGACGAGCAGTTGGCTTTTATCGAAGAGCGGGCGACCCGGCTTGAGGCACGAGACCACGTGATGAAGGTATTAAATAAACATGCGGAGATTTCTGTTGGGGAAGAACAAGAAGAGGAAGAAGAAGAAGAAGAAGAAGAAGAAGAAGAAGAAGGAGTTGATGAAGAACGGGAGTGGAAGCAAGATGATTTCTTTTGGGATAACGAACTCGCTCTCGCCTCCTTCGCGAGTCATACGAATGATTGCTCAAACGGCGGTCGTGATCAAATTCAGTGGCGGTCACAATCGAGCGATTTCGCGAACGAAGGAATGACCAATAATATGAAGAGAATGGTGAGGTCGAGCCAAGATCGAGAAGAGGATAAGAAGAGCCATTTGTTGCGACGACAAGAGCGAGCTTCTGTCGAGACTATTCGTAAAGTCGATGATTGTAAAACAGACGAATGTTTGGCTTTGAATTCTATTCGTTCGAAGATTTGTCAGTTTCATTCGAAAGCGCAATCAACGAGACACGAAAATTCAAGAATTCGGAAAACAGGAACTAAAATTGAACCGATGTCGTTTAGGAAGGATTTCGTTAGTAGCACTTTTGCTGTGACAAAAAACGCAATCTTTGAAGATTTAACAGAAGAGAGTGAACAAAAAAGTCGCAGAAAAGATACTGTTAATTCGATATACAGTACCGAGAAAATGTATGCTTTGCTGCTCGCGCGGCACTCGCGCAGGCAGAATCTCATATCAATGCCAAGGAGGGAAGTTATGATTCCCACAATTGCGGAAATTAAGATTCAGAATCGACAACCACATGAACTGGGCGCTTCCGTTGGAGAGGGCATTCGAAAGTTTTTTTCCGATAAAAATGGCCAACCGCCGGCTTCAATAATGATCACCGCCGAACCGGGTTGCACGAAATTGAACGTAGAAACGTTCATTGCGCCAAATACGCACTTAAGAGAAAGGCGATCTTATGGAAATGAGCAGGCTACTTCTTCACGAAAATTAGGGAAATATGCTTTTGAATCTGGAGATGCGGCGTTGGGTGACGTTGATGTCGATATTAAATTTGATCAAATGAGAACAAAGAGAGTCAATGGAATCTGGATGGAAGAACCGGATATTCAAAGCGAAACGGGAGGTGAATTTTTTGAATTGAATTTGAGCAAGCACGCGATATGCACTGATCCGCAGTATTCGCAAAGTGGTAAAGGTGAATTCACCATGTCAAATGTGCCAAAAAAGGCCGAAGTTATCGTACGTGTGAATGGTCAGGTATTGCGCGAAGCTAAAATTACATGTTTTGGTGAGCACAGAAGCTCAAATTCAAGTTTTCTGCATATAAGCATTCCGCTCGATTATGCTGAAGGTTCTTTAAGTATAAGCGTCTCATGGGATGCTTCGCATCGTACAAGGATGGGGTTAGTATCTGATCCAGTCCTCGTCATGTTATCTCCAAACGCTGATCTCGTTCATGAGCTTCAATCAGCTTTGACCGAGGTGAACAGTTTGTCCAAGAATGTCTGTAACACTTTGAAGCGATATTTGAAAACGTGTTTCATTAAAGATCGTGACTTCCATTCTTACAGAAATCGAAATTTTTGTACACTTCAGAAAGATATCACACTATGGGCATTGAAGAACGGCTTTAAGAACGTTTCGAAGAGATTGCTAGAACCGCAAGTGTTCGCTTTGAAAGATGAATCATCGTTGTTGACCATAGACGAGGATTACAAAACGTACGTGTATGCAGCTACATTATCGGAGTCTATCGAAACAGTACGCGAAGTCATTTCTTTGGGAGGAGATGAGAGTTTATTCGGCACCGTTACTAGTGTTGGGAATTTAACAACGAAAGATACCGCTTTACACGTCGCAGCAATGCAAGGGAACGCAGAGTTGATATTGGACCTTCTATCAGTCGTTGATTCTATCGATTTATGGTATACTTTGAGAAATGATAACGACTTTACGCCAAAAGAATTGGCACATTTGGCTGCGCAGAGTTCTACATGTACCTCCCAAGTGCTATTACGAGTTCTTGACGCTCCGCTTCGAATCGCAGCAAATGCCGTTCACTTTTCTTATCTGGAGTTTAGATCTGAAATATCGCATGATAGGAACAGTGAGGATGATGAAACGGAAATGCAAAATGAAACGGAAATGCAAAATGAAACGGAAATGCGAAATGAATTTGCATCAATAGATCATATCGAACAGGTCGAAATTCTCCGCGAAGAAGTTTACCCGCGCACTTTTGAACTTATCCTTGAAAGTTTCGATGCAACCGAGGAAGAAAATGACGAACAACTAAAAAAGAAGCAGCTTCAATATCTGGAAATTGCAAGTAAGATACTCGCAGACGAAGAGAACTTCTTGAGGCTTTTCTCGATAGTGCAAGCCAAAGAAAGGAGCGAAAAACTCGACGGTTCTTGCAGCACGAAAAAGGAAAAGAAATCTACTCAGTCCACAACCTCCGCATCAGAATTTAGTGCGAACGCGTTTTTTGAACAGGTTCAGTGTGGCGCAAAGTTAGGTCGTTTTAAGGCTGGATGTAAGTTGCGAAGATTTATAAACGACTATGTTGAAGGCAAGGCGATTTATGCCTTTAGCGATCCAGTGGTTGAAAAATCATTTCTTCTCGAATCTTCGTTCAACGAGCAAAAATTTGACGTTTGGAGAATCATGTTAATCTTTTCCATTTTCGTCGGAAGACATTTAATCGTGCTCGCTGAAAGCTCCGAATTTAAAGCCCTGTCCTGGTTCGTTTTAGGCGCTGCTTTTACATTACAAGCGATTATAATTTATGCTTTGGTGGTTTATTCGAAATTTTACGTGAGATACAGAGAATATGTTATAATTCTGTTACAGTTCCTGTTTTCGCTGTTAGTGAATATTTCCGAAACTAAAACCGACAGAGCTTTGAGCTCAGTTTTACTCCATTTCACAGTTTTAACTATATGTCCGAGTAGGATAGAACGGCATTTGGTAACTCTGTTCTTGGCCAGCCGCCTTCTTTTTCGCGGAGTTCAGTTTAGCGCACTCGCACATACACATACGTCGAGTGTTCTCGACGTATGCTTGAACGGCTTCATCGATTTTCGAAACAGAATAGGACACGATAATTTTATCACGAGTCTATTGATGCTTTTAAATTTCACAATTTATCTCCCATTGGAATTGAGATCGCGTCGCCAATTTGCTGCAAAATACGGCATCTTTTGGATGAAGAGAGAGTGGCAAGACGATTCCGTTGAAAGCGGAGATCAAATATACGTAAAGCAAATTCAGGAAGAAATCGATTCCCGAGGAAATGGAAACTGTTTTTCACACTTGTTTAAATATGTTTCTAATCAAACGAAAAAGTTTCAAGCGAAAGCATGCTTTGCTTTTCCGGATCCAAATCATGAACGCGAATTCATCCTCGATTCGGCAATTATGCATCGACCATATGACTGCGGATTATATGTCATTATCTCATATTATGTTGTTGCTATGTTTTTGGAGCTATTCAACGAAGAGCAAGGTGGTTTCAAGGGGATTCAAGTTGCTCTTTTTACATCGTGTATTTACAACAAGGAAACGATGCATGATATAAACATCGCGGATGATCCTTATTTGAGTTCAACTACGGTCACGCCGATGTTTCTCTTAAAAACTTTCAGTTTGTTCGTACCAGCGATTTGCCTAAGCATTGGCATCTTCTTTCCTCGATTTTATTGTTTACATAGAGGACTTTTAGTCATGGCTATGCGAAACATATGTCCTTGGTCTGCGTACGTTAAATCGGATTATCCACAAATACTCAACTTGGTCGTGTATCGATCAAGCGCGTGCATAATGAACGTCAGATTGGAACGACATATTCTAAGTTTGTTCTTGAATCACGTCGTGCAACCGTATTTCATATCCAGATATATGGTCGAAACCATAATCTCGAGTGGTCAATCTTGCAAAGGAAACAACATTATCTTACAGTCGTCCATTTTCAGTACGGAGTATCCTCTCGCTGCAAGTCTCCCTTTGGGATTACTATTCGGTTTCGCGCAAGTTTTGATCCCTTATCATCTCGAGAAAAGCCAACGGAGATCGTTCGCGTTGAAGAAACGAGAGCAAAAGGAGGCAGCGAAAAAAGTCATTTAGAAGTCATTTAGAGAGAGAGAGAGAGAAAGAGAGAGAAAGAGAGAGAGAGTTCTCGCATTCGGCAGCGAATTCTTTCGTCTTAAATAGTTTCAACTTGTATATTGTATTTGTACAACTTCATTAACATGCCTATACAGGTAAGGTTTCTATTTTTACTACTCTATTCTACTTTCTGCTGACCAACGGCGGAATTGGCGATTTGAGCACGGGCGGCGAAGAAAAGAGAGGGATTTCGTCTTCATCGGAATCTTCCTCTTCCGCATCGTCGAACTTGCTGTCCACTAAATGTTGATTCTTCTTATTCTTTTCCGTGGTGTTGAGCGTTCGCGTTTGTAAGGCGGCGGTAAACGTGGTTCTCATCATCGACGTCGATGACGTTTTTTCCATCATTTTGAGCAAAGATTCTTTGGACTTTAACTCGGATTGTAATCGCACGCACGTGGCTTCACTTATCTCCGCTCTTTCCTCTGCCTCTCTGCGTTTGTTTCGCTCGATTTCTAAACTGTTTTGAAACGAACGCGCGGCGTCGGCGTTTTGCGTGAGCAACTGTTGGATTTCCCATCGCAGCGCTTCTACTTCTTCTACTGATTGCTTTTCACTCTTTGTTTCCTCTTCTTTGTTTTCTTCTTCTTCTTCTTCTACTTCGTCGTCGTCGTTATTCACGGCGACCAGACTCGACGAACTCTCTTCTTTATTGTTCTTCTTCTTCTTTTTAGTATTACTATTACTGTTCTTCTTGAGTAATCCTTCCTCGTCTTCCATCTGTTGTTGCCTCTCGATGCGTAATATCTTCTCTTGCAGAGACAAGTTCGACGGCGTCATTTTTCGTTCAACTTTTGACGACGACGACGACGGCGACGGACCTTCCGTGGAATCGTTTTCTCTCAAAGCCTCGGAAATTTTCGCGTTCGCTCTTTGCATGAACACCTTCGCGCTCCTCTCCGCCTCTTTCAACTTTTTGTTTGCCGTTTCCAACGCGTTCGTTCGTTCCAACGCTAATTTCTCCGCCTTGGCGCATCTCGCCTCTAACTCTTCCCGTTTTTCCTCGATCGAATCCACTCGCGTCCGCGCGTTTACGATGTCCAGTTTCGCTTGCGATTGCACCGCTTCCAGCATGTCGTCTTTCGCTTTCAGTTCTTGCTTTAATAAAAGCACTTTTTGTTTCATTTTTACCACGAGAACATCTTCTTCTTCTTCTTGGACGACTTCTTCTTCGACAAAATTGGGACGTTGAAGAGGAGGAGATCCGCTCATGGAGAGAGAATCCGCGCGTTCAGTCACCGGGTGTTTGTTGTCTATGGTTACGTTCGACGATGAAAAGGAGTAGGAGGATCCTCCTTTTTGTTGTTTGTGACCTCCAAACATACTACTAATGAATATTTGTGTGTGTGTGTGTGTGTTTTCTGCTTTTGTGTCGAGAGTTTGAAATGGGCGAATTCCAATGGAAAAAAACGGGCTAAAATTCTACTACAATGTATTCTATATTACAACAAAACTATGATGGGAGAAGCTACTAATACGTGATGTAATATGTAACAGTTTTGCACGCATCATCACTTCTGGGCGCGACTGAAGAACCCCCACTTGTTGTTGTTGTTCACGGCATCTTTTCCTCTTTTTTTCTTATTACGTTCAATCAACCTTTTCATCTCCTCGTCCGAGGGTGGATCCGGCGCACTCGCCGGGTACACGACGTACATTCGGTTCCGAATGATTTCCTCTAAATTACTCGGGTTCATGGCGAAAAAAACCGTCATCGCGATTGGAATGGAGAGGTAGACGGAGAATTTGAACGCTTCCAGGGAGAAGGATTTCGCCATGCTTGTGAGTTCGTTGTGTTGAATGGGCGAGTTGTTGATGAAAATCAAAGAAAAAAATAAAATTTAGGGTACGTTTACAATTTTTTCTTGTATTCTAAAATTTGTCTTAGTAAGCACATTCGACTCTGAATAGAGTTCAAATTAAGCGAATGGCCATGGGTTCGACCCCCATACGCGGTACACGCATTGTATTGCCTCGTTAGCTCAGTAGGTAGAGCGTTCGCCTTTTAAGCGTTTTTTTTGCATTAATGTGCATTCTATTACATTCTATTACGTTCTATTACGTTCTACTAATCATCACGACAGACATCCATACTCAAAACCATCTCGCAAAACGTTCTGTGCTTTCCTCGAAATTGCCGCAACGGCATTTGATCGAGCCCGTAGCACCGGTCGTCTTCGCCGCAGTTCGCGCACGTCGAATTCCATCCCCCGTCGCCAATCCACCACGGCGACCCACACGCTAAGCAAGGCATCTTTGGAAAATAATGTCCCGTAAGATTTCTGTTATTCGAGAAAACTTTCGTTTCGCCTTGTTGTTTGGTCGGTCGCAAAAACGCTTCGGGAACGCGAACGCCAATTTTGCCGCCGAGTGGCAATAATTTTTTCCCCTCTTTTTGTTCTTCTTTTTCTTCTACATCTTCTTTTGCTGATAGTTTATCCTGCGATAACAACGAAGAAGACGTTTTGTCTTTCAAAAACACTCGTTCTTTTTGTTGCATCAGTGCGACGCAACCGGCGCCGCCTCGACCTTCGGCGATGACGCCACATCGCTCCATGGTGTCTGGAACCGACTCCCAAACTTGTTGGCACGCGATGAAAAAGTTAGCTTCTTTCTTCTCGCAAAAATCGTCTCCATCAAAAGCGGTATCGTACTCGCACAAGCACGCGTCTAACATTTCGCGAAGCTTTTCGGCATCTTTGACGCCTTCAAAGACCAAATGATTCCTTCGATCGCCGCACAAACTAAAGCTTCGTCGAAACAACAACTGTTTTCGTTTTTGTTCATCATCGTCTTCGTCTGCGTCGTCTTTAAACCACGGCTTTTCGTTCACGGCATACACGCGAACGGGTTCCGAGTGTTTATGAAGCCACTGCAGAGGTGTTGTTAAGCGCGAGTTTACCCAAACGACGCCTTGTGAACGCAAGCTGGATGACAGCAACGTAGCGGTAGCGTTGATTTTATCTTTGTTGTTATTATCGTCATCATCCAAATCTAAATCTTCCGTGAACGAGACCTTCCCGTACTCTTTTCGGAGCATTAAGAACAACTTCCTGGAATCAAACGGTCGTCGCGCCAGGTACACGACCGGTGGCGGTTCCTCTTCGTCCTCTTCTTCTTCTTCTACCTCTGCTATTTTTATTTCTCGCTCCTTGTTCCCGAGCGCCTCGGAGTACGTCTCCGTGCACTCCACGCAAACCTGCTCAATCTGTTTATCGTACTTGTTGTGTTCGAAAGTGATTTTAGAAACGAACAACTCGGCGTAGTTTTCCGACGCCTTTTCGGTTTCTAATATCCACTCGTCCACTCTGTTGCTCAACCCGTGAATCGTACTTCCAGAAGCGTCTCTCTCTCGCACCGCATCCGCGACTGCTTCGCCCAACTTTGCGCCTTCACCTTTAACGAGCACAGAGACGTCTTCGTTTCTAGAAGCACTCTCGACAAATATACGCTCAATTCTCTCCCTCTCTCGGACGTACTCTTCCCCTCTGGAAGAGAGCACGACGAATATTTTTACCGTTCCAATCGCTCCTTCCCGAATCTCCTCGCACGCCTTCGCAAACTCTCTAGAACTACTACTAGACGACGACGCGTCATCGTTGGTAGGAATCGGATTCATCAAAACAACGCTCATCACCGATTCCATTTTATCGTGTTGCATGAGCGCGTTCAAAACGATTAAACTCTCTTTACTCCCGAACGCAATCGAAATCGCTCGATCCTTCGCGTTGATTCTTTTCAACACGTTGTGCAACTGTTTGCTCGTTTTCTTCCTCCCGTCTACATCGTCTTCAATTTTGTTGTTGTTGTTAATGTTACTGCTGAAATCAATCGCGTGGACGCAGCTCGCGCACTTTGAACTCGCAAAAATGTGCCTCATCAGCGGATGAAACGTTTCCATCATTTTCTTCGTTCTCGTTTCGATGATGGTATCGTCATCATCATCATTATCGTCGCCGCCAACTTCTTTCGTCGTTGAAGAAAAAAGTGCATTTCGGTGAAACAAAAAAAGTAACGCCGACGGCGAGAACTGTGGCTTGTACCTCGTTCCTCTCGATATCGCGTGGACGATGATGGTATCACCAAAATCGTCGAGGCGACCACCACCAAAACGACCTTCTTTATGTCTTTCTTTATGTTTCCGACTCATTTGTGTTACATCATCACGACGATGCGTTTTCTACTCTCTATATAAGGGTGTCAAACTGTGAGAAGGAAAAACAACAAAAATTCTGAAAAAAATCAGAACAAAAGCAAAAGGAAAAAGTGAAGGAAAATTTTCACTCTTTTCGCCCCAGATTGATTGTAACACTATTCCTTCCTCTCAAAGTGTGCGTGTGAGAGTTTTTTATATCTTTCTCTGTCTCTTCTTCTCTCTTTATTGAAGCGTTTAAATAAAGCGCGAATATATATACGCACGTGACGGAGCTGCGATCTTTCTTCTCAGTCGTCGCGATCGAAAAGAGAGAGAGAGCGCGTTTTTGCAAGAACTTGGCGCCCGCGAAAAGAGCGACCACATCGTCATCATCCAAATCATTATAGAGAAAAGGTCAGCCTCCTCTTTTCGTACTTCCAAATGATACCACCGACTGATACCGACGAAGAGAACAACGCAGACGTGGAAAGTCGACCACCGATGATGAACGACGACGACGATTCGGCGTCGGTGGCCTCGTCCACGACGTCGTCGAATTCTCCTTTATTAAACGCGGAACAAGAAATCTCTCGAATCTTGGCCAACCGACGAAACTATTACGGAGTGTTAAATCTCACGCCGCAGACGACTTCAAACGCGAGCGTGAAGAAATCGTACCATAAGATTGCACGAGTCATACACCCGGATAAGTGCAAACACCCAGACGCGTCGGCGGCGATGAGCGTGGTGACGGCGGCGAATTCCACGTTGACTACGCCAAAGTTGAAACAGAGTTACGACTTGTATTACAACACGCAAGACGTTTCGGAAAACGCGAAATCGGGATCAAACTTTGACGAGTGGCACTCGAAATCTGGAGCGGCAGTTGCTGGGTTACCTCCGTGGTTAGTCAAAGCGTTATCGACGCCAGTTTTAGGCGCGTTCGTGATGCTTCTCATGATCTTATTTGGCTTAATCTTTGGCGCGGTGTTAATCGTCCTCTTCCTGGCGTACATGTGCGTCCACATGGTCTTCTGGGTCCTCTGTTGCTGCGGCTGCGGCGGCCACTGCTGGCCGCGATACGGCGAAGGCGCTCGCATACATGAAATTCGCCAGCGCAGATTCTTCGCCATGCTTCGCGATTACGAACAAGCGCAAATGTTCGCCGCGCAAAGAGGCGAAACGGACCCGGACCCTTCGGCGTTTTTCCAGCGGTGGAACGCGTTGCACCCGGAAGACTTGTCTTTTCCAGACGGGTACGATCGAGAGTTTAGCGGCAAAGGTAGTAGTAAAGGTGGATACGGAGCCACGGACGATTACGGCTCGTACGTTTAAAATTTAATACTGTTTAGTAGTGTAGTTTGTTGTGTGCTTGTAGAGTATTGATGTGTAATATTATTAGTATTGGGATGATGCATTTGAAATCTTTGTTTTTTCTCTATCCATCCACAGAAAAAACCACAGAACTACCGCACGAAAGATGCTGCGCTTTTCTCAACGACGACGAGGGAGGACGTCGTTTTGCGGGAGCGGCGGTTACGGTGGTGGTCCTTTGTTTTCTCTTTTATTTATCCTCCTAATATTTCTTCTCTTCTCGTTGAAGACTTTGATGCGTGTTGTCGACGCGCAACAACAACGCGAACCGGCGTCGCGAGAATCCATCGAGAAATTTTTCGAAGCATTCGACGAGGGAGAAGAAGAAGTAACGACGACGACTGATGACGGCGACGCGGGCGGTGAAGGGGACGGAGGAAAAGGAGGAGGAGGAGGGTTTCAGTCGTTTCAATCGCTGGAGAACTTGGTCAAGCTGGCGCAAAAAGTCGCGGACGAGTCGTCGGAATATTATTACGACGAGAAAGAAATGACCAGTCGAGCGAGCGATGGGAAAAGCGGTTCATTCGTGGACGTTTCCGACGACGATTTGGACGAGTTTGACTTCTCGGACGATTTCGAAAGCGAACGAGGACGAGGACGAGGAGGAGAGGAACGATTCGGGGAAGAGGAGGAGAAAAAATTGTTGTGGGAATCCATCAGTCAATCCGGGGTGATTACGAACGAGTGCGGGTACGGGGAATCGAAGGAGAACAGTTTGTGCTTTAAAATCGACGAGGCGAGCGGACGAAGCGATGGGGTGTCGAGGCAGGTAACGACGGTACCGGTGAACGTCATCGGCGGCGCGCTGGTTCGATTCGAAATTGCTATTGACACGTTGTCCTCAAACGATGGCGATGAATATGGAGGTAGCGGTACTAGAGAGTCAAGAAGTAGAGGTAATAGTAGGATTGTGTTAGAGGCGAAACCGTTGGGGAAGCCATGGAGAGTTTTAGAGAGTTACGACTCGGAAACGTACGCGATATCCGGAGCGTCTTCGGCGGATGATGAAACGATCAGCGAAAAGAACGTAAACGTGAACTCGTTGGCGAGTTTTGACGCTCGAGCGAACGAGTTTGGGTTCATCGGGTACAGAGTAGAAGTACCGAAGAGCGCGGAGTCGTCGGCAACCAAGTTTCGATGGAGACAGGTGAACGATAACTTGGAGGAGGAAGAGAATAGCACCAACGACAACAACAACAACAACATTAGAAATTGGGCCATCGACGATGTTATCATCGAGCGAATCGCCATCGCGCCGCACGCGCTGATTGCCGCCGTGAAAACGAAGCGAAAATCAAAGTCAAAGTTTTCGAGAGACGAACATTTGGATAACGTATATTTATCGATCAGTTTCTCGAAATCGGTGTATGGATTCGACGCGAACGGTTTAAAAGTTGGCAACGGAACCGTTTTAGCGCTTTCGCAAGCGAGGACGTTCACCGGTACCGATAGGTCGATATCGTCTTCGCACTTTGTGGCGACGGTGCAACCTATCGTACCCAACGACGGCGACTGGGTTGGTCCGTTTGCAGTTTCCATACAAATACCCGGTGGCGTGTGTACGAATGCGGACGGGAGAGCGAACGTGGCTTCGAATACGCTGAAATTAAGGCGCGTTTCCGCGGTGACGAACAAGTTAAAAGAGAAAATGCTAGAAGTAGTAGAAGAAGATGATGATGCTGAAGAGGGAGAAGAAGAAGACGTGACGTTATCCATCGGGGCGTTGAAAAAGAAACGTCGAACGAAAGAGTCACAGTTTGGCGATGAGAACGAGATCAAGAAAAAGCGAGTCTCGTTCGAGGAAATCACGCTCGGTCCTCGTCCGGGACCGAAAGATTCGAGATGGGCTGCCGTCGTCGCGGAAGAAACTGAACTGAACACATCAGCAACGTTCGATAAAACGTTTGTGGTCGTTTTAGACGATGATACGATGCATTTACATAACCCAGACTTGGCTAAAGATTCGAGTGCTTGGAAAGACGATCCGAGTAAAGTTGGCGAACGAGTCGAAATCGCGCAAGAAATTCACGGACGAATGAAACGCTCAAAACGGAAACCCAGTCGAGAAGCGTTCGATAAGATGGAAGATGAAATCGTGACTTTGAAGAAAGTGCAAGAGCGGGCATTAAGAAGATGGAAAGATGCCGATTCAGGTGGGTTCAATCGAGACGTTGGGAGTTATACGGATGCGAAAGAAAAGACGCAGCAATCTCTCTCGCCGTTTGCGAAAGAAATCAAAGAGGAAGAAATGATTGAGGATATGTTAGGGTTATCAAAAGACGCTAAAGGTGACGAAGAGTTAAAGAAAAAAGTGCGCACCGATAGCATCAACGAAGTGAACCTAAAAGATGAAGAAGATGATTACGACGACGATACGTTTGCGAGCGGGGAGATTTCTCCGGAGGAAGAGGAAGAGGAAGACACGACTCTGGCGGATTTGAAGAGAGATTTGGAAGAGAGCGAGCGGTTGCACAAAGAGTTGGCGAGCGAAGTAGAAAAGAGTCACAAAATGCGTGAAGAACTCGATTCGGAATTAGAAGAACTTCGAAGTCTCGAAAAGGAGAAGAAGAGGAAGAAATACGATAGCGATAGCGGCGGCGGCGGCAGTGATAGTGGTATTGAGGATGAAGATGGATTTTTGCAAGGCGAAGGACACTCAACGATTGATGGTCAAAGCGTAGAGTTTCGAGAAGAGAAGGAAGAACAAGATAATGATTTAGCGACTATCGAACGGCTTGCACACGAAATGAGCGACATGTTCGAGGAGGAAAAGGAAGTCGAGGAACTCGTGAAAAAGTCACGAGGCGACGAAGCGCCTGAGAAGGAAGAAGGCATGTCGCGCGATATAAACGCGGACGCTGAAGCAATCAAAGAAGAGGCACGAATCATTCGCGAAGAGCTCAAGGCGGAAAAGGAACTTCTGAATAAGGAAAGGGAGATGAAAGCAAAGTTTGACGAAGAGTTGCTCAAATTGAAAACGGCGCAAGAGGTTGAAGTGCTCGCGAGCGACGAGGATGACGATGATCTTGAGTAATTTTCGCGTTTATCGCGTATGAAGGGTGTCAATAAGCGAAAATCTGCTAAAGGCAGTTTTTCGGTGAGTACTCTTACAAGGCTAATCTACTGGTACCAGGTACCACTATCATATTCATTACTACTATTATTTAGTCAATTAAAAGTCCGCAAACCCACTGAAAGAGCTGCGAGAACTTCCATTCTGTTCGCTATCGTTTTCACCGTCGTTGTCTTGCACGAGCCAAAATTTCTCCCCTTTTTTGCCCAAGGAAAACTCGCTTTCACCGTCATTTTGACTGAAAACGTTATTGCTGTTCAAATATCCTTCTGGAAACATTTGCAAAGGTCTCAACGTGCCGTTTAGAACCGCATCCCAATCTAGATTATCAAACCAAGGATGTTCCATGATTTCGCCAATATCCGTTCCTCCCAAACGCTCGTCCTCGTCTCGGACAAAAATCTCACGCAATAACATTTCAGTTTTCGCGTCGAAATTCGCCGGTTTCGCAACCGCATCAAAGTTTGCGTTGACGATTAGATCATACATCTTTTCACGACTATCCTCTCGAAACGGAGGATACCCAGCAAGCATTTCAAATAGCAACACGCCAAATGCCCAGATATCCGAGGCATACGATCCACCTTGATGAAGCAATACTTCCGGTGAAAGATAATCAGGCGTGCCACAAATCGTAAACGCGCGTTCGCCACCGCTGAGTTTTTTCGCAAAGCCAAAATCGCAAATAGCGATGCTTCCATTCTCACGAATCAACAAATTTTCAGGTTTAATATCGCGATAGATGTATCCTTTTTCGTGGATAGATTCAAGACCTAACAAAACCTGCGAAGCGTATACTTTCGTTTGGCCAGTCGAAGGTAAACCAACTGCGTTGAATAATTCAAACATATCACCTTGGCATAACTCGATCGACAAGTACAAAGCTTTCGCATCTTGAAAAGCGGAATAAAACTGCGCGATGAAAGGTGCGCCCCGGAGAGAAAACAGGCAGTTCTTTTCTTCCACGACGTGACTCTCTTCGTTCACCGCGACGACATTTTTCTTGGGCATGACTTTGATCGCGCACCTACGGCCAGACACTTTGTGCGTCGCAGAAAAAACAAAACCAATCATTCCCTTGCCCACCATTGCACCGAGTTCAAAGTCGTTTATACTCTTAGATCGGGATAAAACGAGAGATGCAGCGACAGCGACTCTCTTATCGCGATACTTTTTGAAAAATAAGCTCTTCGTCGGAGCAAACTCGCTTTTCTTTGTTGGCGTCGGAGCTGCTCGTAAAATTTCCGACCCCCTCTTTTTATTACTAGCGCGAAACCGTTCCTTGAACTGAAAAGCTATTCGAGAGAACGTGGAAGAACGTTTATTCAATTTCCGCTCAACGGAACGTTCCACTTGCGCGTATACGATTTCGCTTTTACTTTGTATTGCGATGTCTCGCGCCAATTCTTCTCCTTCTTTTCCAATAATCACAGGTTGTTGCGTCCCTAAAGTCAACAACGAATCTTTCGTTCTTCCTCCTGGCACAGAAATCGCATCTCTATCAAACGTATTCGATATATCCGGGAACGAATCACTCGTCTGCGAATGTATTTCACTCATATCATCCGTTAATGATTCTGAGTCGGATGACGCTACCGTTGATGGCGTTACCGTTCCGCTTTCGTCATACAATAGCGATTGAGAACGACTATGTTTTTGCTGCTTGTCTTCGCGCGAGCCGTGCATCCGCGACACATCGATGGAAAACCGCTTCGGCGTTGAAGAAAGGGATATTTCCATGTCTGAAGAAGAATATGAAGGGGAATAGATACCCGATTCTTTCCGTTGACGCTGGCGTTCCTTTCTCCGTCTTTTCTTTGATGTACTGTTGTCGTGTTTCATTCGATACATGTTGATCCATCTGATGTAGGCGTCGTTGCACGCTTGAAGGCGATCCGCGTTGAAGCTGATGATGACCGAAAGAGCGCTCGTGGAGGAGCAAATTTCGTTCTTCTTGCCATGCTCGTCGTAGGTTGTTTCAAACCAAGAACCAGCTTCGATAGTTTTCGTTGCCGAGGGATCTTTAGTATTCACTAAAATCACCGTCCCGTCAATTACAAAGTGTAGAAGGGATTCTGTTTTTGAACCCGCGACAATCTCATCCAAATTACCACAAATCTCTAAATCTTTTGAAAACGTTCGCTTAAACTTCTTGAGTGCATATTTAGAGGCAAACTTCATGCGCTCAGTGTCGTTATCAAATGCTTCGCTTGTTCTCTGACACGACAAAAATATGCGCAACGCCACAGTCGCCGCAAGTTTTGTTACCGTTTTAATGGCACGTTCAAAATGCGACTTGTGAATCTTGATCACCTCGGCGCCTTCTTCGCTGTTGGCAACGAGCAAACGTGCGTTGACTTGAGGTTCAACCATGGCACCCTCGGCCCAAGTTGATCCTTCCTTTAGAACTGTTGTATTTTTCTCCTTTGTCGAGGGGGAAAATTTGCCTCCTTGATCGTCTGCGATGCGCATGTTGTCGTCATCCTCGTAACTCATCGCCGTTCCTTTGACTAGAACGACAAAGGATTCCTCGATATCCTTCGGTTTTGCTATTATTTGGTGTTTCTCGTACGTCCTACGTTCAATACCACTAATCAAAGCCTCCATCGCTAACGAGAAAAATCCGACGTGCGCAATCGACGCGTTCTTCTCGAAAGCCTTCTCCAAATGTTTTCGTTCAATATCAGTCAAAAGGGGCAACTTTATATTTTGCGTTTTGTCGTGATGTTGTTCCGTACTTTTCGATGATACTTCTTCTCCATTCTCCTTTTCTTGGACTTCAGAAACGCTCTTCTGCCGATTATATTCTTTCTGCTTTGTTTGAACACTCCCACTGTTTGCGCTGCCACTCGTACTCTGCCGAAGACTCAACTCGCTCCGATTGTTACGATTGATCGAAACGTGTCGTTCGCGCTGTAACACGCGGCGCGTGCTCATGGAGCGAGTGCTATATTGAGAAGACAATGATACAGAACTGTTATTCGAGGTCCCAGTGGACTGCGAGCTCGAAGACAAGCGCCGACGTTCTTTGGCGACGAGTTCCTCTTCGTCTTTTTCTACCACTGGTGTATCTTCTTCTTCTTCTTCTTCTTCTTTCCCTCTTTCTTTTACCATCCCTGTCGTCTCTTCCTCCTTTGAAGACGTTTCCAATCTCAATTTCTTCCCATCGTCACTTTTCACAGCGCAACTTTCGTAAACAATGTACGCGAGCAAAGGTACCGTAAACGCAAACGCTCTCGCGCGAGTCCAAACAGTCTCCGGCGAGTTCTTCCAAAAATCTCGTATCCCCATCACGAACACGACGACGAAATACAAAAAGAACGCTCTGATGTGCTTCTTCGTTGAAAGCACGAACTTACCATCGGAAAGAAAAGTGAACGCGGCAGAGTTCGGCGCCAATCGATGGACGATGTCGGTCGCGCGCGATGAAACGCGACGATAAACACCTACTTCGTCCCTCTTTTGTCTCAATTCGTTTTCATCATCATTTTCATCCTCATCGTCGTCACCAGCCGTTCTCTCTCCCTCATCGCTTCGAATACTCTCAGAATACGCAGCGGCGGTCAAAACATCGTCTATACTCTTTCTCTCCTTTTCATCGTCTAAAGATTTCATCGTCGTCGTCATCGTCTCAAAGCTTTGTTGGTGTTCAAAAACAAAAACAAATTCCGCAATTCAGTTCGCTCTCACGAGACTACGACTCCTTTAAATTCCCCGACATATTCCTTCACTTCAAAGCTGTGTGTATCTTCTTTATGCGACCACTTCGTCGTAAAAAGTACTAAAGCACAGATGTATGCGGTAGATGTGCCGACAAATGCCCGCGTTTTTAAACATCAAGAGCCGGCAGGCGCGTTTTCGACGTTTAAATAAAAGTTGTGTGGTGTCCTCGTGCCTTTCGATACGAAAAGCTTAAAATTTGAACTCCCAAACGACACTTTTTAACGAACGAACGGAAGGATTTGGACCAAAAAATTTTCTGCGTGGGAAACTTTTTTGTCGAGACAGACAGTTAGTACATTTTTGCCTCAGACGACAAAAGCCCAGTTCTCGTCGTATGCGCATTATATAATACTACGTATATTTAACACAAACAAAAGCAAAGTGATAACTACACACATGAAGTAGAACAACACATCATCAACGAAACACTTTTTGCGCATTTCCTACTTCCTCGAATAAAGAAAGGCTTTTCAAAGTCGTAAAAGAAACGATGGTGTGGTTCGTGTGCGA
>Ga0209305_1001220_pt1 | contig 17008 bp, 19 predicted proteins | sample COGITO_mtgs_1103_FD_184792 | JGI IMG/M metagenome (GOLD analysis project Ga0209305, IMG submission 184792) | Pelagic marine microbial communities from North Sea - COGITO_mtgs_110321 (SPAdes) (version 2) | ecosystem: Environmental > Aquatic > Marine > Epipelagic ...
GCAAGGTGTTGCAAACTCCATCACGTTTTAACTACCCCATGCCACCCTCTATATTCAATTGCCACCGCAACCTCCTCCGCTACCACCGCCATCACCTGCACAACCGCCGTCTCCGGCTGATCCAGCACAACCAGAGGAACATCCGATATGACTACCGCAATGACCTCCGGTAGATCCTCCGCCTGAACTAGAAATACTCAATTTCATACAATCGAGCTGATAGTGAAAACCATCTTCAATATTTAATAGAGCATCTAAAGCGAAGATTACAGGCAACCGTTTAGGTAAAAAGGGATTTATTCTTTCTAAGTGACACGCTATTCGCCAGGCTCTTTTAATACCCGCTTGCGCAATATTCTGAGACTTCATCGTTTCTGCAGGAGAATGGTGTAAAAAACGACCCAATGCTCTTGAACAAAACTTGTCATATTCTCGGGTAAAAAGAATAAACTCATGCCAAGCGATATCAACAACCTGAGACGGCATCGCAATCATCTTTTGATGAGATAGTGAAATCAAATGAAAGTAATCCCTCAAGCCACGCATTACTTGATCTAATTCAAAATCCTTAAGATGAGGATACGTTTTAGCCACATTGGTTTTTATCGTTTTAGGGAATACATACTCTTTTATAAATGTTTCTCGACGCATCACTAAGACTTTCTGAAAAACGATGACAAATAAAATAGCGCTTAAAAAAACACCTATAATTGGAAGAATTAAATCCATAAAAAACTCCTAAAGATTACACCAGCAATCAAGCTCTAGCTTTCAAGTACACCATTTTATAAAAAAACAAGCTCAATAAAACAACGGGTAATAAAATAATAATGAATAGAAACAAGATTTTCAATAACCCCTCAAGACTTGACTCCCCCCCCATAAAAGCGATTAAGATCACCATAGTCACAGGAATTGATGAGATCGCTGAAAATGCATGTGCCTTAAAAGTCGTTCTAAAAAACTGACTTGTCATTTTAAATAAAATCGACCAGTAAAGTGCTCCGGTAAAACCGAAAACAACAAGGCCCATTAACGCTATTAAAAAGGGTAACCCTAAGACATCAAGTAACGGTACTCCGTCAGTAACCAGAACATAAATGGCTATAACTGATGAACTAAAAATAGATAATGCTAATAAAGAAAGTAATATAGAACTAAAAATCCTGAAGTATAATGTCATAATGTAAATATCAATCCATGAATATCGTATGAAGCCCTTACAATTATGTCTGATAATACAACCAATCTGGCCCAGTGACTACTTTCCCGCGTCCGTTTAATTACTGTGTTAATTTTAGTTTATTTAAAGGGTTAATTAACAAGAGATTGTCTATTTATAGACTATAAACCACTAATAATACTAAGATATAAATTTAATTAATCACCCTCCTATTTTAATGGCTATAGCCTTTGTATAACCTAAAAGCATACTTCACATAAAACTCTTTCATTGGACGCCAACGAATAATGCGCCCAATATCCAATCTTCATTAAGAGGTTTACATCATGGGAATCTGGGTATTTTTCACCATTATGGCGGTAGTAATGCAATCAGTGCGTTCGGCCGCACAAAAGAACTTATCAAATAGTTTGTCTTCGCTGAGCGTCACTTATACGCGATATATTTATGGATTACCGATTGGTTTAATGTATGTAATCAGCTTATTCATCGTATTCGACATTCAGGCCGATCAAATCAGCCTAGCCATCAGCCAACTAAAATTCTGGGTATTTGTCTTAATAGCATCCGTCGCTCAAATTTTAGCCACCGCATTTGTGGTGCGTTTGTTTTCGTACCGTAATTTTTCAGTCGCTATCGCTTTTTCCAAAACCGAAGCAATAATGGCGGGATTGTTTGCCGCAATCTTCTTTCAAGATTACTTGTCAGAATTAGGCTGGATTGCCGTGGGCTTAGGCGTTATTGGCATTGCATTGTTATCGAAAATCAACATTAGGCAATTATCATCAATTCCCAAGAAGGCATTATTCTATGGAATTGGTTCAGGGGTATTGTTTGCGTTTACCAGCTTAAGTTTACGGGAGGCCAGCTTGATATTGAATTTACCATTATTACTAAGTGCCTCCGTCACTTTAGTATTTATGTTGATTTTACAGTCTGCTATTTGTTACATAGCCATCAAAAAGACACAAAGCGAACAATTAATTAAGATTAAGTCACACAGGAAAACAGCGTGGTTTATTGGCATCACCAGTGCATTAGGTTCAATTGGCTGGTTCAGTGCGATGAGTTTACAGCACGTGGCCATAGTGAAAACATTGGGGCAGTTAGAAATGGTGTTTATGCTATTGCTGTCGGTGTTTTACTTTAAAGAGAAAGTAAGCCGCCAAGAATTATGTGGTATTGGCTTGATTTCGTTGAGTGTGGTGTTTGTGTTTATTTGAATAGTTAGCGTCAATTAAGAGGCATTGATAGCACTTTCACAAAAATGCCACAGGCTTTTATTAATAAGGGCTGTGGCATTGTCGTCAATCATTTAAAACACGGTATTTTATATCGTATTAACTAGTTGATTTAATGACTAGTCCCCCGCTCATACTGGGTTTTATTCCATACATTGTATTTGCCAGAAGGCTTCACCATGGGCAGGCGTTTTTCTTCTTCTAATGTATTGGCGTCATAAACAATGATTTCGCCATCCATATCCCAAATACTTAGAATTACCTTGCTGCCATCTTTATTAAACTCAACATGGGCGGCGGTTTTACCCGGTGATGGGCGTAGGGTTTTCACAATCTCTAACGTCGATTTATCGATTACATGGACTTTATCTTTGTTAGGGCCAAAGAATACATCCACCCAAGCATAAGGTGAGTTTTCATGGCTGCGCATAAAGAAACCTGGGCCTTCGGTTTTGATTTCTTTTATTACTTTCCATGTTTTCATATCGATTACCGATACCTTGCCTTCTTTTAGGTTTGGCGAGGCTAAGACTTGTCGCATTTCTAATAAGCCTTTTTCATTTTTAATCGGGTAATCCCAAGTAATACCTGAACCTAGGTGTGGCATTCCTGGTAATGGAATGCTGTGAACTACCTTGCCTAAATCTAGATCGACAACTTGGCCGCCTGCAGCGTCACGAGATGCACCTATGAGAAGTTTGTAATCTGGGTCGAAGAAGAAGTCATCTAGGTAATCGTTTACTGCTATTTTTCTCACGGTAGAAGATTTCCCCTCCACTGGATATGGAATTTCCCAGACTTCTTTTAAATCTTTGAGAGCCGCGATGTATGTATTGCGTGGTGGTGCGTTATACACCGCACTTACCCGTGAGGTTTTACCTTCGCTATTCATTACGGGATAAATTTTTAACATATCGAGATTTTCAGCATCGAACATCACTAAGTTATTTGGTAAATAGTTGGCGACCATGACCGATTTACCGTCCGATGAAATGGCTAGGTTGCGGGTATTAATACCGGCGCGTACTTCGGCTACGACTTTTAGATTATAAATATCGTATTTTGTAATCCAGCCATCGCGGGAGGCAAAATACACATAACGTCCATCAGGGGAATATTTGGGGCCGCCATGTAATGCAAAGCGGCTTTTGAAACGATGTATGGGTTCAAACGTATCGCCGTTTAAAACGGTTACGTGGTGATCGCCAATTTCTACGACTAAAAACAAATTCATTAGGTCGGCTTCGAATACGGGTTTATTCGTAAGCTCACCTTGTTTGTGAGTGACCACTTGCGTTGCCAGTATGTCTTTTTCAGTCCAGTTTGGTATCACTTTAGGTGGTGTAAAAATATAATCAACGAGCGCTTGGCGTTGGTCTGCGTCTAGAATATGTTTAAACGCAGGCATTTGTGTGGCGGTACGCCCTTCTGCTATTACCGTTGTTGCGTTGTTTTTACGCAAACGTTTTAAATTATCAGGCAGTAATGCGGGACCCATTGCACCTAAACGTTCTGAACCATGACAGGCAGCGCAGTGTTTGCTGTAATCTACTTCGACCTTAGAAACTACATCACCTACGCCTGATGCTTGTACAGAAAAAGCAGAAACGCTGATCGCTGCACCTACAATCGCTATTTTCCCTAGCATTGATCGTTTATTTTTTAACATCTTTTTTCCTTAGCCTTTAAAAGCTGTACAAGCCCACTCCCTGCAATTTAGGCTTGGGCTAGATTATTTTTTTCAGAATTTCGAACTGCTTTTTCAGCCGTTTTCTTTGCATTTATCTTTTCTTGTTTCTTGGCATTTTTTTCTGCAATCGTAACGACTTCGCCTACAATCATCATTGTCGGTGGCTTTAAACCATTATCTATAATGGCTTGTGGTAATGCCCCTAACGTTGTGAATACGGTGCGTTGTTGTAAGGTCGTGCCGCGTTCTATTAATCCTACTGGGGTATCGGCCTCGCGCCCTTCTGCTTGCAGGCTGTCGGAAATTAATTGGGCGTTATTAAGGCCCATGTAGAACACGACGGTTCTGTCATTACTGGCGAGGGCTTTCCAATCGAGCTCTAATTTTCCATCGTGTTTTATATGACCCGTGGCAAGTGTTACTGATTGAGCGAAGTCACGATGGGTTAACGGAAATCCTGCATAAGCCGAGCAACCGGATGCTGCGGTAATGCCGGGGACGATGATGCTTTCTATTTCGTGATCCATTAAGAATTCGACCTCTTCGCCACCACGGCCAAAGATGTACGGGTCGCCGCCTTTTAAACGCACGACGCGCTTGCCTAGCTTGGCTTGATCCACTAATACTTGATTAGTTTGCTCTTGGGTTAGCACGTGCTCTTTACAGCTTTTTCCAGCATTTATTAATTCGGCCTTGGCCGGCTTTAGTGCGGCGATTTCGTCGGAAACTAAACGGTCGCAAACTAATACGTCAGCTTGTTGAATCAGCATTAAGGCGTTTAAGGTTAATAAACCTGGGTCACCTGGGCCAGCACCGACTAAGGCGACTTGGCCGGGTTGCAGCTGTGGAATGCGTGACATGATATGCGAGGGTAAGACCACATTCACCATTATTTTACTTCCTGCTTCTTGTATCTCTGACATCATCAAAACTCCTACAGATTCTCTTTATTTTTTAAAGACATTTATCTTTCACTTAGAGATTCACTGCGTTTATAAACTGTTGCGGCTTTTCTACAGCGGCGACATGCTCGGTTCTTGCTTCGTGACTAGGGAGTGGCATACGGTCTTCTTCTTCGGTTTCAACGCCGATTTCTGCATTGGATAAATAACAGGCTGGATCTTCCGCCCACGGATCGTCGGTTAATGAATACGCACGCACGCGAGTATTGCCACCGCAGATTTTCAAATACTGGCAGGCACCACAACGACCTTTTACTGGGCGTGGCGACATGCGGAAGCCTTTCATTAATTCATCTTCTGGGTTAGCCCAGATTTCAGAGAATTTTTTCTCACGCACGTTGCCTAGATTGTAATCCCACCAGAAAGTATCTGGGTGAACATTACCAAGGTTGTCGATGTTTGAGATGTTTACGCCCGAGGAATTTCCGCCCCAGTTTTCTAAACGCTGGCGCAATGCTTCAACTTCTTCAGGGACATTTTTTTCTGCCCACTGCAATAAATAAGGGCCGTCGGCGTCGTTATTACCTGTCACGTATTCTCGTTCGATGCCTTGCTTTAATTCGTTCCAGCTGCGTTCAAAGATCATATCTAAAGCATCGCGGGTCATTTGATGAAAGACATCACGCTTGCGATTACGTTTACCACGACCGGCGTAGTTCAGGTGGGAAAGATAAAATTTATCCAGATCGTATTCGTCCATTAGATCTAAGATCAAAGGTAATTCGTGGGCGTTATCTTGGGTTAAGGTGAAGCGCAAGCCGACTTTAATACCTCGTTCTTGGCACAGTTTGATACCGTGCATTGATTCTTTAAAGGCGCCTTTACGCTGACGAAATTCATCATGAGTCGCTTCGATACCATCAATACTGACGCCGATGTAATCGTATTTTGCAGCAACGATTTTTTCGATATTTGATTCGTCGATTAAGGTGCCGTTAGTAGAAAGACCAACATAAAAACCCATGTCTTTGGCACGCTTTGAAATATCCCAAATGTCTGGGCGTAACAGTGGCTCTCCACCAGACAAAATTAATACTGGTACTTTAAATTCTTTTAGATCGTCCATGACGGTGTAGACTTCGTTGGTAGACAGCTCCCCTTTAAAGTCGACGTCCGCTGAGATGGAGTAACAATGCTTACACGTTAAATTACAACGGCGAATCAAGTTCCAAATAACAACGGGGCCGGGTGGCTTTATTGATGGACCAACCGGAGTGGGCGCGTGCAGTGTTTTCATGTATTGGGTAATGCGAAACATATTATTTCCCCTCAGTCTTTTTTGATTCACTGGCGTTATCATCTTTCTTTGAAAGACGCATACCGGTTTTTTTCAGAATTTTTGAGCTGTATAAAATCTCGCTGCCTAAGCAAGCATCACCTAATAGTGCTTTTAGTTTTTCTGCTCGTTCCTCTACTTGTGCGCGCTCGGTGCCGTGAACCATGGCAAATAAATTGTACGACCAGTAAGGCTCATGACGTGGGCGCTGATAACAATGGCTCACGTAAGGCAGCTCGCCAATTTCGCGGCCTAAGCGTTTTACATCGCTATCTTTTACATTCCATACCGTCATGCCGTTGGCTTTAAAGCCAATGCGATAATGATTGGGGACTACGGCGATACGGCGAATAACTCCACGCTCTAACATTTTTTCTAAGCGACAGATGACTTCGTCTTCTGAGATGCCAATTTTTTCGCCAACAATCTGGTAAGGGCGTTCACTAACCGGAAGACCTTCTTGGGTCGCCACGACAAGAGCGCGATCAACTTCGGTTAAAATGAAGTCGATTTTTACTGTGTCAGTTGTGGATATTGATGTGTCCTTATTTGAAAAAGGAGACTTAACCTTGGGATTGAAGCTGTCGATATCAACGACGTTATTAGAGTTCGAATTCTTACAGTGCAAATCTAAGTCCGACATAAAACTCTTCCTCTTTTGGCATGTTAAATACGTGATAGCCTGTAGCTGCTTCTAACTCTTCAATGCAGTCTTCAATTTCTTCTGGGCTTTCGGTAGCTAATACAAACCACATATTAAGTTCGTGTTCACGGCGGTAGTTATGCGCAACTTGCGGGAAGGCATTGACTTGTTCTGTGACGCGGCCGTAGTCTTCTTCGATCACGGTCATTGCGGCTAATGTTAAGCCGCCCCCCATACGTTCGGCCTGATACATGGGGCCAAAGCGACTGAGCATACCTTCGTCTAATAAGGCTTGGATACGCTGCATGACGTCCACTTCGGTGATCGTTAATTCTTCTTTGGTGAGTTGTTGAGCAACGGTATTGAATGGGCGCGGGGTTAGCGGGAAGCCGTCTTGTAGCAAGTTAATTAATTTTTTGTCTAGTTCGCTTAACTCTTTGCTTAACTCTTTGCTTAACTCTTTTTTGAGTTCTTTCTTTAGCTCTGTATTTATAGCTGCGCTCATAATGATTGTTCCTTGAAGGTCAGGCCCTTTGAAGCTAACTCGTGAGAAGCTTGCACATATTGGCCACCGCATTGTTTAAATAATTTGTAGCTGAATAAAACATCGCGTTTGAAATCTGCTAAATCGTGTTGCTCTGTTATTGAGGCTAACTGCTGTAATACCGTTTCTCTGTCTTGGCCATGGATCATGCTGAACAGGTTGTAATTCCATTCTGGCAGCTGGCGCGGGCGCTGATAACACAGGGTCACGGCATCACATGAACTAAGAAGCTCACCCACGTTGTTAACCTTATCTTCGGGAATATCCCATACCACCATCGCGTTGGCGGTGTAGCCTAAGCTGTGATGTTTAACGACTAAACCAAAGCGTTTAATCATGCCATCATTCTGCCAGTCAGTGATGGCTTGCATCACTTGGCTTTCAGTTAAACCAAGCTCTTGAGCTAGCGTTAAATAAGGCTGTTCGGTAAGCGGTAAACCATTTTGTATCGCTTTGCGCAAACGTAACTGCGAAATGTCATCCATCGTCTTTACCCCCATCACTGCCACTTCACTTTAAAACCTAAGTCGATGAAATGACTCTTCACCATGGGTAACGACATCACTTTATAGCCGCCACTTAATTCAATCGCTTTCAGACTTGCCTGTAATTGATCTTGGTCAGGTGCGGTAACAACAAACCAAAGATTAAATTTATGTTCACGCGCATAGTTGTGATTAACCCCTTCAAAAGCGTTTACACGCTCGGCCACTTCCGCTAATACTGCCTCGGGTACAGCCATGGCGGCCAAGGTGCTAGCACCCGCTTTTTTGTGATTAAATACGGGGCCAATACGCGAGAGTGTTCCGTTTTCTTTTAATCGTTTTAGTGCAGAAACCACATCACTTTCAGTGACACCTAAACGTTTGGCCACCTCCAAATACGGACGCGAACAGACGGGCAAGTCTTTTTGGTATTCGTCGATAAGTTGCTGCTCTAATAACTTCATGTCATGTTATTCCTAAAGCCTTTTATAGCCCGATAATGTGCGCACGATTGGTGAAAAATATTCCGCTTGGGCTGTCTGCTTGGAAACATTTTTCTTCAACGAAAGTATTGGTATCGTAAATACAAACTTTATTTTCGTCGCGTACCGATGCCCACACTTTTTCACCGCGTGGATTAAATTCCATATGCAGTACGGCTTTTCCAGGCTTTTTCTCATGAATGATTTTTAACGTTTCGGTCTCGATTACCTGCAGTGTGTCATTATCGGGGTAAGCGAAATTCACCCATACGTGGCGACCATCAGGGCGAGCCATTACGAAGATAGGCTGGCCGTGCACGGGAATTGCAGCTTCTTGTTCCCACGTTGTCATGTTTAAGACTAATACTTCGTGACGCCCTACTGCGGGAACAAAAGCACGATTGCCCGAGATAGCCCAGCCTTCTAGATGAGGCATTTTATAAACTGGCAGACGCTTTTCGCCCATGCCGTAGTTTGGCAAAATACGTGTAACGCCCTTTTCTGGATGCCATAAATCCAACATAGCCATGCCGTCTTCACCGAATAATCCGGCAATGTAATAACGGCCGTCTGGGCTCATTAATGCATCGTAAGGTTTTTGGCCTATATCAAAGAATTTGGTAATAATGGGTTTGCCAGAATCAAGATCAACGATCCAGATTTCACCGCTATCAAACAGACTGAAAACGAATTGTTGACCTGGTGCATCGACTAAGCCCACCGTTTTAGATTGCTTGCCGTCACGACCTATGGCGGGTAGATCGAATTTAAGTTCTAGGGTTTCGCTATCAAAAATACGCACGCCACCGGGTGTATAATTTGATACCGCCACCAATTTCCCATCTTGGGAAATGGCTCCACCAATGCTGTTACCCGCCTGCATTATGCGTTTGTCGATTTGTTGTTTTGTGATATCAACTTTTGTTAACCCGCCATCACGGCCAAAGACATAAGCGAAGCGCTCGTCGCGAGAATAGACGATGGAAGCGTGAGATAAATCCCCTAACCCGCTGATGCGAGCCAAGCGGGTTTGGCTTGTGGTATTCACAATTTGAACCGAGCCTGTAGCGCGCTCGACAATGACACCGAGATCACCTGTGGCGATAGTTTCTACTGTTTGTGCGACAGTTTGTGACGCTGGCTGTAAGCCTGATTGTGAAATGGGGGATGAACTCAGTGCGCAGCCAGTCAAAAGAGAGGCCGTGGCAATCAACCCAGTTAATACATTGTATTTAAGTGTTGTCTTCATGATGTTATCCATTAGCTCTCAATTATTTTTCCTATCGGCTTTTCCTAAAAAGCGGCCATCTTTAAGTTCGGCAACCAGCCATTCAATTTCTGCAGTTGTTAAAATATTATCCCAGGCAGGCATGGCTAATGTTTCACGGCCGTATTTAATGGTATTCACTAAAATATAATTCGGGGTATCAGCTAGATTTTCTGGCAATAGGGCTGGACCTAAGCCGCCTTTCATTGTCATACCGTGGCAAGAGCCACAGTCTTGTTTTAGTAAGTGGGTAAGTTCTTGTTGGCGTTCGTGACTGGGGATTTCAGCATGGCTCAAGGTCGCCATCATCACTGCAGCACTGACGATCATGACGGTTATTGCAGTTGAAATTAAACGCTTAATTGTCATATTGAAAACGCCTCGTTTTTTCTTTGTTCATTTTTAAATCAATGAAAAAAGTATAAAGGGAAAGGCCTTGAGACATAATGCTGACTTAGCTTTTAGATGATACATATCAAGCTATTTCAGAGTTATTTTTTGATATAAAGCGGAGGTTTAATAACGTTCTATTTTAGAGCGTTAAAATACTGATTTAGAACAAGTTTTTAATTCTACGAGAATAAATATACAGAAATAAAATAAGAAAAACCTACCGAGATAGCAGGTTATAAAAAAGTGTATTAGCGCTATAGGACTTTAAAATAGGGTAATCGCGATGACATAGCCTGAGCCAAATTAACCATTCCCCACAATACAAACGAGGTATGCATAATGGTAAAATATAAAATAATCATTGGCCATGCCTGCGTTGAGCCTTCCGTCATCAAATAGATTAATGAACAGCCACCGACCACTGCGACACCACCAATTACCGAGAGCCACAGAGCAACCCGAGAATGTGATTGATCAAGCTCTTTTTGGCTAACGTTGGTTTCAATGACACGGCGTTGCTTTAGGTCTTGGCATTCGTCTAAATTAAGGTCTAGCGCATCTCGAATTTTTTGCGGTGTGCTACTGCCTTTATTTTTTGCAGGAAGCCATACAAGCTTGCGATATAACATGGCAAGCAGCAGGAAAGAAATTCCTGGGAGTGCTAACAAGTTTGCCAAGTACAGTGCTTGTGCTTGTACGGATTTATTCATGTGTTTTACTCACTTACGCACGCATCGATAACCGTTTTGAGGGCCGCGACGGTTGCTTCGTCATCAGATAAAGGTTCGGCCATTGCAGCATAACAGGCTTGTTTAATACCCACACCACTAACCACCAGCTTAGCGGCATAGATGATTAAACGCGTAGACGCGGCTTCTTCTAGATCGTGGTCTTTTAGATTACGCAAGGCAGTACCTAAACGAACCAACTGCTCAACCAGTTCCATTGGTGCACCACTTTCTTGGGCAACAATTTTTGCTTCAATGTCTTCACTTGGATAGTCAAAACTCATCGCCATAAAGCGCTGACGTGTACTGGGCTTCATGCCTTTAATGAGGTTTTGATAACCTGGATTGTACGATACGACTAGCATAAAACCAGGCGCTGCCTCTAAGTATTCACCCGTCCGTTCAATGGGTAATACTCGACGATCGTCGGCTAATGGGTGCAGCACAACAGTGGTATCTTTTCGCGCTTCGACCACTTCATCTAAATAACAGATACCGCCTTCTCGAACGGCCTTAGTCAATGGGCCGTCTTGCCAATACGTGCCTTCTGGACCAATGAGGTGACGCCCGACAAGGTCGGCAGCGGTTAGATCATCGTGGCAAGAAACGGTATACAAAGGACGGCCTAATTTTTCCGCCATGGCGGCGATAAAACGGGTTTTACCACAACCAGTAGGGCCTTTGATTAGCACGGGAAGCTGGTTGTTATAGGCGTGGGTAAATAACTCCACTTCGTTGCCTTGTGGCTCGTAGTACAAATTATTGCTTGCATTATTTATGGCGATTTCAACGGTCATAGTCTTTCCTCACGCTTATGACTTTTACAATATGCTGTTCATAGTAGTCAACTATTGGCAAAGGCTATTGATTAGCATCAGGTTTTAGCGGGTTAATGCGCCTTGGCCGGTGGTTTTATGGCAAACTGCGAGAATAGTAAAAGATGAAGTGATGATATGAGCCAATCTGATAATACAGAACCTACTGTGCGTAAATGTGATAACTGCCATGGCACTGTCGGCCTGAAAGATAAAATGTGTACGCGTTGTGGCTTCGCCCTCTCTCCTGTACGCAGCACTAAAGCGAAGTGGCGTGGAATTAGTTTTCCGGTATTTGTATTTTGGGTATCGGTTTTTTGTGTGTTGATGATGCTGTGGCTGCCGCGTTAGCGACAGGCCAAGGCTAATGCCATAGTTTATGGTTTATCACTTACACTAAGGGTTTGCGATTAAAGCTTACGACTAAACGTTGAGACGATATTTCCTGTGCTCGTCAGGTTAGCTTGGTCATAATCAAAAGCTCCTTCTTGTTTTTCTCCGACAACGGTTAACTCAAACTTGATATTCGTATTTTCTGCTAAGCCATCACCACACTGAACATCTAAAACCGTTGATGATTTTGCTTGCCATACACACCAAAGATCTTCTTTTTCCTCTTGGCCTAGTACGAGTTTATTAGGATGTAAGGTGCCCTTGCCATCAAACTCTAGCTCGAGCGCACTGTACTGTGACAAAGGCGCATCAACACTTGATTCCCAATGGCCCGCACCAGGGTGCCCACTGCAGCCTTGCAGAAAAATTGAAGCTGTTAGTGCCAATGATACGGAGAATCCTAATGCAACTTTTTTATTCATACGGCCTCTTTTCTTAATTCTGTATTTATTGAACATGCACGGTCCCCATCATTTTCGGATGAGGGCCACATCGATAATTAAACGTACCGACTTGGTTAAAGGTTCGCTGGTAGGTTTCGCCAGGGAAGAGATAATCAGGCTCTCGGTCCCCTGCTTCTTCAAACCATACGCTGTGATATTGGCGTTTTTCTTTATTGCTCCAAACGACGGTATCACCAACATTAATCACTAGGTATTGAGGAACAAATTCGAACTTTATGATTTCAGCCTCTATCACTTCTGCGTTTAATGGCAACGAGACTATTGAGGCAATCAGAGCTATCAACAGTATGCATGTATTTTTCATAACTTCAGTATCCTTTATTTTTCATTAAAGACATTGATTAGAAACAAAAAAGGCATCTTTTAATCATTTAAAAGATACCTTTATCGTGCCTAGACTTTGCTGATATTACCTCTGTTGATATTACTGTTTCGCAGCGTTCAACTCAGCAGCTTCGTTATCTAAGCCTAACTTGTAGCCTAGTGAAACATGATGGAAACGAGAGTTGGTATAGTCATCGTGAATTGCAAAACCAAAATTGTACAAAACATCTTTGCCAATACTCACATCACCTTGCTTATTGGATACTAGCTTACGTTTCATAATGACTGACCAAGTGCCGTTTTTAAGCTTGGCATCAAACTCAGCCCCCTGTCCACCCGTCATGCTACGATCTGCCAAGATGTGACCATCTTCTACAATCGCTTCACCAGACTTGTAGCGTACGATATCCATATAGCCTTTCTCGCCCATCAACGCTTTAATGTCATCTTCAGATTTCAATTTATCCCAACCGCCTTTTTTCTTGCCACCACGTCCTTTAATCTCAAGTTTAGTACGAGTCTCTTTAAGGTATTTTGTCACACCATTTTCTAAGTTGATTCTCGAAGCAAACTTACTGCCTTTTAAAGTTTTAGCATCAGGTGCATCTGGCATATTTCTCGCATCATGGTGACACGTTGCCCAGCAGCCCGCACGATCTGCAAATTCAACATTGTCGTTGGCAAACATCACGGCCAGCTTCATTGGATTTAAAGGATCCATTTTCCCACCATCAACGAAAGGCACTGGCACATGGTCACCATCGGCCCAACTAAAGCGCATGTATAAGTGATCAGCATCGTAAGTAGAATCAACGGTCACTGGGATACTGCCACGCTTACCTGCGATTGGCGTATCTTCCGCTTTTTCACCGCTCACAATCTTAGCGCCCATTGCCGCTGTTTCTTTATCGTGACACGTTACGCAACGATCTCCGCCTTTAGTAAACGGACGTGCGCCACCATGATCACGACCATTTTGAATCCATTCGATCGATGTTTGGCCAGGATAAAAGATAGTAATCTCACGGCTATTGGCTTTTGACCAATCAACATTGATACTGCTAGCAGAAGTGTCGTTAGTAGACTTAGGTGCCTTTTTTCCAGCAGGAGAATGGCTCTGTTTGTATTTTTCTAACGCGTCTTGCACTGCACTTTCAATGGCTTTTTTCTCTTTTGCTATAGCTTCATCTTTTTCAACTTTAGCGGTTTCAGCATCTATCTTATATTGCTTTTCAATACGCGCTAAACCTTCAAGATACATTTTTGGGACTTCACGAATATAGTCAGGATTGGGTTTTTCAATCTCCTCCAGTTCTTCGTCTGATAGTTGATGACGAACACTGTTATGAGCAATGCCTTTATGGCAATCGATACACGTTTGACCTTCTTGAAAAGCATTTAAATGTTGTTTACGCGCACGAGGTTTTTGGAATTCTGGATTCATTGATTCGATCGTATGGCAGTTTCTGCACTCACGAGAATCAGTAGTTTTCATCGCATTCCAAACACTTTTCGCCATGGTTAAGCGATGCTCTTCGAACTCTTCTTTAGTATCAATTTTACCCGTCAACCAAGAGAACACTTCTTTAGAAGCCTGAATCTTACGCACCATTTTATGAATCCATGGGCGTGGTACGTGACAGTCTGGGCAACCCGCTCGTACACCAGTACGATTCGAGTAGTGAATGCTGGGTTTATATTCTTGATATACGTTAGCTTCCATTTCATGGCAGCCAATACAAAATTCCATTTGGTTTGTCGCTTCCAAGGCGGTATTGAAACCACCCCAAAAAAGGACGCCAACTATAAAAAACACTACAGCACCTGCGATCGTAGTGCCAAGAACTAATCGTCTATTAAAAAAATGGGGTTTATGAACAATTTCTTCTGTCACTCTGTCATCAGTCATAATAATTTCGCCGAAATGAGGTACTGCATAATTTCATTATATTTGAGAGGGCAAGGAAACCCTTGCCCAATCACGGTTTTTACTTACTAGGTTTTGTGGTTCATGCGGTTATAAACGTTGAACTTACCGGTAGGCGTTGTTAAACCTTTGATACGGTGCTTCTCTTCTAGCGTTTTCGCATCATAGACAACAATTTCACCGGTAGGGTTTGAAGCATCTACACGGTTCCAAACAGATACCCAAACTTCAGTACCGTCGTCATTGAATTCCATGTGTAATGCCGCTTTGCCTTCTTCTTCTGTTACCCGAATTGTTTTCACAATTTCGTGCGTCTTTTTATCGAAGACTTGTACCGACTGCTGAACTTCTGGTTCTGGGTGCTTAAGTTGATCAACCCAAACGTAATCAGAAGTTTCATGCGTACGAATGAATACACCAGGGCCGTCTGTTTCAACTTCGTAGCAAAGTTTCCACGCTTGATCGGGATGACCAATAGGATCATTACCCCAAATAGAGACTGAGCCTTCTCCTAGGTGAGTCGTGCCACCAACAGGGCCGCACTCTTCATCAATCCAGTTAGCACCTGGACCTGGGTGAGGCAATTTAGCCACGTCGATCATTTTTTCAAGCTTGCGAGTCTTGGTATCGATAACAACCATCTTATTAGAGGCGTTTGCAGCGATTTGGAAATAACGACCCGTTGGATCGAAGAAACCATCATGCAAGAATTCTGCGGAAGCCATTGAGGTAATGGTTAAGTTGTCTAGGTCGTTATAATCAACTTGCAACATTTGACCTGTTTCTTTAACCGCGACAATAAACGATGATTGAATTGGGCTGGTATAAATCGCCGCAACACGCGCTTCGTTAATATAATCCCCTTTGGTATTGTAACCACGAGTAGAAACAACCTTCAGCGGATCTAGTGTTACTGCGTCCATAATGACGAAGTGTGGTGGCCAGTAACCACCGGCAATAACGTATTTTCCATCACCTGATACTGCGATATCACGTGCGTCGTATGCCATCTTAGTTTCAGCGACTAACATTTTTTCAGGGGTTTGCCATAAATCGATTTTGTTAACCTTGCCATCACGGCCAATGGTGTACCAAAAACGGCCGACTTCATCTTTAGGATGTTCAGTTTTATGGTGCTCAGTACCTTTAATTACGTGTACTGCATAGCCCGTATTGATGTGCGTGATAATTTCTTTAGTATCGCCGTCAATGATTGCGGCAGTGCCCGCATCACGTTCAATAACCACAAAGAAGTTTTTCCAATTACGACCATGCAATGGCTTAGTTGGGTAATCTTTTGGCGCGACAAATTCTTTAGTAAAAGATTTCATTTGCGCTAGTGACATCTCAGGTGGAACCGGTGGCTCCATCTGAATAAAGGTCGCTAAGTTTTTAATTTGTTCTTTGCTGAAGATGTCATCGAAATTATTCATTCCGCCTTCAGTACCGTAAGCAATAATTTTTTCTAAACGAACCTGACCTTTTGTCAAAGTACTTTCTGGCTCTAGGTTTTTGCCCGTAGCGCCTTTCCGCAATACACCATGACAACCTGCACAACGCTGGAAATATAATAAACTGGTTTCTTCAAATACTTTTTCAGATAATGTTGGACCCTTGGCTGGGGCTGCTGTACTGACGCCCGCTGTTGCCATGCCGATGGCCAGACCTATGACCGACAATCCAAATTTTAGCTTTTTCATACCAACTCTCTCTCGTGGTTATAAAGGTAAACAAAGAAGCAATACGCTCATTTTCTTTACATTGCTTTACGCACACTATGGTTGAATATGAAACTGAGATAATGACTTCGGTCAATTCAGGTAACAGCGTTGAAAACAATTTTTATTTTGTTGACATAGCGCAACTATAAATCTTAAAACTCTGTTGCTTGCATCCTTTTATGTAAAGCTAAGCATCATTACTTTTTGTGATCTTTGTGACTAACAACTGGATGTAGACTATGAAAAAACGATCAAATGCTCTAATTTTCGCTGCATTAATCGGATTAATTATCGTTGCGATTGGATTGGGCTTTCTTATGGGAGTAGGTAACCCAATTCCTTGGATTTTAATTGCAGTATTATTATTAATTCCTTTTGCTTATAAAAAATATCACAAGCCCTCTTTAATTTTTTGGAAAGAAGAATACAGCGTTGGAGTGAAGTCATTAGATGACGATCATAAACGTTTA
>Ga0209305_1001296_pt1 | contig 16246 bp, 10 predicted proteins | sample COGITO_mtgs_1103_FD_184792 | JGI IMG/M metagenome (GOLD analysis project Ga0209305, IMG submission 184792) | Pelagic marine microbial communities from North Sea - COGITO_mtgs_110321 (SPAdes) (version 2) | ecosystem: Environmental > Aquatic > Marine > Epipelagic ...
AATTCAACGATTTGATGTGATAATTCATATAAAATTGACTGGAGTTGAACAAAAACTGTCTCTCTTCATCCGTCAACGTCTCCCGACCTTTCACGTACTTCGTGTCTCTCATTTTGATCAAATTCTCCTCCGTCATCCTCACGTTCATCGTCACATCCAATCCAATTGACTCGTCTCTTGGATCTTGCGTGTAGAAGAAACTACACATTTTAGATTTTAGAACAGTACTTTTTCTTTAATTTATACATGTTTGCTTTGTGCTTTTCATATGAGTTTTTCTTCATTTTTCAAGAGGAAGCACAAAATGAGCAAAAAGAGGAAAACAACCAACGTAGGAAGAGTGGTAAAGAATGGCGTAGAAGCGGCGAATATCCATCGAAGGCGGTTGAAAATAAACCTCGGAGTGATTCGCGTGGATTTCGAGTGCAAAGCGTTGAACGAAGAACAGCGTAAGCAGCTGCAAGAACACGCGTTGAAGGAAGAAACACGAAGGTACGCCTTCTTCTTCTTCTTCTTCTTCTTCTTCTTCCTCTCTCTCTCTCGCGTTCTCTTTTCTCTCTCTCGCGCTCACTCACTCGCTTTCTTTCCCTCTCTCTCTCTCTCTCTCTCTCTCTCTCTCTCATTTGCTCTCGCTCACTCGCTCGCTCTTTCTCTATTCGCCGCGCGTGCGCGCGAAAGAGAGAGAGAGAGAGAGAGAAAAGTTGTTTTTTTCTTTCTTCTTCGAGACTGACTTTTTTCTCTCTCTTTTTTTTTCTAGTTGGGTTGATAAACAAAACCAAAATTTTTACTCATTCGAAGGTAGTATTCTTCCTCTTTCGGAGCTCATGCAGACGTTTTGTTTGGAGTATCGTGATGCCCAAAAGGCGCTTGGTGTTTCTTATCGTACGTACCAAGGCGCTTTAGAATGGTATGGGATCAAGAAGGTGACATCGAGTACGGCGATATCGATACGTAACGGCGAAGATTGCTTCTCGCCCGAAAAGAAGAAGAAGAAAGGTTTGGCGGAGGATGCGTGTCCTGAGCGCACGTATGTGTGGTTTTGTTTACTATCGCTGAAGGATAGGGGTTACGTCAACGATCAAAATGCGACAAATATTCGCAATCGCGAGAAGAAGAAAAACATCGAAACGGACTTTTCGGACCGTAATGGCAGGAAGTTGAACCAGTGGCAAGTTGATAGTCGAAGGAACCAACGCAAACAGTATTTGAAACAGTATTTGAAGAAAAAAGAAGTAGGCTTGAAACAGTATTTGAAGAAAAAAGAAGTAGGCTTCGGCTTCCCTAAACCATTTCACGGTTCGGAGTGTCCGCTGTGTCGTTGCTCGGGTTCGGAGCGTTGGTTCTCTCTTCCACGCCTCGCGAAAGATTTCGTTACGATGGGTAGAGAGACTGGGAACAGAAACACCGCAGAAGAAGTCATCTCAGCGTGGTGCGAAGCAGAAAAGGGGTTGACCGAAGAAATGTTCGACTCGGAACGACCGAATCTGCTGCGAGATTTATGTCTCGACTGTTATTACGTCCAATTCGCGACTTTCGCTCAAGCCTTCGGGATCACGCGATTCTCCCTTCCGGGTCGGATGCGCAAGAATAGAAAATATCCCGAACGTTCTGCTGTGATGATGAACGCGAGATTCAACGGGAATTAAACGCTCAGATTTCGATACTACCAGATTATTACGATATGTCATATTTTTTTTCAATACTATCACATACATACATACATACATACATACATACATACATACAACGCTCAATGTCAATACGTCACGTCGCCTTCGTGTATTTTATATACCTTAAACCCTAATTTTGAGAAAAAATTAGAGGATTGTAATTGATAGCCAAAATAGCCAAAAAAGGGGAACGAAAAAAATAAGAAAAAATAAGCGGACCGAATCGTGCTGGCTCGAAACTTCAAAGCTTTGCGCGCGCGTAAAGGTGCAAGAAACAGCTTGAAAAACGCAAGAAGACGTACCACTGGAAAGTAATCATCGCCATGATGTCACGTAAGGGTTTGTCACGCACGACATGCTCGAGAGGCGGGGGAAATCTCACGTACGTCTTTCGTTTTCTCTCATGCTTTATTTCTCTTCTTCTCTCACGACTCGTATTCGTCGTCGTCTGTCGCGCAGTTATTGAACGATTCGCGCGTCGATTTTTGCGCTCGGACTCGTTTGCATGGACGCGATGCTTACCGTATAGTTCATTTCACCCTCGAACAGTAGCAACAACGGCGGCGAGAGAGACAAAGCGAGGACCACGAGACGAAGACCAGAAGAAGAAAAAGTCGAAAACGACGAGGACGACGAGACTCTTGATAAAAACAACAAAAAAAAAAAAACGAAAAAGGAAACTCTCCAAAAGGAGCAGGAAGAAGAACGGGTGACGAAACAACTTCTCTCGCACGCGAGGAACATATTCACTTACGTTCTGCACGACGCGAACAGAACGATCGAGAATGATCCCAATGCCGCATTTCTTGGTCAGACAAAGTGCACCGAAAAGGAGATTGAGGAACGCGTTGGAAATGCCCTTAAAAAAGAGAGACTTCGCTTGGAGACAAACAACGCGTTACCGAAGTCGTTTTCCGATTCGGAATTCATACGAATCAATGGCGTTGGCAAAGAAAAAGAACTTTTGAGTAAAGTGGACAAAGTCGAGTGCACAAAACAGTTTCGCGCGTTGAAACCTTTCGAGGGTTCGTCTTCCTTTTTCTTACGTCTCTTTACCAAATTGTTCAACACCGCGAAAGCTGTCTACGTTAGTCGCGCTAGGGGAAAACAGTTTGAAGTCGTTCCAACCAGCTTCACTGGATTCTCTCCAAAGTACTCAAACGGAAAAAGAGTTTTCATTGGGGATAATTGGCCGCTTCAAAACAGCACGAAGTCGTCGAATTCGATTAAATTGGACGAGAAGAGCGTAGTGGCTCTCGCCGATGACGCGCCGCCGGAGTATTTCGGCATGCGAAAGTCACCCGATCTGGGAGAGCAGTACTTCGAAAAGACGCAAACGAAATACGTCTCGGATATTCAAGACACACTCTTGGCGGTTCCCTCAACAGACGTATTGCACTATGATTTAGCACCGTTTGCCGACGGCGATTGTGGCGAAGAAACGGACGATAAGTGCAAAGAACCGATGTGCATGGCTTCATGCGCTGAAGCGATGATTGATCACTTGGTCTTTGCGGTATCAGCCCAACAAGTATGTTGGTACATCTTGCGCGCGAGACAACCTTGCGACGCGTTGAAGAAGCGCTTTGAAAGCTTGGATGCATCGAAGTACGCGGCGTACAAGAAAACGTACGAAGTGAATGATTCCGGCGATTTTGTACCCGAGCACGATGTGTTTGGCACGTACGTGTTGCGTGAGGAAGATGATGGAAACTTTTACTACCGCGTATTTTCTTGCGTTCCGTCTCCGACAGTAGAGCTTCAAATCAGGAACTTCGCCGAGCGAAGATCTTACCGCGGACTCTCCGTGCAAATCCTGAACTTTGGCAACGAGTTGCTCGGTGCATTGCCGTGGGGAGTGGAAAACAACCCTTTCGCTCACTTTACGAGTGGTGAAAGAGTTTTGGATCCGCACTCGGTAGAGCAAGTGCGAGAGCAAGGTGGACAGCAAGAGGAGGCTTCGGACATCTTGAAAAACAAACTCGGCGTGAAAAACTAGGAACTCGTAAACTAATAATCCTCTGCGTTTTTACAATTTGGTTCTGTGCTTTCTATCTACTTTTATCTATCTAGTTTCTACGCGAGAGCGCTTGCGCTCGTGCTCGGTGATGGACTCGTCCGCTGTTGATGCTTGCGGTGGCGGCTGAACGACGTCGGATGATGGTTTCTCTTCCTCGACCTTTTGTACTTTCGACGCCTCTTTGGAATACACGCGACAATCGACGCCGCAGATATCAAAGGTGCCTTTGAGCTTCTCGAAGAACGGCCTAGCACCGGGAGGAGATGCTAGTAGTACCTCTTCAACGACGCCAGTCAACGCAGACGTTGCTTTGACCTCGAATTGTGGCACCGTTTGCGATGAAGCTTCGTTGTTGGACAATCGAGCTTTAAACGCGTGCGATAGCACGTACACCGGTAAAGGTAACTTCGTCTCAAACTGTAGAACTGAGCTTGTCCTTTTTGCCGCCTTAACATTGGAAGGAGCAGATGTTATCGTGCCATCGGCTGCAAACATTTCGCTCGCGCTATCTGTTGCCATGATAGTGGTCGTATTTTCACCATCCTTGATTGTCACTAAGCCCATGGCGGTAACCGCTTCCGCGGCGATGTTATCAGTCTCGTTGATGTGCTCTTCTTTCGTATCATTTGCTAAGTCGCCCTCATCGATGAGTTGATTCTGATCGTATGAAGTCGTTGATTCAACTTTCGAAACCTTTGTGCCTTTGCTTCTACCTTTGGTCTCTTCATCACCGTACTCCCGTGGTCTTCGCGTCGCCATACCCGCCGTATTACTACTGTCTATATTCATCTGTTGCATGCGCTGTTGCGGAGGCGGTAACCCTTTCGGGAGAGGCGGTGGTGTTGGAAATCGGCGATGAATTGCATCCGAAACGCCAACTGTAGGATGAAACACTAATGTGCCTTTGACTTCACCAACCGTTGCTTCGCCAATGACGACGACATTTCCTCCTTCTCCCGGCGCGTTGTTATTACTCCTTTGCAAAAACCCTCTCCGGTGCTGCGAGGATATCTCTCCTTGTTCGTTGTTTCCGTTTTCGGAAAACACGCCAGAGGAGAGCGCCCCACTGAACGTGTTCAACGAATTCTTCGAGTTTGTGTTGTTATTTTGATGGTGATATTGACTGCTATTCTTGGTGTACTTTTTCTTCTCAGCGGTCATAATTTTCACCTTCATATCACCGAGCACGTTTTGTAACTTGAAGTGAACAAACTTTGCAAACTTTTCGGCCGCAGATTTCGTCGTGAACTTAACGAACGCGACGCCTTTATTACCTTTACCAACGCGAGCGTATTCCAGTGCGGCGATGTTCTTCCCATCTTTTCTTTCATTTTGTACTTCTTCGCTTTGTTCTTCTTCCTCGTCGTCTTGGTTTCCTCCCGAGGCCATACCTGGAACCGTCACTTTCACCAAATCTTCCGGTTCTAACTTGAACTCTTCGTTTTCCAACACTCTCATCACGGCTTTATTCAACACATCATCCGTGCAGTCCTTCGGCGTGACTATAAACAACCGCGAACCTTCCGGTAACTCGTTCATTTGATTATTATTGGTAAACTGCATCGACGATGTCGTCGTCGTCGTGGTTGTCGTCGTCAACGTCGTCGTCGTCACGGTCGTTGCCGATGGTTGTTGCTGCTGTTCCCGTTTTCTCGTCTCTTCTGAAAACACCACCGTAAAATGTCTCTTCGGCATGCCGTCGTTCAAATCAACCAGCGACGACGAGGACGACGCCAAATCCTGTTGCTTTTCGCGTTCATCGCCATCGCCAGTAGCAAGAGCAGTATTCTTCGACTGCTTCTCTTCTGGAAACGCCAACACCGCTTTCTGCGCATCCGATTCGTTCATGAACGTCACCCACGCGATACCTTTCTGCGCGTCGCTTTTCACCTTCGTCACCGGTCCAAACGCGTTCGAGAAATACCGTTCCAATTTTCCAGATTCCGCGCCGCGACCGCACACCACGAACACGCGAGTAGAAGTATTCGGCATCGTTCGTTACCTTTCGTAGATGTTATCTCTCTTCAGAATTCGCGTCGTGTTGATCGTTTGTGTGACACATGCTGCAGATGACGAGAGAGAGAAAGAGAGAAAACAGTGTAAGTTGAGGATGAAAAACCCGTAATAAAGTCCTTTCTTTACTCAACATCATCAAGAATTGGAGAAAGAAAAGAAAAAATGTCGCGTTCATCGCGTCTTTCACCATCGCACTTTAAAAGCGACGCGTACGAATACACGTCGCCCAAACAAAGGTGAAAGGGAGACCCGACAAAAAACGCCTTTACGGTATCAGACCGTCGTAAAACTCGACCTCATCTCGACGGGAAATAATGCAAACACTGCATAATTCCGGACGAGAAAAATCGAATCCCCTCATCAATCGATGAGAGTGCGAACCGGTCGAAGGTGTAGTTTACTGTGCCGCAGAACGTAACGCGAGGACGAGTGGGAAGAGTATTCGTCGTCCTCGCTGACTTGGTTCACGGATTTTGATGCGTGAGTAAAAAATCGACTTGAGAAAAGAGAAGAGAGAGAGAGAATCGGAGAGAAAAGCAAACCCACCTTTCTTTCTTTCCAAGAGAGAAGAGACAAGAGTCTTTCGAGAAATTTTTTTTGTGACGAATGAAAAAATTTCAGAAAAATCGAACGAAAAAAAAAAGAATGAAACACAGATGACAAAATCGTCATAAAGAGCAACCCAACTATGTCCAGCGGCGGAACAACGTGGGCGTCGCTCGGGAGACGAGACGAGAGGAAGAAAGACGACCCGCTTAAACGTGCGGTTGTTGGTGGAGAAATAAAGACGAAAGAAAAGAAGAGAGGCCTGAAGAATGTTGCTGAAGAAGGGCATCCAAATCATCGTCGTCGTTTGGAAGATGTTGTTGAGAAAAAATTGAAGAGTGCACACAATCAGAATAAGCAAACGAACATTTCGTTCGCGCGGATCGATCGGAAAGAACACTTCGAAACGATTAAAAAGGCGACGAGAGTTGAGACGATTGAATTATCGGAGTGCGATTTAGTGGAGGAGGAGGAGGACGACGACGACGACGATGAGGTGAAGATTGTGAGTGAAAATAGAGGGGAAATTGCCTCGTCGTCGTCTCAAGACGACGCTTTTTTGCAGTTGCCGAAAGCGCTGAGACAGAAACCGGCGTTTATCGACGCGTTGTCGACGAAAGATGCGACGCGGGAAGATGTTCTGAGGGAGGTGGAGGAGTATGAAAATAAAGCGAAAAAGTTGAGCGAGGAATGTAGCAGAGCTGCATATAAACTCTGCGTTCGTATCCGCGGGCGGGAATACCAGGCGAGCGAAGTGAAGACAAAGTTGCCGAAGGACGGCGCGAAAGTTTACATTGAGAGAGATATGGAGAACGTGTTTGACGCGACTGGGGCTATGCAAATTTTAGACGACGAGAAACGGGTGTTAGGATACGTGCCGAGGAGAGTTGCAGGAGAATTCGCCGGTCTCGTAGATTTGGGAGTCGTGGAGGTTTCGGGGACGCTGAGATACGCGAGAGAGGAAGGAACGGACGAAAACGAATCGTCGGCGTGGGTGGAAATCGAGATCAAAGTGTTGACGAATATAACGAACGTTTTCGGTATTCAAATAGATACGCCGAGTATATTAAACGGACGATTTGAAAGCGCAACTCGAGCAAACGCGGAAGAGTTCGAGAGCGAGTCCTGGGCTTGGCTGCGAACGAAAGACAAAATCGTAGAGGCGATAGCGGGATTGACGAACGCCGAATTTTTGCTTTCTGAAAAAGAAAAGGAAATCCGGCAAAAGTTTATCGATGTTGTGGTGGAGGAAAGCGGTGGCAATGATGCGGCTTTGCTAGCAACGAGGCTTTTAGCGAGGGGACACGCTTGGATTTCGGATTGTGAGAAAAAAGAATACGTGGCTAAAACGAACGATGCGATGAGGAAACTTGTACAGCACTCTTTTGCTTACGATTTATCGAGTAATGAGAGTCATGGAACAGACAAAGGGCTCGCGTATGTTTTCGACCGCGATTTTTGTCTCAATAATCTCACGGTAGAAGAGATGAAGCACATGATGTCGTCGTTTCAAAATGAAGGAAGTCTCCTAAATGAACATTTGAGGAATTGGCGACAGGAATATAAAACGAAGGATAGATTAATGATCCCACTGCGTGCGCTCTATTCTATCGATGAGAACAAAGAAGTCTGGATGCAAAAATGGAAGGAATCAAAGGAGTCGACGCATCCGAATTGGATCGTACTTTCGCCGACGTTTATGACGCTCGTACGAATCGCGATATGCGTGGCGTACCGCAAAAGACTTAGCGTCTCCTGCATTTACGACGCCATATCGGGTGTGCGACGGTATCCAATGGTTTCTTCAAACAGGAATAGCTCCGAGGTACTCGAGTCACCATGGAAATCGAGAGTAGATATGCTCGCATATTTTGAGGCCATGGAAGTTTTGAGGGATTTGGAACGTTTCAACGAGGCAAACGTGTACGGATTTACATTGAGTGTCGAAAATGCACCGAAACTCATAGAAAGAGGAAAATGCGTCGAAACGAGCATGCTCGAAGCGTGGCGAAAAGGATCTGGGATGAGTTACGATGCAGATTTGCTCGATCCAAAGAAAGATATGGAACGGTTCAGTCATCACGCCGTCGAGTGCAGAATTTGCTACATCTTGGTCATTGCGCTGGAAAAGTTGGCAATGGCGAGTATAAAGTTGGTGAATAACGTACCAAACGAGATTCAAGGGCGCGCACATCGTAGATGCGCTGTAGGATATCTTACACGCGCTATAAATCTACTCCGTGCTTTGTTAGCGCAACCGTTTGATGCGCGCCGTCGAGGTAAATGGTACGATAGATTATACGTCGACCTCGGACATTTAAAGGAATATCAGAAACAATTTGACGTGTGCAAAGCGGCTTTAGAGGATAGCTGGGTTGTCTGGGACGATCTCGCCAACATGCGCGATAAAATTTGCAGCATAGCATCGTCGAAAAACAAAGGAGTTAAGGTGCCTTCACGTTATCAATTGCCAGCAAAGTTCTCGATGGCGGAAGATAAACTTCACGGCGTGCCGTTGCCGCAAGAGTTCGTCGACAGGAAGAAAAGAGAGCAAGGTAACGCAGAATGGAAAGGGACACGTAAATTTTACGATATACGAGATTTGAGCGCAGTAGATACAAATGGCAAACCTACAGATGCGATAGATTTGACGGAAGAACTGGTTGTTCCAGCGGAGATCTGGTCCGTGGAAGCGTATTCGTTGGTCTTCTATGAGCAAAAATTTGGCTGGAAAGGCATCCATACTGAACTTTCGCTTTGGTACACGTTACTACCTTTACTAAATCTCGACGTCTTCTTTCACAACGAGTTCAGCGATATAGGATTCAATCCTTGGCCGTTAGAGTTTCAGTCTTTACCGCTCGATTATTCGGAACCGGAATGGATCTTACGACGCGAACGCGTAACGCAAGTCACGTTGGAGAAAATTAGGAAAGGCCACGGCACGCGTTTATTAGTTGAAAATTGGGCGAAATGGTACGGCACTGAAAGCCATACCGTGCGTTGGACGACCGTGAAGGAGGGGTATACCGGTACTGTGGCAGTTACAGAGCAAAAAAGACGATTGCTGAGTCTCACGGAACTCTGTGAAGTCGTGCGATGTTTCGACAACGAGCAGTTGTACAAAATTTGTGCGAGGTGGATTCTAGACCCAGTCGGTACGATAGCTCAAGGAGGGATGCCAGATTTGTTCTTATGGAATCCGGAAAAATCGGAAGCGATGTGTGTTGAGGTCAAGTCCACGGGGGATCAGATCCAAAATAATCAAAAAGCTTGCATTAATATGCTGAAAGAAGCAAACTTTTCGGTGAAGTGCTTAAAAGTTAACGATTTCGTTTGCGAGTACGATTGGGATTCGGGAAAGAAGAAAAAGAAGTGAGAGGAAGAGAGACGATGGGAATGATAGTGCAGAAATGTAAAAGCAATAATACTGATTTATAGTAGTAGTAAAAAGAAATACTGTACACGTGTCTGATGTTAAACTAAATTTGATATACTTTTCGCAGAGCAAAAGTTTGTTCACGCCGCGATTCGGTCGGGTGTCGTTTGCGCGCCAATTCTAGCCTCCAACTCCGGTCTAAAATGTCTAATCAAACCTTGCACCGGCCACGCCGCCGCATCACCCAACGCACAAATCGTATGTCCTTCGATTTGTTTCGTCAATTCTTGCAACATGTCAATCTCTTCCAACTTTGCGTCTCCTTTCTTCATGCGTTCCATGACGTTATACAACCATCCGGTACCTTCTCTGCACGGCGTGCACTGACCGCACGATTCGTGCTTGTAAAAGTACGATAATCTCGCAATCGCGTCCACAACATCCGTGCTCTTATCCATGACAATGACCGCTGCGGTTCCTAATCCACTTTGCGCCGCTTTCAAGGAATCGAAATCCATCAACACCTCCTCGCAGACTTTCTTCGGAATCAACGGCACGGACGAGCCGCCCGGAATAATCGCCAACAAGTTATCCCATCCACCTCTCACGCCTCCGCAGTGTTTCTCTATTAACTCTTGCAACGGGATACTCATCTCTTCTTCGACCGTGCACGGGTTGTTCACGTGGCCACTGATGCAAAAAAGTTTCGTTCCCGTGTTGTTCTTCCTCCCAAAACCGGCGAACCAATCGCTTCCTCTTCTCAAAATTGTCGGCGCGACCGCGACAGTTTCTACGTTTGTCACCGTCGTTGGGCACCCGTACAACCCGATGTTCGCCGGAAAAGGAGGCTTTAACCTCGGTTTCCCTTGCTTCCCTTCCAAACTTTCAATCAACGCCGTCTCTTCGCCGCAAATATACGCGCCGGCGCCGTAGTGAATGTTCACGTCAAAATCAATCCCGGTCCCGCACGCGTTCTTCCCCAAATACCCAGCCGCGTACGCTTCATCTCTTGCACGTTCTAACGCCAATCTCTCGTTCACGTACTCTCCTCGGATATAAATGTAACACGCTCTCGCTCGCATCCCGACCCCGGCCAACAAACACCCCTCCAACAACTTGTGCGGGTCGTGTCGCATAATCTCTCGATCTTTACACGTTCCAGGTTCACTCTCGTCCGCGTTCACCACTAAATAATTCGGTCTCCCATCCGCGCTCACTTTCGGCATGAACGACCACTTCAACCCGGACGGGAACCCGGCGCCGCCGCGGCCGCGCAACCCAGAGGCTTTGATTTCGTTGATGATCCAATCCGCCCCCATCAACACGAGTTCTTTCGTGTTATACCAATCCCCGCGCTTCATCGCGCCTTTAATGAACGGATCGTGCTTGCCGTATAAGTTCGTAAAAATACGATCTTGATCGGTCAGACCTCCGTGAGTGCGCGGGAGATGCGGTGAGTCGGTGTTTCGCGTCGAAGACGTGGTCGAGATGGATTTTGCTCGAAATGTCGTCGTCGTCATCGACGGATCCGGTTGGTTTTGGTGTCGCTTCGTCGTCGTTACGGTGGTGTCGTTCGAAGACCAATTGGTCAACTGACACAACAGAGACGAAGATCGGACGTAAGTGGAGGAGGAGGAGGAGGAGGAGACTCTTCGAAAAAGCGCGACGGAGGAGGAGGACATCTTCGGGTCGAGCTTAGTAGTTTTTGTGAGGTTTTCGACCCTAAGGAGGAGTTCAAAAATGCTTGAAAAATGCTTGAAAAATGCAAAAGAGTGAAAAATACGTGCGGTGCGGAAGGAAAGTCGTTTACGAACAAGAGAGAGTAAAAAGGCTTTACGCGCACGTACGAATGATACATCGATCGAGCTCTTTTAAGTAAAGTGGTTCTATCTAATCATAATAAAGCATTGTTTGTATTAAAAGTACAGTTGTCGTTTTTTCTCGCTCGGGTGGTCAACGTCTTTTTTCGCCACTCTTGAACTTTAACGTTTCGTAAATGATCATCCTCCACAGCTTTAAGACGAAGCTCTCGGCTTCTTCGTCGAGAAAGACGGAGAGTTCTTCGAGCAAAACGGACGCGTCGACGCGTTCGCGAAGTTTTTCGAGGACAAAATCGACGACGGCATCTTCTTCTTCTCCGAGAAGTTCGACGGTTTTTTTGGTGACCCATTTTCGGCACAGCGATTCGGCGCCGGAGGTTTTGAACGCGGACCAATCGATGTCGTAGTTGAAGACGTCGGCTTTTTTGGTTGGGATTTTGTCGATGAGTGACGCTTCGAGCGCGGCTTTGCGTTTCTTTTCTTCTTCGAGGAGACGTTTTTGGTCTTGGTCGTCGGAGTCTTTGTGATCGACGGTGAGACCGGCGGCGACGATGCGTTTTTCAGCTTCGGTGTATTCAATTGGTACGAATTGTCGACGTCTTTTTTTGTTGAGTTTGGTTGTTTCATCGTCATCGTCGTCGTCGTCGTCGTCGTCGTCGTCGTCGTTTCCGTCCGCCTCCGCACCTGCCCCGTCTTCGCTGGATTTTGTTTTCTTTCGCTTGGAGAATCCCGCGATGGTGGTTTCCTTCACCGTTTTCTCCTTCTTCGCCTTTTCTAAATTGAGCTTCTTTTTTCTCTCTTCTTCCAATCGTTTCTCCTTGTCTCGTTTTGCCTCTTCGATCTCGTCTTTTTCGTTCTGTCTATCTTTCTCTTCGGCTTCTAATTCGCGTTCTCGGAATCGCTTTCGGCGATCCAAATCTCTCTCGTCTCTTTCCCAAACGTTCAACTGTCGATCGTCGTCGTCGCGTTTGCGTCGAGACGCTCGCGTGCGGTCTAAGTTACTCTTTTCTTCTCGTTGTCGTCGCATTCTCTTGTTCCTTTCGTTTAAAATAAACCTCTCTTCGTCCAACCACTCTCGCTCTCTCCTTCCGAATTCTCTCTGTTCGTTTCTTCGTTTTTCATCCTCTCTTCGTTTCTCTTCGCGTTGGCGTTTGGTCAGAGGTTTCGCCGGGATATTATTATCCCCTTGGTTCGGATATTGTCCACCACTCGCTCGACCGACTTCTCCGTCTTCGTGTTGCATCGCTCCGGCTGTTTTGGGGCCGGTGGTTTCCGTTTTCGTCCCTCCGGCGCTCGTGCTCTTATTCGTAGAAATTTGGTTCGTGAGCATAGACGCCGTTCGCAGTTTCTCTTGCGAAGACTTCGTCGTCGTCGTCGTGGTCGTCGTCGCTCTTTTCGCGCCACTTTGAATATCCTCCTCGTCCTTATCTTCTAACTCTTTTTCCTCCGAGAATTCACCCGCGTCGACGTCTTCGTCCTCCGCCGGATCCATCATCTCGCCTTTCATGATCTTCTCAATCTTCCTCTTCCTCTCGTAATCCTCCTCCCCATCCTTCTCGCCTAATCCTTTCTCTCGCCTTTCCTCGTTAAACTTCTCCGCCGCTATCTTCGTCGCTTGATTCACGTTCAATAACAACGTCTCCGTCCTCGCTTTCAACTGCTCGTCCACGTTCTCGTACAATTGCATCCCGTCCAAAACTCGCATCGCCGCTAAAACACCCTCTAACGTTTCAAACGTCGCGAACCCGAACGGTTTATACTTATAATCGGGTGGTTCGATATCTCGCGTCCGTTTCCATTCCGAGAGGTTCCCGCACGTTTTCAGTATCGACGTAATCTGTTGGTTCGTGATTTCCGATGGGATTTTCCCCACGTACACCGTCGTTTCTTTTCCCGTCGTCGTTTCTTTCCCTCTCGTCGATTCCATTCTTCTTTCTTCGCGCACAAACGCACGCGCAGAGAGAGGAAAGCGCGCGGAGCACGCAGACTCTGGTATGCACCTACACAAAGGTACTCTCGCGCGATAAAAGTTTGCGTACAATCTTCACTTAAAATGAAGATTTCGACCGCCTTTTCCACGCCTGCGTTTCCTTCGTGCATCTCTTCCTCTCGAAGAAGAAGAAGAACAACAAGAAGAAGAACAACGACGACGAAGAGCGTTTCATTCGATGACGACGACGACGATGCGCGTTATGATTTAGACGAACTCTTCGACGACGATCGACCGTCGAACAGGAAAACCTTGTTTGATGTGAGCAAGAAAGCGCAAAAGAACGTAAAGAAAGATGCGCGCGAGACGATGATGATGATGTCTGCGTCGTCGTCGACGAGGAGGAGTGCAGAGGTGGAAGTACCATCGGTGATGAAATCAAAAGCGGCGATTTTAGCGGAAGAGATGTACGAAGATTCAGAGGAGGAACGAATGAACGAGAGCAAAGAAGAAGACGAATATTTCGAAGAAGAAGAAGAATCTGATTTGATGCGGAAAGTGGTCAAAGGGGTGGATGGCATTCTGGACGGCGTGGAGAAGGAAACGCGACAGAACTTTCTCGTGAAAGGAACGTGGGAGACGTTCAAGAGAGGCGAACGAATCGCGAACAATCCGAGCGTTCAAAAAGGGGCGAAGATTGTTCAGAAAGTGAGCGTGGAGACGGTGAAAGTGGCGACGCCGATTGTCGCCAAAGCCGCGGCGACCGGGATCAAGGAAGGCGGGAAACTCGCGTTTAAAGTCGCGCTCGGGGCGAAGAACATGGGGGACGAGCGGAGGCAGAAGAAACAGGCGAAGAAAATCGTGGAGAAGAATTCGAACGGGATCACGCCGACGTGGAAGAAAAATGAAGGCGTGTTCAAAAGCGGCAAAGTGCCGTTTTCCTCGTCGTTCGGGAGGAGAAACGAAAAGGAAGAAGAAGAGGAAGAAGAAGAGGAAGAGAACGAGAACAACGTGTTTAAAAGCTTGTTCGGCGGCGGGAAGAAAAAGGAGCAACCTCCTCCTCCGCCTAAGAAGAAAAGAACAGACATTTTCGGACGCGAGAGAGAGTAAACACACGGATAGATAGATTTAGACGAAGACAGACCGGGGGTGAAAACTATTATACGCTACGTAGCACGCAAAACGCTCATCATCAAAACTAGTTTCTACACTCAAACTTCTTCGCTTCTTTTTCCCACTCCTCGGTGGAACACGAACTAAATCCCCATCGACTTTTCCACGTGGATTCCATCAGGTCCATCTTTTGGAAGCACCCGTACTTGCCGTACGATAACAGTAAAACAACTCTCCCCCACGTGCTCGATAAATGGCCTAAAAAGTAATCCGCGTCTGCGGCTAAATACAAATTCACGAGCGCGTTGTGAATCTCATTCTCCGGATCTAATTTGCCTTCTTTCAACAATCGATTGATGTCATCGTTGTGTCTCGGCTGAATCGTGGTGTAATAAAAGTGAAACTCTTTCCCAAAGTTCTTGATGGCGTCGTCGATGACTTCCCCATCTTCCGTCATCAACAGAACCTTCTTACACTTCGGATCGAGTTTTCGCAAGCGCGCTAAAAACTGTTCGATTTGCAAGTTGGACCCTTGGTGGCCTCTCTGCGCGCGATCGCCGTGTCGCACGTGAATCGCCGCCACCGGTTCTCTTCTCTCCTCGGTTTCCCACCCCATCCGTTTCTTCTCCAATCGCAACACTCGATCTAATTTCTCGTTCGGGTGTAAAATGTAATACAAAAACTGCGACACGACCCAACATCCGCCTCTCCCGCTCGGCATCTCGAACCCGTTTAATGCCTTTTTCAAATCTTTCATCCACCCAATTCCAGCGTTGTGCTCCTTCTGAAACCCATCCAAACTCCCTCGCGTCCAAATCAACTCCTCGTCTTTCTCCTCTTCCTTCACCAGCGCCCCTTCGCCTCGGTACACCCCTTCCGGCGTCTCGTACTCCGTCCGCGCGCTCGTGATTTTCTGAAAGTAACAATCGTTCCCGCGACTCGCGCACTTACTATACGTCCACCGTCCAACTTTCGCGTACGCGAACGGTCGTCCAAAATGTACCGACGCGAAGAACGCCGAACACACTCGCAACACTCGGCTACCAAACCCTGCGGTTGGATCGTCGTCCGCGTAGACCAGCGGTTTCGCATTCGTCGCTCGCATATCGTCAAACTTCGTCTTAAACTGGTGGTGACACAGAGCACTTTGGAACAGATTTTTCTCTCTCTCGTACTTTTCGAAATCCGTTCCGCTCAGGCGCGTTTTGTGTGGGTCTAAAAAGCTTAATCCGTCGTAGTGGAACCCTCGGTCTTCGCACACGTCCCCACGCGACATGGAGTTGTGCTCGTACGGGTCCTCACCCGGGTCTCGGATGAGGAATCTTTGCAAGTACGACAAAGTCTCCGTCCCTCGTTGGAGGAAAAAGACGAAGAGAAAGAGGAGGAAGAGAACGAAGAGAACAAGCAATCGACGTCTCCGCTTCATACGTTTGTTGTGCTGTTTCTTCAACGTCGTCATCTTTGCGTGCTTCTTTGTCTTCTTCTTTTTCGCTGCTTCTTTCTGCGCGCGAAAAGGCAGCAGAGAAGTGAAGTGATTTCGCTTCGACTTCCCCACAACGCAGACGTATAAGAAGACTATGTCTCGGAAAGCGGAAGACCAAGAAGAAGGAAAGGACGACGACCAAGTGCAATCACAAGCACTCCTGACCGCCTCGGACGTCGCCACGTGCTTGAACAGCTGCCACGAAAGCTCCGTCGTCGCGTTACCTCCGTCGTTTTTTCTTCGTCATCAAAACCATCATTCTCGCCCGC
>Ga0209305_1001306_pt1 | contig 16153 bp, 10 predicted proteins | sample COGITO_mtgs_1103_FD_184792 | JGI IMG/M metagenome (GOLD analysis project Ga0209305, IMG submission 184792) | Pelagic marine microbial communities from North Sea - COGITO_mtgs_110321 (SPAdes) (version 2) | ecosystem: Environmental > Aquatic > Marine > Epipelagic ...
AGCGTTTTTAGACAGATTTTTGTCTTCTTCAACTACCCAAACGAATAACAAAATTCCCCTAGTAAAAACACACAGATGACAACACCAACAAAGACAAAGACGGAAGAAGAGGAAGCGAACGCATTGACGAACTTATGCGACCGAGTTCGATCGAGCACGAAAATGATCGTCCTGGAAAAATCCAACCACGTGAAAATAAACGACGACGCCATCGCGAAATTAGTGCACACCGTTCCCGGGCATCAGTTCGCTGGAATGACCTCGAAAACCGGGTTTAATCGGTTCGACAGTTCTGTGCATTTTATAGGGAAAGAGGAGAAAGATACGATTCAGTATTTGTTGGTGTTGGATGCTATTAATTTCTGCTTTTGGCCGGACCACGATGCGGTGACGGAGGAGCACCCGATTGGATTAGAATACGAACACGTCGCTGGAGGGTTGAAAAAATCCGTCGAGCGAGACGGGATTGAGATTTTAAGCGCGGAGAATTTAGGTAAAATGACCGGGGAGAAGTTGAGAGAGATGTTAGAATGGCCTCGCGAGTTGCCGTTCGAGGAGGTGCGCGCGAAACGGTTGCGAGAGATTGGGGAAGGGTTGGCGAGGAGTTTCGGCGGCGAGGCGATTGAACTCGTCAAGGCGGCGAAGAAATCGGCGGCAAAGTTAGTAGATTTAGTCGTGCAAACCTTTCCAGTCGGGTTTACGGATATGAGCAGACACACGGGGGAGTGCAGAGAAGGACAATTCTTTGCGAACGAAATTTGGTTCTTGAAGAGAGCTCAGATTTTTGTAGCGGATGTGTACGGCGCGTTGAAAAATTCGGGCGCCGGCGAATTTACGGACATCGACAAACTGACGACGTTTGCAGATTACCGAGTCCCGGTCGTTTTAAGAGAAAGCAACATTTTAGACTACCACTCCGAATACTTACACAAACGAGTGGATAAAAAACTGAATTTAGTCATCGGGTGCGAGTTAGAAGTCGAGATCCGATGCGCGACGATACAAGCCGTCGAGCGCATACGAGATAAACTCAACGAAAAATACTCCGCGAGTGTCAACGATAAGTGCACCGCGGTGACGGTCGATTGGTGGTTGTGGGAATACGGGGAAAAAAGGCGGGACGATACCAATTGGCGACCGCATCATCGCACGCGGACGACGTATTACTAAAAATAGAAATTGTTAAAATACGAGACTTCAGCCCCATCCGGACAATTTTAACTTCATAAAAAGACACATGTGTCTTCAAAACACGGAAACCATCACTCATGATGGCGACGCGATGTCGGATTCCACCGACGAAATAAGCGACGAAGAAGAAGAAGAAAAAGAAGAAGAGGAGGGCGAGTTTGTTCGCGCCTCCAATCGTCTCCTGTCCGCGCGCCAGTTGTTCGAGCACACCGTCGCTCTCGGGAAAAAGAAGAAAGGTCAACTGAAGACACTTCGGGAGGAAGAAGAGAGGAAGCGAGAGGCAAACTTCGTCGCGGAAACGCAACGGTTGATGAGTATTATTCGAGAAATGCGCGGAGGAGAATCGTCGTCGACGGAGGAGGAGAAGTTGAGGGAAAAAGAATGCGCGGAGAAAGAAGAGAGACGCGCTCGTCTGGCGCGGAAGAAAGCGGCGAAAGAGTTGGAACAGGCGATATCGTCCTACGATCGAGAGGTTGGCGAAGCGAGAAAGGAAAGAAGAGCAAAAAACAAAGCGGAAGAGGCGATTGAAAAAGCACTGAAAGAAGTGGAGAGAGAGTTAGAGGAGGTGAAATTGGAAAACGATCGCGAGGAAGGAGAGGAGAAGGCACGGAATGATGCCGTTGCGGATGGATTGAATCGCGCGCGAGCGGCGAGGGTGATTCAGAAGGCGTTTCGATCGAAAAAGAATAAAAAGAAAAGGTCAAAGAAGGGTACGAAGAAGAAGAAGGCGACGACGACGAAGAAGAAGACATGATCAACGCCTTGATGATTATAATGTAATTTAGATTTATATATATAGTAGTAATAACAATCTCGTTCGTTCTCGTTTTGATACTTAACCAACGGAGAGTATAAGAGTAATATAGAGAAGAAAAAGAATTTTTACTTTACTTTGTCAAAGCCCCTGGCGGTTGCGGCGTATCTTTCGATTGGTAGTGCAAATACACCGCCACCGACACCACGCTCGTCCCCAACACAAACGGCAACGTCAACTGAAACCCAAATAACGGAATAGACACTAGCGTTGTCAAAATCATCGCCACCGAGGTTGAATACACCTTGACGATATTATCCGCGTACTTCATCACCAACGACACCGCGATACCGCTCAACGAATGATTTAAAATCATCGTACACACGATCGCATTGTATCCGTAAAAATACCCCCGTCCAAACACCGCGTCGTAATCGTACAAAAAGATCGCCACCATGTTAAAGATGACCCCAAACAAGTACAAATACACGTTCTGCGCGTTTACGTTTCTCTTCGGTTGCTTCTTCATGATCAACTCCGTATACACCCCCGCCGCTCCGGACAAAATAGCCATCACAATCGCCATCATCAAACCCATAAACGGCGTTGACAACACCTGATCGCTACCACTCGTCAACTGCGCGATCGTGCACCCCAAAGCCAACAAAATCAACGCCGACCACTGCACGCCGCTCAAGATCTTCTTCAAGAAGATTCTATACAAAATCCCAGTCGATATGATGTTCAAGTTCTTCAAAATCTGATACGACGGAGCGTCCACGTACAAAAACACGTAATACTGCAACAGATTCTTCACTAAATACAACGCCGCCGGAATCGGATACACCCACAACTCGGACCAACTCGTGCTGATTCGGTTGTCCTCGTTCACGCCAACCGTTCTCCAAATCTTCACCAAAGCCAACAAAGACATCAACATCTTCGTCGTTTCTACCGTGCAATTCGCACTCGTCACCGCGTAATCGTACTTCACCCCGTTCGCCTTCGACGCCGCGATTAACAAACCTTGCGATGACGTCAAAACCGTCAACGCTAACGTGACGACCGATTTGCGGCCCCAATCTTCCATGCCTGCGCCAGCACTTGAAGACGATAAGTTGGAACCAGAGTCAGAGTTGACGAGCTTTTCGCGCAACTCTTGCGATTTATCCTCCTGTCGTTGATCGTCGTAAAAAGAAAAGAGAAAGAAAGAAAAAGGAGAAAGAGTGTCGTCGTCGTCAGCGAGCGTTCGGTTGAGATGTATGCGTGCCCCTGATGAGCGCCCAAAAGGATGAGAGATTTCTCGTCATCCTTCTTTATCTCCACAACGGAGAAAGAAGTAAAAACATCTCAAAAGCAGCAGCGGTTCTTTAGAGAAAGAGAGAGACAGAGAGACAGAGAAACAAAGCGGGAAGAGAAGACTTCGCTCGTCGTCGTTTCGCGCGTCATCATCATCATCATCATCAGAGAGAGAGAGAGAGAGAGAGAGAGAGAGAGAGAGAGATTCGTACCTTGTCACCCATGTTTGGTGTTTTATTGTGGGGGCAAGAAACCAAATTTTGTGTGGTGTTTTCGATGATGAAGAGGACAAGAAAGGGGAAGAAAAAAAGGAGAGCTTTGGCGAAAGCGCGCTCGCGTACGTTCGGCGGTTGACGATGATATTTTCGGTAAAATCGATGGATGTTATATAAATACAGGATGCGCGAGCTCTCTCTTTCTCTGTGACTCGCGCGTTCTCTTTCTTTCTTTCTCTCTCTCAAAAGGGAAAGAAAGAAACTATTACGCCGGCGTAACTATGTAACAATTGAGGATTTTTAAACCTCTTTCGTCGGCGGAGCTGTGCGGCGCTTTCTGCGCGTGTTGGCTCATGTAATTCATCGCCCATAACTTGTCTCTTTCCTCCGGGGATTTATATTCGTTTTGGCACAAGTTGCCGTATAAATACGCGTCGATCATGTCACTTCCATGCGCCGCTAAGAATTCTTGCATTTTATCGACGAAGCGTTCGCTGACGATGTATGTTTGCAAACCAGCTTCGGAACCTTCGATAGGCCAGTGGCGGAAGGCTAACATCTCGCGATCGGAGGGGTCAAACAAGTTCTTCGCCTCGAACGTCGAGTGCATGGCGCACAAACTCCCATCTACACCACAGAATTTGTCCATGCCTTTGTGCAACAAAACGAAATCAGCGTCTTCGGGTAAGTTTTGCGCGACGCTGGTCATCGCCCAGAGCGGGATATTCGAGTACTCTTGCATCTTCATCAACCCGTCGGATTCCATGATCCACGCTTTGTCCATTCCTAAATCTTTCATGTTCTGCCACGCCTTCATGTGTGCGAACAAACACCCGATGTGGTGCGACAATCCGACCCTTTCCTGAGTCAAAGCGCCGGTTTCCTCCTCTCTTAAATCAATCGCGTCAATCCACGGCACTCCAACTAAACTCTCTGGCGATCTTCTCTCGTCCCAATATCGGTCTTTACTCATGGCTAACTTATTCGAGTCCGCAAAATTCCTCGCGTTAATACTCCTTATGTTCGACACCGCGTGCTCCGCCTCGTCGATATATTTCGGCCACGTCAACGGGTCCACCCCCCACGTCTGCTCGGCTCTCGGAAATACCGCTTTAATCGCGTGAAAACCTCTGTAATCGTCTTTGTTTTGGTGTCTGGTTATGATCATTAAGTTAACATCCAACGGCCATTGCGGGATCCCATCCGGGAACATTCCCGACAACGCGTCGTGGTAATATTCGCCAATCACGGAAACGCTCGGTACTGGAGAGATGCCGAATTTGTACAACAAAGAGGTGGTGGCAGAGTTGAACCCGGCGATGTATGCGAACGGCATGGCGAACAAAGCCGCGCACGCCAACGATATCGCGTACACCGTTCTCACGTTGTTCGAGAATATCCATCCCCTCCCTGTTTCGTGTGCTCCTCCTCCTCCTAAGAGCACGTCGGTTTCCGCGAACGAGACTGATTTTCTCCCCGTGGTGGTGGCATTCGTTTTATACTTCTCCGCGATGGCGGACTTTCCTCCTCCCGATGAGAGGACATCATCTGGCGGCGCGTTTGGTTTTCCCAACACATTTTTGCTGCTCGTGTTCTTAGCAGTCGAAGAACTGCTGTTCTTCGTCACGATCGGTCTCATTTCTCTCTCTCTGCAACCCCGAGATATTTGCCACCACACGGGAGTTTAGGGTTACATAACAACACCCTAAATACACACCGGGAGAAAAAGAGAGAGGAGAGAGAGAGAGAGAGAGAAAGCGCGAGAAGACGAGCGAGACGAAAAGAGCGACGACGTCTTCTTCTGAAAAGCTGTGCGCGCACGCGTGGCGAGGGAGTCTGTGCTTCATCGCTGCGGCGTTTTGCACAGCGCTCGTTCAAATGCTCGTCGTCTAAAAGGAAAGCGTAACTCGCCGTCGATTTCGTTCATACGTTACCGAGTGAGATGAAGAAGTTTTCCTCGTTCAAGAAGAAGAAGAAGGAAGAAGAAGAAGACAAAGAACGTTTGGACGACGATTCAGAATCACCGCGCGTGGTTGTTTCCGGGACGGAGGAGGATTCGTCTTCTTCTTCTTCTTCGGACGAGGACGAGGACCGTGAGTTCGAGGAGGAGTCAAAAGGAGAAGAAGAACAGTTGAAGAAAAAGAGGAAAAGAGAGAAGAAGAAGTCAAAGAAGAAGAAAGAAAAGAGAAAGAAACTCAAATCGGATGCGGAGAAAATAGCCGAGATGGAGGAGAAGTACGGTCGAGATATGGCGAAAGACGAGAGAGCGTTCGACGATCGATCGTACGTGAGGAATTTTGGCGAGGACGACCGGAAAACATTTGGCGTTGAAGGAGGAGCGATGACGTTCTTCTCCGATACGCGACCGGATAGCGGGAATTTGGCGTTTGGAAAGCCAGCGGCGAATGAAAAGGTGAAGTTTAAGCGGGAAGAGGATTGGAATGGAGGTGAAGCGCTTGGACCAAAAGCGACGACGACGACGACGACGACGACGCTGGAAAAGTTGGAGAAGGAAAACGGCAAAGACGGAGAAGAAGGAGGGGGAGGAGAAGAGGAAATATTCATCCCATTGCTTCGCGATGACTACGTCGACGTCAATACTAACTACAACATCTCGCACGGGAATAGAAATACCGATGATGAGGATAAAAAGAGGATGATACAAAAGCTCGCGCAGACGGTGTTTGGCGCAACGAAAGGCACGATCGAGGACATCTATAAGCTCAACGATAAAGCTTTGCTAGAGTCCGTAGACGTTCTTCTCAAAAGCACCACCAACGAAAGCGAACAGCTTCGCGAGTTGACCAAAATACACAACGCGTTGACCCGAAGAGAACCGCGAAACGTGAAGAGATGGATTGCGTTTATCAATCACCAGGATAACTTTTTGGCGAGGAGTAAAAAACGTTCCGAACGCGAACGCATCAAGGAGAAAACGATTGCCATTTGCGAGCGGGCTTTAGAGTGGAATCCGAACGACGCGAGATTGCACGCGTGCCTGTTGAAGTGTTCGCAAGAGTGCGAATCGAAAGACCAAACGAAAGAGAGGTGGGTTTTAACGCTGAGAAAGTTACCGACGTCGGTCGTTTTGTGGTACGACTACGTCGAGTTTGTGAAACACGCGACGTCGTTCGCAGAGTTCAATTGCGAAGATGTCGTGCAAGCGTACGAAGACGCGTTACGAACGTTGACAAAAGAATTCCGGAAACTGAGCTCTCAGCGAAATACATCGAGCAGTTGCCGTCGCCAAATTTTGAGCAGGGATATCGGGAACATGTTCTTGGAACTCGTACAATTTGAAGCGAAATCGGGAAGGGCGAGGAAAGCGTTCCGAAGAGTTCAAGCGCATCTTGAATTTCGCGGGTTTGGAATACCGCAAAAGCACATTGGAGATAACTCGAGACTTCTTCGCGAGTTTGAGAAGTTTTGGAAAAGCAAGAAACCTCGTTTATTGGATAGCGTTAACGACGACGGGGAGATTAAGAGTTGGTGGATGGATGAAAAAAATGGGTCCACCGCGAACGACGATTCTTGGGAGAAAACACGTGTTCAGGAAGAAGAAGAAGAAGAGGAAGAAGGAAAATCCTCGCCACCAGAATCTTCGAAAGTGAAAGCGCGAGAACCGAGCGTAAAAAAAGAAGTAGAAGTAGATCTTGGAAATAAAGAATCTGATGGCGACGACTCCTCCGACGATGATATCGACGAGGACGCTTTAGCGGCTGAGTTTGCAGCCGAGTTTGATTCTGCCGTGAACGCAGCCGTGGACGAAAACACGCTTCGCGAATGGTCTCGAGCGGAAAGTGCAAAAATGCGAAGCTATCGAAAAGACGTTAATAACGACGACAACGATGATGAGGAAGATTTCGGATCGATTACTGCGGGCTTGTGTAATATGTTTTGCGATAGCAATCTTGCCGACATAAACACGCAGTTTATCGAGCAGTGTTTCGCTCTCTTCGGATTGCACTCTCTCTTTGGCGCGTTGATTGGTAATCCAGACGCCGCAATCGCTCGTCTCTTTCGAAACGAAAACGCTTCTGAAGACGATCAAAGACGAGAAGATGGCCTATTTCCATTCGTTCCACGAGAAGAGGTACTCCGAAGTGTGCGCGTTTTGGCCACGTCTTCGTCATTAGCCTGTATGGCACCTTTCGCGTACGCCGCGGTGAAACTCGAACGAGAATTGAACGGACCAGAGGTTGCGCTCGCGTGGGTAAAATCATTGCTGAGCGGACCAGAGTACCGCAATAATTTACACCTTTACACTGAATGTGCCTATTTGACTCGATGTACGAAGATGAAACAAGGAGATACGAAGAAGAAGAAGAAGAAATTCGTCGACCCGGCTCAGAAAATCGTCGAGACGACGATTCAAAACGCTTCGCGCATTCAGGATGGAGATACTCGTGAAACTGTTCGCGGCTTATGTCGACTCGTAAAAGAAAGCGCGCTTTACCTTTTGCGATACGATTCACCCAAAAATACAAACATTGCGCGATACATACTCGCTTTAGCGCGTGCGCATGTCATGTCTTCCAAAGGCGGTAGTTTTGATGAAAGTGTTCCCGCAAATGCGAGCGCAGAGAACTTGCGCTCGCTCGCGCAAGAGGCTATTAAAGTTCTCATGGAAGAAAGTAGTTCCACGCAACTCGAGGATAGTCTCAAGACATATCATCGCGAAGTGCTGGAATTCAAATCCGATATGCGCGTGTGTGCGATTCTTCTGCGCCTTTTTTGTGCGTCATCTTCGGCGGAGCAAACAAGGATTGACATTTTTCGAGATTTACGCAACCTTTCTAATTTTGCCTTGGAGAAGACGTGTTCGGATTTGTTACGCGACGTTATCCCGTATTTGTCGGAATCCGGAGAACTTGCAATAACAGTGACGATTGGATATAAAGAAATCGTAAACGCTCTGTTTCATGACGTGCCGTCATCGCAATTGGCAGTGAGTTCTATGTTCAAAGCGGAGACGTTCGAGTCAAAGTTGAAGCTGAAACTCGCGCTTGGACTCGCTCGAGAACTGTGTTTCTCCCGTGCGCGCGAAGAATCTAGAAACGACGACGCGACGCAGGATGGTACCACTGATAGTAGCAGAAGCGCGCTCGTAATAACGACATTGCTTCCGACGCCTCCTTTCTTGACGCAAATTTGGCTCGCGCAAGTCAAGGCGTGCGGCGACGACGACAAGGCGAGGCGGAAAATTTTTGAAAGAGCCATCCGCTCGCACGAATCCGTCGAGCGGTGCCCGCTACTGTGGCAGACGTATTTTAATTCTGAGGTTCACAACACAGAGTACGCGAGAAGCGTATTTCTGCGAGGTATTCGTTCGATTCCATACGACAAAAAGTTCTGGCTTGATGGGATCGCGTGGAACGAAGGCTTTTCTCCGAGCGAAAGGGCGAATTGGATTGATATGTTGAAAAAGAAAGGCGTGGTCGCGGAAACGGACTTATACGAAGCGAAATTGATCGCGGCGACAAAACAACATTAGCAACTAGCGCATTTTAGTGATCTGCACAGCATTTTAAATCAAGACAATACTAAATACTTGAAGCAACTTGCAAAACAAAAATACTATTCTAAATCTAAAACCGTCGGGATATTATGTTTTTACGTATCCAAGGCAACCGTTCGGCGGCGGTGGCTTTTCGCCGTGCAGCTCATCTCCATGAATACCTCCATCGCCGTTTTCACGAAAAACGGAAATCCACCGAAAATCAAGACGTGTCCACACCACCACCTTAAATTCGGATAATTAGGCTGTTTGGCTAATTTTTGCGCGAACGTATCCTCCGGCATAAAAATCTCTCCAAACGACCACAACGTCATGGATACAGCCCAGGACGTCATGGCTAGCTCATCGATGACGTGCGCAAATCGTCTCATAAACGTCTTCTGTTTTTGCTTGTACGAAGCGTAGTTGCTAAAACACGAAAATATCCCCCACCCTTGCAACGCTTTAAAGAAAAGCGGGAACAACTGAAACATGATCGTCCCGTCCGCTATCACCCATGCAACTTTTGGAATCCATCTATACTCTTCTCTCAACATCTCCTCATCCGCCAAGTACCACGCAAAGTCCTTCGCCGCCCAAAATGTAATCCCCATGTTCCCTATAGGCTTTAAAACCGTATTCATTTCGAAGCAATTAATCCCTCGCGAGCGATAATAAAGAAATATCCCGGGTTCAATCACCACCGTCATCGCCAATAAAGTCAAAATGACCCCGGCATTATACGGCATCATAAACGTCGCGTCTACCCTAGTCCTTCTCTTCTCCTCCGTGAGTTCCTGAAACAACCACACCGTGTTCGCTAAAATCCAAAAACACAACGCCATCGTCCTCGCCAAGTCAATCGCGTATCTCTCCCATTCGCCTTGAAACGAAAAGAACGCTTTGGCGTATCCAACCACCACGAATGGGGCTATGCATACCGCCAACGAGTTATTTTCCGTCCACAAAATATCCGTGATGAGCCACATGGCGGTGGAAAAGTTGTCCCAGAAAATCGCCGGGTGTTGGTCGTCGAACGATTGGAAGAATAACATTCCCGTCGTCGTCGTCGAGTTCGCTTCTTTCGAGCTTTGAAGCAGTTTGGGGGTGTTTTTATTCTCGCGCACTTCATCTCTCGAAGCCGCTCCGTACTCGGCAGAAGACGATGTTAACAACGGTTCCTCTCCGTCTGGTGTTTTCATTCTCGCGCGTGTCTTCTTCCGCGATGAGTCGGTCGCCCTTCCCCTCCCACGGACAAGTCGGAGAGCAAAACCCGCTCGTCGGGTTGCTGTTGTAAAGAGCTCCCCGCGGACCAAAAAGTGCTGCTTTTGAGGGGAAATTAATTGGAAAACTTCTTAAATCGAGTGCACACTTACCCGGCACTGTGTTGTTGTTCTTGTTGTTGTTTGTGGCACCAGAATAAGAGGAAACGAACGAGCGTAAGAGAGAGTCTTTGACTCTTTCACTCTTTTAATAAGCTGTTTCCTTTCCTCGCACAAAACGAGAGCTTTGAGGGTGACCGAGCACAGAAGTTGGACTGGAAATGGACGACGCTCTCGGAGGGGAGAATTCGCTCTCGCTCCTCTCTTTGCGTCGCGCTGGAGTGCGTTTCGACGACCGCGTGACTTCCTTCGCGGACTTGATACAACAACAACAACAACAACAACAACAAGGTGCGAAGAACGACGATTTAGACGACGATGGGCCTTCTTCTACTTCGACTTCTCTCGTCAGTTTGTGTCGGGAATGCTTCCTCCAATTTGGCCACGAGAAACTGGCGAAACGATTACCGAACGCGTTAGGACGCGCGTCGGATCCGAGCGGGAGGTTTCGAGTGGCGACGAGTTACGCCAGAGCTTTAAACGGGCTGGTTTTTAATAAGAATGCGAATAGTGGGAGCAGCACTCGTAGTGGTGGTGATGGTGATGGTGGTGGCGATGGTGATGGTGGCGGCAAAAGGAGAGTTGGCTTCAGTCATTTCTTGTACCCGTCGGAGGAATACGCGAGAGAAATCGTGGCGTTGCTGTGCGAGATGATACCAGAGGACGAGCGAAGGAAGAGTAACGCGACGTCGTCGACTTTTTTTGGTCGTGGTGAGGATGGTTCGGTGGTCTCTGCGTTGGAGAGAGCGGTGCGAGTGGCGAACGGCGTGAAAACGTCCTCGTCTTTCGGGGAAGCGGCGAGTCCCTTTGAAAGTAGTTTGAGGAGGAGCGAGAGAAAGAGAAGGATGCGAGAGATTGTCAACGCACAGGCGAGAGTTGTGGCGAACAGACAGCGAATGCGAGACAGAGAAGGGTTCGCTTTGACGAAGAATAAAGAAGTGGCGTGGACGAAAGAAAACGGGTTGTGGCCTGAGGGACCGGAGAACGACGACGGGATCGCTGTTAACGTGTTGGCATCGAATGGCGTCGGAGGGTTGGTTGCCGCCGCTTTGCGAGTTGCCGGTGGCGATAAACTTGCGTCAAATAGTAGTAAAAATAGCAGGATTGCAGGAAAGGATGGGGGCGAAGAAGAAATGCAACGTTTAGGCGATAGAATCAAATCCGCTGCGGAAGCGAAAAAGAACCGAGAAGATTCTGCAAACGAAACCCTCGAACAAAGAGCTCAAGCGCGGGAAAAGGATTTAGAAGATTTACAAAACGACGTTGAAACGACTCGACAGACGATGGAAGCGTACGTGTCGAGATGCGAAAAAGCGTTGGAGGAAATGCTCGAATACGCTCGATTGGAGAAGGAAGAATGCGCGAAGTTCCCAGATTTAGAGGAGGAATATTTAATTCGAAAAATGGCGACGGATATGGTCGTCGGTCCAAACGCATCAAAGGGATCGCCGGAAAAAGCGAAAGAGGAAATGGAAAAGCTCGTTCGAGAGGACGAAAACAGACGTCAAGAATTACAAAAAGAGTGGGACGACGCTCGCCTTCCTTTGGAACACGAAATCGAGAAGAGAAACGCGAAAGCGGAAGCGGAACGAATGCGAGCTAAAGAGCAACTTGAAGAGATTCAAAGATGGAAAGAAGAGGCAAAAGAGCAAGTTCAATTAGCTCGACGAAAGGCGGAAGAGCGCGATCGGTTATCGCAAGCGTTAGAGCGAGCGCCAAGAGGCGTCAATCGTCCGAGTTTAGTTCAAAAAGTCACCACCATCGTGAAGAACATAAAGAAACAAGACGTAGAAATTGCCAAGATTGTTCGCGACGCGAAAGCGGCGGAATTACAGGTGGCCGAAAGTGCGGAAAGTTTACGCAGGATATACGCAGTCGTTGAGGACGCCATCTTTAAATCCGCAAAAACGGACGAGACGATGAAAATGGCGTATAGATATTTGCACGACATGCACAAGACGTTTGCGAAAATCTCTCGAGACGTCGCCGAGGCCTCGGAATCCGCGCGAGCGCGAGGTGAATTGGAGGAACAAATGGACTCGCTAAAAGAATTGAACACGGATTCAAAACAGGTGGCGAAAGATGTGGCGATGTTGAGGAAATCAGTGAAAAAGTTGGAAGAGAGAGTGAATGTAAAGTAAAGAAAGTTGTCAAACGCACGCAAAGATGTATCTTAAATAATTGAGTATTGCGCATAGAGCATGTCTCTGACGTTGAAGTACGCATCCGAGATTGATCCTTCAACAATCAACTCATCGTCTTCGGCTCTTCGACGAACGACGACTTGTCCATTCGCGCAAACTAAAGCACCGCCTTCGCCAAACTCGGCGGGTACGCCCATTCTCTGCAAATACCTTCTAAACTCGGACAAACGAACGTCACCCACGAACGCCGAGCGTCGGTGATGTTTAGTCACGATGTTGATTTCTGTACCTTCATTTTCTTCGTTGTCTTCTACCACGAGAGCGGCGGCGGTTGGTTCTTTCTTTATTAAAGAAGGACCGGTGACTTTTCCAGCGAGTAAAGATTCGTCTTTAACTGTTTTTGATACGGTTAATTTCAAAGCATTCACTGGGACCGGGAGCAACTCCGGCGCCGAGCCATCTTCAGGGATTGGCCCAATGACGCCATCGATCCAACCGACGGCATAGCCACTCACCTGTCGCAAACGCGCGGAGGATAAAACCGCTTCAGAAAGTCGAACCTTGTACGTCGGATGTACCGAGGATGCATCTAACGTCTCGTTGTTCTTCGGATAATCAATCTTCGAGCTCTTCGGGAAGTGTTCGGAATCGTTGTATAAGTGCGAAGCAAGCTTCTCGGCATCTTTCACAGTACCACTCACGAGAATTACTCGTCGCGGTTCTAGACGCGGGATGATTGCTTTCACTGATCGACCATCGGCTAATCCGTCGTAATCAAAGTTTGATTCAATTGCCGCTTTCACGACGATTTCTTTCGTTTCCTTGACGACTTTCGTTGGTATTCCCACCGGTCGTTCGAGAGCTTTCTCTTCTTTACCCGCATTCGCATCTATATCCATATCCGGTTGTTTGTTAGTCAATTTCGCTGCTATTCCCATCGTCGCGTCCATGATGCCATCTACGCCCGCGAGTTTATCGACGTCGCCGGTACTTTCAAACGATTGATCTCTCGTCATTTCCGGTCTTAATTCGTTCGCGACTCTAAAGAACGCGTCCGCATCGATGGCTTCCCCGTACTCAGTTTTTGCACTCATACCCGAGGGATCGGATGATGAAGAAGATAATTTCGTTTCGTCCGGAAAGACGAGATGCTCGAAACTTTCGGGAATAAATCCATCGACGATGCACTCGCGTCGCTCAAACGACATTTGCTTGTCTCGCAGCGCAATACCAGTTTCCTCGTTTACTTGAGGTGGCGGTACCAAACGCTCAACTTTTTCTTCTTCCTCTGCGACACCCGCTTTCTTTTCACCGTAAATATTTTCGTCTTCAACTGGTTGCGAGAGCGTCGCAGCGTCCACATCCATCTCTTCCTCCAACATACGTTTCTTCTCTTCTTCTTCGGCCAGTCGCTTCGCTTCTTCTTCTCTCCTCTTTTCCGCTTCGAGACGTTTCTCTTCTTGTTCGTGCTCCCACGCTTCCAACTCTTTCCCAGACAGCAATTCTCGCCTCGCTAATTCAACTTTCATGATCACGTCTTTCTTTTTCGTCTTTGAAGAAGTCGTCTTTGCTCCTCCCTTACTGCACTTTTCGACAATCTCTCTCGCTAATCCAACTTGGCGACCAATTTCGTCCGGCCAAATGAAACAATTCTTCGCGTCCGAGGCCCATTCAACGAACAACTTCCTCGCAAACCCACCTTCTAAAGACGCCAACGATGCAAGGACAACTTTCGGTCCCGGAGGTAATCTCGTAAAATCTTCGTACGAGTGACACGGAAACAATCTTTTCACGTCGAACACGTTCTGTCGCGTGCTATCGAATTTCAAACCAACGTCTTCGTTCATCCATTCTAAATGGGACCGCGCGAACTCCAACGCGTTTGCGGCGACGTTATTGAACAACACTAACTGATAGCTTCCTAAATTTTGATTCTTCCACGTCTCTTCTAATAATAAAGCCAACTCTAACGTCCTTCCAACGGCGTCGCAACAAATAACCACGTTCCCTTCCATGCGCGCGTGTTTTAAGACGCAATCGACTAACGGCAAATCTCTCACTTGCAACCTCGACTCGGGCGCTTTTCGATCCACGTTCCGACAATCTGTAATTAAAACCGACGGTCGATGCACAGTCTCTGCTAAACTCGTCCCGGCTAAATGTCGTTCTTTCCGCATGTTGTAATCAACCGCGTAGACGATATCCTCGGCGTCTTTTGATATGCGCCAACATGAACCGCCTAACGTGTGACCGGCGTTGATAGCTTCGACGACAATATCGCTATTGGTAGCACCACCACTATTTTTGCTATTAGTACCCGCGTCGCTCTCACCACCACCACCACCCCCTGCGCTTTCTCTCCTCACGCTCACCCTCGAATGTTGCTGATACTTCACCGGAACAAACTTACTAAACGCCAAATCCACGTCATCTAGACTGTATCCCACATCTTCTCCAAACTCCCCTCGAAACTCGGAATACCCGAGCGCAATGTCGTAACACAACATTTGCCCCAACTTGTGCGTCGGTATCGACGCGTAAATTTTACAGTTTGGGTTACATTTCACTCGCTCGGAGAAGAGCAAAGGTACCGCGCCGACGTGTCGTTGCGTGCAGTGCGAGATCAACACGCAATCCAACGTAGGCGCGATTTTCTCCAACTCTTTCACGTACTCGGTTTGATCGAACCTGTCGTCCCATCCGCAATCTAAAAGTATGTTCGCCTGGTCTATTTGCAATAAATAACACAGCGGTTCAGTCGTCGTCGTCGTGCCGCCTCGCGCGCCGTCGTCCTCCCGAATGCCTCCCAATAGAGGCGTCAAAGCGACTTTGTTCCCAGACTCGAGGACTAAATTTCTCTTCGCTTCCTCGAGGACGATATTTTGACTCGTCTGAATCGTCGTCGAAACTTTCTTCTCCTCCGCTTCTTCTTTTCCGCCGTCGTCGTCCTCATCGTTCGGCGTTTGCGATTTCCCTCTTCGCGCGGTCGATTTCCTTTTAGTATTCAAAGCGTTCACGTTGTTGTTGTTTTCTTCTTCGGATTCATCTTCTTTCACGAAAGGCGACGGTGACTTTGCTCTCTTCTTTTTCTTCACAGCAGCAGCAGCAGCAACATCACCTGCACCACCACCACCGTCGTCCTCCTCCTCGGTGGACCGAGTGGTCGTGGTCGCTTTCTTGGTCTTCTTCTTCGGTGGCATATTACACGAGAGAGAGATGAAGTGTCGATGTGCATGAAACGAACGAACGACGACGAAAACAACGAAGAAGGAATTTTTGCGTGTGGTCTATTTAGGGTTTGTATATAAACCCTAAAACTGGAATTTTCTATCCACTTTTGGAACATTTTTATCCGAAGAAGCAGTCAAACGGAGAGAGAGAGAGACGCACGAGAAGAAGAAGAGGAAGAGGGAGATAAGAGAGAGACACTTTAACTGACGAAGAGAAGAGGGACTGAGAGATTTAAGAGAGATACGTCATGTTCAGCTCTTTATCCTCCGCGGCGTCCTCGGCGGCGTCCTGGGCGATGGGTTCTTCCACGACGAATCCCAACGATGCGAACACGACCGAGGGGGGCGAAAGCACGGAACGAGTCGATCCGACGAAACTGTTCCACGAGTTTCCGCACCCTCAAGATTGGCACGAACGAGTGAGAGAGGTTTTAGAAAACT
>Ga0209305_1001317_pt1 | contig 16101 bp, 15 predicted proteins | sample COGITO_mtgs_1103_FD_184792 | JGI IMG/M metagenome (GOLD analysis project Ga0209305, IMG submission 184792) | Pelagic marine microbial communities from North Sea - COGITO_mtgs_110321 (SPAdes) (version 2) | ecosystem: Environmental > Aquatic > Marine > Epipelagic ...
TTCTGAAAGAACTAATTGTAAAGTTTTATCTTTCAATCAGAATCTCCTATTTTTTCTAAAAAAACTTCTACCTTTCCTCCACATGTTAAACCTACTTCCCAAGCATCAGAATTACTTACCCCAAACCTTAATAATTTAGGAACTCCTGTTTTCATTATTTCCTGCGCCTCTGAAATCACAGATCCTTCTATACAGCCACCTGATACAGAACCAAGTATATCTAAATCTTCACTAATAGCCATCTGACTGCCTACGGGACGAGGGCTAGACCCCCAAGTCGAAACAACCGTAGCAAGTGCTACTGATTTATTTTCGCCTCTCCATATGGATGCTTTATGTAATATTTCATCAAATTGTTTCATTAAATTTCCTTCTACAATAAAGATAGTTAATTATAAGCAAAAATCACCTTTATATTAATATTTTTTTTACAGCTTTCTTGGTTAAAACATCAATAAGGTTAGCTCTGTACTCTGATGATGCATGAATATCTGTATTAAGTTCATCAGAAGAAATTGTGTTAAGAGGTATATTATCAGAAAAGTTTATAGTTAGAGCATCACTTAATTCTTTAGCAATAAATGGAGTATGTGAGGCTCCAGAAATAGCCACTGAGACTTTATTTTCATATTTTGCGATAGCTACACCCACAACGGCATATCTACTTGCGGGATTAGGAAATTTTAAATAATTAAAAAAATCAGGTATTTCAAAATTTATTTCTGTAATAATTTCATTCTCTTCTAAGCAGGTTTCAAACATATTGGTAAATACTTTTTTATTACTTATTTCTCTATTATTAGTAACAATATTTGCATTTAAAGCTAAAACAGCAGCAGGCCAATCCGCTGCTGGATCAGAGTTAGCTATAGACCCACCAATAGTCCCCATATTTCTAACAGCTGGATCTCCTATACCAGAAGCTAATTTTGACATATTAACAATATTATTTTTAATAATAGCATTATTTGAAATTTTATCATGTGAACAAAGAGAACCTATTCTAATTATTTTATTATTTAGGCTTATGTCTGATAAGTTATCAATTGTTCTTAAATCTACCAAATCACTTGGTGCTATTAACCTTTGTTTCATTGATGCAATTAAGGTCATTCCTCCAGCTAAAAATTTAGGGTCCTCACATGAATTATATATATTTATTGCTTCATCAACATTTTTTGGAGAATGATAGTTAAATTGATACATTAAATATCTCCTAATTCACGCATTTTAATTGCTCCTGCTTCTATAGATTTAACTATATTCTGATATCCAGTGCACCTACATAAATTGCCTTCTAAATGTTTCCTAATAGTAGGTTCATCTGGGTTATTATTTTCTTTAACAAGAGATATTGCAGAAATTATCATACCTGGTGTACAGAAACCACATTGTAATCCATGATTATTTCTAAAGGCCTCTTGCATAGGATGTAAGACACCATCTTTTTCTAAATTTTCAATAGTATTTATTTTTTGTTCATTTAATTGAGCTACTAATATTGAACATGCTTTAATTGCTTTATCATTATGCAATACCATACATGCACCGCATTGGCTTGTGTCGCATCCTACATGACTTCCTGTAAGTTTTAGTTCTTCTCTTAAAAAATCTATTAAAAGAACATTAGGCTTAATATTTTTTTCAATAACTTTATCATTTATAGTAATTTTAATAGAAACTTCATGCATAATTTACCTTCCTTATAGTTCTTATATTAAGATCAATGAATATTATATATGATTATAAATAATTTACTAAGCAAAAAATACTAATATTAATCCTATAGTACCTATTAGTAAAAAAATCCAAATCCAATAGGGAAGATTAGGTTTACTAGCAATTGTATTAATAGGAGCGCTGCCTTCTGCAGAGGCTATTGTGGGGTTTTCAATACTATTTATATAATTATTAAAAGTTTTAAAGAAATCATCTGCTGTGCTTTTAACGACTCCACCTATAAGGCGAGAACCTAATTGAGCTAATTTCCCCCCAACTTGAGCATTTCCTTCATATTTTAATAGAGTTTTATTAACTTCATCAGAATCTAATAAGCTTATTTTAACGCTGCCCTTAGCAAAACCTGCAGCTCCACCTTTTCCTTGCCCAGAAATTACATAACTATTAGGAGGTTCAAGGTCTGTTAAAATGACTGATCCGCTAAAAAATGCAGATACAGGACCTACTTTAGCTTTTACTTTTGCGGTAAACTCAGTTTCAGAAACTTTATCTAAAGTTTCGCAACCTTTTATAGACATTTTTAAAGTTTCTGGATTATTTAGATGGTTCCAAACTACTAGCTTCTTAGCAGGTATTAAATATTCACCCTTTAAATCCATTTTTTAAATCCATATTAGTTATTTTCCGTTTTCTTTTAAATATGCTATTAAGTTCGCTCTATCTTCAGCTTTTTTAAGTCCTGGAAAAATCATTTTAGTTTTTCTAACAAGATCTTTAGGTTTTTTAAGCCATGCATCTAAATTTTCTTCATTCCAAGTGCCTGCTTCTGCTGCATAGGCTAATAAAGCTTTTGAATATTTGTATTTTTCTTTTGCCGCTATAGGTCCTCCAACTGTATTCCATAAATTAGGTCCCAGCTTGTTTTTGCCGCCCTCATCTACGCCATGACAAGCTTTACATTTATTAAATATTTTTTTTCCTGCTACAGCATCTGCAGCTTGAGCTGAATGAACAAAAGATAATAAAAAAACTATTGATATGGATTTAATAATAAAATTTAACATTAAGGTGTCTCCTTTAGAATGATTTAAAAACAATGTACATATATTATAATGTTATTCAATATAAAATATGATTTTATTCACATTCTTTTGAACATTTTATAGTAGGCAAACCACGGTTTATCCATCCTTCTTTACTATTGGTACCAACCATGCCTTCTGCAATATTACTTATATTATAATATCCTTTTTCTTCTAACATTTTTACAGTACCAGATGATCTTCCACCAGAATGACATATTATAGCTACTTCAATACTTTTATTGTCACCAATGAAGTCTAATATCTCAGATACATATTCTTTTCTTAGAGTTCGAGTTGCGTTATACATTTGTATTAATTTTGCATTAGCAATTACACCTGTTTCTTTCCATTCAGATTTACTTCTAACATCTATAATCAATAAATTATTGTTAAGTTCAACTGCAGCTTCATTAGGTGTCATATCTTTTGCTATTGCGCTAAAAATTACTATTAAATATAGAGCAATACCTAAAATAAAGCTTTTAATCATATTTAATCCAATAATTTCGTTGGCAACCATAAAACTAGCTCAGGAAATACAATAATAAGTATTAATCCTACTAATTGTAAAATTACAAACGGAATTATACCCTTATAAATAGTTTGAATTTTTATTGATGAAGGCGCTACACCTTTCAAATAAAATAATGCAAAGCCAAATGGAGGTGTTAAGAAAGAGGTTTGTAAATTAACGGCTATTAATACGGCAACCCAAGGTATCACCATTGTAGGATCTAAATGTGTCCCGAAATCTAAAGTTGCTAATATAGGAGCAAAAAGAGGTAAAACAATTAGTGTTATTTCTACCCAATCAAAGAAAAATCCTAGTAAAAATACCATGCCCATCATAAAAAATAATATTCCCCATGAACCTAGACCCATACTTTCAACAAAATGATGAATTAAGTCATCTCCACCTAAAGATCTAAAGACATAAGAAAATGCCGTAGCTCCTATGAAAATTCCAAATATCATAGCACAAGTTAAAGCAGATCTTTCTGTAACACTTTTAATTACTGTTTTAGTTAAACGTTTATTAAATAATGCTAATAAAATTGATCCTAATGCCCCGACTGCTGCTGCTTCCGTAGGAGTAGCAATTCCAGCAAAAATTGAACCAAGAACGCACATGATAAGGAATATTGGAGGAATGAAAGACTTGAAAATCATTTTCCATAGCTCTGTTCTGGTTTTTGGTCCCATATCATCTGGAAGAGGAGGAGCTAATTTAGGATTAAATTTAGTTCTTAAATAAATATAAACAGTATAAATAAATGCTAATAAAAACCCTGGAATAACTGCTGCTAAAAATAAAGTTCCAACTGATATTGATAAAAGGTCTGCCATAATAACTAGCATTATAGAAGGTGGTATTAGTATCCCTAAAGTACCAGATGCTGCTATCGTCCCAGTTGCTAAAGAAGGATCATAATCTCTATCTAACATTACCGGAAGTGCAAGTAGCGTCATCATAACAACAGACGCTCCAATAATTCCAGTTGTTGCCGCCATTATAGTGCCCATTATTGTAACAGATAAGGCTAAACCTCCAGGAACCTTTCTTAGTAAGACTTGAAGGCAATATAATAGGTCATTAGCAACTCCACTTCTTTCTAACATAGTTCCCATAAATATAAACATTGGGACAGCTACTAGAATTAAATTCTCACACACTCCACCCCATATTCTACTAACAATATTAAAAAATTCTATAAAACTAAATACATCAAAAGCTATACCTAGAAAACCAAACCCTAAGCCAACTCCACCTAGAACAAAGGCTACAGGAAAGCCACTAAATAATAGCACTGCTAAAGTTAAGAACATAAATATAGGAAGTAAAGTAACAAAATCTATAGTCATTATTTATTCTCCTCTACTTGCACATCTTTGATTAATATTTCAGTAGCATTTGCTAATTCTGGAGCCATTGATTGTGAAGTATCCATCAATGCTTTGTTATTATTTTTTAACCCTATCAAGTAGGATATATTTCTTAAAAGGACACTAATACCTGCTAGCCATAAAAAAGCCATCCCCATAGGTACAAATGATTTAATAACCCATCTATGTGATAAACCAGTTAAGGCTGAAGAAACTTCATTCATCCCATATGAACGAGATACAAAATCTATCCCAAACCAAATGATTAAGCCTGTATAAGGAAGAATAAATAATACAACTCCAATTACTTCTAATATAGCTTTTAATTTCGTAGAAAAACCTTCTCGTATAACTTCTATTCTCACGTGAGAATTTTTCAAATATGCATATCCAAGAGCCAATAAAAATAGTGCAGCATGTAAATGCCATTCCATTTCTTGAAGTTTTGTAGAGCCTAATACAAAAAACTTTCTTGATATTATATCGAATATAATTATGGCTATTAATGGTAAAGATAGCCAAGCACCTAATTTTCCTATACCTACTAATATATTTTCTAACTTAGAGCTTATATTTAACAAAGTTTTACCTAGGCTATTATCTAATTTCTCATGAGATATGTTCATTTTCTTCCCCTAATTAAACAGTCAAAATATTCAATATTAGAATAATTATTAAAATTATCTAACTATTGAAAGAGCAGTTTATATCAAACTGTTCTATCGAATATATCAAAAGTTTGAAAGTTTTTTCTTAAAATACTTTTGGAATCCACTTTTAACCATTTATCAATTAATGTTGCGTATACACTTCTAAAATCAGTTGTATATTTTAAATTATCACCATCATCTAATCCATTTACTAAGTCTGGTATTTCTCCATAATGCCCACCTTTTACAGAAGCTCCAATTATAAACATAGGGCCAGCTGAACCATGATCAGTTCCTAAACTTGTGTTCTCAGGAACTCTTCTTCCAAATTCTGTCATAACTAATAAAACAACATCCTGCGATTTGCCCATTCTATCTAAATCATTCATAAATCCTCTAATGGCATCTGATGCATATGTAAGCAGTCTTTTATGTAAATTAGGTTGATGGACATGTGTATCAAATGCATTGTCTCTAAAAGATGTGTAATAAAGTCTTGCTGGAACATCAGCTTCAATTAATGCAGCAATTTTATCTAGGTCTATAGGAGTTAAACCATAATCAACCCGGCGCGAATAGTTTGACCATGCTTCACTTATAACGCTAGAAGCTTCGTTAGCACTGCTAGCTATTTCATTTAAAAAGTTCTGTGCAGTATTATTATTTATAACATTATTTGCATTTATTACTGATTCTAAAATTGATTTCTGTACAAAAAACCCTTCTCTTTGAAACCGTTGAGGTTGATCAAAGACAATTGGCACATGTTTTTGTGACCTTACTGCTAAAGATTGTGTTTTATCAATATTAATTATAAAGTTTTTATGAGTAGGAGGCGCCATATGATCTGCTAATCTTCCTAGCCATCCATATTCTTCTCCGCTATTTGGAGCTGCTGTATGCATATAAGCCATAGACGTAAAGTGAGAAAAAGATGGGTTGTCATATCCACATCCATGGATAATAGCCATATTACCTTCTTTATATAAGGATTCAAGACCAACTATTCCTGGATTAAAACCAAAATAATCATCAATCTTTAAAAGTTTATTTTCTCTTATGCCAATATTTGGTCTGTGTTTATAGTAATTATCATCTGCGTAAGGAATGATAGTATTTAAGCCATCATTTCCTCCTGATAGTTCAAGTACTACTAAGGTCTTTCCGTTTAAAGCATCTTTTGAAAGAGCATATTGCATAGGAATTAAACTGCTTAATGATGCAGCTGTTGCTGTTTTTAAAAAAGACCTTCTATTTACAGAGTTATTCATAACTTTTATCCTAGCTGATATTCTGGTTGACTCATAATTAAATGTACAACCATTCGTATTGAATCTTCTAAATAACTTTTTGCATCTATAATATTATTTGTTCCTAAATTTTCTTCTAAAAAACTAATTATCATTATACGTTTTTTATTATTAATTTTTACAGTTAAAAATCTATTGATCAAATAGTCAACTGCCTCCTCAGTATTATGTGCTCCACTATCAATAATCATTTTAGTAAAATTTATTTCTGCCGCATGTCTTGGAATAGGCTTTACTTTAGAAACAGCCATTTGCCATCCTCTATATGAACCATACCTAGTATTGAAATCTTCATCTCTATCAGCCATCATGTTTCCTTCTGCCATCATCATAACTGACTCGCCACCATTACTAGATTTTGTAGCATTAGTTATATCAGAACCATTTCTTATAGCGTCATGCATAACTATTATTTTTGGATCGGGAGAATAAAAATCTTTTGGAATAAAATCTATATCTGGATATAGAAAGCTTCTAGCAAAGTTGCCTCTTTCCATCAAAAGAGCTGGAGTAATCCATGAACTTCCTCCTGCCCATCCTGCAACTGTCGGAGGCCAAAACAAAGTTTGCCCCATTGCTGTTGTTGCTTGATTAAAGTCTGGAATACCAGGACTTTTATTTAAGCCTAACTTTTTGTATGTAGATACTACAAGCTCTATAGGAGATTTAATATGAGAACCTATATTTTCTGTACTGTAAAAATCTTTAGATAAAAATATTGTTTTTAGAAGTGGTTTTAATTGGTAATTATTAGACTTTAAAATTTTTGCATATTGATCAATAATAATATTATCAACTTCTTCATTAACAAATTCTTTATATATTTTTTTTACTATAAATATTGCAGCAGCATCTTGATCAAGTAAAATATCAATTACTTCTTCACCTGTGAAATTACCAGTATGTGATAAAATTGTTTTCTGACCTGTATCGTGTTTATCCTTATTTACTATAAATTCTAGATCATTTGTATTCCAACCAGTAAAGGCTCTAGCAGCTTCACGAATATCTTTTTCTTCATAATTTCCTACACCTAAAGTAAAAAGTTCCATAATCTCTCTAGCAAAGTTTTCATTCGGAGCACCTTTTACATTTTGGCCAGCATCTAAAAAATGGAGCATTGCAGGATCTTTTGCTACTGCTATTAATAATTCTTTAAAATTGCCAGTTGCATGTAATCTAAAGGTTTCATTTTGAAGTAATAATTTTCTATAATCTCTAACCTTAGTTTCATTAGTTGCAAAATGGTTGTGCCAGAAAAGAGTCATCTTTTCTTCTAATGGCCTTGGAGAATTGACCATTCTATTTGCCCACCAGTAGGCAACTCTTTGTGTTTCTAGTCTACTAGCTCTTAACCAAAAGAAAAATTTATTAACAATAGGTTGCATTTTTCTATTGCCTGATTCTTTTACTTTTATTCCAAGGGCTTCTCCTGTTTCTTTAGCAAGTTTTGTCGTAGCAGGCCTACTAGGAGGAAAATTTATCAATCCTGGATCATGAATATTTGATTCTTCAAATTTTAATAAATATTTTGTTGGAAGCTTTTCATAATTTACTAAATGTTCCACAGCTAATAAATGTCCAAGATTATATATGAATTTTATTTCTTCAGGAGTTCCTCCAAAACCAGCTCTTTCAAGTAAATGTGAAGCTTTAGCTATTGACCAATCTTCTTTTTTAATAGGATCAATATCATTTTTCCAATTATTTGTTTCCTTAGCAAAAATATTAGAAGTAAATAAGATAATTAAAATAGAAATTAATATTAAATTTTTTGACATTCTTATAGCCTTTTTATAATTCAAAAATCTTGTATTCTAGACTTTATTATAACATAAATTTTTAATTTTAAAATTAAATATATGCATTAAATATATATATGGTTATAAAACTCTATGGAAAAACAGAAATATCAATTTTTTTATATTATGCTAGTTTTATGTGCTGGTTATACAGTAAGCCAATTTTTAAGAACTTCCATTGGAGTTCTTTCTCCTAGTTTAATGAATGATTTTAATATTAACCCTAATAATATGGGGTTATTAGGGGGAGTTTTTTTTCTTTCTTTTGCTTTGTTTCAGATACCTGCTGGAATCTTAATTGATCGTTATGGGCCTCGTAATGTTATGACAATCACAATTACCTTTGCAGTTCTTGGTTCTATATTATTTGCTTTGTCTGATTCTTTTTATGAGCTTTTAGTAGCAAGAGTTTTTATGGGATTAGGTTGCTCAATTTGTCTAATGGGTTCATTGGTATTAATTACAAGATGGTCTAATAGAAAAAATTTTTCAAAATTAGCAGGGCTCATATTAGCTATTGGAGGTATTGGAGGTTTACTAGCTACTTCGCCTTTATCTTTTTTATCTGAGTTATATGGATGGAAACTTTCTTTCTGGATAGCCTCAATAATTACTTTTTTAGTAATGATATTATATTATCTAGTTATAAGAGATACAAGAGAAGGAATTGTTTTAAATAATGAAAAAAAATCTATTTCTCTAAAAAATATATTAATTATTTTTAAAGAAAAAAATTTTAAATTTATGATTCCAATGTCATTAATGAGCTATTCTTCCTTAGTAGTAATATTAGGTTTATGGGGAGCTCCTTATTTAAAAGATAGCCATGGATTAGATATTATTGAAAGAGGCCAAATTTTAATGTTAATGGCCATAAGTTGGAATATAGGATCATTTTTTTTTGGAAGATTAAGTAGCATTTTTAGAAGTTATAAAAGTGTAGTTATATTCGGAGCACTTGGTGTAATAATATTATTAGTATTGCTTTCTATAATTACTAATACCGCACATGTTTATTTATATATTTTATTTTGTGCTCTCGGTTTTTTTGGAGCTTTTAGTGTTGCTTTAATTTCACATTATCAAGTTCTATTTGATAAAGAATATATGGGCAGAGCTTTATCTACTGCAAACTTTTTTAATTTTGGTGGTGTTTTTTTAATTCAATGGCTTACAGGAAAAATTATTTATAGCATGGGTGGCAATTCTGCAGGAGCTTCTGAGTTAGCTTATAGAATTGCATTTTTGTTTGTTGCTATTTTATTATTTATTTCATTAATTATCTATCTATTTTCGAGTGAAAAGAAAAAACATTTTTAATTTTTACTTTTTAAATATATAATTTTTTGACTTACGGAGGAATTAATTAATGCAAAAGAAAATTAAATGTCGTGCCGCTGTTTTATTTAATGCAGGTCTCTCAAGGCCTTATTCAGAAAGTAAACCAGTTAGAGTAGAAGAAATAGAATTAGATCCGCCAGGATTTGGAGAAGTATTAGTAAAAGTTTCTGCAGCTGGTTTATGTCATTCAGACTTATCTGTAGTTAATGGAAATAGGCCTAGAGCTACTCCAATGGTATTAGGTCATGAAGGATCTGGAATAGTTGAAGCGCTTGGTGATGGGGTAAATGATTACGAAGTTGGAGATCATGTTGTTTTTATATTCGTTCCTTCATGTGGCAATTGTATTCCTTGTAAGGAAGGTAGACCAGCACTGTGTGAACCGGGATTGGCAGCGGGAGGAGCTGGAACACTTTTGTCAGGAGAAAAAAGAATACGTTTAAATGGTGATTTAATTAATCACCAAGTTGGAGTTTCATGTTTTTCTGAGTATACTGTGGTTTCTTCAAAATCATTAGTAAAAGTAGAAAAAACTCTACCTTTAGATGAAGCGGCTTTATTTGGCTGTGCAGTAATTACTGGAGCAGGTGCAGTATTTAATACTGCAAACATAAGAGTTGGTTCTACGGTTGCCGTTGTAGGTTTAGGAGGGACTGGACTTGCTGCATTAATGGGAGCTAAAGCAGCAGGAGCATCAAAAATTATTGGAATAGATTTATTAAAAGAAAAATTAGATATAGCAAAGCAATTAGGAGTTGATGAAGTTTATCAAGCAGATGATCCTAATCTATTAAATAACTTATCAGATTTTACTAGTGGAGGAGTAAATTATTCATTTGAATGCGTTGGATCAGAGAAAGCTATGGAGCTAGCCTATAAAATTTTAAAAAGGGGAGGAACTGTTGTTTCTTCTGGTTTATCACATCCTGATAAAAATTTTTCTATTCAGCATGTAGATTTGGTTGCAGGAGAAAAAGTAATTAAAGGCTCTTTCTTAGGAAGTTGTGTTCCTGATAGAGATATTCCTGCTTATATACAGCTTTATAAATCTGGAAGATTACCTGTGGATAGGTTAATGAGTGATCACATATCTTTGGATCAAGTAAATGAAGGTTTTGACAAATTGTCAGATGGAACTACGGTAAGACAAGTTATATCTTTTAATTAAAGGGTAAATTTTATGAAGGATAGTGAGTTAAAATCGAGACAAGACTTGGCCGCAGCATATAGACTAGCAGATCATTTTGGTTTTTCTGAAGGTATAGATAATCATTTAACATTATCTTTACCAGAAGAAGATGATAAATATTTATTGATTCCATATGGTTTACATTGGTCTGAGGTTAAAGCTTCTTCTTTATTAGTTGTTGACGGTGAAGGTAAAAAAATTTCTGGTAAGGGGTATGCAGAACCATCTGCCTTTTTAATTCATGGAGAGGTTCATGCTGCTAGTTCTAAAAACAAATGCGTAATGCATACACATATGGAATCTGCCTTAGCTATAACTATGCAAGATAAAGGTAGATTATTAATGGCTGATCAAAATGCTTGTCGGTTTTATAGTAATATTAATTATTTAGATGAGTATGAAGGTTTGGTATTGAACAAGCAGGCGGCTAATCCTATAGGTAAAGCTATGATAGAGGCAGATATACTTTTTTTAGCTAACCATGGTGTTATAGTCACGGGAAATACTGTTTTTGAAGCATGGGAATCTCTATATTATTTAGAGAAAGCTTGTAGAGCACAAATTTTATCAATGTCTATGGGAAATAAATTAAAAATAATTAATGGTCAGATTGCAAAAAAAGTATCTGATCAGGTAAAAGAAGAATCAAAAAGTGATTCCGCTAATGCATATAGGCATTTTGAAGCATTAAAAAGAATATTAATAAATAATGGTGGTGAAGATTATTTAGAATAAATACTATTTTTTTGCTTTTACTTTTCTTTTATTGTTGCCTTTTACAGGTAATGCAGAAAATGGAAAAGGTTTTTGATCAGTCTTATAAGATATGTAATCAAAAATTTGTAATATATAAGAAATTAACTGATTAGAAAGGCTTACTAATCTTGCATTAGGTATACCTTCAAATAAATGGAATCCAAACTGTATGACGGAGAGAGCTAGTAATGGCCATATTAATATATAAGCAATCACACCAAAGGCAGCCATATAAGGTAACCTTAAAAGTGCAGGATTAAAATTTGGCTTACTAATATTAAACCTATTTAACTTATTTATCATTTTGCTTTTTTCCAATTAAAAATAACTATATTACATCAATTTGTTATTGGTCAAATATACATTAAATTATCCTGCTTAGTTTGTATAAATTTTTATTTCTTGTTTTAAGTTAACTTTTATGTAAGCCTTACAATGTATTAGTATTTCTTGGGGGGAATATATGATAAAATTATTAAGCTAAAACTCTACTTAATAGTTTAAATTCATCAAAAAATGAGCGTTACTAGATTTAGTAGCGCTTTTTTTATTTATTTATTTTTGATAAAAAATAGTTTTAAGATAATATAGAATATATATTAAAAATTAGTAGGATTATTAAGTATGCTTAAGGCTAGGCGATCCGATAGACCTCCAGTTCCAAACAAACCAATTAAAAAAAATAATAATATAACAAATATTTATAATTCAAAATTTAGTTTTATAAAAAAGTATATGATATTTATATTTTTATCATTAATAATTCTATTTATTGGGTTTACTTTTCTTGCTCCAATGTTAGTTAACTTAAAAGTCTGGAAGCCAGAAATTAAAGCTATGTTAGAAGCTGAAACTGGAAAGTTAGCAGAGATTAAAGGGGGTATAGAATTAAGTGTGTATCCATCTCCTCAAATTAAAATTTATAAAATTAGTCTTAAAGATGATCAAGAGGGAGTTCTTATTGATTTTTTCAATTCTAATAGTGTAATTGCAAAATTATCTTTATGGCCATTGCTGAAGGGCAAAATTGTAATAGATAAAATTATCTTTGAAGACCTTACAATAAATTTGGATAATTATCCTAGTAAGGACCCTAACTGGGTTTTCTATAAGAAAAAAAATAAATTAGAATTAGATAGTGATTCCTTTAATGATGATAATTCCAATTTAAATTATATAGAATATCCTAATATTAAAATTAATGAATATGAAATTATAAAGGGAAATATTGTTTATAATAAAGATATAAAAATAAATATAAAAGATTTTCTTATAACCAAAAATAATGATGCAGACATAATAAAGGGTAATTTAGTCATAAATGGAATTAATTTTTCTTTAAACTCCTCTTTTATTAAACAGAATGGTATTGATAATTTATGGAAGTCTTCTTTATCTTTAATTAATAAAGATATAAAAATTATAACAAATGGAGACTTTAACTATAAAAATAATTATCCTGGTTTAGAAGGAAGTTTAGAAATCAGTTCTGATAATATAGGAAAATTTTCTAAACCTTATAAAGATATTAATATATTAAATAATAAGCTTAAATTGACTAGTGAGCTTTCTCTTGGCTTTAATAACAATAATTTTATATATTCAGTATATAATTTATCTGTAAACTCTGGAGCATTTAAATTTACAGGAATAGTATCTGGCAATAGTGGTAAAAATCCAAAAATTGATGCAATTCTCTCTTCCAATAGTCTCGATTTAGACTTAGTAAATGAAAGTATAAGTAGCTTAAAAAATATATTGCTTACAAAAAAAGACCAAAAATTTGAAAGTATAACAAGTTATTGGGATTTATATGAAGGCAATATTTTATTATCAGTAGGAACATCAAAGTTTCTAGATTATCCAATTAGAGATCTAGTAATAGATATTAAAAAAGAAGATGAACAATACACTTTAAATTCTGCAAAAGGAATATTTCCAGGTAATACAAAAATTAGTCTTAAAGGAGATTTTAAAAAGAACTTCTTAGTTTTTGAAGGTTCGTCAATACTTAGTAGTGATGATATCAGGCAGTTTTCTAAATGGCTTTCGATAGATATAAAAAATATTTCGGATGCTAGGTTAAGAAAAACTAATTTAATTAGTAATGTTGTGCTTAGAGATGGGGGAGCTTCCTTTGTTGGCATTAATGGCAAAATTGATTCTAGTAAAGTAACTGGAGAAGTTAGATTAAGGTATAAAGATATTAATAGTCTGTTCGCTAATTTAAAAGTAGATAAAATAAATTTAGATGCCTATTTAGAAAAAAGTAATTTAAGTAAAAATATAACTAAAGCTAACATTTTAGATATGCTGACTTTTGATGAAATTAATATAGATGTTAATTTTGATAAGCTACTCTTTGCAAAAAATGAATACAATAAAGTCACATTTTCTGGCATATCTAAAAATAATATACTAAATATAGATGAATTAAATCTATTAGATGCATCTAATAGTAATTTAAATTTAACAGGAAATATTGACTATAGTTCAAAAAAAACAATATATGATCTTGCAATTAAAATTAATCATAAGAACTTTGAGCAGCTTTATAATTCTTATAATTTTCCTCAGTATTTTGAAGATTTTTTAATTGGAAAAGGTACGATAGAAATTTTAGCTAAAGGAGAGCCAGATTTTTTATATAGTAACATAATATTAGATACTGATAGATTAAATATTATTTATGATGGTGATTTAAATATTAAAAATATGGCTTTAGTAGGATATGAAGGAAAAATCAATATAAGTATAAATGATTTAAATAAATTTTTAACAATACCATCTAAAAATAATATTATTGAGAAATCAAATTTTTTTTCTAATATTTTTCTCAAAGATAATAAATTAAATATTAATAATATAGATTTTAAAAGTGCTAATTATGAATATAAAGGAGATATTGATATTAATCATCATGAAAATGGGAATATGAATTTTGATGCTGATTTATTTTCAAAATCCTCATCAATTAATAACTTAATAAATATCTATAATTACTTTTATTCAGACAAGAAGAATATTATTAAAGGTGAATTAAAATTAAAAGCTGATTCATTCAATATTAATAATGTGAAAATATCTAATTTTAATTCTTTAGTGAAATTTAGTGAAGAAGAGCTGAATTTAAAAAAGTTAGAAGGAAATTTATTTAATGGGAGTATTTCTGCTGAAGGAAAAAGGTCTAATAAAAAAGAATATGAATATAAGGGCAATATTAAACTTTCAAAAATTGATGGTAATATTTTAATAAATGACTATTTTTTTTATAACAGAATTAAAGCTGACATTAATTCAAAAATAGAAGTTAGTGGAAAAGCTATAAATATAGATCAATTTTTTAAAACTCTAAAAGCTAAAGTGGAAGCTTCCATAAAAAATCCTAAAATATCAGGTTTAGATACTAACAAATTGATAGAAAAAAGAAGTTTTAAAAGTGAGTTAGATATGAATGAATTCATTTTAGAATCTTTTAATACAGATAAAGAAGCTGAAATAAATAATTTTTCTATAAAATTTAATATTAATAATTCTAGCCTTATATTAGAAGAAGTTAATTTAAAAATTAACGATTTAAATGCTTGGTTAAAAGGAAAATTTAATTTTTATAATAAAAATTATAATGCTTCTTTTAAAATTAGTATAGATGATATAGATAACAAATTTATTTTATTAAATCTTGAGCATGATAATGGCCTTGAAAATATTAGTATTAAAAATAATTATTATTTAAATAATAATATTGCTCTTAATGACCCTAAGAAAGACCCTGATAATCAAGTTAATTCCACAAGTGAAATAAATGTTATTGAAGATTTTAACACTATTGTAAATGATTTAAATAAAGAAAATTTGTTAGAAATTAAAGAAGATAATGTTATTAAAACAGCAACACCTCAAAGCTATATAGCAAAAGTTATTGAAGAAGATAAAAGTTTTAATAAAGTTATAGAATCTAATATTAAACTATCTAAGTTACCTAAGTCTTTAAAAGATATCAAACAGCCTTTACCTATTAACTACTTTAAACCAAAAATAATAGTAAATACTATTACCAAACCTAAGCTACCTTCAGAGGAGGACTTGCTAGATAATTTATTAGATAGTGTATTAAATCCATAATTTTTTTTTACTGGTTATTTGAGTATTTTTGGATTATTTTATTAAATAATTTCTTATTAGAAAGGGTTATTTATGATAGAATTATTTACTGCAGCAACTCCAAATGGTTATAAAATTTCTATTGCCTTAGAGGAGCTGGGTTTAGAATACAAAGTTAAGAAAATAGATTTTAATTCTTCTGAACAAAAAGAAGAATGGTTTCTAAAAATAAATCCTAATGGAAGAATTCCTGCAATAATTGATCATGATAATAATGGTTTAACTGTTTTTGAAAGTGGT
>Ga0209305_1001324_pt1 | contig 16043 bp, 21 predicted proteins | sample COGITO_mtgs_1103_FD_184792 | JGI IMG/M metagenome (GOLD analysis project Ga0209305, IMG submission 184792) | Pelagic marine microbial communities from North Sea - COGITO_mtgs_110321 (SPAdes) (version 2) | ecosystem: Environmental > Aquatic > Marine > Epipelagic ...
TTGCAAGCATCTGAAAATAGATGTGTATGACTTCTTGAGGTTAGCCAGTGAATAGCTTGAAGCGGTTGTGGTTTGAGGTAAGAATGATCATCGAGGATCTTTGGGACATGCTCAAAGATAAGTTCAATGCGAGGTGAATTCTGGTTGATCAATCATCGTCGGGACATTCCTGACGTTATCAAGAACTTTCATGACAGACTGAATGAGATGGATTTCAGCCGTCCTATAGCTTGGAAGTTCGAAACGTATTCCACGGTTAGGAGTCTTAGCCAGAACGCTTTATTCCACATGTGGTGTGGTCAGATGTCGGAGTATTTCTCAAGTAAGATCAGTGTGACACCTGAGATGGTAAAGAAGCTCATGAAGAACGAGTTTCTTGGCACTGAAGATATCCATGTCGGCAGTACGGTTATTGAGAATCAGTTAAGGTCAACGTCTAGTCTTTCTAAAGGTGAAATGCACGAGTTCATGGAAAAGGTTTTTCACTGGGGGTTAGATAAAGGGGTACAATTAGCCAATCCAGAAGACAGCGAGTTTATGCGTGGCAGAGACGCTCAGGGCTAAGACGTTAAAGGCATTTCAGTTACTCCGAAGGTTGGAGGAAGCAGACGACAACGGGTTTTGTGAATGCGTGACGTGCGGGGTCGTTAAACACTACACCGAAGTTCATGGTGGTCACTGGTTGCCGAAAGGTAAGTCTAGTTATTTCTCATTAGATAAAAGAAACGTCTGGCCGCAATGTCCTGGTTGTAATCTGTTTGGAATGAAGCACGGAGTCGCAGCTCAGAATTATACGATGTTCATGATTGACAAATTCGGAAAATCTCAGGTTGATCAGATGCTTGCAGACTCCAATAAACCCATTAAACTCTATGCACGAGATTACCGTGACATGATTGCTGAGTTTAATGCCCAAATTAAAGACCAAAGATCACGATTGCTTTGAATGTGGAGTCACCGCAGATCACGCGCATCATGTCGTTCCGCGAGTCTTGGGAGGAACAAAGACAGTCAATCTATGCGCTCCGTGTCATTCTAAAGTCCATAGCGCGAATTTAACGACTTCGGCTTTAGTCAAGGAAGGTCTTAGGAAACGTAGAGCTAAAGGTCTGTGTGGCGGTGGTAAACCTCGGTTTGGGTACTGGTACGATCAAGACGGTAAAGTCCATGATAATGACTATGAACAGAAGGTCATCAAAGGCGTTTTGAAGATGCGAGGATCTAAGATGAGTATGTATAAGATTGCTGCTCATTACGCCGACGAAGGTGTTTTGAACCGAAACGGAAACCCCATAGACAGAAATCAAATACGGAGAATAGTAGAGTATGCGAAAAGATCCGACACCTGAAGAATGGGATTCCGTAAACCGACCAAAGCATTACAACGTTACAGGAATCGAGTGCATCGATTACATCCAGCAGCAGCTAGGAGACGAGTTTGGGGCGTACTGTCTGGGGAACACGATCAAGTACCTACACAGGCACCAGTACAAGAACAACGCCAGGGAAGACCTGCTGAAAGCTCAGTGGTATCTAAATAAGTTGCTTGAGGTTACGAACTAGAATATAGTAAGTGTGTCGGCGGGGCTCCACAACCCCTTTAATGTCCGATTGCAAGCTAGGAAGAACCGTTGTCACAACCGACACGGGTTATATCCTACCATACTAGCAATCCTCATTGAATACCCCGCTAACGGACAGTGGCGCTAAACCGTGCGTCCAATCTAAATAGCGGTAATCCGTAGACAGATGTTAGGACTGACGACTTGTCCCGATCTACGTCCCAAAATGCAACAGGCCTCAAGTGAGGTGGTTAGGGTTGCGCCTAGCCAGAAACCGAAAGGATATGAGTACCGCATCTTCGGATGTAGACACGCCAGAGCTAACCAGACTAACGATCTGTATGCTTGTGTCTTGCAACAGGGAAAAAGTCGAAGTGTGCCTAAAATAAATGCTTTGGAGGAAGCTATGATTATAAAACGAGAAACGCCCGACGACAGAAAACGGGAAGAACGACTGTTACAGGTAATGGCCAAACATCTTGGCCTGAGTTATAAGCAAAACCCAAATACGAACAAGTATCGAATCGACGGCTGGTTTTATCACGATCAAGGTGGTGGTAAAGGACTATTGGCAGGTTGGGCAGAGTGTAAGTGGTACACTGGCAAACCTCATTTATTTCTGAATGTCCCCAAGTACATGGAATTGATAAACCTATCCGAATGCTCTGGCGTTCCGTCTTATTTTATATTTCGGAAAGAAGGCGCATGGGGTTATGCGGTTTTGCACGATGGCTACAAGCGTTCTGCAAAGGTCATGGGGGTTATTGACGGAGGAACGCCATTTGGTCGAGAACCTAACGAAGATGATATTGAACCTTTAATGGTGGTCATCGCTGATTCGGTTAGGTGGATGCCGTGAGTCTTAGACCGCATCAAGACCGAGCTATCACAATGCTCAAGCATTCGATCCGCAAAGGTAATTCTAGGTTAGTCTTGGCAGCGCCTTGTTCATTTGGCAAGACTAGGGTTGCGATGGAGATCCTGAAGAACACTGCGAAGAACGGCAAGCTGGGGATCTTGATTTGTGATCGGGTTAAGTTGGTCGATCAGGCTTTGGAGGAATTCGACCGAGCAGGGATATCTTGCGGAGTGATTCAGGCGGATCATTGGCGAACGAATCCGAATGCTCAGATTCAGATTGCGTCGATCCAGACAATTGCTAGGAGACGGTACAAGCCTTTGTTTCACGTTGCGGTTGTGGATGAGTGCCATACCCATTACCAAACCACGACTGAGCTGATGGAGGACTACTCCAAAAGCATCTTTATCGGGTTGAGTGCAACGCCATACTCGAAAGGACTGGGAAGGCATTACTCTGATCTAGTGGTTCCGATCACGCCGAGTCAGTTGTTAGACCAAGGTTATTTGTGTCCTGTCAAATACTTCGGTGGGAACAGGGCTGATCTGAAAGGCGTGAAGAATAAGAGGTTGTCTACTGGCGGCATGGATTACGATCCTAGAAGTCTTGCTGATGCAACTGAGAATGATCAGAAGCTGGTCGGTGATATTGTGGAGAACTTCAGGAAGTTTGGCAAAGGTCAAACGATAGCGTTTTGTCCGTCGATTAAGCATTCAAAGAAGCTGGTCGAGATGTTCCGAGAAGAAGGATTTACTGCCGAGCATATTGATGGGTATATGGAGCAGGAAGATCGGACAATGATCTTTGATGCTCACGATCAAGGTGAGTTTCAGATTCTGTCATGTAGTCGTCTTTTAAACACAGGGTATGACGCGCCACAAGTCACCACGTTGATTGATTGCTTTCCTACCAAGTCGAAGATCGCGTTCATCCAACGGGCGGGTAGGATAATGAGAACGTGCGAAGGTAAGACAGAAGCGATCTACCTAGATCACGCTGGCAACGTCGAGACCCACGGCTTTCCTGAATTTATAGTCCCTGAAAGTCTTCATGACGGTCTTCAGGAGTATTCGGAAAGCTCATTGGTCAAGAAAGACAAAGACGAAATCATGCCATCGGTATGCCCGCAGTGTTTTCAGCATTTCTTGATCACTTGCGCTTGCGGGTATCAACGACCGCCGAAGGAGACTTTGAAGACTGACGATCAAGAACTGAAGGAGCTAAAGAAGGCCAACAAGGAGTTTTCTGGCGAAGAAAAGTCTAAGTGGCTTGGTGAGTTCCAGTTCTACGCTAGGAAGAAAGGCTTCAAGCCAGGATGGGCATCTTGGGCTTACCGAGGAAAGTTCGGGGTCTGGCCTAACAAGATCAATCCGCAGCCAGTTAAGGAAATCAGCGAATCGGTGAAGAACCACATCATTCACTTAAATATAAGGAAAGCGCGCCGTGTTAAAAGACATCTTGCCTAGGTTGGATAAAGTCAAAGTTGTAAGCGGTAAGACTTGGGCCTGCTGTCCTGTGCACAAAGACAACAATCCGTCAATGACCCTGACGGAGCGGGATGGGAAGGTTTTGATCCACTGTTTCAGTTGTCAGGCTTCAGGTCTGGAAGTGGTGAATGCTCTGGGTTTAAGTCCGAATGTATTGTTTGAGAAGCAAGGCGCGCGCCGAGCTATTCCGTCAAGTGTGATTGAGAAGGCCAAGGAAGATCTGTATTTCATATCGATATACGATATGGAAAAAGAGAAAGGCGGTCGTATCACTTGGAACGATCAGAAGCGTTATAAGCTGGCGAAGGAACGGGTTAAGTTATTAGACCGTGATTAGTTATTCCAAATTGTTCTATAAATTAATCGATAATAGTAAACAAAAGTGTTGACAATGATGTTGAGGTGTATATAATAGATACCAACAACAACGCAAACGAGGAAACGAACATGAACAACACTACTACCGAAGAAAAGTTTGATGCCGCTTACGAGGCTTTGGCTCATTTTTGCGAAACATCGTCTTTAATTTCAGATGGGTTTTTCGACAAAGTTGCTGATGACGAATACTTCTTTTGTCATCTTCTTCATCAAGGCCCAACTCGCTTAGACGGGTCAACGGTTATCGGTGAGGCTACAGTTGTGAAGGTACGCCCTGAAATCGGAGGCCGAGAATCAGCATTAGCCGAAGTCGTTAAATTCGCGCTTTTGGAATATTCTTGCGACTTTCGAGGCAACATTACAATCATCGATTTTGTCGCTAGATAATATCAAACGGGGCTTCGGCCCCACAACCAGCTAGGAGGAAGCATGAAGGTGCTAGATTTATTCTCAGGAATAGGTGGTTTTAGCTTGGGGCTGGAGGCTGCTGGATTTGAAACCGCAGCCTTTTGTGAATACGACCAAGAGGCTCAAAAAGTTTTACGCAAGAACTGGCCTGACGTTCCTATATTTTCTGACGTTAGAACTTTGACCAAACAGGAGCTCCAAGACAATGGAATACAGGACATCGGACTTATTTGCGGCGGATACCCATGCCAGCCTTTCAGCCTCGCAGGAGAACGGCGTGGCGCAGAAGATGACCGTCACCTCTGGCCAGAAATGTTTAGGCTTGTCAAAGAACTCAGGCCCACTTGGGTCATTGGAGAAAATGTTGCTGGGCACATCAATATGGGCCTCGACGAAGTGCTCACTGACTTGGAAAACGAAAACTACACCGCAAGGACGTTTGTTATTCCAGCTTGCGCCGTCGATGCTCACCACAGACGGGATCGAGTCTGGACTGTTGCACACGCCAACAGCCACAGCGAATCAGATGGCCCCAAGCATGAACAGCGGATGGTGGAGAACGCCAGCAGCGGATCAGGGCGGGACTCCGAAAGCATTGTTGGAAGGCAAGACAACGAGACCGAGCGGTCACAAGATACAAATACGGTTGCAGGATCAAGTGAAAATGTGGCCTACACCAACGGCTCACAATGCCAAAGAAACAGCAGCGCCATCAGAACATCTGCGAAATACTCCGACATTGGCGGCCCAAGCTGGTGGAAGCCTGAACCCGACGTGGGTCGAGTGGCTAATGGGGTTCCCAGAAGGTCACACAGACTTAAACAGCTAGGCAATGCGGTAGTTCCTCAAGTAGTAGAACAAATTGCAAAATCAATATGGAGGATAGAGTATGCAACCAACGAGAACTGAGTTATTAGAAGCATGGATGACCATAATCAAGGTCTTGGACTATTACGGGCCTGATTATGTGGACGAGTACCACAAGCAGGTTTTGCCAGATGTCCTGTCTTTATTGGATAAGCTACAGAAGGAAGAACGATGAGGATCATCAAGTATCGTTTCACCAACCCATCTGACGGCGCTGAGTACGGTGGTCTGTCTACCACTTTGAAGGAAGCTGAACGTACAGCTCAGTCAGTGACAGGTATTCAAGGATCTTGGTGGTCAAAGAACTCCAAGTTTGAGTGGGAGGTCTTGCAATTTAATCGTAAGACTGACGAGCTTATGGAGGCTTTACACATGGCAATGGAGTTCGCGCACGATGTGCATGAGATAGCGCCAAGAAACATCCCCATCGTAAAAAGGCCAAAGCCAGAGCATCTAAGAGGCCCGTGGAGGAAAGCCGTATGAGTAATTACCCTGCTGGCGCTTGGGAAGATCCCAATGCGCCTTGGAACGAGACAGATGAAGTCTTATGCCCAAGATGTGGTGAAGGCATTGAAGAAAGCACCAATAACTTCTGGCGGGAGGCTAAATGCCTCGATTGCGGTTGGGAATTAGATTACTTTTTGGAGTAATAATGAGACAGATCTATCTTTTAAGCTACATCACGATGTGCCTAATCTTCATGATCACCATGATCCTAGCCTTGCCTGTCTTTGTGCTATTATTCATTGAAGGATACATAGCCAACATCTTTAAGGACTCCTATGGGCACAGTAACTCAATTCACTGGCAACGAGGTAGAAGAATGCCTGAAGGAACTGTTGAAAGACGCGAGACAGGGCAAGATCACATACATTAAGTTCTTAATTCAACGTGAGGATGAGGATTTTGTTGAATGGGATCTATGTTATACAGGTGAGAAGTCTTATGACGTTCAGCATCTAATGGCTGAGATTGGCTATTTATATCTGGCAACTCAAGAAATATTTACCGAGATACAGGAACTCGCTGATGAAAATTGACATCAGAGACAACATCAAAGAAGTAACTAAGCAGCTCAGTCGTGTTCAAAAGAAACAGATACCGTTTGCAGCTATGCTCACGTTGAACGATGTGGCGTTCATGGCAAGGAAGGAACTTAGAAAGCAAGCTGAGAAGAAGTTTGAAAATCCAATACCGTTCACCTTGAATGGTTTCCAAGTAGTCAGAGCAAAGAAAAGCAACCTGACATCAATTGTATTCATTGAATCAAAGCGGTATGAGTATATGAAGTTCGAGGTCTTCGGTGGAACAAGGATGCCTAAAGCCAGAGCCATTGTTGTTCCTACCAGTAAGATGGCGGTCAATAAGTACGGCAACATGACGAAGAACAAGATCAAGACATTGCTTGGCAAAGATAACGTATTCAGTAAAACGATCAACGGTAAGCCAGGTATATGGCAACAGAACAAAGATCGAAGCATGACCCGTCTTGCTAGCTATAAGGACAACGCGCCATACAAGCCAATCTTCCACTTCGACAAGATAGTTAAAGGCATCGTGAATAGTAAGATCAATGCAGTGTTTGAGAAAAGAATCAGAGAAGGATTGGCAACCGCCAGATAAATCGATCAGTTGACTATGCCCGTAAGATAAACGATAATCTTTACTTCAACGGAGGAATTGAAATGAATAGATTGCAAAAGATATTGATCGGGCTGGCTGTAGTTGTAGTGATTGGGTTGGTAGGACAAGCAGACTTCAAGCATGAGCAAGTCATGTCTAAAGAATATCGAGACAACGTATGCGGGGGCTACTGGCCCGACTATCAGAACCTCAAGCCGTCCTGCGAATCAAAAGGTACTCCTGCGACCTTTACCCGTGGGTAAATTCGCACCTCGGTCTTCGCCTAGCGATGGAATAAGAACAGCCTAATTTAGAACGGAAAGTTATATGGCAAGCACTGGTGGCGTAAAGTTGGGCGGAACTTACGATGAGGCCCGAACTCGAAAGATGAACGCAGAGGCGGAGCTTTCAGAATTAGAGTTGGCCAAGGTTAGAAACCAGCTGGTGATCGTTGAAGACGTTGTGAAGGCTTGGACTGACACTCTGGCTAATCTGAAGTCCAAAATTACAAGCATTCCGTCTAAAGCAGCGCCAATCATTGCCAGCGAAACGGAGATTGGTATCATCCAAGAGATCTTGACTGATTTCCTTAACGAAGCATTGGAAGAACTATCATCTTATGAGCCAAAAATTTCAGCGAGCAGGACTAGCAAATCTAAAGGAGCATCTTCGGCAAGCGATGGTGACTCTGAAGCCGCCACCCCGCCTAAACGTAAGCGCGTGGGCAGACCTTCAAAGGCGACTAGACTCGCAGACTAGCGCGGAAGCTGGGACTTGGCGAACGTCTCGGGCTGAGTATCAGCGTGGTATTATGGACGCCTGTTCTGATTACAAGGTCAAAGAAGTCGTTGTGATGGCTGGTGCTCAGTTAGGCAAGTCAGAAGCGTTGTTGAACATTATTGGCTTTCACATCGATCACGATCCATGCCCGATCTTAATGCTTCAACCTACGGAGTCGATGGGTCAAGCATTTTCAAAGGATCGAATTGCTAACGGACTTCTCAGAGCTACGCCTTGCCTTGCGGGTAAGGTGAAAGATCCGCGAGCCAGAGACTCCAATAATACGACTTTACACAAGATCTTTCCTGGCGGCAGTCTGTCGATTGTTGGGGCTAATAGTCCTGCAGGCCTTGCTTCGCGTCCGATTAGGATAGTTCTAGCAGATGAGGTTGATCGATTCCCAGCTTCAGCAGGTTCAGAAGGCGATCCATTAGCGTTAGCCAGAAAAAGAACCTCTACTTTTCACAACTCTAAAATCATTGCGGTATCTACTCCGACGATCAGAGACGTTTCTAGGATTGAAGATGCTTATGAGAAATCAGATCAACGTGAATACTTCATACCTTGTAAACATTGCGAGCATCAACAGACACTCAAATGGCCTAACGTAAGATGGCAAGATTCGGATCCTGATACTGCTGGCTATTTATGCGAAGAATGCGGGTCGATCTGGACTGATGCCGATCGGAGATGGTCGGTAAGAAATGGACAGTGGGTTGCGAACGAGGAATTTAAAGGAATTGCTGGCTTTAAGATATCAGGTTTGTATTCGCCTTGGACACCATTGGCTGACGGTGTGCGCGAGTTCTTATCGGTAAAGAAAAACCCAGAACAGTTAAAAGTGTGGACAAATACCTACCTTGGAGAAAGTTGGGTCGATGCTGGTGAGACTATAGATCAATATTCATTGTCTGAAAGGCGTGAGCCTTTGGATGAAGTGCCAGAAGATGTTGTTTTTCTTACGGCTGGAGTTGATTGTCAGGATGACCGATTAGAAGTCACGGTGGTCGGTTGGTGTCGGGACGATGAAAGTTACATCTTAGATCATCGAATCCTTTACGGTGATCCGTCTACTCCGCAGATGTGGGGACTTCTGGATGCGACTTTGAACAAAGCCTACATGACAGAAGACGGAAGGCAGATTGGTATTAGAGCGTCTTGCGTTGACTCTGGCGGTCATTTTACGAACAGCGTTTATCAATACTGCAAAAAGAACTGGGGCAAAAGGATATTCGCAATTAAAGGTGTTGGCGGAGAAGGAAAGCCAATTGCAGGTCGTCCGTCAAAGAACAACTCTGTGAAATGTCCGTTATTCCCAATTGGAGTTGATACAGCGAAAGATCTATTGTTTGCGAGGATGCGAATACAGGAGCAAGGGGCTGGGTATATTCATTTCTCAGACAAGTTGAACGATGAGTATTTTTTACAGCTTACGGCTGAAAAGATCATCACAAAGTTCGTCCGTGGATACAAAAAACGGGTATTCCAGAAGATAAGAACAAGAAATGAGGCCTTAGATTGTTTTGTTTACGCGATGGCTGCTTATGCTATACTGAATGTAGATGTCAATTCTATTTCAGATAAGATAAAATCGACGCCAAACGTGGAAGAAAAGCCACAAAAGGTGATCAATCAAAGACCATTTGTTCCGAGAATGAATCAGGGCTTTGTAAACGCATGGCGGTGAATCAATGGCAACAAACTATTTTGAGACTATCCCAGAAGGCTACCCAAGCACAATAGTTCCTGGCGATTTTGTCCAATTCAAGCGAACAGATCTAGTCGCTAATTATGATCCTACATTGTACACAATGGAATTTATTGCTCGGATTGCTGGCGGCGGCAACGAGATAAAGATTACTGCAACCGATGCAACAACGCATTACCTATTCCAAGCATCTTCAACGATTACCAGCGCATTTAATGTTGGTGATTATCACTGGCAATTAGATGTCATCAGGAACTCTGATTCTGAGAGGTACACGCTTGAACGCGGTCATAACCTTATGGTCATTGCAGATCTTGATCAGAACAACTCCGATCCAAGGACGCATGAAGAAATCACGCTCGATAAGATTCGCGGATTACTTCAAGGCAAAGCAGACGCTGATGTATCGTCTTATTCTATAGCTGGAAGATCCTTGACTAAAATGACGTTCTCAGAGTTGACCGAAGCAGAAGACTACTTTGCAAAGAAAGTTAAATCGCAGCAAGCAAAGCTGGACGGTCAAAGTAACAGAGACACTGGCGCAACAATTCAAGTGAGGTTTTAATGGCCTTTTTAGACAGATTTAGGCGAAAGCAAGAAGTTAAAGTAGTCAAAAGAAATTATGCTGGTGTGAACACTGGCAGATTGTTCGCAGACTTTGTTGCGTCAGAAAGATCAGCAGATAGTGAGCTTAGACCAGCTTTAAGAATGCTCAGGAATCGATCCAGAGACCTTTCTATAAACAATGAATACATCAGACGATATTTTGAGCTGTTAAAGGTCAACGTCATCGGTGAGAAAGGGGCTTTTTTTCAGTCTAAGGCTACAGATTCAATTGGAAACCTAGACCAAACAGGCAATCAGGCGGTAGAAAGTGCCTTTAGGATGTGGGGAAAGTTCGGCAATTGCACAGTTGACGGCAAGTTATCTTGGATTGATGCACAGAAATTAGCAGTCGAATTAATGGCTAAGGACGGCGAAGCGTTCATTATCAAGCACAGAAGTGCTGATTTTACGGACAGTTTCGGCATAGAGTTCTTGGAAGCTGACCAAGTTGATGACCAATTAAACAAGAAGCTGGATAACGGCAACGAAATCAGAATGGGCGTTGAGTTAAACAAGTTTAAACGTCCAGTTGCTTATCACATTTTGACGTACCACCCTGGTGATTATGACTATGCGATGAGCAAGAAGTCTCCGAAGCATGTGAGGATGCCAGCGAAGGATGTCATTCATTTATTTAAGCAGTTGCGGCCAGGTCAAAGCCGTGGCGAGCCTTGGTTGGCTCCTGCTATTCCTGCGATCAAGCAATTAGGCGCATTTAGAGAAGCTGCGGTGATTAATGCTCGTATTGGCGCGTCAAAGATGGGCTTTTTCACATCTCCTGGCGGTGATGGATTCGTTGCAGATGATTTTGACAACCAAACTCCGATCATGCAGGCAGACCCAGGAACCTTTCATAACTTACCTGCTGGCGTTGACTTCAAAGGCTTTGAGCCTCAATTCCCAACTAACGACTTTGATAGCTTTCACAAGTCTATTCTTCGAGGTATTGCTAGTGGTTTAGGGGTGTCTTACACGTCATTATCTAACGACTTAGAAGCGACTTCTTACAGTTCTATCCGTCAAGGTGCGCTTGAAGAACGAGATTTCTACAAGAACATCACTAGCTTTGTGATTGAGCACTTTATCCGACCAGTTTTCGATGCTTGGCTTGAAGCTGCGATGGAAGTTGATTCGTTTGGGATTCCTGTACGTCAATATAACCGATTTTCATCAGCGGCAGAGTTCAGAGGTCGAGGATTTAGCTGGGTTGATCCGCAGAAGGAAATGACGGCAGCGATTGCAGGTTTGCAGAACGGAATCTTGCCGTTGAACGCAGTTGCGGCTCAGTACGGCATGGATACCGAGGAACTACTGTCGCAGATAGCGCGTGATCGGTCTTTGGCGGAACAATTCGGCATTGAGTATTCACTAGAGCCGTTCGGAGGTGTCAGAAAAGAAGAAGTCGTTGAAGAAGACGATGACGGCGAACGTGGATTGAACGAAGCCTTGGCCGAAAGCCTAAAGCGGTGCTTCATTGAAGATTAATCAAGCTCTGGCAGTATTCCTTGAACGACTGCAACGGCTTGATAGTAAATCCAAGGATCAATTCGAGGCTCTAAACAAAGAATTAGAGACTGTCAGAGACTTTAAGCTGATACCTGGGGATAAAGGCGACTCTGGCGAACGTGGCCCACAAGGCTTAGACGGAGTTTCTGGGCGTGACGGTTCGCAAGGCGAGCAAGGTATTCAAGGCCCAAAAGGTGACACTGGCGCACAAGGATCGCAAGGCTTGCAAGGCGTGCAAGGTGAGCAGGGCCAGAAAGGCGAACGCGGTGAAAAGGGGCAAAAAGGCGACAAAGGGGACAAAGGAGAAAGAGGTCAAGACGGCAAGAAAGGCCAAGATGGTAAGTCAGGACGTATCCCACGGCACAAGATTCAGAACGGAGCGATAGCTTTTGAGCAGCGCCCAAACGAATATGGTGAATGGATAAGGTTCAACATGACGAACCAGTATATTTCTGGCGGTGGGGCAAAGACTTGGACTGATTACGCTACTGGATTCAGCACAGAGCCTACTTTAATAGAAACAATCGCGGAAGGTGATGTTTATAGCTATAATTACGATGGCAAAACGCTTTATAGGTTAGTGGGAAACCCACTAGATGCTTTTTATACAAATTACAGCGGCGGGTCGTTTTCGGGATTAGTCGCACAGAAACAAATCACAATTTAAGGAATAGCAATGGCATTCACAGCAACAGATTGGTCAATTGACCGCGCCACAGGCGCAATTCGATACATTGGAGACGATCACGGTGGCGCTTCGCCTTCATACGCGACTGTCATTGAGTTTCACCGAGCACTTCAAGACTTTGCAGATGATGCAAGCTCTGCGGGTGATGATCAATTGGATATTACCGATGAGAATCCGTCAGCACGTTCTACGGATAACATCATCACGCTTTTGGGTTCTTACAACATCGATGACACTGCTTCTGAGCACCTTTATGACGGTTCTATCATCCAAGCATCTGGCGCCACAATCTATGACGGCATTGTCAACTTCGGTAATGCTCCTGATATCCAAGTCATTCAGAACGGCGCTGTAATTGCAGATGACTGGTGGAACAATGACAACAACGCAGCAAGTTTAGGTCTTAACTCAAGCGCTGCTGGCGGTATTTCTCATCGTTTCATGATCAAAGTCAGAGATGGCGGGTCGGATGTTGATGGCCGAAGATTATTAGGCTTGACCCGTGATTACGGCTTCACTTACGGTGAGTTCGGAATCTCCGCAACTTCCCGTGGTAATAACGTATTAGCATTAAGCCGCGCAACTGACTTAAATAATCAAACTGCTTCAGGAACTGTTGCAGCTTGGGATAGTTCTGCCTCTACTCAAGGCTATGTTGAGCTTGATGTTGACAATAACTCAGTCAACGAAGCCTACTATATCGAATGGGACAAAGGCACTCAGACAGACATCAATGATCTGTACGAGAAAGCAAAGTACATTACTCGCAATGGTACTGCTGAGACTTTATTCGGTCTTAACGGTCTATTGTTCCGTGGTGTGACCCATGAAATTACGCTCAACGCTAGAACTGGCACGTTCTCAGCGTTTGAAGCAGTAAGCTGGTCAGGCGGTACTGGTCAGATGTTAGCAATCGATTCTGTTACTGCTGGCACCAAGATGTGGATCCAGCTTTTAAGCGGTGTTGCTCCGACTGACACGCAAGTTATTACAGGTGTCTCAACGGCAACTGGTACGGCTTCAGGTACGGCTGTTACTAGGATATTAGAAACCACTGCTGCGCCAGGTTTGGGTGTTTCAACAGGTTCTGCTTTGATCGGTGTTTATGGTGCTGGTTCGCAAGATCTTGGCGCTTCTGACAGTGTTAAAGACTTAACCGATAGCATCAAGCAGCCGCCCAACAACGTGACTTTCACGGTTGGTGGTTTAGTTGCTAGTGAAGACCGAGTTCTGGTCGGGCCTTGGAACGGGTCAGCTACGGACGCTGAAGGCAATCCAGCAATTCAAGTTGATCAATTGTCAATCAGTGGCGCTATAACTGGCACAGTGACTTCGGTTGTTGTTGCAGAAGCCATTCCGAGCGATACGCCAGCCTCTGGTGTCATCCGAGTTCAGCTCGCCAGCGGTGCTTACAAGCGGGTTCCTTATACCAGTTATACAGCTTCGACTTTCACAATTGGGTCAACTGACTTCTCTGGTGATAACGCAGCTGACGGCGCTAACGTCTGGATTGCGTACATCGACGTTCTGGCTGGCGCTACAAGTGCGAACTTTACTAGCGTTTACAGCTCAAACAGAAGCCTTGTTATTAAAGTCCGAGATGGTGGCGCAAGTCCGATTAAAGAGTTCATCACATCAGGTGTATTAGGAAGCACTGGCGGGTCAGTAACGGCAATCAGAACAAGTGATGCCTAATGACTGTATCGGTCGCATGGGATGGTAATGGTAGACAGTTCACTGCTAATATTGGCAGTGATTCTGTCACCGTTGTTAAATATGCAGGATCAGGCGGCTCGCCAAGTGCGGCTGCTGCTGATGGTTCTATAGAAGGAACAACTGCTATAACGGTTCAGGTTAGCAAGCAAGGCGTTGCTTTGTTTGTTGCCTTACCTTCAGCGTTAAACTTCTCAACAACAGAATCAGGACAACTGATTTATGTTTGGGGAAACTTCCTTGCGGCTTCTTTGTTAAACACTCAAGCGGCTAACGGTTTTGGTATTTGTTTAAGCACTGGAACGCCGACAGCAAGCAACTACTCATTGTTCACCTATTATGGTTCGGATAATTACGCTGGTGGTTGGGTAAGAATGATTCTTGATCCGACTAAAACTAGATCAGGAGGCGCTGGTACGTTAAACACATCAAACATAACCCACATCGGAGTTTTCGCAGATGTAGGTGGTACAACAGCACGATTTGATAATCTGATTTTAGATGCTTGCGATGTTGGCAATGGTCTAATAGTGACAGGAACGTCAACGCTTGGCTTATTCAATGAACTTGTTACGAACGAAGCAACTCAAAGATATGGCGTTATCCGATCATTAAACGACTCAAACACTTCTATTGAAATCGCTGGGACTGTGACGTTAGGCGATACAACCGCATCAGCCTCAACGATCACAGATGAAGACTCAAAGATCTTTGCGGCAGAGCCTTTGTACTATCAAGGCGGTGTGGTGGACGCGGTTCCTGTTACGTTTGCTGGGATCAATGTGGTCGGTGGTTCTGGGGCTAACAGCCTTTCCTTTGGCCAACCAGTAAGCACGACAGGTGGGCGTAATGGGATTTCAATTGTAGGAAACGATTCTTACGACTTTGGAATTGACTTCTCTGACGGTAATGTGGAGACGGGTAACTTTTACGGTTGTTCGTTTGAGAACCTGACTGGCACGTTGAGTTTTGACGCTGCGGCGCACAACTTCAAAGGTAACAGTATCTCAGGTTGTGCTGGGTTTTCTTTTGTCACAGGTTCAGAAGCGGTAGATTGTGCGTTTGTTAATTCTGGCCTGATAACCTTAAACGGCACTGCTGGATTGACAAGCTGCGTTGTGACGGAAAGCTCTGCTACCGCTGCGGTAATCACTAATGATCTAGCAAATGTTTCTAGCTGTTCATTCACCAAAGGTACAAACACAAGTCACGCGGTAGAGCTTACATCTATCGGCGGCGGTAGTATGAACTGGAATTGCCAGTTAAACGGATACGTCAGTGGGTCAACGGGTAGTCCTGTTACGCCAGGAACGTCTGGGAACGAAGCTATTTATGTTAATGTCGGTTCAGGTACTTTGACGATTAATGTTGCTGATGGTGCGGCTATCCCATCCATACGTTCAGCGGGTGCTACGGTAAATGTAGTTGCAGGTCAAAGAACTTTCACGGTGACGGTAAAGAATATCGACACTGGATCGGCGCTAGAAAATGCTCGGGTTTATGTTGTTGCTGGAGCTGGTGGCGGTTTGTCAGAAGGCACAGTTATCATTGACAAAGTATTAACCAACGCAAGCGGTCAGGTATCAGATACTAGAAGTTATGGTTCTGATCAACCTTACATTGGGACAATACGACTTGCTTCATTGGGTAATTATTACAAGGCAACATCCATTTCTGGGACAATATCAAGCTCAACAAACACGTCAATAAACGTGAGTTTGATACCTGATGACTGATATAACCCACAAGAACATACTTGCGGTTATGCAGCATTCAAAGAACAACAAGGCTGAGATAGACGATTTATTTGGCTTGGTTCATCAATTGCAAGCTGAAAAGATGATTCTGAATCAAAGAA
>Ga0209305_1001325_pt1 | contig 16042 bp, 14 predicted proteins | sample COGITO_mtgs_1103_FD_184792 | JGI IMG/M metagenome (GOLD analysis project Ga0209305, IMG submission 184792) | Pelagic marine microbial communities from North Sea - COGITO_mtgs_110321 (SPAdes) (version 2) | ecosystem: Environmental > Aquatic > Marine > Epipelagic ...
AAGTATTAGTAAGAGTAGTTGCATCAGGGGTTTGTCATACCGATGCATTCACGTTGTCAGGAGACGATCCAGAAGGTATTTTTCCCGTTATTCTGGGCCATGAAGGCGGAGGTATTGTTGAGCAAATTGGCGAGGGCGTAACCAGCGTACAAGTAGGCGACCATGTTATTCCCTTGTACACCCCAGAGTGTGGCGAGTGTAAGTTTTGTTTATCAGGAAAAACTAACCTTTGTCAGAAAATTCGTGAAACTCAAGGTAAAGGCTTAATGCCTGATGGCACGACTCGTTTTTATAAAGATGGCCAGCCGATTTTTCACTACATGGGCTGTTCAACCTTTTCGGAATACACCGTTTTACCAGAAATTTCGTTAGCAAAAGTTAATAAAGCAGCACCACTCGAAGAAGTCTGTCTATTGGGTTGTGGTGTCACCACCGGTATGGGCGCAGTGATGAATACCGCCAAAGTAGAAGAAGGCTCAACCGTAGCCATCTTTGGTCTCGGTGGTATTGGTCTTTCCGCCGTGATTGGCGCAACCATGGCTAAAGCTTCTCGCATTATCGCCATCGATATTAACGAAAGTAAATTTGAATTAGCGAAAAAGCTAGGCGCTACTGATTTTATTAATCCAAAAGATTATGATAAGCCGATTCAAGATGTAATTGTTGAATTAACAGACGGCGGCGTTGACTACTCATTTGAGTGTATTGGCAACGTGAACCTGATGCGTTCTGCTTTAGAGTGCTGCCACAAAGGTTGGGGCGAATCTGTTGTTATTGGTGTTGCTGGCGCCGGGCAAGAAATTTCTACCCGACCATTCCAACTAGTGACAGGACGAGTCTGGCGTGGCAGTGCATTCGGTGGTGTTAAAGGCCGTACTGAACTGCCTGATTACGTTGAACGTTATTTAGCCGGTGAATTTAATTTAAGCGATTTTATTACTCATACAATGCCGCTAGAAGACATTAATGAATCATTTGAATTAATGCACAAAGGCGAAAGCATTCGTACTGTTATTCATTTCGATAAGTAAACATTGTTCTGCCGCCTTACTAAAATCATTTAGTAAGGCGGTTTTCGATAACCCTAATAATAGAGTTGCCTGTGATTGTTCGAAATAAACCCAATGCCTTTCAATTATTTTTTATTTTACGCGGCTCTATCGTGCCGCTTATTTATCCACAAATTATTTTTGTCACGCTATTAGGCACAGCAGTCGCCGCTGGCCACTATTATTATCCCACGCTATTCCCAAGCTTTAGCTTACCTCCGTTAGCGTTATTAGGCATCGCATTATCGCTGTTCCTCGGATTTAGGAATAACGCCAGTTATGATCGTTGGTGGGAAGCGCGTAAACAATGGGGACAATTGTTGATTGATTCGCGCAGTCTATCCCGTCAAATCACCGGCTATGTCGATGGCGAAGCCGAAGGTGGCGCAGCAGCTCAACGCCGCATGATCTATCTAACGATTGCCTTTAACCATGCACTAAGACATCAACTTCGAAAAACTGAGCCGTGGAATGATATTGAAAAATATTTGGAGACAGAAGATATTGATGCCCTGCGTCAATCACGTAATGTGCCCGATGCTTTACTGCGGCTGATGAGTAAAAAACTGGGTAACTGTCGTCACAAACATTTATTATCTGAGTTTTTAATTCAAACCCTTGATGATCGAATTACATCAATGGCAGAAGTTCAAGCCTCTTGTGAACGCATACAAAATACGCCACTGCCTTTTGCCTATATGTTATTAGTGCAGCGCACAGCTTACTTTTATTGTTTTATTTTGCCTTTTGGCATTGTTACTTCACAAGGATTTTTCACGCCCTTGTTTTGCGCCATTGTTGCTTATACTTTTTTTGGTTTAGATGCACTGAGTGAAGAATTACAAGATCCTTTTGGTATCGCACCTAATGATTTAGCCTTGAGCGCGATGTCGCGGGCAACGGAAATTAATTTATTGGAGATATTGGGGGAGACTGAGTTCCCCGCCCCGATAGAGCCGACAAACCATCGCCTTGAATAAGGCTCATCTTTCTAAACACGCCTGCAATTGACTATGGCTGGCACTCATATTGTCACCAATATGAGTGCCTATCATCACTTAACAGTAGGTTGTTTAGCGACTAACCAAAGCTCGCGGCTTTCTGATAAGCCGGACGCTGCTGAACTTTTTCTAAATAAGCCAAGGTCTTTGGCTGATCCTTCAATAAGCCAATACTTGCTGCAATTTCTAGCATACTTGTCATCATAATATCGGCGGCAGTAAATTCTGCACCAGCAAAATAATCACGCTCAGCCAGTACGGATTCTATGTAGCCAAAATCTAAGCTGACTTCTTTAGCAGCATAACCATCCATTGGTTGGTCACCGCTGCGGGTTTCCATGCCCATGAATAATTTAAGCATCACTGGCAGTGCTAAAGAACCTTCGGCAAAATGCGACCATTCTAAGTACTGATAATATTCTTTTGTACCCGACTGCGGACGTAAGCGTTTTTCACTATCAGCTTGATCTAATAGGTATTCCATAATCGTACTGGATTCGCATAAGGTCACTTTATCCTCTTCAGAGTCGCCATCAGAGCGACTATCTACAATCACTGGCGCTTTGCTCAGCGGATGCACCGCTTTTAAACTAGCAGGCGCTAAGTGCGTTTGCGCATCGCGTTGATGATCGATTCGCTGATAAGGCATTTCCAGTTCTTCTAATAACCACAAAACACGTTTAGAACGAGACTGATTTAAATGATGTACTGTTAACATAATATTTCTCTTGCAACGTCGTGATTCATTAAAGCGCGTCTGGGCCGACTCGCATTACTTGCTTGCCAAAGTTTTTACCTTCCAACAAACCGATGAAAGATTCAACTGTATTTTCTAGGCCTTCAACCAGATCTTCACGATATTTAATTTTTCCGTCTTTTAACCACTGCGACATGTCTTGGCTAAATTCGTTATAACGATGACCATAATCATCAAATACAATAAAGCCCTGCATTTTAATACGCTTCACTAATAAGTTACCCATTAGCGAGAACATACGATCTGGGCCTTCCGGTAATTCAGTCGCGTTATATTGAGAAATCATTCCGCATAAAGGAATACGAGCGCAAGCATTTAATAACGGCAAAACCGCATCAAATACTTTGCCACCGACGTTTTCGAAATACACGTCGATGCCAGAGTCGCAGGCTTGTTCTAATTGTGCAGCCAAGTCTGGAGATTTATGATCTAAACAAATATCAAAACCTAGCTCTTCAACCGCTGAACGACATTTTTCTGCGCCACCGGCAATCCCTACGACTTTACAACCTTTTAATTTAGCAATTTGACCGACTAAACTTCCCACAGCACCCGTTGCTGCGGCAACGACTACCGTTTCTCCGGCTTTTGGCTGGCCAATGTCTAATAGCCCCATATAGGCCGTTAACCCCGGCATCCCCATAACACCCAATGCATAAGAAGGTTGAGTAGGCTGCTGGCCGAGTTTTAATAAATCGACACCATCAGAGATGGCATAATCTTGCCAACCCGAAAATGAAACGACCCATTCGCCTACGCTGTAATCAGGATGATTCGATTCTTCTACCCGACAGACCGTTCCGCCAACCATAACTTCATCGATGGCGACAGGCTCGGCGTAAGATTTTGCATCGTTCATGCGTCCGCGCATGTAGGGGTCGAGGGATAAGAAAACGGTACGTAATAAAAGTTCACCCTGTTTAGCGGTCGGCTTTTCGCTTTCAATAAAATTGAAGTTACTTAAGCTCGGTGCTCCCACCGGACGAGTTGCTAGTGTCCATTGGCGATTAAACTGAGTGTTTTGCTGAGTTGATTTCATAATATTTTCCTATCCCAAGCGGTTAATTAAAGCGCTGTCATTAAAATTTGGCGGCTAACGTCTGGCGTAACAGCCTTATGTTCACCCAGTTTTACCATGCCGTGCTGAGTTAATTTTTCGATTAACAAATCGATATCGGCTTCGCCTAAATCAACATGGGATAAACGCGTGGGTACTTGCATCATTTCGAAGAACTGTTCGGTTAATTCAATACCACGATTAATACGCGTCTCTTCATCACCTTCAGTCACATTCCAAATACGCTCAGCGTACTGCAATAATTTTTCACGCTTGGCTTCTTTACAAACTTTCATCACCGCCGGTAAAACAATTGATAACGTACGTGCGTGATCAATACCGTGAGTACCGGTTAGCTCATGACCAATCATGTGCGTTGCCCAATCTTGTGGGACACCTGCACCGATCAAACCATTAAGCGCCATGGTTGCCGCCCACATAATGTTGCCACGAACTTCTAAATCTTTAGACGTTGCTGCAGCCAGTGCTTTTGGACCTTCTTCAATTAAGGTAAGCAATAGACCTTCTGCAAAACGGTCTTGTACTTTACCGTTTACGCTATAAGTCAGGTACTGTTCCATAGTGTGAACAAACGCATCAACCACACCATTGCTGATTTGGCGATCAGATAGCGATAAAGTTACGGCTGGATCAAGTACTGCAAAGATTGGACGAACCAAAGGGCTAGCAAAGGGAAGTTTATTACCATCACGAGTAACAACCGCACCGGTATTTGATTCAGAACCCGTTGCTGGCAAGGTCAATACACACGCAAGAGGTAAGGCTTTTTCAATGCTTACTTGCTTGCTAACGATATCCCAAGGATCTTGTCCTTCAAACAAGGCTGCAGCAGCAATAAATTTAGAACCATCAACAACCGAACCACCACCAACGGCTAGAATAAAGTCGATATTATTTTCTTTAATAATATCTTGTGCCTTCATTAAGGTGTCGTAGCTTGGGTTTGGTTCGATGCCTGAAAATTCGAAAAAGGTATGCTCTGATAATGCCGCAGTAACTTGGTCATAAACGCCGTTACTTTTAATTGAACCGCCGCCATATGTCATTAATACTTTGGCATCGCTAGGGATCTGTTTTTTTAACGCTGCGATTTGGCCTTCACCAAAGATAATTTGTGTTGTATTTTGAAAACTGAAATTTAACATGAATATTTTTCCTGAAATTATTTATAAAATTTTATTTAGGCTTCTAGATCTAAGCGCCTATGTTTAAGCGCCTAAATTAAGTCCTAAAACTACAATAAATTAAGCCGATGCCAGCGCTGCGATTAATTTTTCTGCAGCCAATTCTGAACTCTGTGGATTTTGACCACTGATTAACAAACCATCTTGAATTGCAAACGCATTCCAGTCGGCAACTTTTTGGTAATCGCCACCGCGTTTAATTAATTCGTCTTCTAATAAGAAAGGAACAATGTCGGTTAACTGCACAGCATCTTCTTCGCTGTTCGTGAAGCCTGTTACCGCTTTTCCTTTAACAACGTACTCGCCTGCTGCATCTTTAATGTTTAAGAATGCAGCCGTTGCATGACATACCGCAGCGACTGGCTTGTTCGCCGCTAACATAGTTTCAATTAAAGAAATTGATACTGCATTGTCAGTAAGATCCCATAATGGTCCGTGACCACCTGGATAGAAAACAGCGTCGAAGTCAGCAGAATCAACATTGGCCAATACTTCAGTCTTCGCCATTAGTGCTTGTACGGCACTGTCTTCGTCATAACGTTTCGTAGAGGCTGTTTGAAAATCTTCTAGTTCACTTTTTGGATCAATTGGAGGCTGGCCACCTGCAGGAGACGCTAAGCTCACTTTAATACCAGCATCGATAAAGGCATAATAAGGTGCTGCAAACTCTTCTACCCAGAACCCTGTTTTTTCGCCCGTATTGCCTAGTTCAGCATGAGACGTTAAAACCATTAATACGTGCTTAGTTGTTTGTGATGTTGTCATTATCTGTCTCTCATCGGTTATGTATTTGAATTAAGTCATTAAGTTAAAAGCTGAATCCAGTGTATGCCTCAAGATCATTTCTAACAATACGTAGAAAATAGACTACATTGTTCGATAAATTGATACAATAAAACTGCACAACAGTAAGATAAAGATGCATTTAAGGATAAATAACGTATGAACCTCTCTTTCGAACAGCTCAAAAGCATGGTGGTTTTTGCTCACGTCGTCGAGCAAGGCAACCTCACCGCCGCTGCGAAACACATAGGTTTATCTCGTGCAGTGGTCAGTTATCATATTAAAAAGCTCGAAACCCATTTAGGCGTGAAGCTGCTTAATCGCTCGACTCGCTCTATTGTATTAACCGAAGCAGGGGCTGAGTATTATCATTCTTGCCGCATTATTGCTGAACAAGCCAATACCGCTAATCAACAAATTGAAAATCTTAAAAACGAACCCGAAGGTTTGTTAAAAATCACCTGCCCTGTCAACGTCGGTTTACAGATGGTGGTACCTGCACTGAGTGATTTCCGCTGCTTATATCCTAAAATTAACCTCGATGTGATGCTCACGGATGAGGTGGTGAATATCATACAAGAAGGAATAGACCTTGCTATTCGAGGTGCACCTTTGCCTGATTCAGGCTTGCAAGCCAGTAAACTGTCAACCTTGCCCACCTGCTTATGCGGCTCACCGAATTATTTCAAAAAGCGGGGTCGTCCGTTAGATCCAACAGATTTAGAACAACACGAATGGGTTGAATACAAGATGACCTCGGGAGTCATCGAGCTAAAAAAAGGCAGCCGGTCATACAGTGTTGCCGTTAAAGGAGGGATCAGTACCAATAATGCCGCGGCGCGCACCGCCTTTTTAGAAGGCGGTCATGGCTTGGGCCGAATTCCGGTTTATGATGCTTTGCCTAAAATTCAAGCAGGTACTCTAGAATCGGTATTGGATGATTATCAGCTAAAAGACATCGATATCTATGGTGTTTTCCCGCCGGGCAGTGCGGCTTCAAAAAAGCTTCGACTATTAATTGATTATTTAAAAGAATATTTCATTAAAATTGATCGTCAAACACAGAATGCTATGCCGAATATTAGACGGTAGAAGCTCTAAGATTTGGGTTAATCGACGTTGATACGATACAATGATGTTTTACTTATTTGAGTCTTAAACTGTGCTTTTTATTTCACACGCTGTTTCCATTCCAAGTGACCAACTCGAACTGACTGCGATGCGCTCTCAGGGCGCCGGCGGACAAAATGTAAATAAAGTGTCCAGTGCGATTCATTTACGTTTTGATGTTAAAGCGTCAACCCTACCTGAATTTTATAAAGAACGCCTGTTAGCATTAAGTGATCACCGCATTACTAAAGACGGCATTATAATTATTAAGTCGCAAGAGCACAGAAGCCAAGAACTTAATCGCCAAGCTGCACTAGATCGACTGGTGGCTTTGGTGCGGTCTGCTACGATTATGCAAAAAGTTCGTCGACCAACAAAGCCAAGCCGCTCTTCACAAAATAAGCGTATGGATCAAAAAACCAAACACAGTAATACCAAATCGATGCGCGGAAGAGTTAGGGACGACTAGCATTACAATCTTTTACGATAAAGTAACCGTATATTCTTTAGAATACACATTCTTTACATCGGTATGAATTTTACATGTTACGTCGCGTTTTTTTTCTATTTTTCGCATTAATCATCAGCCTCCCCTCTTTAGCACGTCAATCTTGTGAATGGCCTTTTCGTACTCAGATAGATGTGCAAGAAAATTCAGTCTCAGGCAGTCAATTGCAAAGCTATCAAGTAGAGTTTGAAGTAGATGCCTCGACGCTTAGCTCTGACTATGACTGGAGTAATGAGGGTCAAGATTTATATATTTATGATACCGACGATCAATCCTTATTAGAGTTTTGGATTGAGAGCTGGGACCCTTCCGCAAAAAAAGCGGTAATCTGGGTGCGTTTTCCAACACTTGACCGTGGCCAGATTCGAACGATCTACTTTTATTATGGTAATAAAAATGCACCGGCTATTGCTGACGTCCCTTTTACGTTCAACTATCCCGGCATTAAATTTCATACGCGCTTTTCTACCAGTAATCCTAATAGTTTAAGCCAAGCGCGCTCTGCATTTGACGCTTCAAATGATCGAGATGCAAACTATGGCTGTGGGTTTATCACTAACTTTGATCGCATTACCAACCGCTCTCAATTTGGTAATGCGAATAATGACTTCGCCGCTTTTTCAGAAAGTTATTTTTTAGTCAAACCCGGTGAAACAGGACGTTGGAAATTCCGCTATGGTGCTGACTTTGGGCGTGGCGGTGCTTTGTACATTGATGGCAAACAATTAGAACAACAATGGGGAGATAACCTATGGTGGGCGAATAGTTGGACTCAAGCGAATCAAGTGCTGCAAGGCGGCCTTAATTTAAATGGGGGTTATCATAAACTTGAAGTACTAGGCTTTGAAGATTGCTGTGATGGCGGGATTACCGTTCAATATAAAAAACCAGGTGGCGAATGGACTACATTTTCAACCGATAAGATAGATATACGCTCTCGCGCCTGCCCTGTAGAACAAGAACCCACCTTCACGATTGAGAATCATGATGTATGTAAAATTGATCTTGGTTTTGATAGCAGCCTTAGTTACCCGAATGGCTGGGTAGCGGATGATAGTCGCCCCGTCAGTTTTGCTATTGAAAATTTAAGCACTACCCACTCTAGCCTGCCAGAGACTCGCGTTTCTATTGTATTAGGAGCTGGGTTAAGTCTCAGCAGTTCATTAGGTAACCACTGGAGCTGCAATACGGTGAGCAGCAGTGCATCATCAACAGAACTGTCGTGTTTGTATAATATCGCGATTCCACCTAATGCTGCCCGCTCTAGTCTTTTGACTCTCAATATTTTTTCCAACAATGAAAACGTCAATACCAATGTGGCATTCTCTGCCACGGTTTTCAGCAAGCAGTTTGAAACACAATTAGACAATAACAAAACGTCAGCAACGTTACCTGTTTGGCTGCTTGTCGATGATATTACTCCCACCTGCTCATCAACGAACCCAGGAGTATTCAGTCGTTTTTATACTAGCCAAGGTTATTCTGATGACTCTGCGGGAAGCAAAGCTGAGTTTGATCGCTGGGAAAACGACCTGGCCATTCGCGCAAAACTTTACGGGAAAACGGTATTAAGCCAAATCAACAGCGACTCAGGCAATCCATTTGCCACAGGAGGTAATAATTCTAGTGGTAATAATTACTATCTAGCATTACTAGAAGGCTATTTATACGCTCCAGAAGATGGCAATTATATACTTGGTATTGATGGCGATGACGCCGTAGAGTTTCAGCTTAACGATGTTGTATATTCTAGTTGGTACAATCCACACGGCGCTCAAAACAGCCCTTACGATGAAAACAGTGTTGGGCTTGCAAAGGGCTTCCATAAATTAAATTATCGTATGCAAGAGCGCGATGGCGGGAACTCGTTTTACGCTTATTGGCGCAAACCCAGTGATCCGGTCACGACGATCATTCCAACCACGGCGTTCTTCCACTGCGCAGGTAAAGATGATATTCGTTTAAATATGACGGTTGATATACAAGATAATCCAAATACCCCAAACATCCGCAATAAAGCTATTCCTGGTGCTATTTTACGTTACAACATCGTTGTTACGAATGAAGGTAATATAAGTACGAATGGCAATAGTATGGAATTAATTCAAACGCTGTCTCGTGATGCGAGGTTATACGTTAATAACTTATCTGCGAATGGATCTACAGGTGAAGCAACAGGTGGGCCAATAATTTTTACTGACGGCAGTGCAAATAATACCAGCGGATTAAGTTATAACTTTATAAGTCTTAATAGTACTAATGATAGCTTAAGCTTTTCCAATAACAGTGGCACTGACTACAACTATATACCAACCGCTGATAGCGATGGATTCGATACCAATATTACTCATATCAAGCTCGTACTCTCTGGCAATATGAAACCAAAATATAATTTTGGAACGCCAAACTTTACGATTGAATATCAAGTGAAAGTTAAATAAAAGTTAAATAAAAGTTAAATAAAAGTTAAATAAGTATTGAGTGATCACCGTGTATTAATTCGCGGTGATCACTTAGTTTTCAACAATCTATGAATCATTCCATTCGCTGACAAGCTCAGCCAATAAATGAGATTGTTTAAAGAGCGCTTCTAGCTCGTCTGAACCGCCTTTTTGTCCGGTGAATAGCGGGATTTTATATAACCGTGGTATTAGAGGGTGCGCCGAATCTTCGATTTTATTTCGCTCTAGCGTCCAGCGTAAATTGTTCGCAACCATTCGATAAAAAGTCAATTTAGTTTCTAAACTAAACATACTAAAGTCTTCAATATTGCTAAAGTGTTTAAAATCTATGCTGGCTAATAAAGCGGTTTTATCGCCTGTGCGAATGGATGCAGATCTAGGCTGATTGAGCAACATAGACATCACACCAAAGACTTCTCCGGCGTTAATTTCATTCAGTGCATGCTCGCCTTGTTCTTCTTCTACGTAAACCGAAAGCTGGCCACGCAATAAGAAATACAAACTATTAGAATAATCCCCTTTTTTAATAATAGTTTCATTCGACTCGGCCGTAACAATCTGAGCAATGCTCATCAGCACTTCAAATTGTGACTCATCTTGATGGATTAACTCTTTAAAGAAGGTTACGCCGTTAAGTATTCGTTGTAATGAATCCAGTGGATACTCTTCTTTGGTTACGCGATGCATGTATCCTGCCTATATGTTGAACATGAGTAAAGCTTATAGCTTGTGACGTAAATATTAAATATAGCATGATTTAGCCTTAACACAGCCCCAACACCAGAAGCTGTGAGACCAAGCCCTAAAAGTGTGACATATCGCTATAAATACTGATAGAGGTATACCTTTAAGCCCCGACCTTGCTGCGCTTCTTTGAAGACTTCGGGATTCTCTATTTTTCCGATCACTTTACAATCAGGACAATGTTCAGCCACTTGCTGTTTTAAAAAATCATCATCTAAACTTGGTGAATTCAAGCACAGCATCAATATACCTCCAGGTTTTACCAACTGGGGAATGCGACTGATAATTTTGTAATAATCACGCTGAATATCCACACTGCCTTTTTGAAAACTAGGCGGATCAGAAATTAACAGGTCATAAGGCCCGTATTTTTTGAGACGACTCCAAGACTTAAAAATATCAACACCCTGAAAAATAACACGGGTCATATCATGGTCATTTAAGCGATGATTTTCGCGCCCTGTAGACAATGCACCTTTTGCCATATCAATATTAACAACTCGCTGAGCACCGCCTGCTAAAGCGGCGACCGAAAAGCCACAAGTGTATGAAAACAGATTCAATACATTCTTGCCTTCGCTATTTTCTTTTACCCAAGAACGGCCATTGGCAATGTCTAAAAACAGTCCGGTGTTTTGCGCACGCCCTAGGCTTATATGATATTTAAGACCCTGTTCAACCGCGACTAACTCACTCAAAGGTTCGCCTTCAATAAGCTCACCCTTTATTTGTTCAAAAGGCGCACGAGGGCGACAGCGATATTGCACCTGTAGATTTTCACACTCGGGCAATAAATCCGTCAACGATGTGCATAGGCTTTCTAACCAATCACGCTCGACCTCGGCGTACAAGGTGATAATAATCGCGGGCGAAATCCAGTCGATATTCACATGCTCTAAGCCCTGGTAAGCATGGCCACGGCCATGAAACAGTCGCTGGGTTTCAACCAAATCGATGGGTTTAGTCATATGATCTATTGGATTTATCATGCTGATTTACCCCGCAAATCGGAATCAGGTAAGATTCGGCTATAGCCCAATATCCAATACGATAATAAGCGATAGCTAAAATAACAAAGGTAGCCAGCAAAGATTAAGTCACTGGCAAAATGACCGCCTTGCACCAAGCGACCAAAGCTAACCACAAAGCCCATGGCTAAACCGGCATAAAACCAACTGCGTCGGCGAAATACCCAAGCCAGTACCATCAAATAAAAGCCCATTGCGGCATGCCCACTCACAAAAGATTTATTATTACCCGGTTGATCTTTAATTATGGCCGCAGGAATAAAAGCAGGAATAAAGTCTTTGTGTCCGCCAAATTCTTGCACTGAACGCGGGCGTGGACGATCCCAATTCTCTTTCACCACCAAGTGCACCAAAATACCTGGGCCGATCAATAAGGCTAATATAAGGAATGTCCAAGGTTTACGCTGATCAGTGCCTAGACCAAAACGGCCTTTAACGAAGCTTAACGCCGTAATAATCAGTAATAATGGCAATAAGAATTTGGGCGCGTGGCGAAATAACTCATAAACCGATAGCACGACAGCGTTATCGCGATATATAAACCCCTGTTCAGGGTTATAAAATAAGCCACTGATCCAAAGATCTATTTCTGGCCAAATAAGGAACAGCGCCGCTAATACGATGAAAACGATGATGTCTAACTGTGTTCTTAAGCCTGCCATACCTATGTTACTGCCTATATAAATACTATCGATGAATAAGCCGCCATGATGCTTGAGACGCCGATAAACAGCAATACAGCGAAGCGTAAAAAAGAGTATAATAGCCGCAATTATTTATTTGTTAGTGGAACCTCCCTATGCGTATTTGTGCCGTTGAATTAAAAGGCGATGACGCCATTTTTTGCATCATGTCTAAAAACATGGGCTTGCTAGACATTCCTGAAGTCCGCCAGCGCAAGATCACCATCTCTAATACTCAAGATACCGAGAACATGCGTTGGTTCCAGCGTCAGCTTTTGCAGCTAGTCACCGACTATAAAGTCGACAAAGTGGTTATCAAAGAACGCCCAATGAAAGGTAAGTTCGCCGGTGGCGCTGTCGGCTTTAAACTAGAAGCGGCGATTCAATTAATTGAAGGCCTAAACGTTGAACTTATAACGGGCAGTCGTATTAAAGAACAGCTAAAACATACGCCGATCTTAATGGAATATAAGCAAACCAAATTGAAGCAGTTTCAAGAGCAAGCATTTATCACAGCTTATGCGTGCCTGCACATGCAAGATGGCTTGTACGGTGCTGGCTAGGTTTTCTGCTTGATCCAAAACAAGAGTGGCTCGCTGTTATCACACTGAGCCACTGTGCCAATAACCACCACTTTAGATGATTACATATCTTCAAAACGGTTAGTTGCTTGCACCATTTTCATGGTTTCATGCTCCTCAAAAGAGCTTAACTCCTCCATAAGTTCTTTTGTGCAAGGTATAGCGGTTTGCATCGATAGAAAACGAAAAAAAGACAGTAGATACTGATGTTTTTCGACAACAGTAGCGACAATTTGCTGAGCATTAAGATTAACAAAAGGCTTATCGCAGAATTCACCACTTTTAAGTTTGAATTTAGTGATGTACTCGATACACCAGGTATTTAATGCGTGCTCATCTCCACTTTCTTCAAACTTCTCAACGACTTTAGCGAGTTTATTTTCATAATTAGATAAATAAGATAAAACTAATTTCGCTCGCTCATCAACAGCATCTTCTTGGCACTCAGACAAACACTCACTAAGCTGCAAGTGAACGCCTCTAGCCCAATGAATGACATCTCTTAAAGTTTCAACTTCCATAATTAGCTCCATTTTTCTAGTTTTAATCGGGCTCTACCAATGTATGCTTTTGAATATCCCCTGTATACCCAAGTGGCTATACATCCGAGAAACAACACATGTCCCGACACTTTAGCTGAGGTTATTGGACGATTATTTGCCCGCGATACATCTGCATCTGACAATGAAAATTATAAGTTCCTGCCTTCATCGCCGGAAGATGGATCGTCTTTAATGTATTTTGCGGCAGTGAATCACTAATCTGTAAATCAGGAATCAGTAGGGTTTCCGAGCAAGGTGATTGGTCTTTGCGCAAAAACTTTATATCCACAGGGCTACCCGCCGCGATTGTAATTCTTGAGGGTGAGTAGGTACCATTTTCAACAGTAATGATAATTCCCTTCTCTCCAACTTTGGTTTCTTTTGGCTTATAAAGCCAGAACCACCACACAATTAAGCCAATCAATAACAAACCAATAAGATTAATGATCATCATAATAAAATCTCCTACTTTCTATAATGTTCAGTGAATGCTAATTAATGTTCTTCCGCTTTAAAAAAGCGTAAACGGTTCGCATTGGTGACGACGGTTAATGATGAAAATGCCATCGCAGCGCCTGCGATCACCGGGCTGAGTAACAAGCCAAAGAAGGGATATAAAATACCCGCCGCAAAAGGCACACCCGCCATATTATAAATAAAAGCACCGAATAAATTTTGCTTAATGTTTCTAAGCGTTGCTTTACTCACCGCAATCGCGTCTGCCAAACCATGCAGAGATCCCCGCATTAACGTAATATCAGCACTTTCAATGGCGACATCGGTACCGGTACCAATAGCAAAACCGACATTGGCAATGGCGAGTGCTGGCGCATCATTAATGCCGTCACCCGTCATACCAACTATTTCGCCCTGCATTTGCAGCTCTTGTACTTTTTCAGATTTTTGCTCCGGCAGCACTTCGGCGAAGAACTCAGTAATGCCCACTTTTTTGGCGACAGCCTTGGCGGTATCTCGATTATCACCAGTCAGCATAACGACTCGAATGCCATTATTTTGTAAGCGTTTAATGGCCGCGATGGAGTCTTCTTTGATGGGGTCGGCGACAGCTATGATTGCGGCAAATTTATTATCAATAGCAAAGTACATCGGAGTTTTAGCTTCCGCGGCTAAGTCCTGAGCTTTTGCAACATAATTCCCCAGCTCAATACCTTGCTCGTGCATTAATTTTTCATTGCCAAGGAATAGCGTTTTACCATCTACTTCCGCTTGCACGCCATAGCCGGCGATGGCTTTAAAGTGACTGACGCTACCCAAGTCTTCTTCTGACTTTTGTGCTGATTCAACAATGGCCATGGCCAATGGATGCTCTGAGCCACTTTCTAAAGCCGCTGCTAATTGTAATACCGTAGCTTCATCAAACTCTGTTGCTTCGCCAAATCCTGAGGCTAAAATCACATCAGTCACTTTTGGCGCGCCTAACGTGATAGTACCGGTTTTATCTAAAATCATGGCCGTGATTTTTGAAGCAGTTTGCAGCGCTTCACCATTACGAATCAAAACTCCCGCTTCGGCCGCTTTACCAACACCCACCATTACTGACATGGGCGTTGCGAGCCCAAGTGCGCAAGGACAAGCAATAATAAGCACAGTGGTCGCCGATATAATGGCATACGCGATAACAGGCTCAGGCCCAAAGTTTAGCCAGATCAAAGCACTGGCCACGGCAATAATCATAATAGTGGGCACAAAGTAAGCTGAAATCACATCGGCCATGCGGCCAATGGAGGGTTTTGAGTTTTGCGCTCGCTTCACCATATTAATAATCTGCGCCAGCGCGGTATCTTTGCCTACTCGTGTTGCTTTAAACAACAGAGCACCGGTTTTATTAATGGTGCCCGCAACGACCTCTTTTCCGACTGTTTTTTCTACTGGCATGGGTTCACCCGTCAGCATCGATTCGTCGATCGCGCTATGACCTTCAATGACTTCGCCGTCTACCGAAATCTTTTCACCAGGGCGAACACGAACTATATCGTTCAGCAATACTTGATCAATGGCGATGTCCACTTCGATACCATCACGAATGATACGTGCAGTTTTAGGCTGCAAACCGATAAGGCGTTTAATGGCTTCAGAAGTTCGGCCACGGGCTCTCAATTCCAGCGCCAAACCTAGATTAATCAAACCAATAATCATCGCCGTTGCTTCAAAATAAACGTGGCGAGCCATTTCGGGCACCGCTTCTGGGGCAAATACCACCACCATGGAATACAACCAAGCTGTTCCTGTGCCCAGTGCGATCAGAGTATCCATATTGGCTGAGTGATTTTTAAACGACTGCCACGCACCGATATAAAAGTGTTTACCCGAAAATACCATAACACCTAAGGTCAACAACCCAACGACGAGCCAAGCTAATTGTTCTGATATCGTACTCACGGTCATTTCCCCTACAATAAGCCCATAGGCCATAAGAGGAATACCCAACGCCAGGGCAATGCTCATGTCGCGGATAAGACGTTTGTAATAATCTTCGTCGGCGGCTTCTTTTTCGCTTAAAGCATCTCCCTC
>Ga0209305_1001349_pt1 | contig 15824 bp, 13 predicted proteins | sample COGITO_mtgs_1103_FD_184792 | JGI IMG/M metagenome (GOLD analysis project Ga0209305, IMG submission 184792) | Pelagic marine microbial communities from North Sea - COGITO_mtgs_110321 (SPAdes) (version 2) | ecosystem: Environmental > Aquatic > Marine > Epipelagic ...
CATTTAGTTTTAAGACGGCCATAAAAGCTTCTTGAGGAATTTCAACACTTCCCACCTGTCTCATTTTCTTTTTACCTTTTTTCTGCCTTTCAAGAAGCTTTCTTTTTCTGCTTATATCTCCCCCGTAACATTTGGCTGTTACATCTTTTCTTACCGCTTTTATTGTTTCTCTTGAAATGATTTTAGCGCCAATAGCCGCCTGTATTGGTATGTCGAATTGTTGACGAGGGATTAATTGTCGTAATTTTTCACACATTTTTTTTCCAATAGAATATGCGTTGTCTGAGTGAATTAAAGAAGAAAGAGCATCGACAGAACTGCCGTTTAACAAGAGATCAACCTTAACAAGTTTAGATTTTCTCATACCAATCGGCGAATAATCAAAAGAAGCATATCCTTTAGAAACCGTTTTAAGCCTGTCGTAAAAATCAAATACTATTTCAGCCAGTGGCATGTCGAAAACAAGCTCAACTCTTTGAGTGGTTAAATACGTTTGGTTTTTAATTTCTCCTCTTTTTTCAATACACAAACTCATCACATTACCAACATAGTCAGATTTTGTAATTATAGTCGCCTTAATAAAAGGCTCTTCAACTCTCTCTAGGCTTGAAGGATCTGGCAGGTCAGTAGGGTTGTTTACAAGTATTGGGGCATTTGGGTCTTTTCTAGTATACGCGCTATAAGACACGTTAGGAACAGTTGTAATTACAGACATGTTAAACTCTCTTTCAAGTCTTTCTTGTATTATTTCTAAATGAAGCATTCCTAAAAAACCACACCGAAAACCAAAACCAAGGGCTGAAGAGCTTTCAGGAGAATAAACTAAAGAAGCGTCATTTAGCTGTAGCTTATCCATTGAAGAGCGTAATTCTTCGTAATCTTCGGTATCAACAGGGTAGATCCCAGCAAAAACCATAGGCTTTACATCTTCAAATCCAGAAACACCTGTTGACTCTGTTGACTCAACCTCAAGTATTGTGTCTCCAACCTTAACTTCTTTTGCGTTTTTAATTCCTGTAATTAAATAACCTACATCACCAGCTCCAATGAACTTTTTTGGAGTTTGGGTTAGGTTTAAAGTGCCCACCTCATCAGCAGAGTATTCTTTTTGAGTAGCGAGAAACTTAATTTTTTGACCTTTTGAAATTTTACCAGAAAAAACTCTAAAATACGTTTCCACTCCTCTAAAAGGATTGTAAACAGAATCAAAAATAAGAGCCTTTAAAGGCGCGTTCTCTTCTGTATCTGGAGCAGGAACCACTTTAATTATAGCGTTTAAAATATCACCTATTCCAAGACCTGTTTTCGCAGAGGCATGTATAATTTCTTCTTTTTTACAACCCAGTAAATCAATAATATCGTCACTAACCTCTTCTGGATTGGCAGAAGGAAGGTCAATTTTGTTTAATACAGGAATAATTTCCAAATCGTTTTCTAAAGCCAAATAAAGATTCGAGATTGTCTGGGCCTGAATGCTCTGCGCAGCATCTACAATAAGAAGCGCACCTTCACAGGCAGCGATGGAGCGCGAAACTTCATATGAAAAATCAACATGCCCAGGCGTGTCAATTAAGTTTAGAACATAATCAACACCATCTTTTTTATAATTCATTTGAATCGCGTGAGACTTGATGGTTATACCTCTTTCTCTTTCAATGTCCATATTATCTAATAACTGATCTTGTTTTTCTCTACTAGTAACAGCGCCTGTAAAGTCAAGAAGCCTATCGGCAAGCGTACTTTTTCCGTGGTCTATGTGAGCGATAATACAGAAATTTCTAATTTCAGCCATTTAAAAATAAATAAGGGACAAATATAGCGCAATAAACTCTTTAAGTCTATTAAGATTAATGTTTTACTTTTGCACTACATAAAAACAGGTTTTGATTAAGATAGGAGAAATTGAATTACCAGACTTTCCTCTTTTGTTAGCCCCAATGGAGGACGTTAGCGACCCTCCGTTTAGAGCATTGTGCAAAGAGCAAGGGGCTGACGTTGTTTATACAGAGTTTATTTCAAGCGAAGGCCTAATAAGAAACGCTCAAAAAAGCGTAATTAAGTTAGATATTTTTGAAAAAGAAAGGCCTGTGGGGATACAAATTTTTGGAGCTAACCTAGACTCAATGCTTCAGTCTGTTGACATTGTTGAGTCTGTAAATCCAGATATCATTGACATTAATTTTGGATGCCCTGTAAAAAAAGTTGTTTCTAAAGGCGCAGGTGCAGGCATTCTGAAAGACATTGACCTAATGGTTAAATTAACAAGCGAAATGTGTAAAAGAACTAAACTACCAGTAACCATTAAAACAAGGCTAGGGTGGGACGAAAATTCAATTAGAATTGTCGAAGTGGCGGAAAGATTACAGGACGTTGGAGCAAAAGCAATCTCAATACACGGTAGAACTAGAGCTCAAATGTACAAAGGCGAAGCGGATTGGAGACCAATCGCTAAAGTAAAAAACAATCCAAGAATGTTTATTCCTGTTTTTGGGAATGGAGACGTAAGCACCCCTGAAAAAGCAAAACTAATGAGAGATGAATTTGGGCTAGACGGAGCAATGATTGGAAGAGCTAGTATCGGAAACCCTTGGTTTTTTAATCAAGTAAAAACTTTCTTAAAAACTGGAGAAAAAATTCAGGCACCATCAATTTTAGAGAGAATACATGTTGCTAAACGGCATTTTGAAATGGCAGTCAAATGGAAAGGAGAGAGACTAGGAATTCTTGAAACCAGAAGACACTATTCTAATTATTTCAAAGGAATTAAAGACTTTAAGCCATACAGAACAAAGCTTGTTACTCTTGAAACAATAGAAGAATTAAGGAGTTTGTTTTTAGAGCTTGAAGCGATAAACGAAACACTTCTAGTTACAACTTAATTTTAAGGCTTGTTTTAGAGGCCAAAAATGAGCCCAGAGAACAAACAATTAAAAGAACTCCTATTACTAATATGACATTAGACATTTCCAGAGTTACGGGGTATGCAATTTCTGTCCCAGCCAGGGTAATAAATGAATAGGTTTTTTGTAAGTAAACAAAACAAACCCCAGACAAAAGACCAATTACTCCACCTGACAAAGAAATCATTATCCCGTGTTTAAAAAATAGAGACTGTATGTTTTTTTTGGTAGCGCCAAGCTTTAAAAGAGTCCGGATGCCTGTTCTTTTTTCTATAATTAAAATAATTATTGCCCCAATTGAGTTAAACATTGCTACAGTTAAAATTAGAACCATTAGAATGTTTAAAATTAAACTCTCAACGTTTAGCATTTTATAATATGTTTGATTAAGCTCTTCCCTTGTTTTTACCAAAAACCCTTCTTTAAACACTTTTTTTAAAGACTTTACAAGGGCCCCAGTATTATCTAAAGACTTGATTAATATAGATGTAATTTCATTTTCGTTTTTTTTCAAAAGGGATCGAGCTGAATTTAAAGAAGAAAAAACTGTTCTTTGATCTTTTTCATCGGAGGAGGCATAAACACCTGACGGAATAAACCCCAAAGAACTAAAAGGCGCTTTAATCAAAGATGCGCCCATTTTATCGTTGGGAACACTAACCGTTAGTTCTCCCCCATAATTAAAAAGACCAAGGTTTAGCCTCTCAGCAACAAAATAACTGACCAAAACTTCACTAGAGTTTAAGTCTATCCACCTGCCAACAGAGAGAATACTATCTATTTCAATAACACTCCTAAAGTTTTTGTCAACACCAATTAGTTTCCCATAAGTGTTTTTTCCATCACTACCAAGAAGAACCTTTTCTTCTAAAACTTTCGAATAAAGAAAAGAATCGTTGTTGGAAGAAAGCCAGTTTAATTGACTTTCAGTGGGAACGAAAGAAGACAATGATGAGGAGCTAATTTTTATGTCTGGGTCAAAAGCCTTATTGTATTTCAGCCCAAAATCTTTGAGCCCAGAAAACACAGAAAGAACAATAAAAAACGAGCAAGACGCGATTACTAAAACAAAAGACGCTATTAAACTTATAAAGTTTACAATATTGAATTTGCTTTTAGAAAAAAAATATTTTTTTGAAACAAAGAAGCTAATCCCCATTTTATATTTTTTTTCTTTTAGGCAAAAGAGAACTGTTTTTGATAGGGTCTTCTGTTGTTTTTAAAGCCTTGTCTATAGAATCAATGTGTTCCAAAGAATCGTCGTTGTAAAAAAACAATTCAGGAATTCTTCTTACTTGGTTTTTAACCAGTAAAGCTAACGCGTGCCTTATTGCGTTTTTTTTCTTTGAAAACAAATCAAATATAGTTGAAGTGTTTTTTACCGGAAAAACACTTATATATGTTTTTGCTGAGGAAAGGTCAGAAGAAACACGCACCTTAGTTACAGAAACAATTACAGATCCGGATAAATTTTCTTTTAAAAGCTTTTGAAGAATAACAGTTAAATCCTGTTGAATTACAGCTCCAATTTTTTTTTGTCTGGTTGTTTCCATATTACAAAAATACAGAAAACTTTAACTATAGTCTTGAAATACGAAGAGTGTTTACTTGTCCTTTTTCTTTTACAGGCATAGCCGCTAGGTTAATTACAAGGTCACCTGTTTTCACAAAGCCTTTTTCAATTGCCAGCTCGTTCACCTCTTCAACAGTTTTATCGGTGCTAACAAAATTGTCATAATAAACACATTTAACGCCCCAAAGTAGCCCGAGCTGAGAAAGAATTCGCTTGTTTGAAGTAAAAACTAATATTATTGCAGAAGGTCTCCAAGAGGAAATCTGCCAGGCGGTGTAGCCGCTATTTGTTAACGTACATATAGCTGAAGCGCTTAGTTCGTTAGCAATATTACAAGCCTGAAAACAAACAGCTTTTGTAATAACTCTTTTAGAATGAATTTCCGGAAGAGTGTCTGGAACTGTAATTAATGGAGAGTTTTCAACTCCTTGAATTATCTTTCCAATAGTTTGAACAACCTCTACAGGATAACTTCCTACAGATGTTTCTCCAGAGAGCATAACAGCATCAGCCCCGTCCATTACAGAGTTTGCAACATCATTTACCTCAGCTCTTGATGGAGTAAGACTGTCAATCATAGATTCCATCATTTGTGTAGCAATTATTATAGGTTTTCTGGCTTTTTTTGCCTTATTAACCATGAGTTTTTGCTTTAAAGGAACCTCTTCCGCTGGAATTTCTAACCCCAAATCACCTCTAGCCACCATTAAACCATCAGCAGCATGAAGTATTGCATCTAGATTAAGAATAGCTTCTGGTTTTTCAATTTTAGCAATAATTGGAATCTTGTGTTTAGAGTTTTGACGGATAAGTTCTTCAAGCTCATAAACATCTTCTTTTGACCTAACAAACGATAGCGCCAACCAATCAAAATTATTTTTTATTGCAAACAAAGCATCAGTTTTGTCTTTTTCTGTAAGAGCAGGCAAAGAAATGTTTGTATTGGGAAGGTTTACTCCTTTTTTTGATTTTAGCTCACCACCTTGAACAACCTTAATTTTAACTAGATTTTTTTTGTTTGTTTCAAGAACTTCTAATATTATTTTACCATCATCAACTAATACTTTTTCCCCTTTTGAAACGTCTTTAGGAAAGTTTTTATAGTTTATTGAAACCAAGTCAGAGCCGCCTAATTCTATATCATTTGTTGTTATTGAAAACAAGGCCCCGTTTTCAACAACAACACCCTCTTTTACGTTGCCTAATCGAATTTTTGGTCCTTGAAGATCTCCTAAAATTGCAACGTGAAAACCTAACAAAGAGCTTATTTCTCGAATATCAGAAACAGTGTTTTTTACTTCATTGTGGTTAGCGTGTGAAAAATTAACACGAAACACATTAACCCCATTATGAATTAAAGATTTAAGCATTGACTTTTCAGTTGAGCTGGGCCCTAGTGTTGCTATTATTTTAGTTTTATTTAAAGTCATATTATTCAAAGATTAAATTTTCTTTAGATTTAAGTTTTCTTTTGGGAATTTTATAAATAGAAACAATTTCAGGAATTCTAGAAATTTTTTTTAAAAAATCAGCAAAAAGGCGCTGATCTCCAATACATTTTAATACATATTGAACAGAGCGAATTTCTGGCATTAAAAAAAACGTTTCAAATGAATCTTGAAAAAAAGACAGTGAGTCTTCATTTTTAATCGAGTTTTTACAAGAATTATCATATATCCAGAAATCTAAATCATATTTTTTTTTAACATAGTTATAGGTCATAAAAGAGCCACCGTTAGATTTAAAAGTAAGATCTTTTTTTGTTCTAGTAAAGCGCGTCCCTGTATGAAAGTTCAGCAAAAGAACGAGTTTAAAAAATTCGTCATCAAAATGTAAAGCGAAATAACTTGTCTCTTTTTCAGGCTCAATATGTTTCAAGATATGATTAGGCATAAGTCCAAAGATACAACATGTAATAGTTATTGGGGAAAACGAAACGCTATTCTTCAAATTTCTTAAACAAAACACAAGCGTTGTGTCCTCCAAAACCAAAAGTGTTACTCATCGCATAATTTACCTCTCTTTTTTGAGGTTTATTAAAGGTAAAATTAATTTTTTCATTTATTGCCTCATCTTTTGTTTGGTGGTTTATTGTAGGGGGTATAATACCGTTATTAATTGATAAAATTGATGAAATTGCTTCAACAGCACCTGCAGCACCTAACAAATGACCGGTCATTGATTTGGTTGAATTAATATTCATTGAGTAAAGGTGATCTCCAAAAACCTGATAAAGCGCTTTAGACTCAGCAACATCTCCTAAAGGAGTTGAAGTTCCGTGCATATTAATAGTATCAACCTCTTCTAAACCTACACGAGCGTCTCTCAAGCAATTTTCCATAACCTTAATGGCGCCAATTCCCTCAGGATGAGGAGCGGTCATGTGGTATGCGTCAGCAGAAAGACCACCACCAACAAGTTCAGCGTATATTTTAGCACCTCTTTTTATAGCATGCTCATACTCTTCTAAGATTACAGCTCCACCTCCTTCTCCAAGAACAAATCCATCTCTGTCTTTATCAAAGGGTCTTGAAGCAGTTTTTGGGTCATCATTTCTTGTCGAAAGAGCATGTAACGCGTTGAAACCACCAATTCCAGAAATTGAAACACCAGCTTCAGAACCACCAGAAACAATAACATCAGCATGACCAAGGCGTATGTAGTTTAAGCCATCAATTAAAGCATTAGCAGATGAGGCGCATGCAGAAACAGTGGCAAAATTAGGTCCTCTAAAACCATTTCTAATAGAAATTATTCCAGGAGCAATATCGGGAATCATTTTAGGAATCATGAAAGGATTAAATCTTGGTGTTCCGTTGCCAGAAGCAAAACCTAGAACTTCATTTTGAAAAGTTTCTAAACCACCAATACCAGCCCCCCAAATTACACCAATTCTATCTTTGTCGACGTTATCTTCAATTAAACGAGAATCTTTAATAGCCTCCTCTGAGGAAACAATACCATATTGAGCAAAACGATCCATTTTTCGAGCGAGTTTTCTGTCCATAAAGTTTTGAGGATCAAAATCTTTAAGCTCACAAGCAAACTTGGTCTTGAAATGGGTTGTGTCAAAATAAGTGATGTCATTAGCACCGCTTTTTCCAGAAATAAGGCCATCCCAGTATTCGGAAACAGTGTTACCAATAGGTGTTAATGCCCCTAATCCGGTAACAACAACACGCTTAAGTTCCATAAAGACTATTTTGAGCTTTCGATGTACTGTACAGCTTGACCAACAGTAGCAATTTTCTCTGCTTGGTCGTCAGGGATTTGAATATCAAATTCTCTTTCAAATTCCATAATTAATTCTACTGTGTCAAGAGAGTCAGCGCCTAAGTCGTTAGTAAAACTAGCGGCAGGCACAACTTCATTTTCGTCAACTCCTAATTTGTCGACAATAATTGCATTAACTCTAGATGAAATATCAGACATAATTCTTTTGTTTAAAGTTCCGACAAAAATAAAAAACTTTATAGTATATCCTCTATTTTTTATAAAAATATAAGAAAAGAGTGCTTTTAAATGTTGAATAAAGAAGGAGAAAAGCGTTATTTTTGCGTTAGAAGACTATATAAATTGGATAAAATAAATAAAAAAATCATCATTTTTGCGTCAGGATCTGGATCTAATGCCATCAAAATATATGAGCATTTTAAAAGCATTAACCACATTGATGTTGCTGCTTTATATTGTAATAATCCAAACGCCAAGGTGCTGGAGAGGTTTAAGGAGTTTAAGATTAAAACAGTATTGTTTTCTAAAACAGATTTTGAAGGCACAAAATTTATAAAAGGCTTAAACAAAATTGCACCAGATCTTATTGTTTTGGCTGGATTTTTATTAAAAATGCCTAAAAATATTACCAGTTTTTTTCAAAATAAAATTATTAACATCCATCCAGCCCTTCTTCCTTTATACGGTGGCAAAGGAATGTATGGTCTCAAGATTCATCAGGCTGTTATAAAAAACAAGGAAAAGATTTCTGGTTTAACAATTCACTATGTTAACGAAAAATATGATGAAGGAAAGATAATTTTTCAAAAAACAATTGAAATTGAGAAAAAAGAAACAGCGCTCTCGCTTTCAAAAAAAATACTTAGACAAGAACATTTAAACTATCCGATTGAAATTGAAAAACTCTTAACTAAATGAACAATAACGATGTAATCATTTATACCGACGGATCTTCTAGGGGAAATCCAGGCCCAGGAGGCTACGGAATTGTAATGGAAGATTGTAAAACAGGGTTTGCAAAACAGTATTCTCAAGGTTTTAGAAAAACAACAAACAACAGAATGGAGCTATTAGCAGTTATAGAAGCGCTGAAAAAACTAAAAAAAAGCGGGCTCAAAATCTCTGTTTATACAGATTCAAAATACGTTGTTGACTCCGTTGAAAAAAAGTGGGTTTTTAATTGGCAAAAAAAAGGATTTAAAAACAAAAAAAATATAGATTTGTGGCTTGAATTTTTAAAAATATATGAGTTAAACAATATTTCTTTTAAATGGATAAAAGGACACAACAATCATCCACAAAATGAAGTTTGCGATAAACTTGCTTTTAACGCTTCAGAAAACAAACCTTTATTAGCTGACAAAGGATATGAAAACAATTTAAATAAATTATTTTGAAAAAAACATTAATCGTTGGAACTGTTGCTTTTGACGAAATAGAAACCCCAAAAGAAAGTTCAGGAAAAATATTAGGAGGAGCGGCAACATATATTGGCTTGAGCACAGCTATATTTGAATCTAAGGCCTCAATAATTTCAGTTGTTGGTGGAGATTTTGATCAAAAATATCTTGACCTACTTAATTCAAAAGGCTTAGACACTAGTTCAATTGAAATAATTACTAAAGGCAAAACTTTTTATTGGAAGGGGAAATATCATAAGGATTGGAATAAAAGAGATACCCTAAGTACTCAACTTAACGTTTTAGCAGATTTTAACCCAATATTAGACAAGTACAACTCAAGAGCAGAAATTATAGTTTTAGGAAATCTACATCCAGTAGTGCAGAGCACAGTTTTAAATCAAATTAGTTCAAAAAACAGATGCGTTATTCTCGACACGATGAATTTTTGGATGGATAATTCCCTTGAAGAGCTTTTAAATGTTATAAAAAAAGCAAACATTGTTATTATAAACGATGAGGAGGCTTTACAGCTTTCTGGGAAAAACACTCTTTTTAATGCTGCAGACGAAATATTAAAAATGGGACCCGAACATGTGGTTATTAAAAAAGGAGAGCATGGAGCAATGTTGTTTAACAAAAGCGAGTTCTTTACAACTCCCGCTTATCCGGTTAAAAAAGTTAAAGACCCAACTGGTGCTGGAGATACTTTTGCAGGTGGGTTTGCAGGGTTTTTATCTCAAAATAACGACTTGAGTTTTGAAACACTAAAGCTTGCGGTGGTTCATGGAACGGTTATGGCATCATTTTGCGTTGAAGGGTTTGGAACTTCACAAATGGAAAAACTAAACAAAGAAGCATTCCAAAGCCGATTGAAAGAATTCAAGAAATACACAAGGTATTAAAGAAATTTAAGTATTTTTATTGCGAAGTATTAAGCGTCAATGAGCGATCAAATTAAACACGAATGCGGAATAGCTCTAATAAGACTACTTAAGCCCCTGGAATTTTATCAAAAAAAATACGGCTCAAAATCATATGGAGCTAATAAAATGTATTTGATGATGGAAAAGCAACATAACAGAGGACAAGATGGAGCAGGGCTTGCAACTGTAAAAATTGGCGCCAAACCTGGAGAAAAATATATTTTTAGGGAAAGGTCTTCTGCTAAACAGCCAATTCAAGAGGTTTTCACTAGAGTAAATGAAAGAATAAATGACTCGAAAGATTCAGAAGGAAATGTTCCATTTCAGGCAGAGCTTTTATTGGGACATGTTAGGTATGGAACGTTTGGCAAAAACAATATTGAAAGCGTTCATCCCTTTTTAAGACAAAACAACTGGACCCATAGAAATCTAATTGTTGCCGGAAATTTTAATATGACCAACAATCAAGAATTGTTTGACAACCTGGTTAAGTTAGGACAGCATCCAAAAAGCAAAGTAGATTCAGTTACTGTCATGGAAAAAATAGGACACTTTTTAGATGACGCGGTACACAAAATTTACAAAGACTTAAAAAAAGAAGGATTCAATAAACAGGAAGCGTCTCCTTTAATCGAAAAAAGACTTAAGGTAAGCAAGGTTTTAAAAAAAGCCTCAAGAGACTGGGATGGAGGATATGCAATGGCGGGCCTATTGGGCCATGGAGATGCCTTTGTTTTAAGAGATCCCTCTGCAATTCGACCAGCATATTATTACAAAGACGACGAGGTTGTTGTTGTTGCTTCAGAAAGACCGGTGATTCAAACAGTTTTTGACACAACTTTTGAAGAAATTAAAGAACTTGAAGCAGGAAACAGTATCATTATTAAAAAATCAGGAAAAACTTTAGTTGTTCCTATTCTTGAGAAAAGAGAACGAAAAGCATGTTCTTTTGAAAGAATATATTTTTCCAGAGGAAGCGATAAAGAAATATATTTAGAACGAAAAAAACTAGGAGAATTGCTTTTCCCAAAAATCCTACAATCAATAAACAGTGATTTAAAAAACACTGTTTTCTCTTATATTCCAAACACAGCGGAAACCTCTTTTTTTGGACTGGTTCAAGAAGCTCAAAAATATATAAGTAGCCAAGCCATTGTAAAATTGCTTGAAGAAAAGCAAGAAATATCAAAAGAAAATCTAGAAAAACTTTTTTCGTTGAAGCCCAGAATTGAAAAAGTTGCAATTAAAGACGCTAAGCTCAGAACATTTATTGCTGATGACGCAAACAGAGATGAATTAGTTGCTCACGTATACGACATAACATATGGTTCCATAAAAAAAACAGATACACTTGTTATTATTGACGATAGCATTGTAAGAGGAACCACGTTGCAAAAAAGTATTTTAAAAATCTTAGACAGGTTAAACCCAAAGAAAATAGTTGTGGTTTCTAGTGCTCCCCAGATTAGATATCCAGATTGTTATGGAATAGATATGGCAAAAATGGAAGACTTTATTGCTTTTAGAGCTGCCATTATACTTCTTAAATCACAAGGAAAAGAAGACGTTATTGACCAGACCTATAAAGATTGTTTAAAAGAGCTTAAGCTACCCTCTTCAAAAATGAAAAACAGGGTTTCAAAAATTTATGCTGACTACTCAAACGAGGATATTTCTGATCAAATTTCAAAAATTTTGAAAGAAAAAGAAATAAAAACAAATGTTGAAGTAATTTTTCAGACCGTAGAAAGCCTCCATTCTGCGTGCCCAAAAAACTTAGGGGATTGGTATTTTACAGGGGACTATCCTACACCTGGAGGGAATAAAGTGGTTAATCAGTCTTTCGTTAATTACTATGAGGGCGTTAAAAAAAGAGCTTATTAAACCCTTTCGTTAAACCTTTTTGACACCTCTTCCCAATTAATTACATTAAAAAATCCAGAAACATAATCAGGGCGTCTGTTTTGATAATTTAAATAATAAGCATGTTCCCAGACGTCTAAACCTAAAACAGGATATCCTCCACAACCAATACCACTCATTAGCGGATTGTCTTGGTTAGCCGTTGAACAAATTTCGAGCTTTCCTCCTTTATAAGCACATAGCCAAGCCCATCCAGACCCAAATCTAGTTCCTGCAGCTTTAGAGAAAAGTGTTTTAAATTCTGAAAAACTTCCAAATGAAGATTCAATTGCGCTGGCCAAGGCACCACTTGGCTCACCCCCTCCGTTCGGGCTCATGACACTCCAAAAAAGGGTGTGATTAAAATATCCGCCACCATTATTTCTAACAGCAGAATTGTTTAAGTCTAACCCTGTTAAAATGTCTTCTATTGAGCTACCTTCTAAGCTTGTACCATTAATAGCATTGTTTAGGTTGTTTGTATATCCCGCATGGTGTTTGCCATGATGAATTTCCATTGTTCTAGCGTCAATGTGAGGCTCAAGAGCGTCTGTGTTATATTTTAATGCAGGTAGTTCAAAAGACATATTGTATAGTTTTAAATTAAAAAATAGATATCATAAAAATAATTAATAATCGCGTATTTTTACTAGTAACTAACATTTTTTTTTGATTTCTAAATTTGACATAATAAACGCTTCTGCTGGATCAGGTAAAACATTTGCCTTAACTAAAAGAATTTTAGTTAAAATTCTTAAATCCAAAGACGAAAATTATTTTAAAAGAATACTTGCTTTAACCTTTACAAATAGGGCGGCGGCTGAAATGAAAAGTCGGGTTTTAAAGAATTTAAAAGATTTTTCAGAATCTAAAATTACAGATGATAAAACAGAAATGTTTGAGCAAGTAAAAAAAGAATTGGGCTTTTCAAGTGAGAAAACCTCCATACTAGCTAAAGAAAGGCTTAATCTATTATTACATAACTATTCTTTTTTTCAAATAGAAACTCTAGACGGTTTTAATCATCACATCATTAGGTCATTTTATAAAGAACTTAATTTAGAACCAGATTTTCGAGTGGTAATTGAAGCCGAAGATATTTTAGAGGAATCTGTTTCAAGAATTTTCGAAAACATAGAAAACGACGAGAAAATTAGCAACTTAATTAAAGCTTTTTCTATTAAAAAAATATCAGAAGGAAAATCTTGGGATGTTGAATTTGATTTAAAAGAGTTTGCAAAATCTGTATTAAAAGAGAATGAAATTGGTGATGTTGAACAAATAGAAAAGGGATCGATAAAGGATTTTAAATTATTAAAAGAGAGTATCGAGGCAAAAACAAACCTTTTAAACGCCGAGCTAGAGGAGATAATAATAAACATTGAAAAAAACATTTCAAATCAAGAAATGGAAATTGTTTTTTCAAGAAATTCTTTTCCAAAATTTATAACTTCTGTAAAAAACAACTCGTTTACGTGGAGCTCCATGAAAAGCATCTTAACCCTTTTTGAAAAAAATACGTTAATAAATAAAAGTTGTTTAAAAAAGAACCCTGACCAGCTAAATGTTTTTGTGGCAAATCTTTTTGAGTTGTTTTTAGAATTAAAAGAGCGCTTGATAAAAACAAAGGTTTTGGACTCTTTTTTATATTCACTAACTCCGTCAATTCTTCTCAAGATTATAAAATCAAATTCTGAAGATATTCAAAAAGAAAACAATGAGCTTTTCATATCAAAATTTAATAAGCTTATTAACAAAGAAGTTGCAAATCAGCCTACACCATACATATATGAAAAATTAGGATTAAAGTTTAACGACTATTTAATAGATGAATTTCAAGACACTTCTGATTTACAATGGAAAAATTTAATGCCATTAATTTCTCATTCCATTGAGTCTTTTCAAGAAAACGAACCCCAAGGCTCTCTTTTTTTGGTTGGAGATCCAAAACAATCGGTATATAGATGGAGAGGCGCAGACCCCAAAATATTTGTGTCACTTCTTTTAAAAGAAAAATCCCCTTTTAGCGTACAGAAAAACATAGCCAATCTTCCTGTAAACTTTAGAAGCAGAAGCGAAATAATAAACTTTAATAATTCACTGTTTAAGTATGCTTCAGGGCTATTGACATCAAGTTATCATAAAAAAATATTTTTACAGGGTTCGGTTCAAAAACAAAATAATTTGTTAGAAGGACACGTGTCAATAACTTTTATAAATAAAGATTTTAAAAAGGGACAACAATTAGAAGGCGTATTAAAAGAAACACTATTTCAAATAGAGAATTGTCTTTTTAGAGGCTTTGAAAAGTCAGAAATTGCAGTTTTAGTCAGAGACAATAAACAGTCCTCTCTGATTTCTGAGTGGTTAATTGAAAATAATGTTTCGGTATTATCTCAAGATTCGCTGTCAATTAATAACTCTAAAAAAATAGAATTGTTAATTAACTTAATTAAACTAAAGGTTAATAACAGCAATCAAGAAGCTAGAGCTGTAATAATTGATAATTTTGCTGCTTTGGTTAAACCAAAAGATATGTTTGTTTTTTATAAAGAAAACTTAAAGAACGAATTCGAAAACTTTCTTGAAAACTTAAAGATTTTTAGGCTTTACAAGGCTTTTGAAATGTCTTTTTTAGAATCAGTAGATTTTTTTATTAAGGAGCTTCGAATAGATCTTAGCAATACAGATCCATATGTGTTGTTTTTTAGAGAAATTATTTTCGAACAAGTTTCTCAGAACAAAAACAACGAAAAGGAGTTTCTGAGTTTTTGGCAAAAAAGCAATCTAAAAATTAAAATACCATCTGGCAGTTCGAAAAACGCAATACAAGTTTTAACTATCCATAAAGCAAAAGGGCTGGAATTTCCAGTCGTAATTTATCCTTTTGTTGACTCCGTGACTCACAAAAACTCAGGAAAAAGAAACTGGCTACCTGTTTTCGAAGAAAATTTTTCAAAAAATATTTTAATTCCTTTCAACGAAAACTTTAGAGAGTATTCCGATTCTTTCAAAAAGAAATTTGACAGCATTCACTCAAACGAAGAGTTAGACAATCTAAATTTATTATATGTAGCCCTGACAAGAGCGGTAGACGAGCTTCATTTGATATCAGAATATCCCAGATCAAAATCAATTAATTCTCACAACCAAATAATCAGAGCTTTTTTAGAAAACTCGGCAGAGTGGAGAGAGGATTGTAATAAATTTACTTGGGGCAAGCCTTTAATCAAAGAAATAGTCAAAAAAAATGACCCAGTTTCTGATGCTAAAGCGTATGAAACTAAATATTTCCATCCTAGTCTTGGATCAAATTTTTTAAATGACAAAATTATTTTTGGGAATGTTTTTCATGAATTCATGTCCAACATTCAATTCGAAAACGATTATATCAATGAAAAAAATCAGCTAAAGCTCTCAAGGTCAGTTAATAAAAGCATTAAAAACGAGGTTATAAAACTATCAAAAACCGTTATTGAGCACCCTGACTTAAAAGAATATTTTTCAACAAATAATTCGGTTTATTGCGAACAAGAAATTTTTATTGAATCCAACAAAATAATTAAGCCAGACAGACTTGTTTTTTTAAGCTCCAACAGAGTAGTAATTATGGATTATAAAACGGGAGAGAAAAACAAAAAAGATGAAAAACAGATTTTGAAATATCAAAAAACTTTAATAAATATGGGCTACGAATTAGAAGCTTCAATTTTGGTTTACGTTGAAAAATCAATAGACATTGTTAAGTTACTATAGAACAATTTTTTTTTTTAAATGCCTATATCCTATAAATTCATTAAGTTTGCACTACAGAATTATAAAAAAAAGTATTCAATGAAAAAATTAGTTAAAGTATTATCAGTTTTTGTTATGATTTTTTCAGTTAGCA
>Ga0209305_1001355_pt1 | contig 15797 bp, 14 predicted proteins | sample COGITO_mtgs_1103_FD_184792 | JGI IMG/M metagenome (GOLD analysis project Ga0209305, IMG submission 184792) | Pelagic marine microbial communities from North Sea - COGITO_mtgs_110321 (SPAdes) (version 2) | ecosystem: Environmental > Aquatic > Marine > Epipelagic ...
TGAAGTGCCAGAAGAGCTACAGGGGCAGGAAGAGAATGTTGTATTTTCTTTGCCGCAAGAGCTTAGGTTGGTAGAGGTTTGATATAGTGAATCAGAACGTGAAAGCGTTCTGATTCACTAAAGTGTTTTTCAGCCTACAATTTCAAACTTTGGGCTTGATGAAATTAATAAGTAGTGCGTGCAGTAATACACTCTGGACATCTTGCATTAAGTAGGTCATTACCGTCCCAGTCTCGAATAACTGTTTTATTAAAATCCCAAACCTTTCGCCCTCTGCTATCAACTGCAAGAAGCCCCATAAATGCATCTTCATCCGTTACTCCACTGATAGGGGTTGCGATTATTACAAAGCATTCATCTGCTATTGGACCATCTGGGTAAACTGCAGCATTGTCACATACCCCAATTCGGACCCCATAGGTATCGACTCCATTGTAAGTTATGACCCACTGCCCCAGTGCGTTAACAGTATACCCAAGGCCAGGATTCCCCATCCCTTGGGCATACCTAGCATTATTGAGATAGAAACGCTCTTGAAGTTGTACGACTTGTAATAGCTTCGTCATAGTATCCTCACGCTGACTCTCTAATACATAATTTCGATAACTGGGCATGACTACACTTGCAAGGATGCCAATAATGGCAACCACAATCATCAGTTCTATTAAGGTAAAGCCGCGTTGCTTCATTTTTAGCCTGCTGCAGTATTTCTAATAGCAAATCGACGAATCGAGTTGCTATTAGAACTTGCTATTATGGATTTAATATTAAAACCTTGGGCTATAACGAGCGCCAAAAATTTCTCTTGAGTAAGTCACATTGACTGGCCCCACCTGCTATAACACTGGTTCCACTTAAGATAACAGATATCGATGCTTCGCATTCTTTTGGGGTTGGAGGACAGCTGTCAGTATCTTCACAATTCTCATCAATTTCTTCTTCTTGACAGCTTTCATGACTCGGGTGTGACTCACAAAAAATTTTCTGACCTTCAGGAGATACCGTTAGTTCGACTGGCTCTGGTAGAATGCCTTGAACGTCAACAGTTTCAGACGTTATCGAAGGATATGAAGGGTCGAAATTAATTGCATAGGCCTTTGATGAGCCGATATCTGCATTACAGGTATTAAAGTTAGCTCCTCCAAGCGACGGTGAGAATGTTGTGAAGTACATATACCCATTAGTGGTTAGTGGTGAAGATAGAACTTTTTCACTAGTTGGTAAATCATGCTTCCAGCCTTTAGGTGAAAAAGCTGTAGACAATTTCGTTGAAGGTATATCTAAAAAGTCTGTCCTTTCTAGAGTTTCATATGTTGCTGGCATTGCTGAGATATTGTTGTCTTTAATAACATAAAAGCTATCTCGGCCGGCAATTTGTAACGGGTGGGCACGGAAGCCCGATCCAATTGCAATTGATAGGAATTTCTCTTTTGTTTCTGCATTAGAAAAATAAGAAACGCTGGGTGCATTATAAAAACGCTGATAATTGGTGCTGTTTTTATTGGCATCAAAAATCATTCCTGCTCCTTCAATGAAGTTCGACTCGCCGATTGCTTCAGCTTTTGAGTTAAGGTCAAAGCGCCAAACACGTCCACCGAGATCACTCACGAAGAAGTAATCTGTAATTTGATCGCCATCAAAATCAATGTTTTTGACTCCACTCGTAATGGCACTCGTCATATTAGTTAGATTAGTCGATGCATCACCGCTGCTTGCACTCCATAATAGCGCCCCTGTTTCTGGGTCGATCATATAAACAGAGTTCCCCATATCGTGAGGAGCACGAGCAGTTCGATTGTCTTCAGCAGGGTCGTAACCACCACCAAATAATAAAACAACTTTAGTTTTTCCAGAGTCTCCCCACCTAACTTTGGCAAGTGTCATGGGTGACCAAGACTCTCCCATTTTGTCAAAGTCATCGCTTTGGCCACCGGTTATTTGCCACTGAAATTTAGGTTTTTCAGGATCGCTGATATCGAGTGCGTAATAATGACGTCCACCACGGCGCAAACCAAAATAAAGGTAAACTTTTTCGCCATTATTAACCTGTGAGTCTTGGTTTTCATCTTTATGCCAATAATTAATTGGGCCATCAACCCCGTAAGCTTTTGGAGCGTATTGATCTGCTGTCCGGTAAAGGTTGGCATTACCTAAAAGTTCTTTGGGAATATACGAAAAATACTCTTTAAAGTTGGTTTTATCGGCTTTGAATGCGTGCAAATAGCCACTATTAGTTCCCACGAAAACAACCCCATTAGGTGTTATTTTATTGGTCGTTGGATCTTGAGTATAACCATAGTTCACAACCACAGGGCGGCTGTGTAATGGATCTTCCATTTGCAGACGTGTGCCATTACCTTGCTTTCTGTTTAACCAATCAATGACATCAGTATGATCTACGTTAGTAGATGTGTTGGGCAAGCCAAGCATGTCCTTACTTATAGTGCTGGTTGATAATGTTGTATTTAATGCCCCTTTAGTACTACCAAGATGGGTGAAAATATTATTTTCTTTGATTAGGTTAACAGCAGCACCTCCTTTTAAAACGCTGTCGCCATCTGTGGTTCCTTTTGGTGTCCAGTAGCTGCGTGTAGCTTCTTTAAATAGACCGCTAGATTCATCAATCGCAGGATCACCATCTGCATCTACCACTAATCCACTAGGAGATAAGCGATAATTTTTAAGGTTCCCTTTCCAGCTGCTGTCGGCAGAAGGAACAAACATTGCGTAAAATAAATTATCCAAATGCTCCAAACTAGTATATGAATTGACAGATACAGCAGGAGCTACAAAACTCACCGGACTATCAAACCCTGCGCCTAGAGCATTTTCAAATGCTTGACTAATTTCTTTTTTGCTTGTTGCAGTTGCAAAAGTCCCTTGACCATACTTGACAATGTCTTCCATTCGCTTAATGTCAGTCGTCTCAGAATTTTCATCAAAAAAACCACCAATGATGTGAGTATTGATTGTTTGTAGGCCGGCTAAATCAGGACGTTGGTCAACGTGGGATAAATAATAAGCCAGCTCTTCTGCGCAGCCCCCGTGACCGCTGCAGTTGTTCGTGAGTACGGCTTTATCGCTATTTGTTAGTGTTGGTATTGTATTGAAGGTAATATTTGCATCTGTTAATAGCTTTCGAATACGGCTATTGGAATCATCATCGCCTGTGGGCGCTCCATCGGTGAAAAGCACAATATTACTGGTTCTTTGGCAGGCGCTAGTAATCGGTGAAGTATAGGTGTTACCTGAGCGTGATGTATTAATGCTAGGAAATGATTGGTTATAGGTATTAGAAGCATTGTTATTATAATAAGCACTTGTTCCACTATAATAGACGACTTCTCTTCCTGCTCTCGTTAATTGAACCGAGGAATTATTACCGTATAAAACGTTATCTCCTCTAAGATATCTGGCTGTTTCATAATAAGCTTCAGACAGTGGTGTTCCACCCCAAGGAACGTAACTATCAATGGCTGTTGTGAAGTCTTGGCGGATACTAGCAATATCATCAACGGCAACATGAATGAATCCACCATCAGCATCTTGTGTATGCGTATCAAAACGAGCAAGGCCTAATTGAATGCCTCCCATTTTATTGACAACATATTTTGCGGCGTCTTGAGTTATTTTCATTCTCGACTGTATGCGCTCTACTGTGTAGTAAGCCGAGTAAATATTAAAATTCAGAAAGTTGCCGCTATGTATGTAGCGGAAATTGTTGTCCCACGTATTTTCATAATTAGGGTCTTTCTGATTTGTTGTTACATATTGAGTGGTGATATTGGGGTCAGTATTAAGAACCTTGCCAGTAGGATGAATTTCTGCATCTGATTTACACTCAATGATTGCATTTATATCCGTTTCATTGCCTAAAGGGGTCTCAGGTGAATTCAAACAAGTAAACCAACCAAACAGGCCGCAGGATTCTTCAACATTTACAGATGGATCCCAAACGTTGGATGTTGTATTCCAACGCTTAAACTCATCAGAGGCACTCCCCACAGATTCAATACCGGATTTCGCAGCTTGGCACTTTAGTGCTTGAGGAGGAAAGGGGTGTTGTATTAAATCTGCAATTGTAGTTGACGTGAGACTTCCATTATTATAGCTATCACTGAAATAATATAGATCGGGGTCAAAGGGATAATTAATAGCATCACCGTCAGTATCTAGTGGGTACTCTTCTTTATAATTTGTACCAGGTTCAAACTCAGGATCATCTAATACCACTGGCTCTTTCATGCTGCCTGACGTATCGATTACTATAATCGATACAGGTTTTACCCCAGAGGCTCCGCCTCGATAGACTTCAATGTCATCAGCTTGAGCTAGGCAGCACCATAAAGTGATAACTGCTGCACTGGTTAGACTTCCACAGTGAGTAATGAGATTTTTCATTGGATATACTCCTGATTTTTTCGTTGCAGATGGATATAAAATACCCGCTTAGTTTCTTTGTGGAATTGTAAGCGCATAGGCGCTTTACCATTTGCTTTCAGGTGCATTTTAAACTGGCTAAGATCCAGTATCTTGTCATCTTTAGATATCTTAGTTTCTGGGGTGATCGTAAGCTTGTACTTATTACAGGTTGGGCACAGCTGAACCTGAATATCACCGGTGCCCGTTGTTTCTTGGTAGTTGGCGGTTAGGCTTATGTCAGCCGCCTTACCGACTAAATTGCGAGAAACAATCTCTGCTTGACTGGGTAGTGCCATCAGCAATAAGAGTAGAGAAAATAGGTATTTCATTGGACTTATCCTTTTTTGGTTAAGGTGGCGAATAAAGTGAATTTTTAGATGAGTTTAGGGCAGGGAAGCTAATGCCAGATATCTGATATTCAGAAGTGGAGCTATTGGCAGCTCGACCTGCAATATCTCCTCTTGACCAAAGGTGATAGCGAAATAAAACTCTATTACCAGCCTCCTCTCCTTCTGCTAAAGAATTTGCACCAATGATTGGAGCTGTCATTATTAATTGGTTATCTACCTGAACATCGTAGGCCGCTCCTGACGGTAAGTTGAGTGGATCTAACACAACAGGTATATAATCTTTATTGCCGTTATCCAGATTAAATTGTCTGATAGGAGCGCTTAAAATTGGATTACTTAGGTCGGTAGTTGATAATTCAAAAAACCAAGTATCTTGATTGTTAAAGACTGAATTAAAGTTCACTTCATTTTGAGAAATATTCGCGGCAATACGTGTTTGCAGTCCTGCGCGTTGCATATTCATAGCCGCAAGCAATGTGATTGCCGATAATAGTACAAGGCTAATGGCTAAAACTGCCCCGGATTGTTTTTTTACGGGTGTATATCTCATTTTAATCATCTCCACGATTGGCAATGGAAAAGGTCGAGCTAAAGACTTGACGGTTAATCGCGTCGGTAAAGGTGTATATGTCTGAGTCCAGCATGACATACTGCTTAGTAATAACATCGTTTGTAATATCACCCAGCGACCTAGTCATGACTGCGACTTTAATAGCAAAAACTCTGTTCCAGTTATTAACCTCATTAGCGTTTACATAGCCCGTGACATCATTTGATAATGGGTTTGTTGCTTCTCCATATAAAATTTGTAAGGCTTCTACACCATTGGCAATGACCTGTGCAGCTCCTGGAGCGGTTATATTTGTGCCGTCAAATAGATGCCCCCGACAGAATAGGGAGTTAGTTCCAGTCGCAGGATCTAGACTGACCCAAAAAACGTTAATAATCATTGTATCATCAACAAATCCGGGAATAGTTGCTCCTGTACAGTCTTTCGTGACTTTTGAAAATACAGGTGTCGGTGCACCTGGAGCGATGAGGGGGTATGTAAGCTCAACAGAAGGTGGAATCCATGATAAAGCAAGGCGATCACCACTTAGTGCTCCTGCCGCTACAGTTATATTTGCTTCAGTTGCACCTATGTCGGTATTAAAAGAACAAGCATTGTTATTATTAAGGTCAACAATATCGCAGCCCATTGCTGAGCGTGCTGTTAAGTCCCGATTCACCATAGAATTGATTCCGGTTCCTCTAATTTGCCTACCGAGAAATGACATTGCGAAACGGGCGGTTTCTTGTGCTTGTGATACACCATCAGAACTGGATGAGTTTTGATTCGAACTAATGAGTACTTGTGCGATACCGTAGGTAATAAGTAATGATAATACCAAGGTAATCATTAGTTCAACTAGGGTAAATCCTTGCTGGGTATTTATCTTTCTCATGGTCTCACCATTCTTGAGGCGGTGAGTCTATTGTCACCGGCTTGGCGGATAGCCCCACTTGCTTCGGTTGCATCCATTCTTGCGCTCCACGTTAATCTGAGCATTAAAGGATCACCATTTGTGCAGCCTAAATCAACGCAAGTGACTGATAAAATAGGACCTTGTGGGCTTCCTGGGTTACTAGGCAGTGCATCAATGGGGTTGCCGTTAATATTAATATTATCGCGAGGCATGCCACAAGACACCTCAAATACGTCCCATGCTGCAAGTTCGGGCCCTGTGCATGCTGCGGAGCCAGCTCGGGAAGAGCCTGTCGCATAATTACTACAGACAATAGCTGGCAACACTTTTGTTGAGTCGGTAGGACAATTAATGGCAGTGGTATAACTTAATGAAGCATTTCTATTAGCTCTAATTCGGCTAGCCAAATCATTTAAAATCCATGTTGCATGACTGTAATTTCCAGCATCTTGAGTGGCTTTTAAAGCTTGCATCTGAAGTGATAACAGACCCATAAGGCCAATACTGGTAATTGCAATAGTTACAAGGACTTCAATTAAGGTAAGCCCAGCTGATTTTTTTGTTGAGAGATTATTTAAAGTCTTCATCGTATAGCAAACCCCGCTGGGCATTGAATGTCTGTACTTATAACTTGACCGATTTGGCTGATTTGAAGTCGGCGAGCGTTATCGCCAGCACAACCTAAAACTCCAATTTCAAATGCGCCGCGATTCTCCGCGATACCTTCAGCGTTAAATTCAATAGGACTTGAGCTATCTAGAGTATCAGTCGCAACAGTAACCCCAGCCTCAGTGGTAAAAGATGAAATTGAACGGATTTGAGGGTCTGGCCCCATATTCTCTTGCTCACGAAGCACGATGTTTGCATTGGCAGTATCAATAATTGTCCAGCCTGCGGCCCAGTTGACGCCACCGCCAGCAGCAAGGGTACCTGCACCTGTTGTGGCATCCTGAGGAATCATTCGCGCATTACTGCGATTAGTGATAGCGACATTTCGTGTATACATAATGTCGATCATTAGTTTATTACTAACTGAATTGCTTTCACTATTGGAGATCATTGCACGCATGCTGGGAACTGCCATAAAGGCAATAATGCCAACAATAGCCACGACAATCATAAGTTCGATAAGGGTAAATGCATTAGTATTTTTCATAAGAGCATTATTATCTAAATAATAGTGCTCTGGGAGTCTTGTAGGATAAACGGTGTATTCATCAAGATTAAGTGGTATTTGTTTATTTGATGCAATGCTTTTAGCTCAATGCAGGGGCGGAGGGCAGGTAGGTTGCTTGGTAGGAGTGGAAGCATTATCTTTTGTGTCTAAGTGTTGAATGTAGCGAATACGGCCAACTCTTGATAGAACAATACCTTTTGAGGTGTACTTCGAGCAATACTTTAAGGTGCCTGTGTAACCATTAATTTGCCCTTGTCCATTGAATCTAATTCGCTTACGCGGATATTCTATTGTGCGCTCTAAGTTGGCATAAGGTGTTATTGTCTGAATTATGCTCTCATTAAGATCCCGTTGTTCGTTGTTATTAATATCGATAAACATCATGAGGGGCAGTTGCCAGTCTTTTATGCATACAAAGCCATCCTCACTAGGGCATAAAATAGCGTGTCCGTTGTGTGTAATGGATAGGGTTCTGGTTTCTTGAATGGCACCGAATAATCGCTTGGGTTCTAGCCAGTACTTTGTTGATTCTATGCCGCTGCTAGCAACCCCTCCGATAGTTAACGCAATTGCGGTGGTCACTATTAATTCTATTAACGTAAATCCATTCTTTTTTATGCGCCCGTGCTGCTTCATAAAACCATCCTTGGTATGTCTTACTCGTGTTAATTCGTGTTTTGAATTAATGACAAATTGAGTACAGCAGGGATTTTTGTTGGTGAAGTAGAAGGGTGAATAGATTCAGTATGTTGGCCTAATAAAATAATAATTTAGTCTGAGAAAGAATTAATACTAAACGGTAGTTTTTGTCTTCAGTGTCCACTGAAAAACTATTCAATATTCAGCTTTTTACAACGATATCGCAGTGCGCGAAAGCTAATGCCTAGCTTTTCAGCTGCGGCGGTTTTATTCCAATGTGTCGCTTCCAGTGCTTCGTTTATGGCTAGGCGTTCGATGTTTTCTATATAGGCTTCAAGGTTGCCGTCTGCCATGTTGGTGGAGCTTTCTATTGCTCGAGCGGGCTGGCTCTGGTGATTAGGCAGGTTGAGATCTTCAATGCTAATCACATCATTCTCTGACATTGTGAATGCGCGCTGTAGAATATTTTCGAGCTCTCGTACGTTTCCGGGAAAAGAATACTCACACAGTGCGGTTAAGGTTTCGGGTGCGAGTTGCAGAGCGGGCATTTGCCAATCTTTAGCATATTTATTCAGGAAGTGCTCGGCCAGCTTGGGGATGTCATCAGGTCGTTGTGCTAGTGGTGGTGTTTCAATCGTTATGACGTTCAAGCGAAAATATAAGTCTTGGCGAAATAACTCTTCTTCGACTCGCTGATGTAAATCTCGATGACTAGCGCTTAAAATTCGGACATTAATGGGCAGCTCTTGCTCGTGACCTACAGGGCGCACGGTTTGTTCTTGAATAACGCGAAGCAGTTTGGCTTGCATTTCGATAGGGAGTTCGCTGACTTCATCTAAAAATAGCGTACCACCATCGGCGGCGCGAAAAAAACCGAGCTTGTCTGAACTGGCGCCCGTGAAGCTGCCTTTCATGTGACCAAAGAATTCACTTTCCATTAAATCCCGAGGAATTGCACCACAGTTCACTGCAATAAAAGGCTTATCGCGGCGAGCGCCTAGCGAGTGGATTAATTGTGATACTAATTCTTTACCGGTACCAGAAGGGCCATGAATAAAAATAGGTGCTTGGGTGCGGGCGACTTTTTCTATCTGGTTATTGAGTTTAACCATGACTTTGGAGTCACCGATCAAGCGCACGACATTGCTTTTATTAGCATCGGTCGCCAGCGGCACTTCGGTTAATTTGAGGGCTGCGGTGACAACTTCTCGTAAGCGCGTTAGGTCGATGGGCTTAGCAATAAAATCAAAGGCTCCTGACTTTAGTGCGGCTACTGCGGTTTCCATATTGCCAAACGCGGTAATCATCGCAATGGGCATCTTTTTATATTTTTTCTGCGCGAGGGCGATTAAGTCCATGCCATTACCATCAGGCAATTTCATATCGGTTAAGCAGAAGTGAAATTCTTGCTGCTCTAATAATGCAATCGCTTCGCTGAAGTCAGCCGCACAGGCACAATCGATCTCCATTCGCTCCAGAGTAATTTGTATCAGGTCGCGAATGTCAGGTTCATCATCAATAATTAAGGCTTTGTACGTCATGTTAATTCCTATGTCACTTTGGCAAAATTAAGGCTAAAACAGGTGCCTAAGTCTTCTGCTAAATGGCCGCTGGCAATGTGTTTAATGCTGGCTTTGTTGGCTTCGCAAATTTCACGGCATAAATATAACCCCAAGCCGGTGCCAGTATGTTCGGTAGTAAAAAAGGGCTCAAATAATTTCTTTTGATTGTCTTCGCTGATGCCTGGGCCATTATCCATTAAATAGAGGCGAACTGAACCATCAATATGTTGTTTGGCGGTTATTCTTAATTGCGCATCGTCAGGAAATTTTAATAAAGCATAGCGTAAGCCATTACCGCAGATATTATGCAGAACTTGTTGTAATTGGTCGGGGTCGAATTTTACTAAGTGATCAGCGCTGCAAGTGATGCTGAGTGAGAATTTTTCTTCGTGAGCTTGATGAAATGAATCCTTAAAGTGTTCTAGCCAAGGCTTTAGTTTGATTACTTCAACGGTAGCGTGATTACGTCGACTGATTTGTAGAATGTCTTCAACCGTGCGGTTAATGCGCATGCAGTGCTGTTCAATGATGTGGGTGAGTTTGATATCGCCTTGGGATAAATCGGGCGCTTCTGCTAATAGTTGAGCCGCATGGCGCAGTGCACTGAGGGGATTGCGAATTTCATGGGCAATACTTGCGGTGAGTCGACCTAGGGAGGCTAGCTTTATCTGCTGCGCTTCGGCGGCAATATGAATGCTATCTTCTAACACTAGAACATAATCGCCTTCTATTGAATTGGCGAGAGGGGATTTGTTCATGATCAGCTGATAATCGTTATGCTCAAAACGAATATTGGCGCAATCACTGTGATTAATGAAATTCATCAGCTCTGGGGGAAGTGGTTGGCCATCACTGCAGTCAAACCAGTGTTGAGCCGTATCGTTGCTGAGTAGAATTTTATTGTCTTTATCACACGCAATAATCGCATCAGGCAGTGCCAATAGGACATTTTTATTTATTTTACGCAGACGTGAAATGTTTTCGGCTTGTCGATGGGTTAAATCTAATGTGCTATTGAGTTTGTTAGAAAGGTTTTGGGTTAAAAACGCGAGAGTAAAGCAGAAGAAGCCATACATTCCTGAGGAAAATACTTCCTTTTCATCAAACTGCCAAGGCAGAAAATGCTGAGTATAGATCACTGCAAGGGTCGTCCAGGCCGCCACCGAGTAACCTAGCGATCGGGTCACTAAAAGGTTGGATATGAAGATGGGAATTAGAATAAGGTTGCTGAATCCGCTCTCTAGCCCGCCACTAGCCTGCATCATAATGATAAGCAGTGTAATGTCGCCAAAAAAGAAAGTGACGGCATATTGCGGATGTGTGCTCAGCCGAGAGCTGGAAAACACCAGCATAAGAGCCGACCAAAACACGTAGGCAGTATTTGCAAATAAGAAGCTACGCGGATTAGTGTGGGCAACAATCACATTGCCTGTATCTAAGCTGTCTAGAACGATGAGCATTAGCGATAATAGCAGGGTGTAAAAGCTGTAATAGCGTAATAAACGCTGCCCCTGGACAAGAACGTCCGTTGGTTTTAACCACATTTTGAAATATCCATTTGCAACCTGTTCACAATTTTTCGACAATACGCGGCAAATATCCCGTGGTCAAAGATAATCGCTATGCAACAATTCTCAATCGTCCTCGCCCAAGTCAATTTTAAAGTGGGTGATATTGACGGCAATCTTGAACGTATTTCCTCTGCTATTGCTGAGGCGAAAGCGAACAACGATGCTGATAAAGCCTTAATGGTCGTTTTTTCAGAATTAGGATTAATTGGTTATCCGCCAGAAGATCTATTATTACGCCCTAGTCTACAGCATCGAATTGAAACTGCTTTGCAGCATGTCTCATCGTTAAGTGAAAATATTACCGTTGTGGTGGGTTACCCGTGGCGTGAGCAAGGTCAGTTATTCAATATGGCCGGAGTTTGGCAAAGCGGTGAGCAAGTTGCGCAGTATGCGAAGCGTTGTTTGCCGAACTATCAAGTATTTGATGAGCAGCGTTATTTCACGACCGGTGATGATGTGTGTGTGTTTGAGTGGTTGGGTCATAAGGTTGGCTTAACCATTTGTGAGGATGTATGGCACGAGCATCCTATTGCGGAATCGAAAGCAGCAGGTGCGGAGTTGATTGTTAATATCAATGCATCGCCGTTTCATGCAGGTAAATTACAGCAGCGACATAAATTGTTGGCCAATCATGCTAAGCGCCATAAATTGCCGATTGTGTATGTGAATCAGGTCGGCGGTCAGGATGAGTTAGTATTTGACGGTGCTTCTTTTGTGGTGGATGCCAATGGAGAAGTAGTTGCCTGTGCACCAGAGCATGAAAGTGCTTTGTTACGAGTGGAATTCGACGCCTCGTTGCAGGTGCAAAGTGAACACAAATTATTAGCTAAACCTGAGCTTGCCAGTATCTACGATACCTTGGTACTTGGGGTGCGCGATTATATTGAGAAGAACGGTTTTAAAGGCATTGTTTTAGGTTTATCCGGCGGTATCGATTCAGCGCTGACATTAGCGATTGCGGTGGATGCGATTGGTAAAGATCGAGTAGAAGCGGTGATGATGCCGTTTAAATATACGTCTTCAATGAGTATGGAAGATGCCAAGTTAGAAGCCGATGCGTTGGGGGTTAGTTATAAAATATTGCCGATAGAACCGATGTACGACGCATTTATGCTGGCTTTGAAGGACGAGTTTTCAGGTTTAGCCGCAGACACCACGGAAGAAAACCTACAAGCGCGTTGTCGAGGGGTAATGCTGATGGCTATTTCAAATAAAAAAGGCTACATGGTAATAACCACGGGCAATAAAAGTGAAATGGCAGTGGGTTATGCCACGCTTTATGGTGATATGGTCGGCGGTTATAGCGCCTTAAAAGATGTATATAAGACTATCGTTTTTCAGCTATCGCGCTATCGAAATGAGATCGCAGCCGAGCAGGGTGGCTCTGACGAAGTGACGGAGATTATTCCAGAGCGAGTAATTACGCGCCCACCGTCTGCAGAATTAGCGCCTGATCAAGTCGATGAAGACAGTTTGCCGCCGTACGATATTCTGGACCAGATCCTTGAGTACTATATCGAAGGGGATATGAGTGTTGATGGCATTATTGCAAAAGGATTTGCGAGTGAAGATGTCACGCGAGTAACGCGGTTAGTGGATCTGTCAGAATATAAACGTCGCCAAGCGCCTGTCGGTGTGAGAATTACCTCACGAGGCTTTGGTCGCGATCGTCGTTACCCCATTACCAATGGTTGGAAGGCGGGCAGTTAATTCTGATTCGTTGAATAATGACGGCTTATCCTATTTATTTAAAGATAAGTTATTAGAGATAAGCCGTTTACAGTAAGGTATTGCAGGTCACTCAATCAGACCAAAACTCATCACGCCAATTAGCGTACGACGGTCTTCTTTAGTTAAGCCACTATCAATAAACTTTCCTTTAGCGCTTAACTGCTTATGCTTTGGGTAATTAAGCTTCAGCAGCGCTAATGCCTGCTTAGCTTCAAATTTTTGCCCTAGTAAGCGATAAGCCTCAACCTGTAAAGCCAGTGCATCACCTACCGAGCTCGTGCCTTGATAACCCAGCATGACACGTTCACCACGCTGAGCTGCGGCTAAATACGCATGGCGCTTCATGTAAAAATGGCCGACACCAATCTCGTATTGAGCTAAGCGATCACGTAAGAAAATCATGCGCTTCTGTGCATCTTCGTTATATTGGCTATCAGGATAGCGACGCACTAACTCATCAAAGTGGTTAAATGCATCGCGGAAAGGAGTAGGATCACGACGCGCTTGCTCAGATGGTGTGTAGCGTTCAACAAAACTAAAGCCTAATTCATATACCGACAAACCACGCATGTAATACGCGTAATCGACCTGCTTGTGCAAAGGATGTAAGCGAATAAAACGCTCAGCAGATGCTAAAGCCCCCTCCATGTCAGACATCATGTGCTGAGTATAAATCAGCTCAAGTTGCGCTTGCTCGGCATAATCGCCAAATGGATAGCGAGATTCTAACTGCTGCAAACGCTCGCTGGCGATCAAAAAGTTGTTGTCGCTCATTGCTTCACGGGCTTGTTCGTAAAACTCACGCTCACTCAAATCTTCAGGACGCCTGTCGTTACTGGAACAGGCTGCCAAAACTAAGCAAGATAAAATCAAAAACGATTGGGTAAAGCTTCTCATGGAGGAATATTCCGTTTAACTGTATACTAGGTGGTCAATTATGGCGCTGTTTAATAAGCGACATTAAATCATAGTCTTAATCTTCACTAAAGATCATTTAAAGTTCATTCATGTCAAATTCTATACAAGCCAGTGTTTTAGTCCCCATCCATCTTGGTAATAAGCGCCTAGATAAGATTGCAGCGGAATTGTTTCCCGATTTCTCTCGCTCGCGTCTGCAGCAGTGGATTGTCGATGGGAAATTGACCGTCGACGGTGAAACTCGTCGTATTCGGGATAAAATGGTTGGCGGCGAGAACCTAGAACTTGATGTTGTTCTAGAAGCCGAAGGCGACTGGGAAGCGGAAAATATTCCATTAGAGGTCGTCTACGAAGATGATGATATCGTAGTGATCAACAAGCCATCTGGCTTAGTCGTTCACCCAGCGGCGGGTAATTATACCGGTACGCTATTGAATGCCTTGCTGTACCACTATCCTGGTATCGAAAATGTTCCGCGTGCAGGTATTGTGCATCGTCTGGATAAAGATACGACCGGTTTGATGGTGGTTGCAAAAACGTTGCAAGCTCAAACCCAGCTAGTCAATCAATTACAAGATCGTTCAATGGGCCGTGAATACGAAGCCGTTACAATGGGTGTAATGACAGGGGGTGGTATTGTTGAAGCCCCGATTGCTCGTCACCCAACTTCGCGTACTAAAATGGCCGTTGCACCTGAAGGTATGGGTAAGGAAGCCATTACTCATTACCGTGTATTAAAGAAATTTAATGCGCATACCCATATTCGTTGTAAGTTAGAAACGGGTCGTACTCACCAAATTCGTGTGCACATGTCGCACATTGGTTATCCTTTGGTGGGTGATCAGACGTATTTTGGTCGTTTTCGTTTGCCTAAAGGTATTTCACTGCATTTGCGCCAAGAGCTACAGACTTTTCAACGCCAGGCATTGCATGCCCGTGAATTAAGCCTGTGGCATCCAACCACCGATGAATACATGACGTGGGATGCTGAACTACCCGAAGATTTTCAAAAGTTATTACAATCTCTAAGTGATGAGCAGTCTGAAACTTACGAAGATCTCGATTATTAATCGGTAGAGCTTAGATCAGTAGGCATTAATGAATCGAGCGTTAATAAATCGAACATTAAGACATAAGAGCAGCGAATGATCATACCTCAATGGCCAGCCCCGGATAATGTAAAAGCATTAGCGACTGAGCGTGAGATATTCTCTGGGCCTGAGCATTCGCATTGCTTAGGTCAAAGCCTCCCCCCTTATCATTCTTTTAATCTTGGTGATCATGTTGACGATCTGCCAAGTCACGTCAGTGCGAATCGTCAGCAGTTAGTGAGCCAGGCCGAAGGCTGTGATGAAATTCGTTGGTTGCAGCAAATTCATGGTACTGAGTGCCCAGATGCAAGTTTGATTGCAAATGCTACCCCAGCGGATGCGAGTTTTACCCAAATATCCGCTTTAGCCTGTGCGGTAATGACCGCCGATTGTCTACCTGTTCTGTTCTGTGATCTGCAAGGCCGACAAGTCGCCGCCGCTCATGCTGGATGGCGCGGCCTTGCTAACGGCGTATTAGTGAATGCCTTAAAAACCTTTACCAACAACGGCATTGCTATGAATCAAGTAATTGCTTGGTTAGGTCCTGCAATATCGCAAGCTGCATTTGAAGTGGGCCCAGATGTGAAGCAGGCTTTTAATCGTTTTGATGATGGCCAGGTTTGGGCAGATGATGTGTGCTTTATCGCCGGAGAAGGGGATCGCTTACAAGCAGATCTTTATCGCCTAGCTAGGTTACAGCTTGAACATTTGGGTGTGGCGGGTGTTTATGGCGATGAGTCGTATTGTACTTTTTCAACGTTAGTTGAAAAAGGTGAAACAAGATTCTTCAGCTATCGCCGTCAGGCTATTACAGGTCGGCAAGCCAGCCTTATTTGGCTGGTGGGTGATAGGTGAAAAATGAAGTTGGGT
>Ga0209305_1001362_pt1 | contig 15741 bp, 10 predicted proteins | sample COGITO_mtgs_1103_FD_184792 | JGI IMG/M metagenome (GOLD analysis project Ga0209305, IMG submission 184792) | Pelagic marine microbial communities from North Sea - COGITO_mtgs_110321 (SPAdes) (version 2) | ecosystem: Environmental > Aquatic > Marine > Epipelagic ...
CTAGTTTAATCGGTTTACTGATAAATCCATTCATGCCTGCATTAATGCAGCGCTCTTTGTCTTCCATCATAGCGTTAGCCGTTAACGCTAAGATAGGCACTTGATTTTTTGGAAAGCTGAGTTCGCGAATTTTTTCTGTGGCCGTAATGCCATCCATGATCGGCATGTTGATATCCATTAATATTAAATCAAATGTTTTAGCCGTCGTTTCATGTATTGCCAATTCACCATTTTCAACAACGGTTGCTTCAATGCCGAGTTTCGTTAAGATTTTACTGGCAATTTTTGCATTCACTTCATTGTCTTCCGCTAATAATACCTTGGCTTGGTAGTTGCGGATTAGGCCACTGCGCTTAATTCGATTTTCTATCACGCCTGGCTTCAATGGAACATGAAGGCTAAAGGTACTGCCAGTACCCAACTCACTTTCTACTTCAATAATACCCTGCATGGCGCTGGCTAGATGTTGACTAATGGTCAGTCCTAATCCTGTGCCTCCATATTTTCGGCTAGTGCTAGTATCAGCTTGCTGGAAAGCTGAGAAAATGTGTCCTACTTTCTTTTCAGCAATGCCGATGCCGCTATCTTTAACTTGAATTTTTAAGTCGTATTGATGGTTTGCTAGGCGCTCTCCTTGAACGCGAAGATCAATGCGTCCTTGATGCGTAAATTTAAGCGCATTACTGAATAAGTTGTTGAGAATTTGTCGAATTCTATTGGGGTCGCCGATCCAGAATTGTGGCAGGTCGGCACCATAAAAATACAATATTTGAATGCCTTTTTGTTTTGCTGCGCTGGAAAAAAGTTGGTAAACCTCATTGCATAATTGGTGCAGGTCAAAGTTGATTTGTTCTAGTTCAAAGCTACCGGATTCAATTTTTGAGAGGTCGAGAATATCGTTAATAATATTCAGTAAAGAATGAGAGGAAGAGTGAATAATATCGATGTATTGTTTTTTTTCATCATCGGTTGTTTGATCAAGAATCAGTTCGGCAGCGCCTAAAATTCCATTCATAGGTGTGCGAATTTCATGACTCATATTGGCTAGAAAAACACTTTTACTTTGGTTGGCACTTTCTGCGCTGCGTAAAGCTTCGCGAATTTGAATATTAGCTAATTTTAACGCTTGGTTATTAGCGACGGATTCAGTGATATCTAAACCGGTTAATAAAATTTCTTCGTTATGATTTTCTCTATAGTCATCGTTGTTGTCACTATCACTATCATTCGGTACTGAGGTGATGCGCCAATCAATGGTGTATTCTTTGCCTGTGATTGCGACTAAAGGAAATTCTGCAGACACGGTGCTGCCTGCTTCTGGTGTCAAATTTCGCAAATAATTATTGATTTTATGATGCGATCTTTTAGGACAAAAATGGCTAATAGGTTTATTTATAATGCTATTTTCTGAACCGCCTATCAAAAGCATGAACTGCCGATTCGCTTCAATTATTTTTCCATGTCTATCCGTTATAATTAATAGGGTGTGCATGGTATTCAAATAAGCCTGCATGCGATTACGTTCATGGCGTAATTCTACTTCCATATAGTGGCGCTTGCTGATGTCATCCGCTGAGATAAGAATATACGCTTGATTATTGTCTACGATGGGTTTGGCTCTCATTGCCCATCGACTTTCATCATCCTGTTGATTGAATGTTTCGTTGCCTTGGTGTTCTTGTATCAGAGTGCATTCGAAATCGATTAACGTTTTACTTGCGAGTGCTTGGCTTAGGTATTGTTCGACTCTTTCTCGCTCACTGCTTTTTATTAGATGGCGAATATTAACGTTTTTGCTATTTGGAAAAGTGGCTATAAAGTCACTATTACATTCAATAATTTGAAAGTTGGTATCGAGTTTTAAATACACTCCGAGAGCTCGTTTCTGTTTTTCTAGTAGGCCTTTTTTCTTTCTAAAGTTCGACCACTGACTGTATTGCCATAAAAATAGAACTAAGCAGAGGATGAGTCCAAGGGTTAAGAGGATAAGCATCGGTTTTTGAGTGGCCGTAATATAACTCTGCCGCACTGTAATAAGAGAGGCCGATGCAATCAGGACGGTTTTTTTATCTATTTGGTGTTTATAAAAAAGGGTGTTCTCTGAGTTTTCGGGTGCAGAGATAAATCCATCGGCTTGCTGCAGTGATTGTAAAATAAGGGTTTTGTTTAAATTATGGTCGTTGGGTTTGATGCTGACCAGCTCATACTGATTACGTATAATTCGGTAGAGTTTGAAATTTTGCTGATGTGCGAGTCTATCCTGTTGCCCTTTCGACATTTTGTTATTGGTAGCGGACAGTAGTTGAACAAAGTTTTTCAGCGATGCCTGTTTCTGTTGGTAGCTTTGTTCAAGGCCAATATACCAAGCCGCGCCAGTAAGAAGGAATACGCATAGGGCTAAAATAATGACGGTGTGAGACTGCTTGCCCATGATCTTATTCCTTGAATGGACGGAGGAATCGCGTTTCAAATTAACAGGTTATCTGCTAATTATTAAATCGTAATGGCTAAAAGTATAGAATGAATAGACTGGAGCGTCATTAAATTATCGAAATTGTATAGTTAAAACAACCAAGGTAAAACAATGGCGTGTAGCGCTGCGGTTAACGTCATCGCCATTGCCGAATAGGCGGCATACTCTTGGCCTAATTCTAATGCACGGCTAGTGCCTACTGCATGGGCGCAAATGCCTAGGCTCATTCCTGTTATTTGAGGGCTATCGAGACTTAGCCATTTTAATAACAGAGGAATAATGGCAGCACCAATAATCCCTGTCACCATAACGAACGCCGCAGCCAAGGCAGGAAGTCCTGCGGTTTGTTCTGCGATAGCAACGGCAACCGGTGTGGTGACTGATTTGCTTGCCATTGTCACCGTGATGACATCAATACCGATCCAGTAGTGAGTGAGTACAACCGCTACGAGTACTGTTGTAAAACTACCCAGTATAATCGCCAGTAATAGCCGTAAGAATTGTCTACGCATATTATGAAAGTGGTGAAATAATGGAATTGCTAAGCCAACGACCACAGGGCCAAGAAAGAAACTGAGTAATTGGCCGCCTTGCTGATATGTACTGTAAGGGGTATCTGTTAGCCAGAGCATCGCAATGACGAGAGCAAAGCCAGATAATACGGGAGGCAGCCAAGGGCTGTTATTGGTTTGTTTGTAAAGTTTTAAGCCCATTAAATAAGCACCTAGTGTGATCATTAGCCAGGTACTGGGAAGTTGTAATAGTGTTGTGATGATAGATTCTGAGGAAGCTAATTCAGAGGGCATTATTTATTTCTCCACCTGAGGACTGCGGCGGTGACAAGAACGCCTGGAATGAGGCTAAGTGTCAGGATAACAAGCAGCTTTAAACCATGTTGTTCAATAATCGCTGATTGAGTAATAAGGCCAGCACTGATAGGAATTATAAATAGAGGTAATAACGGCGCTAATGCGTTAGCTGCCAGTTCGATCGATTTTGGGATTTTGTTTCTTAAGATAATTAAGATCAGCAATAGAATCATGCCGATGATCGAGCTAGGTACGGGGATGGCAATCCAAGATTGGATTGCCTCTCCGAAAATGAGAAAAACTAAAAGAGCAAATAGTCCTACTAGCATATTCTCATTCTTTTGTTTGGTACGGAAGGAGAGACTTGAACTCTCACACCTTACGGCACTAGAACCTAAATCTAGCGTGTCTACCAATTCCACCACTTCCGCTTAGGCTGCGCATAGTATAGAGACTCCCTAGGCGTGTCCAGTACTTTAGTAGAATAATTTCACTTTATTTTCATTTTCATTCTGTAATGACATAAATTGCTTGAATTCAGCGGCCTCTAAGGCTGGAGATAAACTGTATCCCTGATAGCTGTCGATGTTAGCCGCAGCAAGGGTTCTAAGCTGATTTTTGTCGTCTATACCTTCGGCGATCATGTTCACATTTAGGCTGTGGGCGAGAAAAGAGAATGCCTTTAAAGAATTCCCGTTTTTACTTTTCGAGAGCGATGCGAGTAAAGGTTTTTCTAACTTGATCGCGCTGAGAGTATATTTAGAAAGTGAATGCAAGGAGGTACTTCCTAAGCCAAAATCATCAATAATAATGTCGACGCCCATTTTATTGAGCTGCGAGAACGTTTCGCTCAAGTGTTTTGGGTTGGTATTCAGTAACTCTTCACTGACTTCAAGGGCTAAGGTCTTCGCGGGCATGTCGAACTTAATCATCATATTGCCAATGCAATTAAGTAACTGCTGTGAGCTAAATTGGCAGGTTGAAATATTGAGTGTTAATAGTGCCTTTTCTTCTAATAGCCCTTGTTGTTTCCAGAGGCACCATTGCTGGCAGGCCTGCTCTATAACCCATTCGCCTACGGGGATTATTAGACCTGTTTGCTCCAATAATGGGATGAAGTCTCTGGGTCGTACCATGCCAACTTTAGGGTGAATCCAACGTAGTAGGGCTTCGGCCCCTTGAACTTTTCCTGTCGATGTCGACGCGATGGGTTGGTAATAGAGCTGTAGCTGCTTATCGTCTAACGCTTGCTGTAAGCCTTCTTGTAAAACCAGTTTATAGCGCGCTTGGGCTGTGAGTTCTGATGTACAGAATTCAAACCGTTGTCGCCCCATGTGTTTGGCTCGATAGAGTGCGAGGTCGGCTTTCTCAATGAGTTTGTGAGCGTCGTCGTGGCTATCTTCAGAAATGGCTATACCAATGCTGCAACCGATATAAAACTCGTGCTGTTGCCAGTGAAATACAGCGCCTAACGCGGTGAGAAGGTGTTCTGCAATGATGCCCGCGTCACGAAGATCTTTTAGGTCCTCAATGACGATGACGAACTCATCCCCTCCCAGGCGCGCGACGGTATCAATCTCGCGCACGGTCTCTTTCATGCGGCGGCTTGCTTCGCATAATATAGCGTCCCCGGCAGCATGTCCCCAAGTATCATTAATGGGTTTAAAGTGATCAAGGTCGATGTACATAATGGCGAGTTGCCGCTGAAAACGTTTGCTGCGAGCGAGTGCCATGCGTAAGCGATCCATTAAAAGTTGCCGGTTTGCCAAGCCCGTTAATCCATCGAAACGGGCTTTTTGCCGCATGCTATTATGACTACTGGTACGTTGAGTAACATCACGACAGTTTAGCAATATGCGTGAACCCAATAACTTACTAGCGCACACCTCTATGTAGCGAGCGCGACCATTACTATTTTTTGCCGCCAATACTTGGCCGCTGCAAGGCTGACCTTTTTCGCATAACTTATTGAGTTGGCGTTTGAGTGAGTGGTGCGCTTTATTGACAAGTTCAGGAAAAATATGATGCAGTTGCTTGCCGTTCCAGTTTTCAATTATGCTGGAAAGGCACTCAGCCATAGTGTCATTGATGTTTAGGATATATCCTTGTTGGTCAACAATGATTTGCCCCTCTGTTGCCGACGCGGCCCATGTTAGGGGGATGCCTTGATTACCTAATCCTAAATGATTCAAGAGCCAGCGCTGAGCATGGGTTCTGGGAAGTTGCAGTACGGATTGCTCGCTGGGCTCATCAGTAAAAAGCACGATTCGTTTGCCGCAGTCGGCAATATCGGGCTCGCGCCCTGCGCCATCCACAAGATATAACGTATCTTCTGTCGTCGGATAACTCTTGCTACTATGATCACTTTGGTGACGACCACAATTGACGTTGACTCGGGATAGTGAGGCTTCTAACCGTTGGGCCCAAATGTCATCTTCGCTGATGATTATACAATCCATGTATATGCTTCTTAATTAGAAAGGCTTGTACATAATAGAATTCATTTGTGGCTTTGCGAGTTGGCGGTCATAAAGCTTGTAATAAATCGTAATAAAGTAGTAACGATTTAGCAATATGAGCTAATCAAACGAAATAACTTAAGGAACCAAGGCTCTATGAATAAGCCTTTAGTAAGCCATAGCGTGATGGTTAATATCGCAGCATTTATCGTGATTATCGCGGGCTTAAAAGCCGCCACGCAGTTACTTGTGCCGTTCTTATTGGCGGTATTTATCGCCGTTTTATGTGCACCTATGATGATGTGGTTGAAGAGTAAAAAAGTGCCTTCAATACTATCGCTGTTACTCGTCGCAGTATTGTTTTTTCTCATCACTATGACTTTGGGTACCGTTATTGGCACAAGCTTGTCGGCCTTTTATCAAGACCTGCCTGAATACGAACAAAAACTACAGCAGCAGGGAGCTATTGCTGTTGAGATGCTGAATGGCTTCGGTATTGTTGTTGATGAAACAGTACTGAGCACTTACATCGACCCAAGTGCTGCGATGAAGATGGTTGCGACGGTTTTTAGTGGCCTGGGGGGCGTCTTAACGAATGCCTTTTTAATTTTATTTACCGTGGTCTTTATTTTATTAGAAGCTTCCGATTTTCCTGAAAAATTAAGACGTGCATTAGGCAATAAAACCCTAGCGCTTGATTATTATCAGAATTTCAGTGATTCCGTGCAGCGTTATTTGTTAATTAAAACCTTGGTCAGTATTGGCACCGGTATTGTCGTTGGAAGCACGCTCGCTTGGATGGGTGTTGATTATGCTATTTTATGGGCAATGATCGCTTTTTTACTAAATTTCATTCCCAATATTGGTTCTATTATTGCTGCGGTTCCACCGATGTTGATTGCATTAATTCAACTAGGGCCTATGAGTGCCATGCTGGTGGCGGGGTTGTATGTTGCTACTAATGTGTTGTTTGGCAATGTGATTGAACCGCGCTATATGGGGCGCTCTTTGGGGTTGTCGACCTTGGTTGTGTTTGTATCATTGGTCTTTTGGGGGTGGATATTTGGCCCCGTCGGTATGCTGCTTTCAATTCCTCTGACCATGGTGGTAAAAATAGCACTAGAGAATAGTGAAAAGAATCGCTGGTTAGCTGTTCTACTGGGTCATTAATCCCCTTTCTAGTATTTCGCGTAAGGAAGGGTAAAACCTTTCCCCTTATTTATTAACTCGCATTACACTCTTGTTTAGAAACTAGAGTTGTTTGGAAATCGAGTGCTTTAAAGGTGAGTTGAATGTATCAAATTTTGTTAATCGATGATGATTATGAGCTGGGTGAACTGTTGCAAGAGTATTTAGCAATGGAAGGCTATCAATTAGCGGTTTGCCACGATGGTGAGTCTGGATTGGCGTCTGCATTAACGGGTCAATACGATTTGGTATTGTTGGATGTCATGCTACCCAAGATGAACGGCTTTGATGTACTTAAACAGTTGCGTACTGAATCGATGTTGCCGGTGATTATGCTGACGGCTCGTGGCGAAAGTGTTGATCGCGTATTGGGCTTAGAGCACGGTGCCGATGACTATATTCCTAAACCGTATCATCATCATGAGCTTGTTGCTCGCATAAAAGCACTGTTCCGACGTATTGAAGCCGGCCAACCTAAGGTAGCGAATGCGTGGCTGCAGGTTGATGAGCTGAAATTGCATAAGGCGACTCGTAGTGTAAAGCTGCATGACGAAGACGTTGAGCTTACGGGTGCAGAGTTTGGTGTATTGCTAACACTACTGGAAAGTGCTGGTGAGGTGGTCGATAAAGAGGTCTTGTCGCAAAGTGCTTTGGGTCGCCGACTCAGTGCTTTTGATCGTAGCATCGATATGCATGTTAGTAATTTGCGTAAAAAGCTAGGTGAGAGAAACGATGGTAAGGCTTATATTAAAACGGTACGTGGCCAAGGCTATATTTTAGTGCAAGATTAAGTGAAATCAGGATTGTTTATTTTAGATGTTTTTTTAACTAGGCACTGCTATGCGTTGGCGTAATTCGTTATTTATTAAGATTTTTCTGTGGTTTTGGATTGTTGTTGTGGTCAGCATGACGGTGGCAACACTGTCTTTTCAATGGCTCCAAGATGATTATCATCGCCCGTTGCAGCTACGTGAGCAGATATTATTACAGCGTATTGCGGAAAATAGACAGCCTTTAAAGATTAAAAAACGAGGTTTATGGGCTCGGTTAGATCCCGGCTGGAATATTGTTAAATTTGAAGAATCTCAATTGAATGACCTTCCTCATGATGTGGCTGAGTTTTATGAGCACGCCGTTGCTGAGCAGCAATCTTTATGGGGGCAAGAAGATGGTTTTATGATGATGGGGCCTTTGGTTTACCGAGATCAAATTTATATTGCTGTCAGTCGTTATCATTGGCGACACTCTTTGGATGAAGGCGAACGCTGGTTAATTCCTTTCTTAGTCGTGGTTATGGTTTCACTCATGTGTGGGGTGCTTGCATGGCACCTGACGAGCCCTATTCGCCGCTTGCAAAAGGCGGCTAAAAAATTGAGTGCAGGAGATTTTGATATCTCCGAATTGAGGTCAAATTTGAATCGTGGTGATGAGTTGGGTGACTTATCGGTAGAATTCGTTGAAATGGCGGATTCTCTACAGCGGCTACTGCAAAGTCATCGTCAGCTATTGCGTGATGTGTCCCACGAATTACGTTCACCTCTCACGCGTTTACAAATAGCGTTAGGGATTGCACGTAAAAAAGACGCGGGTAATACATTGCAAGCTGAGCACGATAGAATTGAGCGCGCTTCAGGTCAGGTTGCCAACTTGGTGACACAGATTTTAGATCTGGCCAAGTTGCAGCAAGAAGGCGAATTGACCACAGAAAAACTTGATTTAGTCAGGGTGTTTAAAACTTGGCTTCAAGATGCTGAATTAGAATTGGCAGCCAAGCATTTGACCGTTGAGTGGCAGTTAGAAAGTGAAGAAATGTTTTGTCATATAGATGCAATATTGATGCAGAGAGCTTTTGATAATGTCTTGCGCAACGCTATTCGCTTCAGTCCCGATGGGGGTGTTTTGACACTAAGTTTGGGTAGATCAGGTCAGCAGCTTATTTTTAAACTGTGTGATCAAGGCCCTGGAGTTAGTGAAGATCAGTTGGAAGATATTTTTGCCCCCTTCACTCAGGCAGATCAATCTAGAAGCCATGCTGGTAGTGGTTATGGCGGTGGTTATGGCATTGGCTTGGCAATGGTACAGCGTATTTTGAATATGCATCATGGTGATGTTTGTGCCAGAAATATTGCAGATTCAGGTTTGTGTGTTGAGTGGTCTTTGCCTGATCGCCCTAAGCCTAGAGTGATCGTTTAACGTTTAAAAAATAGAGGGGGTAAGTGAAAGCTTGATTTGCCCCCTACTTATTTGGTACTTTCGTACAATAATAAAAAATATCGATAGAACCTTCAGTGAGAAGTCCATGAAATACCCTATTATTTTTGCCGCATTGTTAAGCTTTACCAGCCTCTCGAGCTGGGCGGTTGACCCATTTACTGTGGAGCTTTATCAAACGAGCTGCAAAATTTGTCATGAAGAAGGCGTTGGCGGTGCCCCCAAATCTTTCGATGACTCGGCTTGGGCTGAACGCCTTTCGAAAGGGAAGGATACATTATTGGCGCATGCCATTGGTGGTTTCAAGGGTATGCCACCGCTGGGAATGTGCAGTGATTGCACAAAAGAAGATTTAGTAGATTTAATTGATTACATGTCTGCAGAGGATGCTCAATAATGGATATTAAACAGTTAAAACTCTCTCGCCGCCATGCATTAAAAGCCGCAGGCGCTGGCATAATTGCAGGAGCTGCTGGGTCTTCTGGCTGCAGTAATGCGCCAGAAAAAGCACTGGGTCCGCAGCCTATTGATGGCATTATGCCTTGGTCTAACTGGTCGGGAAATCAAGTAAGTTATCCTGCTGAGCGCGCTCGCCCGCGTAATATTGAAGCATTAGTTAGCCTGTTAAAAGAAACGGGTGGAAAAATTCGTGCCGTGGGTGCGGGTCACAGCTTTAGCGCGCTGGTGCCAACAGATGAAACATTACTATCGATGGCGCGTTTTCGCGGAATCAGTCATATCAATCAAGACACTAAAGAAGTTACTGTGGGTGCGGGCACTCGTTTAGCCGCTTTAGGTGACGACCTTTGGGACAATGACTTGGGCATGATTAATATGCCTGACGTTAATACTCAGACGCTTGCTGGCGCAATTGCGACATCCACTCATGGAACAGGTCAGGAGTTTGGTTCACTCTCACATTTTGTTACGGCGCTAACGCTAGTGACTGCAAATGGTGAAATACTTAAGTGCAGCGCTACTGAAAACAAAGATGTATTTGACGCTGCTCGGTGCAATATCGGATCACTCGGAATTATTACCGATATTACGATTCAGGTTAGAGATACTTACTATTTAAAAGAACGTTCTGAAATGTTTCCTATGGATGAAGCCTTTGAAAGAATGGAAAAGTTAGGCTTAGAAAAACGCCGCTTTGAGGCTTATGGACTTCCGCATGCGAATCATATTCTGCTGATTGAATTCGAAGAAGTGAGTAAAGAAGAAGCTGATGCAAAGCAGGGCGAGGTTGTGAGTGGTGATGCCTATGAGACGTTTCGTACACTGGCGGATGTGATTGAAATGATGCCTTTTTTGCGTGGAGCTGTCATGAATATCGCGCCACGGACTGTGGGTGTTGAAGAACGCTACGGTCCATGGAATAAAATTTTTGGTAATGTTCGCGATATGCGCTTCAATGAGATGGAATATACCGTGCCTGCAGAAGATGGTTTAGCGTGCTTCCGTGAAGTTCTGGAGACCATTAAAGAAAAAGATATTGATATTATTTTTCCGATTGAATATCGCTACGTGGGTGAGGATGACATTTGGTTAAGTCAGTTTTATCAACGCCCTGGTGCTGCGATTTCAGTGCACAACTTTCACGATAAACCTTATCTGCCTTACTTTGCTGAAATGGAAGCTATCTTTGATCGTTATCAGGGACGCCCGCATTGGGGGAAAATTCATACGAAAACAGCGCAAGATTTTGCGGAGCTGTATCCTCAGTGGGATGCTTTCAAAGCGGTGCGTCAGCGACTCGATCCAACCCGTCGCTTTATAAACGAGCATTTGGATAAAATTTTCCCTGTAACGAGTTAATTATTGTTTAACAGCAAAAAACAACCAAAAAATGATCGATTTTGCCAGCTTTGCTGGATTTTTCGGCCAATTTTTGGTATTTATTACCTCACTTTTACACGGACCAAGCATTTCGTTTGGTTTTGTTTTTAGTCTCCATCGAAAATTACGGAAATTGGAAGAGCAAAATGTCTGAAGATATGAAGCAAGCTGCCCTCGATTATCATGAGTTTCCTAAGCCAGGTAAGATCAGTATTGAACTGTCTACACCAGCCCAAACAGCTCGTGATCTAGCCCTAGCCTATAGCCCAGGTGTTGCTGAGCCAGTTAAAGCTATTGCTGCAAACCCAGAAGATGCATACCGCTACACAGGTAAAGGTAACCTTGTTGCTGTTATTACCGACGGTACTGCTATTTTAGGCCTTGGTAATCTTGGACCATTGGCCTCTAAGCCAGTGATGGAAGGTAAGTCTCTATTATTCAAGCGTTTTGCTGGTGTTGATTCTATCGACATCGAAGTAGAATCTGAAAGCCCACAAGCTTTCATCGATACAGTACGTCGCATTGCTAATACCTTTGGTGGTATTAACCTTGAAGATATCAAAGCACCTGAGTGTTTTGAAATCGAACGTACGTTGATCGAACAGTGTTCAATCCCTGTTTTCCATGATGACCAACACGGTACTGCTATCGTAACGGTTGCGGGTATGATCAACGCGTTGGAAATTCAAGGTAAGAAACTTGAAGACGCTACCATGACTGTTCTTGGTGCTGGCGCAGCTGCAATCTCTTGTTCTAAGCTTTTGATTCTTGCGGGTATGAAGCCAGAAAACATCTTCATGTGTGACCGTAAAGGTGTTATTCACTCGGGCCGTGATGACTTGAACCAATATAAAGCAATGTTCGCTGTTGAAACTGACAAGCGTACTTTGGCCGATGCTATGGACGGTGCTGACATCTTCCTTGGTCTTTCTGGTCCTAACTTGCTTGCTCCAGAATTGTTGAAAAAGATGGCGCCAAACCCAATCGTTTTCGCATGTTCTAACCCAGATCCAGAAATTGATCCGGCTCTTGCACACGAAGTTCGTGATGATTTGATTATGTCGACTGGCCGTTCTGATTTCCCTAACCAGGTAAATAACGTGCTTGGCTTCCCATTCATCTTCCGTGGTGCTTTAGACGTTCGTGCTACTGCGATTAACGAAGAGATGAAATTGGCAGCTGCTTATGCGATTGCTGGTTTGGCGAAAGAGCCTGTTCCTCAGGACGTATTAGATGCCTACGAATTGACTTCTTTAGAGTTGGGTCGCGAGTACATCATTCCTAAGCCAACAGACTCTCGTCTATTGGGCGTGGTATCAGCAGCGGTTGCTAAAGCGGCGGTTGATACGGGTGTTGCTCAGCTTCCTTACCCAGCTAACTACCCATTGAACTCTGTTGACGACATCTAATTATTAGATAGTTAATCGTTAGTGAGTTTAAGGTAGACATAAAAAAACCGGCTAAGGCCGGTTTTTTTATGTCTTTAATTTGTGCTATGTAAAATTAAAGTGCTGGGTTCATGTCGAATAACGGGTCTGTATGAAGGCCTAATATAAATAGAGGATTTATAGGAAGAGCATGCTGCTATTAAAAGAGAAGCTCAGGAGAGTTCTCTTCTTCGTCATCATCATTGTTGTGTTCTGCTGTGCCTTGTTTTGAGCTGTCTCGAGCGGGTATTTGCTCTTGTTTAAACAGTTCAAAAATGGCATTTTTCTGTCCAGGCCGCGCTAATAAACCCGTCTCTGGATCGATGCGAACATTCACTATACCGTCAGGCTGAGGAAAGGGATTGTGTTTTTTATCGGCAAGCATTGCCCCCATATAATCTACCCAAACTGGCAATGCGGTATTGCCACCAAATGCCCAACGACCCAAGCTGCGTGGCTGATCGAAGCCCATCCATACACTGGTGACAAGGTCGCGATTATAACCCGAAAACCAAGCGTCCTTTTGGTCATTGGTGGTGCCTGTTTTACCTGCGAGGTCGTTACGATTAAGCGCTAATGCTCGTCTGCCTGTACCTCGTTTAATGACATCTTGCAGCATGTTGTTCATGATGAAATGAGTGCGTTCATCCATGATTCTTGGAGCCAGTCTTCTTACGGCAGGTGCTTCTGATGCTACAGCTTCTGCCGACAAAGCTTCTGATAAGGGGGCACTGATAGCATCGAGCAAAGCTTGGTTTTCATCTTGTGGTGACTGAGCATCATTAACTTGGGATGAGTTTTCAGCAGTGGCGGTGCATTCTAAGCAAGCTTGCATAGGATTGGCTTGGAATACCAGTTCCTCTTCACTGCCGACTTGAATGCGGTCAATGAAATAGGGTTTTATCTGGAAGCCACCGTTGGCCAGTACGGTATACCCTGTGGCTAGCTCTAATGGGGTCACGGCAGACGCACCTAGGGCAAGTGATAGGTCTTTACTCAGTTTTTCTCGTGGGAAGCCAAAGGGCGAAATATAGTTGATGGCTTTACGAGGGCCGATTTGTTTTAAAATACGAATTGAAACGAGGTTCTGTGATTTATAAAGCGCTTCACGTAAGCGTGTTGGGCCATAAAATTTGCCACTGGAATTTTCTGGACGCCAAGTATTTTCAAGACCAGCATCTTTAAAAACAACAGGCGCATCATTAATGATACTTGCAGGCGTTAAACCGTTGGCTAGAGCCGCGCTGTATATGAATGGTTTAAAAGCAGATCCTGGCTGACGGTCAGCTTGAGTCGCTCGATTGTACTTGTTCAAACCATAAGAAAATCCGCCCACGAGTGCTCTGATTGCACCTTGGGAAGGGTCAATAGAGATTAGTGCACCTTCTGCTTCTGGGATTTGAGCTAGCTGTAAACCAGATTCAGCACTTGCGGTTACCCAGATTATTTGACCTTGAGAGAGTACGTCACTTGTTTTGGTTGGCTCTCTACCGACTCTATTGACGCTAATATACGGTTTAGCCCACTTTACACCACTAAACGGTAGCCATGACCACTGCTTGCGGCCACTAACAATCCAAGCGCCGGAATCTAATACCTGAGCGACAATTGCAGGATGTATCAATCCATACTGTCCTCGGCTATTGAGTTCTTCTTGCCAGTCATCTAAAGTTTTTGGCCAGTCAATATCTTGCTTATCGTCGAGCTCTGTTGGCCAAGTGAGGGTGATTTCATTGTCATAAATTTGTAGCTTCGTGGGTGATAGTCGTTTTTGGTTGGGCTGCGTGCGTAAGCCGTGATCTCGATCGTATTTCAACAATCCTGTTTGTAATGCATTGTTGGCTTGGGTTTGGGCTTTACTGTTTAATGTAGTGGTAACACGAAAGCCTAAGCGGTAGGTATCCTCGCCGTATTTTTGATAAAGTTCATGACGTACCATTTCTGCAATATAAGAGCCTTCGACTTCAGATTTTAAACCATGGTATCGAGCAATAATGGTTGATTTTGCTGCATCGTCGAATTGCTGCTGATCAATGAAACCAAGGGTGTGCATTCGAGCGAGTACATAGTTTCTACGTTCTTTTGCGCGCCTGGGATTGTTGATTGGGTTGGCTGCTGATGGCGCTTGAGGTAAGCCTGCAAGCATGGCTAGTTGAGCAAGTTTTAGTTCAGACAGGGAGACGCCGTAATAAACTTGTGCAGCCGCTTCAACACCATAGGCACGCTTACCCAAATAAATTTTATTTAAATAGAGCTCTAAAATTTCTTCTTTAGACAATTCTTGTTCTATTTTTAATGCTAATAAAATTTCGGTGAACTTACGGCTAAAAGTTTTTGCACTGCTAAGGTAATAGTTTTTTGCTACCTGCATAGTGATGGTTGAACCACCTGACTTTTTCTTGCCGGTGCGAACTAATTGGATCGCTGCGCGTGTTAGACCTTTTAAATCGACACCGTTATGTTGGAAAAAACGGTCATCTTCTGCTGCAATTAACGCATGAACAAATTGTTGGGGTATTTCATTGTATTCGAGAGGCCTTCTTCTTTGTTCGCCAAACTCACTAATTAATTGCCCGTCCTCAGTATAAATCCTGAGTGGGATTTGTAGCTCAATTTGTGTAAGTGACTGAATATCAGGAAGTTGTGGCGTTAAATAAAGATAAACAGCTGAAATTAGCAAACTAGTTCCGGAAAAAACGGACACTATGAGCCAAAATAGAAACTTGGAGATAGAACTGCTATTCATCATAACGAATACATGTATGCTGCTGAATGAGAGGACGCTAGAGTTAGCGGGATAATCTATTATAAGGCTTTTTTGTTCTTTTAATAGGATTGTGCTTATAATGACTTGAATATTCACATAATGAACTAGCTTTACTCCGCAAGTCTGTGAATTTGATGGGGAATACACCGTGCTGGCAGGCCTTTTAAAGAAAAAAAATAAAACATTGCTTGGAGTTGATATCAGCTCTACATCTGTGAAGCTTTTGGAATTGAGCCATAATAATGGTCGTTATCAAGTAGAAAGCTACGCATCCGAACCACTACCGGCAAATGCCGTTATTGAACAAAGTATCGGTGATGAAGAAGCAGTCGGTTTAGTAATTAAAAAAGCGTTAGGGAAGGCGCGTAGTAGCAGCAAAAAAGCCGCTATTGCAGTTGCAGGCTCAGCGGTAATTACCAAAAACATCGAAATGAGTGATGGTTTGTCTGATGATGAGATGGACTATCAAATTCGAATCGAAGCCGATCAATACATTCCATATCCGTTAGAAGAAGTCGCACTTGATTGGGAAATTCAAGGGCCTTCTGAAACTGCGGGTAATGTGGAT
>Ga0209305_1001367_pt1 | contig 15718 bp, 14 predicted proteins | sample COGITO_mtgs_1103_FD_184792 | JGI IMG/M metagenome (GOLD analysis project Ga0209305, IMG submission 184792) | Pelagic marine microbial communities from North Sea - COGITO_mtgs_110321 (SPAdes) (version 2) | ecosystem: Environmental > Aquatic > Marine > Epipelagic ...
TCCGTCAAAATTAATACTCCAAAAGATTTACTTGTAAAGGAGCTGAAACATAAAAAATCAAGCCCAACATTCGGAGAGAGCTCTTCAAGCCAAAATGAAAGCAACAAACACATTGAAGCTTTTCAGGACATATTTATATCAAGTTTAATTAAGAATGAGTTTGAGAATATATCGGAATTTGAAGATCTGCTAAATTCTAGTGAAGAGCTATTCAACCTCATTAAAAAACTTCAATCCGGTCAAAACAAAGATATCAGTAATAGCTTTATAAATATCTCTTTTACTGAATATCAATTACAGGAGGCAATTTCAAGATTGTACATTCATTATTTTGAAATTAAAATAAACACATTAATTAGTCAATTAGAGATATCAAATGACACAAATATATTTTCTGAAATTGAAAATCTAAAAAAGAAAATTGAAAATTATCAGAATACACTTTAATTCATAGTATTATTAATTTGCTATCCGAGGTAGCTCAATTGGCAGAGCAGCGGACTGTTAATCCGTTGGTTGTGGGTTCAAGTCCCACCCTCGGAGCAATTAATTATCAACAGAATCGCAATCGTGTATATAATTGAGTATTGGATAATAGGAGGAATATGTCAGAAGCATTGGAATTTGTTAAAAAGAATATGGAAGGTAAAGATTTAAGTATCTTACCTGGTTCTATCAAATGGGTTGTAGATTCACAAATAGTTTATATGAGTCCTGAAGGTAGCGAAGTAACTGACGAGGATGCTGAAGCAGCATGTACAATTACCACTGATATGGAAACATTCAAGGGTATGTACGACAAATCCGTTAGCCCACAAGCAGCGTTCATGACTGGAAAAATTAAAATAGCTGGAGATATGGGAATTGCGCTTAAATTGCAATCTGTCATAGGTTAATTTATGGGCCTGTAGCTCAGTTGGTTAGAGCAACGGACTCATAATCCGTCGGTCGCAGGTTCGAGTCCTGCCGGGCCCACTTGAAAACATTTATGAACATTAAAAATATAAATGCTCGAACAATTGGAATAGTATTTGCATCAACACTATTAATCCCCTCAAATTACGGATTAAATATTTTGGGACTGAACTTTGAAGACTTGCCCATAGTGGTTCTTTTTTTATTTCTATTTTATAAAAAAATAAATAATTACGATCACATTTCCAACGTTGATAAAGTATTTTTGTCATTCATATTCTCATTTATTTTATACTCAAATATATTTACTAAGAATTCTGAAATATTTAATCAAACAAATTTAAGATTCTATTTCTATTTTATTTTCAGCTATTTTTGTGTTGATATAATTAGAGAAAATAAGGAAAACTTAATTACAGTTTTCGAACCACTCTCATATGTCATGATTGCAAACTTTTTTGTTGTACTATTTCAAGTTCAGCTTCCTGGAACTATTGATGGGTGGATACTAAATAATTCAGGTAGCACTAATCCCTTCACATCAGGAAGACTAGGAGGATTTCAGGGTGGTGGTCCAAATGTTATTGGAGTGATTTGTACTCTGTATGTACTACTGTGTGTATATAAAGCTTCAAGTTCTGATAATATTTTTAAATACTTATTTTCAGACAAGCTAAATACTGCACTACTTATTGTTTCTATTTTCAATCTTTACATTACATATTCCAGGGGTTCTTATTTGGCATTATATGCTGGCCTTCTTTTACTTCTAATATATACAAGATCTCTAACAGCCAAATTCAAAATTTATTTTTTAATTATTTCAATACTTTTTTCGGTTATTGTAATTTTCATATTCCCTTCAATTTTTCTAAAACAATCAAATAGAAGCTTCCTAAATAATCTTGCCATCAGTAATCTAGAGCTTTTTGAGGGGAGTGGTGGTGGTCATTATATTAAAGAGGTCTATAAGGATTATTTACTAGGGCTTGACGAGGATGAAATCTTAGAAAAATTTAATATAGTATATTCAGATAATGATAAGAAAAACCATACTAAGAATGCAACACAAAATGAAATTGACCCAGCTGAAGGATATTTGAAGTTAAAATTTGATTACAAAGATGGTGTGTTACCAAGGTCCGTAGTTTCTTTTTACCACTCTCAAAATGGTATTACTTGGTCACAGATTGGCTCTGAACATACAGATGGGTCAGTTATTGAGCTAATAAAAAATGATTCATTTTTTGAGGTAGGTGGTTGGGGAGATGGGCAATCTCCAGGAGACTCATATCTTGATGGTTTTATTAAACAGGTAAATATAAGTTTTTCAGACAACAGATATAGTTACCAATTTATTGAAGAAAATAGAGATAAAGACTATTTTGTATACCTACCTACTACTAGAGAATTTTACGACAATAGAAATGACGGAAAATTAGTCTACACAGAGGATGGTCTTAAATTAAAACGGCCAAGAAGTTATTGGGTTGCAATTCCGCATGAAGATAATATATCTCAAAAAGACTTTGAAGTAGTAATACAACTTAAACTGAATAACATCCCCAAAGGAAATGAAACAATATTTAGCCAAAGTTCAATTATTAATACTTCAGAGAATATAAACAACCAGTCATGGAAGTGGTCAATTATTGATGGAAGAATGTATTTTTTTTGGGTGGAAGATATTATTAGTGGGTACTCTAATTATCTTGGAGGTCAAAGTCTTAGGTCTGGAAGACTAGTTACTAATAATGGACAGTTTGATTCAATTATTTCAGACTTTTCACTTTCCCAATATGATGAAATAACCACTTCACATAATGGATTCTTGACAATGGCAGTCGAATATGGTTTATTTCCTATATTGATTATCGTTTTAGGCATATTGTTTACAGTTGTCAAAAATGCAAATTACAAAAATCATTTTTTAATCTCTGTATTGGTAGCTTTATTAACTCAGAATCTTACTAATGATTTAATATATTCACCAGATGTGGCAATTTATTTTTGGATAATTCCCAGCTATTTATTCTTAAACAAAATTAAGAATTAATTAATCCAATTCGTTTGGCGTAAGTAGAAAAGTTTTCCGAAATTATCAGTATCTGTCTTCCGTCTTCAAGTTCATATGGTGATGTTGGTATGGAAACTTTATTAATGCTGCTAAAGTCTATATTTCTAAAATCCCACAGTGTATTTATAGCAGAGCTTAAAGTAAGATTTTCATCGATGATAAATGAATCCTCTAGGGCATTAATAAAACTATTTAAGTCTTTAAGTGATTCAAAGTCATTAAGCCTTTTCAATAGTTGTAATATAACATACTGCTGTCTCTCATTCCTTGATAAATCACTAACACCATCCATCTTTTTCCATTCTGATGCATCTTCACCATTTTCATCTAGTATTTTTTCACCAACCAATACTTCAGTGTTTCTGGATACGATCCAATTCAAGGCAGTAGATCCAGTTACTATTTGACATCCTTTTTGCAATTCGAAAGAGTAACCTTCTTTTTGTGTGCTATCTACGCAGATTTCAATTCCATTAAAAGAGTTAATAATATTCTCGAAACCCTCAAAGTTAAAACTTGCAAAATGGTCTACTTTGATTCCCGTTAAGTTTTTTACTGCAGCAGCTAGGTTTTCAGCATTGTTCCCGCATTTATTTTCAGAGTAAGATCCGTTTATTCTTTCAAGATTCTCTGTACATGCGTTAACTATCAATGTGTCTCTAGGGATAGAAAGTAGATAGTGTTTACTTTCAGTTTCATCAATGAGACCTATTATGATAACATCTGCTCTTTGACCTTCAACAAAACCTCTTGCTTCAGAAGAATTTTTATCTCTTTCATCACTACCAATCAAGAGATATGCTTTGTATCCTTCTATGACATTCTTAGCACGGTTGTTGAGGAGTAGTTTTTCAATCTCTGATTTCTCAATCTGAATTATTTCAGGTTCAAGAGGTTTAGTTTCATTTTCCTCGATATTTGCTTCATTAAGAGGACTTGTAGTAGGAGTAAGACCCTGTGATATATTTTCTACTCTATCTGGATCAAATGCTTGTTTTTCAAACCTTGGAATAATCGCAAAAATTACTAAAACCGCTGTGACTAATAATCCTATAAATAAGTATGTGTATTTATTTATTGTTTTCATGTTAAACCAAAAACTAAGTATAACTCTATAATAACTTTTGTGAATAAAATTAAAACAGTAATAGCAGCTGGAGGTCTAGGAACTCGCCTTCAGGGCTTTAGAGGAAATGACTCAACTAAAATTCTGTTAGAAGTTGATGGATCTCCTATGATTATTCGCCAGATTGAACAGCTTACAAACTGGGGACTAAACGAATTTATCATAATTACTAATCCTTCTTTTGATGAGTTGATTAAAGGTGTTGTTACTTCCTATTTCCCTGAAAAAACAATAAGTTTTACAATACAACATGAACAAAAAGGTATTTCACATGCATTAATGTGTGCTAAAAAGTTCATCTTTCCTGGAGACACAGTTTTTTTTATTTTAGGAGATAATTTCTTTGAACACAGTCCTGCAAAAAATCTAAATTTAGAAAAAATTAGTGTTGATAAAGGAGCTCATATATTTTCATACAAAGTTGAAAATCCTGAAGAATTTGGAGTAGCCGAATTTGATTCTAATAATAATGTTATTTCAATTGAAGAAAAGCCAGATAAACCAAAGTCTAATCAAGCAGTTGTCGGTGTTTATATCTATGACGATACTGTAATGGAAAAAATTATAACTTTACAACCTTCTGCTCGTGGGGAGTATGAAGTAACAGATCTAAACAATTTATATATACAAGACGGAAAATGTAAAAATGTAACTATAGAAGGATGGTGGATCGACGCAGGAACACCAGATAGAATCATAGAATTAGAAAAAAAGTTAACTTAATGGGTCCATCTTTTTATATTTAGCAAAATTGTATATAAAAAATACAAAATAACCGATTGCGAAAATGTAACTCAGTGCTCCATTAAAGAATATAGTTCCAATCAATAATACATAAGATAAGAAACTCAAAATTAGAAAACTTAATAATACCTTTCTTTCCGAATAGCCTAGATTTAATAGTCTGTGTGAAATATGGTCGGTTCCGCCAATTGTTGGTGATTTATTATTGCTAATTCTATCAGAAGTAACTATTAAAAAATCTAGTATTGGAACTGTAAATATGAACAAAATTGGGCTAAATGGAGAAACTAATACGCCATCTACTTTTGGTATCCAGTCAAAAATAATAGAAATAAATCCCAATACGTATCCAACAAATAGAGTTCCTGAATCTCCAAAATATAACTTTGCTGGAGGATAGTTGTATATAAAGAACCCTAGTAGTGACGCAAAGAGAAGTAATGAAATATCTGTAACTTTATATAAATTTGAATAATTGGTCAAAAATGCAATTTGTAAACAGATGCTTCCAGAGACAACAACTGTTAGGCCATCCATGTTATCAATAAAATTTATAGAGTTGATAATTAGAAGCACCCATAAAAGTGAAAAAAGAAGATTTACATAGTTATGAAGATCTACCTTTAGGTAAGCCTCAATATTTATAAATGCATCAAGTTTAAAAAGAGGGTAGAGGATGATAACAATTTGTCCTGTAATTTTAGTTTTCCAGTCCAGATTGAATATATCATCTAGTAATCCAATTATTGAAATTATAACTGCGCATATTCCAATTATTACAAAATCTTGTTCAGCTCTACCTAGGAAAAAAGTAGATATCAAAAAAGCAATCGAGGTTGCTATTCCTCCAAAAGGAGATATGTTTTTATTGCTCAACCTTTTCTCGCTTTTATTATTTTTTTTCTTGAATTGTTTTGTAAAATGCATAAAACTTTTGTTTAGTAACGCTGATAATATAAAAGCTATAATTGCCGCAGCAGTTACTGAAAGTTGAAACTGAATCAATTCGATACATCCAATTCTTTATAAATTTTCTCAAATTGTGAAGCTATAACTTTAGAGGTAAAAAACTCATCAATTAATTGCCTATTTTTTGAATTATCAATTATTTCATTATATTTTTCAATAGACTCCACAAATTTGTCAATTTGATTCAATTCAATTAACTCAAGATTATTAAATTCTTTCATCACTTCAGTGCCCTGAATCCTATATGCTATGCAGTAGAGACCAACGTATAAAGATTCAAGAAGAATTCTTGAAAACCCTTCATGTGATGACATTACAAGTGATATATCAAATTCAGACAACTGTGTTTCTATATCAATCTTTCCTAAATAATTTAGTTTTTCTTCATTTAAAACTATTTCCATGTCCTTGTCAGAAATATTTTGAGGATTACCTTCGTCACGCTCACCAGCTAGGTAAAATTCAATGTTTACCATATTGACTTGATTAACAATACTCAGGTAATCCATAATTCCTTTATCATATAAAAGTCTTGAAACAAGGATGACTTTCTTTTTTGCTGGGTTACTTGATGATGGATCTTTTATTTTAAAATTGACACTTTCAATCCCTGAACTAGGAATTACTTCTGTCATATTTTTGAAATTAGAAAAATTAAGAAATATGTCTTTGTCTGAAGTATTTTGAAATATAATCACGTTGATAGCACTATTGAAGAGGTAACTTATAAAAGGTTTTAATAGGTATCTTAATAATTTTGCTTTTGGGCTTTTGCTAAATAAAAAACCAAGTCCTGTGACTGACAGCACAGCTTTATTTTTATTTTTCAGAAAGAGATTAGCTAAACAGAAAAGTATTCCAGTTTTCAATGTAAAGCAATGAAATTTGCTATCAACATTTTTTAAGTACTTTCTTAGAGAGAATATTGCTTTTATATCCAATATCTTACTTCTGTTTATTTCCCACGATGACACACCTTTGTAGATTGATTCTATTTCCTCCCTGTGAACACCATTTGGACACATTGCATGGATTTCTTCCGATTGTATATACTTAACCAAATCTTTTCTAGATTTGTATAAAATCCAATCCCAATGAGATAAATAAGTTATCATTAACACCATTTTAAGTCTTAAATTTGTTAACATTGCCTAATATGAATTTAGTCGTCATAGGAACAGGTTATGTAGGCTTAGTTACAGGGGTTGGCTTTGCAAGTCTTGGCAACAGTGTGAGCTTTGTTGATTTAGATGAAAACAAAGTTTCAAAACTTAAAGACAAACAAGTCCCTTTCTATGAACCTGGTCTTGAAGAACATTTTCAGGATAATGAAACATTTTCAAGAATGTCTTTCACATCTTCATATGATGAAATCGACTGGGAAGATACAGATGTGGCATTTATCTGTGTACAAACCCCAAACAATCTTGAGACCAATTCTGTTGATACCAGATTTCTTGAATCGGCAATTACAGAGATAAATAACCTCAACAACCCAAAATTAGTTGTTACAGTAAAATCAACTATTCCCCCTTATGAAATTGAGAAAGTTTGTAATAAGGTAGGGATGGATAAAAACAAAATTACATTCAATCCTGAATTCCTCAGAGAAGGCACAGCTATTGAAGATTTTTTTCAACCTGACAGAATTGTAATAGGAGGGAATGATCCCGAAAAAATTTCCATTCTTAGAGAATTATACAAAGGCTTTGATGCAGAACTTATAGAGACTGATCCGATTAGTTCACAGCTTATTAAATATTTAGCAAACACATATTTACCTTTAAGGCTTTCATTTGTGAATGAAGCAGCAAGATTAATTGATCATTCTAATGGTAATCAGGTTGATGTTCTAAAGGGGGTTGGTTTAGATTCAAGAATTGGTTCGCATTACTTTAGACCATCTCCAGCTTGGGGAGGTTCTTGTTTTCCAAAGGATTTGATTGAAGTCAACAATTTTTATAAAGAAGGTGAAGTTATGCTGCCTATAATCTCAAATATAATTGAATCAAATGATATTCAAACTAAATGGACTGTAAATAAATTAACATCAATACTCAGCAATGAGAATATAAATTCAGTATTGTTGATTGGTGCTGCCTTTAAAGAAGATACCGACGATTTAAGAAATTCACCAACTTTAGATATCTATAAAATGTTAATCCAAAAAGACGTAAATGCTTTTATCTATGACGAAATGGTTGAACTTGCTGAATATAATTCAGTAGATAATCTTGATGATATTTCTGATAAAACTTTAGTAGTGCTGATGTATCCGATTAAGAAAGCACTTATGGAAAAAATTGAAACTATCTTAACTGAAACTAACTCTATTTTGTATACACCATGGTAAAAAGATGAATATTGTTTTAACAGGTGGATCAGGTTTTATAGGCTCGCATCTCTCTAAGGAGCTACTCAAAAATGGTGAAAACAAGTTAATTGTTGTAGATAATCTACTAACTGGAAACCTAGACAATATTCAAGACTTATTAGATCATGAAAATGCAACATTTATCCAACATGACGTTCAAGATCATATAGAAATAGATGAAAAAGTTGACTATGTATTTCATTTAGCAAGTGCCGCATCACCAGTTGCATATACGGAAAATCCAGTGAATACCTTAAAAGCTGGAAGCCTTGGAACAATAAACACTCTAGGTTTAGCTAGGAAGCATGGTGCTGAATATTTCTTGGCTTCTACCTCTGAGGTTTATGGAGACCCTCTAATTACTCCTCAAAATGAAGAATATTGGGGAAATGTCAATCCAAACGGGGAAAGAAGCATGTATGATGAGGCAAAAAGATTTGCAGAGGCTGCAACAGCAACATATGCAAGAAGCTATGACATAAAGACCAAAATAATTAGGATATTCAACACCTATGGGCCAAACATGCAGCTAAACGATGGCAGGGTAGTCACAAATCTTATAGTACAGGCACTTAATGATGAAGATTTAACTATTTATGGAGACGGCTCGCAAACTAGAAGTTTTTCCTATGTATCCGATACAGTGGCTGGAATTCTTGCAATGATGGAATCAAATCATTATGAAGTCTTTAATATCGGCAACCCTTATGAAATGACTGTTAAGGAATTAGCCGAGACAATATTAAAACTTACAAACTCGAAATCTGAGATAATTTATAAACCATTACCAAATGATGATCCCCAACAAAGAAGACCAGACATTAGTAAAGCTAAAGAAAAACTTAACTGGGAACCAAAAGTAGGCTTAGAAACCGGGTTGAATACAACTATTGAATGGATAAAAAAAGAGTTATCTAAATAACTTTTAATATTCTCTGGTGTAAAGTTTTCAGTGACTCGTCTTTAACTTTTTCTTGTGAAAATTGAATAATTTTTAAAAGTAAATCTTTTTCTAATTTAGAAATTAAATTTATACTTTTCGTTAAGTCATCTTTTGTACCATCAAACTTTAGAATGTTGATATATTCTGGATGAATATTTTTGTCATACTCTGAATTCATATAAAAATTAATAATTCCACCAGATAGTGTTTCAAGGACGCTCTTATCATAAAAACCCTTTGGAGTGTTATTGATGTGGAATCCAATTTTATCTAAATATGTACTTAGTTCAGTATGAGGTACAGAACCGACAAATCTTATATTAGGATAGTTAGAGTATTTATTTTTTAAGTAACTTTCATAATCAGCATCTTGTTTTGTTAGAGGTCCCCCCACGATTGTGATACTCTGCGACTCTCCGTAAACACTATTTAAAAAACCTTGAATAGATTCCTCGATATTTTTTGATTTGGAAATCCTACTTAAAATGAGAAAATCTTTTGATCCTGTATTGATTCTACCTCTATAAAAATCTTCGTAGTTAATGGCATGTCCAATAGAAGTTACTTTTTTAAACTTTAAAGGAAATGAATTCTCTGAAGCTGTAATTATGCTATCTGAAAATAATGCGCCTAAATATAGAACAATCTTCTTTATAAAAGTAGTGGGACCCTTGTGTGTGTACCAAAGAATAGACTGCAGATTTTGAAATCTGAATATACTTGAACTTACTAATGTTAAAGAGGTTGTCATATGTGAGAGACAGTATCTATATTCATTATCTTTTAATAGGTTTTTGATAATCTTTCTAAGTGCAATAAATTTTGTTATCTTATTTGTATTTACAGAATCATGGCTATATACATTTATATTGTCATTTAACAAATGAGTTGCACCTTCATTTAATGTTACGACATCAATTTCTATATAATATTCAGATAATTGATTTAGCCAATTTATCGCAAATCCAAGCGAAGTATTGTTTGAGTCTGTAGATATATTAAAAATTAATATTTTCTCTTTTTTCATAATTCTATTTTTTCATTTTGTTGGAAAATTTCCATATATTGGTTTGCCTGTACTAAAAAATTATGTTTGTTACTAATGAATGCTTTTGCTGCATCAGCTCTTTTAGTAGCTTCATCTTTATTATTAATAATAAAGATGATATTCTCTGCAATAATTTTCTTATCTGGGGGTATAGGAATAATAAATCCACGCTCACCGTCATTTAACAAGTTTTTACAGCCACCAACTTCAGTACTTAATATAGGAACCTCATAATTAATTGCTTCCAGTACCGAATGGGGGAGACCTTCATAATCAGATGCTTGTATGAAGATATCTGCCGTAAGTAGAAATTGAGGGATTCTATTATTATCAATTTTACCTAAAAGTTGAACTCGATTTTGTAAATTTAAATCATGTATTACAGCTTCTAATTTACTGAACTCACCACCTTCACCAATTATGCTCAGTTTTAAGTTCTTATTATCTAGTAATTCCATCGCTTCTATAACTAAATTTATATTTTTCTGAATAACTAATCTTGAAATAATTAATAAGTTGACATCAGCTTTATGTAAATTTGATTTTTTAATATCTGTAATGTCAACTCCGTTATTTATTTTTAAAATTTTACTGCTAAATCCTAATCCAGATACAAAACTTTTTAAATGATCAGACGGAGTAATTACTATTTCAGCAGAATTGATACTCCAGTTTCTGAGTAATTTTTGCAATTCAATTAGAAAAGAGTGTTTGTTGTTCTGAAACTCATCAAAAGACTCAGCCGTTTTTTTTTGATTGTAAGCTCTTTCCCAGACAGGGTCACCCACAATTTTTCTGATTAGTTGTTTCTTGAGTAAAAGATTTGCTATTGTGGACTCAATGCCAAGACCGTTAACAAAAATCAGATCACTTTTTTTCCCATGTTTGATGATTTGGTAAATTGTTTTTATCCAGCGAATAGGAAGACTGTTTGATCTTTTGATTCTTATTACATCTAAATTGTCTTCAGTATGATTATTTTCAACTTCAGCTAAACAAATAATTTTTACATTGTGACCATTCTCTATCAAGAAATTAGAAATTTTTGGAACAAAACTTGCTGGTCCGCCAATATCTGGAGGAAATATTCCTACAGTTATTAAAATGTTCATAATTTAAATTCTATTAAGTTATTTTTTTTTGTGTGCAACTATCTCTTTAATCATGGAATTAATATCTTTAGTCGGACTCATACCAGTAAAATTAACTATTTTATCTATGTTTGGAGTTCTTCTAGTTGGATCTTCAAATTTATTCCCAAATACTTCTTCATGTTGAATGTAATTTATTTGTGATTTTGAATCACATGTCTCAATTATAAGTTCAGCTAAATCTTTAATTGTTATTTCTTGGGTCTGGCCAATATTAAATACTTCACCATAAGCCTTCATTTCAGCAAGTTTAATGAAATAACTAGTCACATCATCTACCCATGTAAAAGATCGAGATTGGCTTCCATCACCATGGATAATAATATCATTATTATTTAGGGCAGCATCAATAAACTTAGGAACTACCATTCCATATTCTGATAGTTGATTCGGCCCAATAATGTTGAAGAGTCTTACGATTATCGGATTAAGCTTTCCTTCTTCGTATTCAGATAGTGCTAAAAATTCATCAATCATTTTTGATGCAGCATATGACCATCGTAATTTTGTTGTTGGGCCAATTAAACTCCTTGATTCTTCTGTCCACTCTTTATCTTCAGAGACACCATAAACTTCAGATGTTGAAGTAACTAATACTGGAATATTATTTTTCTTACAAGCTTCAAACACTTCGTGAGTCGCCAAAATATTTGTGAGTAATGACTTACTTAAATTTTCCATAATATACTGAACTCCAACGCCAGCCGCTAAATGATAGCAAAAGTCATATCCCTCAAAGGTCTCATCTAAGTTTTGAACATCTTCAACTTTCTTATTAATAAATTTAACTTTGTTACTGTCGTTAAATTTTGAAAGATTAGCACTTTTACCTGTGGATAGGTCATCTATAACTAGTATTTCCTCAACTTCAGTCTTGATTAATTTTTCTATTAAGTGGGAACCAATAAAGCCAGCCCCGCCAGTAATTATTATTTTTTTCATATTATTTGTTTATGTAATTTAATGATTTTAGCAACTCTATATTTTCAAGGTACCATTCTACAGTTTTTTGTACACCATCGTCTATTAAGGTTGTCGGTTCCCAGTCGAGTGTTTGTTTAATATGGCTTAAATCTGGCTTTACTACATCTGGGTCTTTTATAGCTCTTTCTTTATTAACGACAATAGACTTCATATCAGTACTATCTTCTATTATTTCAATAACACGATTTAGAGATACGGTATTATTTGAACCAATATTAAAGGTGTCAGAGGAATTATGGTTCACCACTTTAACTAAAGCTGAAACTACATCATCTACATAAGTAAATGATCTCCTTTGTTCTCCGTTTCCAAAAACTTGTACTTCCTTTTTATTAATTATCCAGTGAATAAATCGTAAAATAGACATATCTGGTCTTCCATATGGGCCATAGACTGTAAAAAATCTTGGTATTAAAACTTTTGTATCTGATTCATCAAGTATTGTTTTAGCCAAAATTTCTCCTGAAAGTTTTGTACTAGCATAAACGGAGGGGGGTTGAATTCTCTCATCTTTGTTTTCTCGCATTAAATTTTCTCCACTGTCACCATAAATTGAGGACGTGGAAGCAAGTATTAATGATGACACCCCTGTTACTTTGCAAAAATTAGCAACATTTGTCGTTGCAACTGTATTGTCGAGTACATAACTGTAAGGTTCTAAAAAGCTCTGCCTTACACCTGCGCGAGCCGCCATATGATAAAAAGTTTGCGCTTGAGTATTTAATGTTTGAAGTTGCGAAATAGAAGTTGGTTCTGATAAATTTAACTCATGAAATTCATAATTCTTATTATTACTAAGTTCATTTAATCGTAAATTTTTTAATCTTACATCGTAAGCGTCATTGAGGGAATCAATACCTATCACCTCAAAACCCATATTCATAAGTTTTTTTGTAAGATGAAAGCCTATAAATCCTGCACTACCTGAAATGATTACTTTGTTATTCACAACAATCATGCTACCAAAAATATATTTAATTCTTTAAAAAGATTTAAATAGTATTTATTTAATTTTAAAAAGTAGAATTTTATTAGTGCAATTATTACTTAAAAAAATTAAAAGTCTTTCACCATTAAATATTCTATTTTTTATACCATTAATACCACATTTTAACATTATCGAAGATGTTCTCCATACTGATGACATACCTGTATTGCTATTTCTTATATTGTTTTTCACTAGAATTATGTCTTTATTTGATAACTTCAAATCAATTAAAGGGTACCTACTTATTGATTTTTTTATTTTGTACCTGTTAATTCAGAATATCTATCTTGGAAACGGTTTTTTTAATAACGAAATACTAAGGTTTGCATTTTATGCAATTATTTTCTTTTTCATCCTAGGAAATAAAATGGAAAGTTACTATGAATATTTACCTGTATATCTTTTTATCTTCTGTAGTAGTTTTTCAATTATTGCATATTTCTTTTCCATTAATTTAGGGACAGATCTTTACAACAATTGGAATATGGGTCTAAATCTTAGTGATATCGACTACATCAAAGGTAGGGTTAATGGTTTCCAAGCAGGAGGCCCCAATAGTTATGCTGATCTAATTGTTGTAACTGGAATCTATACAATTTTTAAATTAGAAGATAATTATTTTCCATACATTTCAAGTCTTGCAATTTTGGGATGTTTCTTTACATACTCAAGATTTTCACTAATTGTATTAATTATTTTTATTATTCTCAGAGCTTTAAGCACCCAAAATAAAATGTTAAGTTTAGGCATTATTTTTGCCTCCATCTTGGTTTGTGCCAATTTCGGATTAATTGAGAGATTTAGCAATGATGATAATTCAGGTATCCAGGATAGAGTTAATATGAGTGTTGGAGCTGTGGAGTATTTACTTGATGATACACTTCTTAATAATCTCATTGGTAGGGGCCACGATAGTTTTATTGTCAGTGGAGATGAAATAATCAACAGTAATAAGTTCGATCAAAATACAGTATCTTATGGTCCACATAATTCTTTTTTATTCATTATTTTAAATTACGGAGTCTTTGGATTGATTTTGTATTTATTGATATTTAAAAATATAATTATTTACACACTTAGATTAAAAACTTTATTTAACCTATCACCACATTTTTATGTAGTAGCTGCTTTTTTTGTTTTAAGTTTTTCTAGTGATCTATTACAGAATCACAGTATTTCTTGGTATTTATACTTATCAAGCTTTCTTTTAATGAGAGAAATCAAAAATAAAGATACTTTCGATGTTTAAATATACCTTTATTAGCGAATTGAAACATATACTATTGAATAGATGAAAATATTAGTAGTTGGTGGCGCAGGTTATGTTGGCGGAGGTATCGTTGACAAATTAGTTCCTAACCATGAGGTAACAGTCTATGACTCCCTTGTATATGAGACTTCTTACAGGAAAGACGTTAATTTTATTTATGGAGATATAAGAGATCATAAAAAACTTAATAATATTTTAAACAATTATGACTCTGTAATTTGGCTAGCTGCCCTTGTTGGAGACGGAGCTTGTAGCATCAACCCGAGCCTCACACAAGAAATAAACGCAGAGAGTGTAAAAAACTTGACAAAAAATTATTCAGGAAGAATCATTTTTCTTTCAACTTGCTCTGTTTACGGAGCACAAGAAGGAGTATTATCTGAAGACTCTTCTACAAATCCGCTTTCAGAATATGCCAGTTCAAAACTAATTGCAGAAAAGTATTTGGAAGATTCAAATGTAATAATTTTTCGCCTTGGAACACTATTTGGAATAAGTGATCAGTATTCAAGAATTAGACTTGATTTAGTCGTCAACATACTTGTAACCAAAGCACTGATGGAAAATAAGATGAGCGTTTTTGGTGGGGATCAATGGAGACCTCTTTTACACGTAAATGATGTTGCAAATGCAATTGATGCAACTATAGAGACCCAAGTAAATGGAATATTTAACTTACACTATCAAAATTTCAAAATAATAGAAATAGCTGAGGAAATTGAAAAAAAAATAACTACAGCGGAAATTATCAAAACCCCATTGGAATTCCAAGATGCAAGAAATTATCAAGTAACAAGTGAAAAACTTCATAAAGAGACTGGATTCAAGGCTGAAGTAGATTTAAAGGTAGGTATAGATGAGATTTATGAGTTAATATCTAAGAACAGAATAAAAGACATTAGTGATCCCAGATATTCAAATCAAAATTTTCTTAATTTATATGGAGTAAAATAATGGAACCAATCTCATTCCCTATCAATAGTTCAGCAGATGAGAGGGGACAGGTTACATTTGTAAATGACTTTGACATGACTGATGTAAAAAGGAGCTATGTAGTTACAAATACATTACTCAAAACTGTAAGAGCCTGGCATGGACATCAAAATGAAAAAAAATGGGTAACTGTACA
>Ga0209305_1001370_pt1 | contig 15712 bp, 18 predicted proteins | sample COGITO_mtgs_1103_FD_184792 | JGI IMG/M metagenome (GOLD analysis project Ga0209305, IMG submission 184792) | Pelagic marine microbial communities from North Sea - COGITO_mtgs_110321 (SPAdes) (version 2) | ecosystem: Environmental > Aquatic > Marine > Epipelagic ...
GACCATTAGATAATGCATTTGAACTAGTTGCAGGTCATAGAAGATTTACAGCATGTAAATCGTTACGTTGGAGATTTATTTCTTGTAAAATTCGTGATATGTCTGATAAACAGGCATATGAAATCCAATTAACTGAAAATATTCAAAGAAAATCAATGGATCCAATTGAAGAAGCTGAATCATATCAAAAATATGTTAATGAATTTGGTTGGGGTGGAATATCTGAACTAAGTAAAAAAATAGGTAAAAGTGATGAATATGTTTCTCATAGGATGAAATTGCTAACATTACCTAGTACTGTAAAGGAAAAACTTGTAGAAAATAATCTAAGTATTAGTCAAGCATTAGAAATTATTCATGTTGATGATTCAGAAAAAAATATTTTAACAGATCAAATTATTGAAAATAAATTAACTGTTAAACAAATAAGAGAAATTAAAAAGACAATGAAATCTGAAACTAATACAATTTTAAAGAAAGATAACTCTACTTCAAAATCATTACATTTAGTCAAAAAGAGTAATCTCACGTTAAAAATTACTCTATCACGAATTGACGATTTAGTTCATGATGCTCATAAAATTAAAAATCGTAAACAAAAACTAGAATCAATTGAATTTCTTATGAATTTACGATTAAGAATTCATTCCTTAATTGATGAAACAATTCATTTTAATAAAATTAATTCTAAAAAACTTTAATTTCCAATAAATGGTGGAGCCCATTCTTTGAGAAATTCTTTGTATTCTTTTTCAGTATATACTAATGCATATAATGATGCATCTGTTTGTGGGACAAAGTCATACACTTCATACGTTTGAATAATATCTCCAAATAAATTTCGGTAATTATCATTTTCTTCATCTGCCATCTCATTTGACAAAAATGACTTAATTGTAATCCAATCATATCCTCCTCTTGTTTTACCTGAAAATAACACAAATGGTGCATCATTAAGATATTTTTTCAAACCTTCCATTCGTTTGGGTAAAGATTGTGATGTTCTAAATGTTACAAGATCTACTCGTATAACTTTATGAGGAATTTTCTTTGCATCAATTTTAATTGTGTATCCTTGAATAACTTTATCAAATTCTAATTTTGAAATCCTTGATTCAATTTCTTCTTCTGTTAAATTAATTTTAAATTTTTTCAAATAATCCCATATCTCAAATATACTTTGTTTAGAATTTTGAGATAATGTTGAAATAATAATTTCATCAATATGATCAACCATTGCAATATAGACCTCTAAGATCTATTTAAAATCTTTAAATATTTTTTCCAGGCTTGATAATTTTATTTTAATATTAGTCAATTGTCTTCTTAGTACTTTGAGTACGATCTTACCAGAAAATATTGGATACTTACTTTTGGTAGGTGTTGGGGTAATTTTATCATTATCTGTAATTTTAATGGTTAAGGCTGAAACAAAATGGCTTGGAACCCGAAAAACATCTGAATGGTTTTACACTGCTGGAAGAACAATAAAAACAGGATTAATTGCATCTTCAATTGTCTCAGCATGGACATGGGCTGCAACTTTACTACAATCCTCCACTGTAACCTATGAATTTGGAATGGGAGGTGCATTTTGGTACGCAGCTGGAGCATCTATTCAAGTAATTTTATTTGCAATTCTCGCAATTGAATTAAAACGAAAAGCACCTATGACTCATACTTTTCCTGAGATGTTGTATGTCAGATTTGGTAAACATCCTCACAAAGTTTTCTTAGCTTTTGGTTTAATGACTAATACCATTGTAACTGCAATGCTTCTTTTGGGAGGTGCTGCAGTAATTAATTCATTAACTGGTGTTGATATAACACTAGCAGCATTTTTGATTCCAGTATGTATTATCGTTTACACAATTTTTGGTGGCTTAAAAGCAACATTTTTTGCAGAATATCTTAACACTTCATTTATTTTTGTTGTAGTTTTAATTTTTGTAACTTCAATTTATTTCATAAATCCTGAAATTGGTGGAATATCTGGAATGTATGAAAAATTAACTCAAGCATCAATTTTACAACCAGTTGAAGGAAATGCTTTTGGAACTTATCTTACTTTAGCATCAATTGGTGCATTAATTTTTGGTATCATTAACATAGTCGGAAACTTTGGTACTGTCTTTGTAGATCAATCTTATTGGCAACGTGCAATTGCTGCCAGACCTAAAGCTGCTACTGGCGGATTCATTATTGGTGGGCTTGCATGGTTTGCAATTCCATTTACACTTGCAACTACTTTGGGATTAGCTGCAATTGCTACTGGTGTCACGCTTACAGAAAATGATATAGGCTTAGGATTGGTTGCTCCAACTACTGCAGCAAATCTAATGGGCGATTTTGGTGCTATCTTAATTCTATCAATTTTGTTTACTGCTGTAACTGCTGCTGGTTCATCACAATTAGTGAGTGTTTCATCTTTAGTAACTTATGATGTTTTTCGTACTTACCTAAAACCTTCTGCAACTGGTCGTGAATTAATTAGAGTATCAAGAATTACTATTCTAGTATTTGGAATTGGAATGGGATTTTTGACATTAATGTTATACCAATCAGGAGTTAGTCTACAATATGTATATTTGATGATGGGTATAATGATCGGTTCTGCTGTTGCTCCAATTTCATTTGCTATCTTGTGGAAAAAGACACATAGAATTGCAGCGACTGCTGGTGCCATAATTGGTTTAATTTGTGGAATTATAATTTGGTTATTTACTGCAAATTCTATGTTTGGAGAAATAACTCTAGTTTCAACTGGAAATCAAATTCCATTACTATATGGAAATATTGCATCAATCCTTACTGGTCTGTTAATTACTATATTTGGTAGTTTAATTAAATCTGAAAACTTTGATTTTGGAATAATGCATCAAAAGATCCTTGTAGTTGATGATAAGGTTCGTTCTATGTTAAAACGGGATACTGATGAAGAGTATCTAAAACGTTCTCTTAATTTTTGCTTAAAAATTGGTTTTGCTATATCTATTTTCTTTATAATAGTCTGGCCTGCAACATTTGTTTTAACAGATTATGTATTTGATGAACAATCTTTTTTCCTTTGGATCTCTCTTGCAATAGTTTGGGCATCTGCTGCTGCAGTTGTGTTAATTATTTTACCTCTAATTGAAGCTCGAAAAAGTATTGCTGAGATAATTCACAAAGTAAATGTTGAAGATGACATCGCAACAGAAAATTCCTATGAATTTGATAATAAAATATCTAAAGATATGCCTATCATGCGTGTTCTTGTGCCTGTAGATGGCTCTGCAAGCTCTTTACGTGCATTACATCATTCTAGTTATTTGTTCAAAGGAATAACTAGAGTTAGAATTTACTTGTTACATGTTATTGAATGGACAGATGAGAATGATGAAAATATTGATGAAAATTTATCTTCTCAAATTCAAGAAGAAGGAAAATTAATTCTAAGAAGTATAGTTGTTCCAAAACAACTTAATGATTACAAACGTATTGTAAAGCTTGGAAGACCATCTACAAAAATAGTAGAACTTGCAGATAAATTAAATGTAGATATGATAATTATGGGTAAAATTGGAATTGGAAAATCTAATTCTTCAATAGGTAATGTTTCTCAACAAGTGGTAAATCTTACTACCAAACCTGTTGTTTTTATTGATTAATAATTATTTTATGCAGAAAATCTAATTATATTCTTAGGAAGATTATCTATCATTATTTCAACTGTCATGGTTTTCAAATTTTTAAAATTATTTACATAATCTCTATTTTTTAGAAATTGTTTATTAGATTCTTTTTGAATTTCTTCATAATTTGTTTTATTTTTAATTTTTTTTATTATTTTAAAACTACAAAATATTACTAATTGTTCTAAAGTAATTGTTTGTTTTTCAATGATTTTTTGATTAATAATTTGATAAATTGTTTTGAAAGTATTCTCTTTGTGATTACTTACTTGTATTTCATTATTATCTAAAGTTTTTTCATTTTTAAAAATAAAATATTTTATATGAATCATACTTTAGATAATCTAAATTATTTATAATGATTTTTAACAAATGTTTAGTATATATTGAAATTTTTTGCCTGAAATTCTTTATACTTCCATTCTTAATTTAATTTGTAATATGGAAAATTTATTTTATGATTTAATTTTTAATGTAGATAATCTTACTCCTGCCTTTATGATAGGAGCTGGATTTCTTTTAGGTATTTTACACGCCTTTGAGCCTGATCATATAGCTTCTGTAGGCACACAATTACTCAAATCCAAGAAATATTCTAAAAAAAATATTATAAAATCTGTATTTACAAAATCTTCTTTCATTGGGATATTTTGGGGTGCTGGACATACTACAACAATTGTTGCTATAGGATTGTTATCTTCATTTTTGGCAATTTCAATTCAGAATGAACTCTTTTCTAAATTTGAATTGATAGTAGGTGGAATGTTAATTTTCCTTGGTATAATTACTCTTAAAAATAAATTTTTTTTAAAAATTAAACATAGACATCCTCATACTCATTCTGATGGTCATATTCATTATGATGCTCATGATCATAATACTTCTGAACATAATCATGGACACAAATCTTATCTAATTGGATTAATTCATGGTCTTGCTGGAAGTGGAAGTGTTATTGCGTTAACTGCAATGTATTTCGATAATATAGAAACATCGTTGATGTTTTTTTTGTTATTTGGTTTTGGTTCTATTATTGGAATGAGTGTTGTAAGTGGATTAATTGGATTGCCTTTTGCTTTTTTCTCAAAAACCAAATTATTAAATAAATTATTTAGAAATATTACGGGAGTAGTTACTATAATTCTTGGATTCATTATATTTTTTCAGATTGGATTGCCTAATTTTTCCTTATTTTGGTAAATTCTGCTCCTAAAACTTCTTTTCTCGTAATTTTTAGAAGTTTGTAAATTATTTCAAAAATATTTTCCGTATTATTTCCTAAAATTTTAACAATAATTCCAGAATCATTTGGTAAAATTGATGTTCCTATAGAAATATCATTAAATTGTTCTAAATTTTTACTAATTTTATTCTCAATCTCTATAATGTATTTTTTCTTTGTTAATATGTAGACTGTTCCTACAATGTCAAATTTTCCAAAAATTCCTTCAGTCTTTAAATTCTGACTTTTAGGTTCTATTTTCATATTTTCAAGGCATCGAAATTTATTATTTTGATTTTTACAATACGTTCTAAGATAACAAATATCATAATCAAAAATTTCTTTCATTGCTACTCTTCCAGGCGTTAAAACTTCTGAATAAATGACTGTTGCATCATCATGTATGTTCAAATTTACTTTTTGATAATATCTAGAATTTTGATATGGGATTATTTGATCTGGAATATATTCTAAATAGCAATTTTCATCTAGTGTAATATTCACTATCTGTGATGCAGAGTTTGAATTCATACTATAGACTCTTGTTGCACCTTGAGTTGTTATGTGACTAATTGCACTATTTTTTAATGTGATATTTGTTCTATACCTATCTCCTTGTAAAATTCCTCCCGAAGGTGAAATAATATACAGATATGCCATACCTGGTAATGAATTTTCAGGATATACCGCTCGTTGAATCTGTAAAGGTACTTGAGAATATTGTTTTGTAATTACTGTTTTTAATTCCTTATTTTGTTTTAATTCTACATCTAAAATTCCAACTTTACCTGATTTTCCAACTTCCAATTGCTTTATTTTCAAATTATATTTTTCTATCTCTTCTGGAATTTGTTCTGAAATTATTTTCAAATTCTTCAAATCCTATATTTTTTTTAAATTAGTTGATTTTGGTTGAGAATCTAACAATAAATCATGAATAATATGTTCTGCAATTTTTTTAATACCTTGATCTGTTTTACAATTAATAAATTCAAATGGTTTTTCTTTTCTCAATTTTTCAGCATCTGTTTTCATAATTTCTAAATTTGCCCCAACTAATTCTGCAAGATCAATTTTATTAATTAATAAAAGATCACAATTCGTAATCCCTAATCCTCCTTTTCTAGGATATTTATCTCCACCAGCAACATCAATTATGTAAATAAAATAATCTGCAAGAATTGGACTAAATGTTGTAGTAATATTATCTCCTCCACTTTCAATTATAATTAAATCCAATTCTGGATGATTGTCTTCCATTTCTTCAATAATTGCAAGATTCATTGATGGATCCTCTCTTACTGCAGTGTGTGGACAACCTCCTGTAGCAAGTCCAATTACCATATTTTCTGGTAATAATCCCTTTTTTGTTGATAAATTATTCCTGATTCGATCAGCATCTTCTTTTGAGATTACATCATTTGAGATAATGCTAATACTATAACCAATTTCAGCTAATACAGGCACAAGACGTTCAATTAACATACTTTTCCCAGAACCTACAGGTCCTCCAATACCAATTCGTGGAATGTGAGTCATAAAGCCAAAATTAATTTTTATGTAATAAACATTTTAGAATCCATTTTTTCATGTGACATTTGAATTATATCAAATTGTGGTGCAAATTGCCACATGTCAGAAAGTGATTTATTCGAATTTTCTTTTAGAGTTTGAATAATGATTGGTTTTACTTCATGAAGAATTTTTTGACCTTCTAAATGCTGAATTAATCCTAATCTTAAAGCTGCTCCTATTACGCTTACTGTAAAACCATATAGTAGCATTGTAATACTTTTTTCTTTTCTTATTTGTAATGCATGGCAACAAATTGCAAATGCTACTGGAAATATTCCATGCACTTTTTTCCCTTTGACAGCTTTTTCATATTCATTTAGAATATCATTATCTTTTACAAATTCTGAAACACATTTGATTAATTGAATTCCTGAATTAGTTGATGCTTTCCTAATCTCTTTTATTGGTTTCATTATGAATGCCATTTCATCTGCTTGTATTATTTCTTCAAAATTTCCTTTTTCAGCATTCTCAAGTGCATTCTCAAGTGCAACACAATCTGAAGGTCCTATCTGTTGTTCAATATTCACTTTAATCATTTTTTTAATATCTTCTATTCCTTTAATCTCATTTTTTGAAAAAAGGAATTCTAAACCATTTGATGTTGAATAAAGACCGGTAGGAAAAAATGAATCTGAAAGTTGCATAACTGCAAGTTCTTCATTAATTTCATCAATGTTCATGTACATCAGCACTAGTATGAGGTAAAAATATAGCTTTTTCTATTTTTAATTCAATATGATTAATAATTTCTTTGAATAATCTTTGAAATATTTCTAATTCTGAATCTTCTTGAATTGGAAAAACAATTATTTTTTCTTTAATTTCAATTGGTCTGTGCCTATTTCCAATAATATGACCTAATAAAATGGCTATATTTTGATCATTTTCTTTTAATTTTACTGAAATCACTTGTTCAGGAATTTGTTCAACAATAATTTTTACTTCATCATTTCCAATAACATCACCATGTTGAAGTTTCACTCCTGAATCTAGATTTATTCCAATATCCGTACCTGAATCCGTTTTTCTCCGTAGAATTCTTTTTTCTAAATCGACTCGTGATATCTTTATTTTTTCAAAATTTTCACTCCTTAAACTAGTTTCTTTGAAAATATTTCCTGATACTGAATTAATGTTAATCATGATTATTGTCTTATTTTGATAAGGTAATTCTTTGGTAATTATCTTTTTAATTATTATATACAGTAATTGAATACTTTAATCATTGATGCTTACACCTAGAGAAATTGAAAAATTAAATATTTTTGTTGCTGCAGAATTAGCACGTAAAAGACAGGGTCGTGGATTAAAATTAAATCATCCTGAAGCTGTGGCAATTCTTTCTGATCATATACTAGAAGGTGCAAGAGATGGAAGATCTGTTCCAGAATTAATGAGTTCTGGAAAGCAAGTTTTGAAAAAAGATCAAGTATTGCCAGGTGTTCCAGAATTAATTCATTCCATACAAGTTGAAGCTACTTTTGATGATGGTACCAAATTAGTTACTGTTCATGATCCCATAGGTGAAAACTAAAATGATTCCTGGAGAATATTTTTTATCTGAAGAACCAATAATTGCAAACACTGAAAAAATAACAATCACCTTAGATGTTCAAAATACTGGTGATAGACCAATTCAAGTTGGATCTCATGCACATTTTTTTGAAGTGAATAAAGCATTAGAATTTCCAAGAAGAAAATCTTATGGATTTCATCTGAATATTGCAGCTGGAACTTCTATAAGATTTGAGCCTGGAGATAGCAAAAAAATAGAATTAACAGAATTTTCTGGGAAAAGAATTGTTTATGGATTTAGTGGATTAGTAAATGGTCCATTATCAGAAAAACAAAATGAAGCATTTTCTAAAGCAAAAGAACAAGGATTTCGAGGTATGGAATTATGACTCTAAATATTTCTAGAAAAAATTATGCTGATCTGTTTGGTCCTACAACTGGTGATAGAGTTCGTCTTGCTGACACTGAATTAATTATTGAAATTGAAAAAGATTTGATCAAACACGGTGATGAATCTGTATTTGGAGGTGGAAAAAGTATTCGAGATGGAATGGGACAAGCTAGTGGGGTATCTAGAGATGAATCACTTGATCTTGTTATTACAAATGCAATAATTTTAGATCCTGTTTTAGGAATTATCAAAGCTGACATTGGTGTAAAGGATGGAAAAATTGTAGGTGTAGGAAATGCTGGGAATCCAAATATCGCTGACGATATAGATATGATAATTTCATCTAATACTGAAATTATTGCTGGAGAAAATACAATTTGTACTCCTGGTACAATTGATTCCCATATTCATTTTATTTCTCCACAGCAAGCAACACATGCAATTTGTAATGGAACCACAACCATGATTGGCGGTGGAACTGGTCCTGCTGATGGAACTAATGCTACAACATGTACTCCTGGAAAATGGAATATTCATAGAATGATTGAATCTGTAGATGATTTTCCAATGAATTTTGGTTTTCTTGCAAAAGGAAATGATTCTCTTGAACCTGCATTATTTGAACAAGTTGAAGCTGGAGCTTGTGGATTAAAATTACATGAAGATTGGGGTACAACCCCTGCAACCATTAATTCTGCGTTGAATGTAGCTGACAAAACTGATACTCAAGTTGCTATACATACTGATACACTAAATGAATGTGGATTTGTAGATGATACAATTGCAGCAATTGCAGGTAGAACAATCCACACTTATCATACTGAAGGTGCAGGAGGTGGACATGCTCCAGATATCTTAAAAGTTGCAAGTGAACCTAACATTCTTCCATCCTCAACAAACCCTACACGTCCATTTACTGTAAATACATTAGCAGAACATCTTGATATGATGATGGTTTGTCACCATCTTAATTCATCAGTACCTGAAGATATTTCATTTGCGGAATCTAGAATAAGAGGAGAAACAATCGCTGCAGAGGATGTTTTACATGATATTGGAGTTCTTAGCATGATGTCTTCAGATAGTCAAGCAATGGGAAGAGTTGGAGAAGTTACTACAAGAAATTGGCAAACTGCCGATAAAATGAAAAAAATGACTGGAAGTTTACCTGAAGATAATTCTGAAAATGATAATTTTAGAGTAAAGCGATATATCGCAAAAATCACAATTAATCCTGCTATTACACATGGAATTTCTAATTATGTTGGAAGCTTGCAACCTGGAAGGTTAGCTGATATTGTAATTTGGTCTCCACAATTTTTTGGTGTAAAACCTAAAATGATAATCAAAGGTGGATTCATTGCTTATTCTTTAATGGGTGATCCAAATGCATCTATTCCAACTACTGAACCAGTATTGTATCGACCTATGTTTGGATCATTAGGTAAAGCAGTACAATCAACATCTGTAATTTTTACATCTCAATTAGCATTAGATAATGGAATGCAAGAAAAAATTAATTGTGATAAAAAATTAGTTGCTGTAAAAAATTGTCGTTCTATTGGAAAAAAAGATATGTTGTATAACAATGCAACACCAGAGATTGATGTAAATCCAGAAACATATGAAGTAAAAGTTGACGGAAAAATTACTACAACTAATCCTGCAACAAAATTATCTTTAGGACGATTATACCACTTATTTTAAAGCATTTTCAACACTTGTATTTTTTTTTGAATTTGTCGACGTCGACAAATAATTTTAAAATGCTTAAGTATATGTTGGCACTATTTTTCCTAGTGTCCCAAACTAGATCCCTCTATGCGTTCTCGATTATAGCTTTGATTGCCGTCATTACTGTGTCTAGTATTCCTCAATCTGTATATGCAGCAGGTGAAATTTCTCAAGGATTTGCAGTTGGAGAGGCTTTGCCAGAGTGGATTGGTTGGGCCATTGTCGTTGGTCTAGGAATGGTATTTGCTGTAATCATTACAGTTGAAGTAAAAATTGAAGAAAAATACCTAGGAGTTAGTCAAACTTCTGAAATGTTTAACACAGCAGGAAGAACCATCAAAACTGGTCTTACTGCAGCAGCAATTGTCTCAGCATGGACATGGGCTGCAACTTTACTACAATCATCTACTGTAGCATATCAATATGGTATCAGTGGTCCATTTTGGTACGCAGCAGGCGCATCAATTCAGGTTTTATTATTTGGAATTTTAGCTATTGAATTAAAACGAAAAGCACCAAATGCACACACCTTCTTAGAAATTATTCGTGCTAGATATGGTAATGGCTCTCACAAAATATTCTTGGTATTTGCACTTATGACTAACATGATTGTAACTGCAATGCTTCTACTTGGAGGTTCAGCAGTTGTCAATGGTTTAACTGGAATGGATATTTCGCTAGCCGCTTTCTTAATTCCAATCGGTGTTATGATTTACACTTTAGTCGGCGGACTAAAAGCAACTTTCGTTGCAGATTATATGCACACTATTATCATATTCGTAGTAATCTTGACCTTTGTTACAGCAGTATATGTCAATACTGACATTACTGGTGGTATAGAAGGAATGTACGATAAATTAGTAAAAGCAGCTGAAATAAGACCGGTTGAGGGTAATGCCGCAGGAGCCTTCTTGACTATGGCATCAGCAGGTGGTTTGATGTTTGGTATCATTAACATAGTTGGAAACTTTGGTACTGTCTTTGTAGACCAAGCATACTGGCAAAGAGCAATTGCTGCTCAACCAGGATCAACTGTAAAAGGCTTCTTACTTGGAGGACTTTGTTGGTTTGCAATTCCATTTACACTTGCAACTACAATGGGTCTGACGGCGGTTGCGCTTGATGTGGATATTACTATGCAACAAGCTCAAATGGGCTTAGTAGTTCCAGCTGCAGCAACTGCACTAATGGGAGAACTTGGAGCAATTATGGTATTAACAATGTTATTCATGGCAGTAACTTCTGCAGGATCTGCAGAATTAATCGCAGTATCCTCACTGGTAACATATGATCTGTATAGAACATACAAAAATCCTAACGCTTCAGGTAAACAACTTGTCAAAGTATCTAGGGCAACTATTGTTGCGTTCGGGCTTGGTATGGGTGGTCTAGCTGTAGTACTACTTAGCATGGGTCTAAGTCTTGGATTCGTCTACTTAGCAATGGGTATCTTGATTGGTTCGGCAGTAATTCCAATCGCACTGACGATACTGTGGTCCAAAACCAACAAAGTTGCCGCAACAGGGGGAGCAGTTATTGGATTATTCTGTTCAACAACTGTATGGGTAATAACAGCATCTGGTGCAGGTGGTTTTGTCGAATCAGGTGGTGTTATTGACTTAGCTAGTCTTGGTAACAATTACGCTATGCTATTTGCAAATATTACCGCAATCCTATCAGGTGGTATAATTGCAATAATTGGAAGTCTTGCAGCAGGCAAAACATTTGATTGGAATGATCTTAAAACAAAGATTACTCTTGTCGAAATCTCTGCTGCTGACAAAGCCGCAACCGCAGAAGATGAAGAGACATTGAAGAGAGCCTTCAAGTTTAGTCTTAAAGGAGGCGGTATCATGACTTTAATTCTTATCATCGCATGGCCAATGCCATTAATTGCATCAGGATATGTATTCGAACTAGGTTCTTATGCTGTATGGGTAGCAATATCAGTTGCATGGGTATCAATTGCATCAGCAATCATCATATTCTTGCCAATTATCGAGGCAAGAAAAGGCATAGCAAAAGTCTTTAGTGGACAGAAATCAGAAGGAGCATAATGACTTCTTGCACTGGGTGTAATGTTGCACTGGGCTTTAAAAAATATAATTTTCAGAAACAATGGCGTATTCCTGGGTATTTTTGTAGAGAATGTATGAAAAAAATGGGTCAAGATTTTGATGATCATGGAAGAATAACTCTTCCTAAGAGATCATGTGATTCATGTCACCAGAATTTTTATTTCTTAACTACAACATGGCAAAATAAAAAACGTCATCGTTGTTGTGATGTTTGTAAAGATATTGTAGACATCGAAGCATCTTCTACCAAATATACTGATGAGCCTTACTTACCTCCAGTTCCTTCTAGAGTTCCAGTAATGATGGCTCTTTTTGCAGCTTTTGGTGTATTGTTAATGATTGTTGGTCTTGCATATGTTTTATTAAATGCAGATTTAGGACTGCTTCATATTGTTGTGGGTAGTTCTATGACTGCAGGTGGATTTATGCTGGCACGAAAAATGGTTAAAGTTAGAAATGTTGTATTAGGTAAACTATCAACTCCTCAAAAATAATATTAATTTTTAAATCCTATAAGCTTTAGAATAATACTATGAGAACAAGTGATCCAAAATATAGAAAATATATGTATGCTTTAATGGGTATTTGTGCTGCAATTATTGTAATAGTAAATATGCCAAAGTAAATTAAAACTAATTATTTTTTAATTGATTCTAAAGAATGACCACGATTAGTAATCATTTGTGTAACTGCTTCAATTGTATAATCAAGTCCATGTTCTTCTTCAAAATGATCTCTTAATTTTTCAATTAAACCTACAGTTAATTCTTCATCTAAAACAAGATCACATTCGTATCCATAGTCATTACATCGTAGTTTAATTGTCATAAATTTCAAAATTCGATTAAGCTATAAAAACTGTAGACCCTACTTTTCTATAATATCACTAATAACCTCCAATAATTATTTCACAGTAAATGAAAGGTCTGGAATTTATTTTTCTTGGCATTGGTTCTGTTCTTGGAGCATTTCTAAGATACAAGCTTACTGAATCGCCGTTAATTTTCAATACATTATCTGTCAACATTTTGATAGTCAATATTGCTGGAGCTTTTATTCTTGGAGTATTTGTTGTACTTTCACAACAATGGCATCTTGATTCAAAATATTCTTTATTTGCTGCTGTAGGTTTTTGTGGTTCACTAACTACCATGTCGGCATTTGCACTTGATTCAAGTAATTTACTTGAAAATAATCAATATGTTTCATTTATTGTTAATATTTTAGCAAATGTAGGATTATCAATTGCAGCCTTAATTGGAGGCAAATCCTTAATGAGTGCAATTATCAATAATTAATTGAAAATGGTCTATTCATATCAAGTAATTAAATTTCAAACTATTTCGTTTGTTAATGGAGTTCATTGGTCTCAATCAGTTGGAGATAAAGGAATTCTCTACAAATCTCTAAAAGATCCATTTTCAAAACTTATTGTACAATCTCCAAATGGTTCAAAAAAATTGTATCATATTCCAAAAGATAGAACAGTTGTTGTAAATAATTATACTATACATTTTCTAGGTGAACCAGCTTAAACATTATTTTTAATACTCATAAATATCAAATTGAATTTATATCGCTAATTTTATAATAAAATATTGTTAGAATTAAATAAAAAAGTATTCGGTAATATTATGACTCAAGAAATTATTGGCTCAGAACCATCTATTTCTGAAATAAAAATTATTTTTGAAAAAGAACTTATAATTTTAATTAAAAATTTAGAATCAACTTCAAAAGAAAATTTAAAAAATCTTTTAGAACAACAAAAAATTTGCCAGAAACATGTCAATACTAGACCTGGTGCAATGGCTTTGAATCAAAGTAAAATTATGATATTTAATAATTACAATAACAAATATGTTGAAAAGATTAGTGAAAAATTAATTAATTTTTAGAATCATCTGCTGGTTTTACAAAGCCACCATCTAATTTTTCATGATATTCATCCACTTCCTCATTAATTATTTTATCATCTGATGAATCATCTGCTGGTTTTACAAAGCCACCTTGAATTGAATCTGGTGGTGGAATTTTCTTTGATTTTCCTAATCCTATAGTTGTAATTATTACAGATGACAAAATAATGAAAAATATCATTTCTGGATATGCCTCAGCATTTGGTAAACCCATAGTTATTGGATAAGTTGCAAGTACAGCAGCAGCTAATCCTCTTGGAATCATTGAATTTGTTACTGATTTATCTAATTTAGAAAATCTTTTTGTTAATACAGCTTTTACAATACCTGCTCTACCAATATACACTGCAACTGTAATCACAATACCAAATATCATATATTCAATTTGTCCAAATGTAGCCATTAATCCAACAAATACGAAGAAAAATGATCTTACCAAAAATGTTAATTGATTATGTGTTGGATCATCCATTTCAATTCTTGGAGCTTTAAATCTGAGAATTCTGGAAAGATGTCTTTTGTTACCAATCATTAAACCAAATACTAATGCAGTTAATGCTCCTGATTCTCCAAATGAATTTGCCAAGAAAAATAAAACAAATAATATTGATAATGTCAACATATACGCATGTTGAGCATTTCCAAATTTAGTTGAAATATACATCCAAGGTATACCCACACCAAATCCTAGAACTAAACCAACTACAACTGCTCTACCAATTGTTTCTTGTAATGTTTGTAAATCAAAATGACCTGCAAGTACTGCTTCAAATAAAATAAATGCAATAATTGTAGCAAGAATATCTGTTACTGCTGATTCAAAACTTAGAATTGATTTAGTTTTTTCTGAAATTCTGATATTTCTAACTAAACCAAAAACAATTGCTGAACTACTACCTCCAACAATTGAAGCTAACAAAATACTTTCTAACCATGTCCATTCTAGTACATAATGGGTAGCAACTGAAATTATTACAACTGATAAAATAAAACCAACAATTGCTAGTGTAAATGAATAATGAGCAGTTTTTATCACATGTTTGATATCTAAATTTAATCCTCCATCAAACATGATAATTATTAATGCAAGTGCAGCAAAATATGGTACAACTTGAATTACAGCTTCAGCTTGAATAATTCCAAATACGGGTCCTATGATGACTCCTAGAATCATTAAAAATGCCACATCTGGAATTCCTGTTTTTTTAAAAAACGCTTCACCAGCTACTCCAAGAAATATCACAACACCTGCAGCAAGTAATATTATTGGAGCAGCAGCAATTGGTTCATCTTGTATTGATAATGAAGAAATTGAATTTTGAATTTCTATTAATTTACTCAAAATAAACGATAAATCGATTTCTGATATTGAAAAATCTTCTATTTGTGATGTGATCAAATTTAATATTGCTAAACTAAATGTATCCATTACTACTTGATTGAAATTTCATATGGTTAAAAAGTAAACTAAATTTTTTATGAGTGTGAAGAATTTTTGAAAAACATTAAATCCAATACAACATTCATTTTTCTTATTGAGTGCAACTAATTCATTACGTGAGGATCATAAACAAATTAGGCGTTTAGATAAAGTAATCATA
>Ga0209305_1001375_pt1 | contig 15677 bp, 18 predicted proteins | sample COGITO_mtgs_1103_FD_184792 | JGI IMG/M metagenome (GOLD analysis project Ga0209305, IMG submission 184792) | Pelagic marine microbial communities from North Sea - COGITO_mtgs_110321 (SPAdes) (version 2) | ecosystem: Environmental > Aquatic > Marine > Epipelagic ...
CCTACACATTGACTATAGCAGGTAACCTATATACTAGAGAAGCTGGTGAAGTACCGTTTCGTTTTGCAGAGGGTGTTTCGGTATCGTTGGTTAGATCCAACATTGTTGAATTGATTACGGTAGAAGCACTTGCTGTTGCGATTACACCAGCCGATGTTACTGCGATTGCGAATGCGGCCGCTGATCAGGTCTGGGACGAAACGCTTTCAGATCACAAAACTGCTGGTAGTACAGGCAGAAAACTTAATGATAACTTGAAGAAAACATCTTACATAGCGAGGATATAAAATGAGTGAAGTAGAAAATGAAATTGAAGCAATCGATCCTGAAGTTGGAGAAATTGCAACTGTTGGTCATCCAGAAATCGACAGCCCCAATCCGATTGCAGATTTAATTGATAAAATCGGAGAAAAAGATTATACAAGCGCAGAAAAATCTTTTCAAGATGTTATGCAAGATCGCGTTCAAGATGTGTTAGATCAAGCGAAAATTCGTCTTGCCGGACAGTTATACAATAAAGATGTTGCCATTGGAGATGAAGTGGATGTCGAAACCATAACTCAAGACGATCTTGATCAACCAAATGAAAGTTAGAAAATTAAATTCGTATAAATAATTGTTATGAAATCATTTAAGCAAATTCGCGAATCCAAAAAAATGCCTGCTGGTGAGCATGTTTACTCAAAAAAAGTGAACAAGCATACCGTTATGGTGCATAAAGATAAAAAAGGTTTTGCTGTTTATATTGACGGTGAAAAACTAGATACCTATAAGTCTCAGAAAGAAGCAGAGAAAATGGGTACTTCATTCGCAAAGGAAATGTAGTCAATGAAACTTATTGCAGAATACCAAGAAAACGATATTGAATGTATCGTTGAAAAGAAAGAAAATGGCGATAAAAGTTATGCCATTGAAGGCGTTTTTGCACAAGCAGAACAAAAGAATAGAAACGGTCGTGTTTATCCAAAGCAGATTATGGAAAGTGCTGTGAATAAATACGTTACCGAACAAGTGGCACAGAAAAGATCAGTCGGAGAGTTAAATCATCCCGAAGGTCCTAATGTGAATCTTGACAAAGTTTCACATCTCATCACTCAACTTGAATTCAAGGGGAATGATGTGATTGGAAAGGCATCTATATTAGATACTCCGAATGGTAAGATTGTTAAAGGTCTTCTTGATGGGGGAGTCAAACTGGGTGTTTCAACTCGTGGTATGGGTAGTCTTGAGAGCAAGAACGGCACGATGTACGTGAAAGAGGATTTCATTCTCAACACTGTAGACATCGTTCAAGATCCATCAGCACCCGCAGCTTTCGTTAATGGTATTATGGAAGGTGTTGAGTGGATATGGAATAATGGCGTTATTGAACCTCAAGTAATTGAAGAAATGGAGACTGAAATTAAATCTGCTCCTCGCAAGTATCTCTACGAGACACAAGTGCGTGAGTTTAAGAATTTCCTCTCATTACTTAAATCCAAATAAAGGAGTACAACAATATGTCTAACGACAATGTAAATCTTCCTTCGGATGAGATCGAGGAAGGTCAAACGGCTCACAATCCAGACTCTGCTGAAGCAGATAGTGTTCAGTCCGTAGCGAAAACTGATGATGCAGTCAAAAAGGCACCGAAGCGTAAAGGCGATAAGGATGTCAAAGACGAACCATCAGGTGCACCGAAAACTAAAGCAGGCATGATCAATGCTATGTTCAGCAAAATGAATGGTATGAAGACAAGTGAATTGTCTAAGATGCATGCATCTTACCATGAAGACGCTGACAGCGAAGGTGATGAATTGGAAGAAACTTCCTATGACTTCACTGATGATCTTAATGCGTTGGTCGAATCAGAAGCAACTCTTTCTGATGAGTTCAAACAAAAGACTGCTGTAATTTTCGAAGCGGCTATAAATTCCAAAATCTCTGAAAAAGTAGAGGAATTGGAAGATGAATATCAATCTAAACTCGAAGAAGAACTCACGATTACACGTGATGACCTCACTGAGAAAGTTGATTCATACCTCAACTACGTAGTTGAACAGTGGATGGAAGAAAATAAGGTCGCAATCGAATCTGGTCTGCGTACTGAAATCGCTGAAGGTTTCATGGACTCGTTGAAAGACTTGTTCGTTGAATCATACATCGATGTTCCTGAAACAAAGGTTGACCTAGTTGATGAACTTGCAGAATCTGTTGAAGACCTTGAGCAACGTCTCAATGAACAGACTGGTTCTGTGTTAGAATTATCTGAAAAGTTAGAAGAGTACCAAAGAGAAGCGGTTATCCGCGAATCTTCACGTGATCTTGCTGACACTCAGGTAGAAAAATTACGATCATTAGTTTCTTCACTTGATTTTGAAAGCGAAGAAGTTTTCTCTGAAAAGGTTAAAACTGTTAGAGAATCTTACTTTACCAAAGAATCAAATAACGAAGTATCAGAGATCGTAGAAGACTTTGAAGATGCAAACGTACAAGAGGTTTCCTCTTCTATGGACGCATATATTCAAGCAATCAAAAAATCTAAGTTTTAAATAAGGGGTAATAAATGCAAATTTCCTACGACAAATTAGTCGAGAAGTGGGCACCGGTTCTTAACGAAGAGTCTAGCGGCAAGATCGTTGACTCACATCGTCGAGCGGTAACTGCTGCTGTTCTCGAAAACCAAGAAAAGGCATTCGCTGAAGAGCGAAACATGTTGGCAGAAGGTCCTTTGGCAGGTTCAACTGCTGCTGGTAGTAACTCAGTAACTGGCGGCGTTGGTTCTGCTGGTGCTGGTTGGGATCCCGTGATGATCGCTCTCGTTCGTCGCGCTATGCCTAACTTGATGGCATATGACATTTGTGGTGTTCAGCCTATGACTGGTCCTACTGGTCTTATCTTTGCCATGAAGTCACGTTACAAGTCTACCAAAGCAGGTGTTTCTGCTGGCGACGAAGCTTTGTTTAACGAAGCAGCAGTACGTTATTCTGGTGACAGTAACCTTGTTGCACAGGGCAACGATCCTTCAGGTTTGGCATCTGCAACAGATACTAACGCTGACAGTGGTATCGACGATTCAGGCGCACAATATGTTCCTGGTGGTCTGGGCGACTCAACTGGTGCTGGTTATACAACTGCCGAAGCAGAAGCTTTGGGCGTTGATACCGGAACTCCTTTCGCAGAAATGGGTTTCAGCATCGAGAAGCAAACCGTTACGGCTCAGTCACGTGCATTGAAAGCAAGTTACACGCTTGAACTCGCGCAAGACTTGAAAGCAATCCACGGTCTTGACGCAGAAACTGAATTGGCAAATATCTTGTCAACTGAAATCCTTGCTGAAATTAACCGAGAAGTAATTCGAACGGTTAACTCACAAGCAAAAATCGGTGCGGTAACTGCCAACATGACTACTCGCGGTATCTTCAATCTCAGCACTGACGCTGATGGTCGTTGGTCTGTTGAAAAGTTCAAGGGTCTGGTTGTTCAATTAGAGCGTGAGATGAACCAAATTGCTAAAGACACTCGTCGAGGCAAAGGTAACATTGTTATCTGTTCTTCAGACGTTGCAACTGCATTGACTGCAGCTGGCATGTTGGATTACTCTCCTGCACTTACCACTCAGTTGAATGTTGATGACACGGGCAACACGTTTGCTGGTGTTCTTAACGGACGCACTCGCGTTTACATCGACCCATATGCGACTACTGACTATGTAACTTGTGGTTACAAAGGCACGAATCCTTATGATGCTGGTGTATTCTACTGTCCTTACGTACCTCTCCAGATGGTACGTGCGGTTGGTGAAGAAGACTTCCAACCTCGCATTGGGTTTAAGACTCGTTACGGTCTTGCGTCTAATCCGTTTGTTGGTTCTGCTCCTACTGCAGACAACCTTGCTACACCTCGTACTAACCAGTACTACAGAATCTTCCGAGTTGACAATATCCTCGACTAAGATCAGTAATACAAATTTGTACAGCAAAACGAGAAAGGGACCCGAATGGGTCCCTTTTTTTGTCTAACCAATTTTAGTTTTTCAGATCAAATTACTACTAGATCCATTTCTTTTTTGGTGCCACCGTTCTTCAGGTCAGGAGTTTCGTCTTGAGGTAAGAACCCATTATATTTAATGGGGAACTTTTCAGGCGAAGGTCGTATACCCGTAGCAGATTCACAAAGGTCTTGCCAGAACACAACCATGTCATCAAATTGACGTAACCATGATTGTCTCTGGACATCGAGTTTTCCCTGAACGGGTTGATCGACATATCCAGTCAGTTTCACTGTTGTTTTTTTATCTAGTGCCAGTTTCATGGCATCGTAAAAAACATTTTTGTTCACGGCTTTTTTAACATACCCAAACTCATTACTTGTACAAGGGACATTAATGTTCTGTGCAAGATTTTTTGCTTGGTCACCGTCAAGAGGTCGCAACTTTGTTCTTTTGTACTCACTAGATGATTGTACAATTTTGAATGCTTTGTTGTATTCAATCTTTCGATGTGGTTCAACAATACTATTCATAAAAGATGCAACTGCACCATCTTTAGTAAAATCGGGGACTAATGCGCCGATGTCAATTGCTTTTTGAACTGCATTTGCAATGTCATCTGCCGTATTTCGTGCTTTTGACAATTTTACCCAGTTGGCTCTACAACAAAACCTAAGTCTGTCTAACGGCGTTGCAAACGAAACTTCATCTGCAAGACAGGTATCTATTCCCATCATATCGAAACACATCGAACGGTTATAACCGTTTCTGAGTATGAACTCACAGTTCGTGCCGAGATCTATTTTCTCTTGCACTGTCAGACGACTAATTTGAATTGGTAGTTCAGAATAAATATGCGAATAAGCATGATAACTATCCACCAAGGATTTTACATTTTCTGAGTTGTAAGTCAATGCTCTTATTTGGTCATTGACATTGTAGTAAACATTTTTTCGGTTTACTACGATGCGCTTCTCGTATTTCACGCCTCGGTGCTTATCATAAGCACTGGGTGGCGCTTCTCTAAGCGACTTTCTTATATCGTAAAGTATATCCATAGGTACTCCTATTTGGAATAAGGTTAGACAAAATGTGCGAGATACACTACTGTGACTCACAAGCTTAATATACACCATTTTTGTCTGTTTGTCAAGTATAAATAAGAGAAATACTAGGATTAATTTTCACATGGCAGATTTCATCGACAATATTAACATGTTACAACCTACAGGATTTCGGTTGACCGTTTCTAGAGAATTTTATCCGCACCTGACATATTTCGCTAGTAGTGTTACTCATCCTAGTGTAGAAACTGGGGGAGTCAAAGTAGGATACTCTAGAGTAGATGTCACTTTACCCGCCGATAAGATACAATACGGAACCGTAACATTTGATCTTATGATGGATGAGGGCATGGAATCTTATAAAGAAATATACGATTGGCAAAAAAGAATGGTGGAGACCAACCACCGTCCCGCATCTGCTCGATTTTCTTCTCAGTTCGGTGATCAACCAATACCCGCCAGTTCTAATGACATAAAACTCAGTATACTCACAAGTAGTTTAACTTCAAGTAGACAGATTGTTTATCGGAATGCTTTACCGGTTTCTTTGGGTGATATTCAATTTGCATCCACAAGTGACGGAGCATATATCACCTTTCCCGTAACGTTTTCATTTGACTATTTTGACTTCTCGTGATATAATAGATGTACATTTAAATATATTGTATGATAATGACGTTAGAACAAATACTCGAAGAGTGGAAGAAAGATTCTAAAATTGAAATGCTGGCAATAGATGAAGCATCTAGAATCACACCTGAACTTCATGCGAAATATCTCACCTTGCTATCTACCTTTAAGCTTAAAATGAAAGATGCGGAGTTCAAGCAGAAAGAGTTGATGAAGTGGAAATGGTTGTGGTATAACGGGAAACTCAGTGAGCAAGAGATCAAGCGATTTGACTGGGATCCTGATCCGTTTGACGGTCTTAAGATACTGAAAGGAGATATGGCACACTATGTCGAAGCAGATCCAGAACTGGTTGCCAGTGAAGCAAAATTAGAGTACCTTAAAACCATTATAGATACATTGAAAGAAATTGTTGAAAACCTCAAATGGAGGCATCAAACAATAGGCAATATTATACGATGGAAACAGTTTGAAGCAGGATTTTAATAAGTACGATGAACTTCGAGCGTTGGGTAACGGTAGTCTTGAACGATACCTTTTACCAGCGTTTGATATATCTCACCTTCAAAACTATCAACATTGGAAAGACCAAAGAGACTCTCGTGATCAGGGGCGTTTCTGGGGTCATCTTCCACCTACCGATCAAATAAAAAACTTTCTAGACGATGTTGGTGACATTGTTGATCCTCAAACGATACTTGAAATAGGTATTTGTTTAGGGTACAGTGCTACCTACATGTTACAGTCATGGCCAGGATGTAAAATTCTTGGTGTAGATAAGGTGGCATTTCAAAAATATCCTGCTCATGACGTGCATACTAATCGTGCATGTCTCGAATTTACTATTTCAAAATATCCCGGAAGATATTTTCCATTACAATGCGATAGTAAAGAAATAGGAAAGGGATGGATGTTAAATCCTAATGGAACCTTTGACCTTGCATTTGTTGATGGATGGCACAACTACGAATATGCTTGGGCAGATATTCAATCTTGTAAAGATTTAAATATTAAATATCTCATGATAGATAATGCACTCACAACAGATGGTGTTAAACGCGCCATCAAAGATCATGAACTTATTGAAGAAATATCGGTCGAGTACGAAACAGTTCGTTCTCTAGTTAACGGACTTCCTCCCCAAAGATTACAGATGTGGGTAGAAAAATTAGGGTTGTATACGTGGAAGAATTAACACTTAAACTTAAAGACTATTCGATGTTGCGGGTAAATTGTTCGTCTGGAGTAGCAGCAGAATTGAGTGAATATTTTTCGTTCTTTGTTCCGGGTTATAAATTCATGCAACCTTATAAACGAAAAGTGTGGGATGGTAAGATACGTCTATTCAATAGAATGAACGGGGAGATCAACGCGGGTCTTCTATATGCCATCAAAGAATTTGCGATGAATTCTGGGTATAAAGTATCTCAAGAAGATGGGCCCTACGGATTGCCTACCGAAAAAAATAAAGTCAACCACATGACTTTAATGAAGATGTTTGCAAAACTTGATCTACCTTTTATGCCTCGCGATTATCAGTACGATGCAATCACTCATGCAATAATCAACAAACGAGCAACACTAGTTTCCCCAACAGGTAGTGGAAAGTCTTTTATCATATACCTTTTGATGCGATGGTATCTGGAAGAGTATGAAACCGGTAATGTATTAATCATTGTTCCTACAACTGGTTTGGTTGAACAGATGACAAAAGACTTTGAAAATTACGGATATGACTCAAATTTAATTCATAAAATATACAGTGGTAAAGATAAAGAAACCAATAAACGAATCGTTATTACTACGTGGCAGTCTATACACCGACTTGCTCCTAAATGGTTTGAGTCCTTTGGTATAGTTTTTGGAGACGAATGTCATGGGTTTAAAGCAAAATCTTTATCGTCCATTATGAACAAAGCAATCAATGCAGAGTATCGGTTTGGTACAACAGGTACCTTAGATGGCACTCAGACGCACCGTATGGTCCTTGAGGGGTTGTTTGGTCCTGTGCATAAGGTAACTACTACCAAAAAGTTACAGGATGCTAAACAACTTGCGAAATTAGATATAGATATTATATTATTAGAATATTCTGAAGAAGAACGGGCAAGGCTCCAATCTGCAACTTATCAAGAAGAAATTGATTTTATTGTTTCATATAGTGCACGTAACAATTTCATTCGTAATCTAGCATGTTCTTTGGAAGGTAATACTCTGGTTCTTTTTAACCTAGTAGACAGACACGGGAAAGTTCTCAGAGATTTGATAGAAGATAGGGTAGGAGAAAACGACAACAATCAAAAAAAGATTTTTTATGTGAGTGGGGAAACTAAGACCTCTGACCGAGAAAATGTTCGGGCAATCGTAGAAAAACAATCGAATAGTATTATCATTGCCAGTTTGGGTACTTTTAGTACTGGTATAAATATTAAAAACATTCACAATATTGTTTTCGCATCTCCTAGTAAATCTCAAATAAGAGTTTTACAATCAATAGGTAGAGGACTCAGAGTGTCAGACAATGGGCGTGATACTAAACTTTATGACATTGCTGACAATTTAAGATATAATGGTAAACCTAATTTTACTTTACGACACAGTGCAGAAAGAGTTAAAATATATAATAACGAAAAATTTCCTTTTAAACTAACAGAAGTGAAAATATGATATGTATGACGTAAAACAGTTTCGATTAAGTTCAGGTGAAGAAGTTATTGCAGAAGTACTAGAATGGCCGGACAATACATCTCCTGATCTTATTATACGTAATGCGGTGTCTCTTCTTCGGTATGAAGATTCTAATGGTTCTAAATTTTATGGTTTTAAAACGTGGATACACTTTGCTGAAGAACCGGATTCATTAACTGTAATGTCTCCAGACCATATCATTGCAACTACCAATCCTCATGAACTATTAGTATCTCAATATAGAAGTTCCTTGCAAGAAATTATTGAGTCTGCATCTATAAGAAATAAACAACTTAAAATGGAAGAATTAGAAATTTCTAAATTGATTGGTGATAAGTTAAAAAACTTTTTGTTAAATGAAACCGGTTATGATAACGATGGTGATGATGGATATTCTATGGATTCTGGTGTGTCAAATATTATCAAGTTTCCTCCTATCCACTAAAAGCACTCTATACTATCCCTTCTGCGAACTTAGTTCTAGGGTAACACATATTGAGTGTTTTGTCAAGTATTAATTTTCACTTGACTCAATTCAATTTTTCTGTTATACTTTATAGTATGAAATATACACCTTACACCTTAAAAAAAGTAAAAGATTCTTCCGCATCTAAAAAATTTACTGTTATCTCTACCTTCGCGGGTGGAGGTGGTTCCTCCACTGGGTATCGTCTTGCCGGAGGTAACATTTTAGCAATCAATGAATTCATTGAAGAAGCACGAAACACTTACCACGATAATTACCCAGACACTCCTATTCTGCCTGATGACATCAAAAACCTTACCGGTCAAGATTTGTTAGATGCAGCGGGTATAAAGAAAGGTGAGTTGGATATCCTTGACGGTTCTCCTCCCTGTAGTGCGTTCTCTGTAAGCGGAAAAACACAATCCGGTTGGGGTCAAACCAAATCGTATTCTGATGGTGCCAAAGTATCTAACATTGAAGATCTATTCTTTGAGTTCCTAAGATGTGCCAATGATATTCGTCCTAAAGTAATTGTGGGAGAGAATGTTAAAGGTCTTACGATAGGTGAGCCCAAGAAGATTTATCTTCCTGCTATTCTTAAAGAGTTTGAAAACATTGGATATGATGTGGCATTTAAAGTCCTCGACTCAAGATACTATGGTGTCTCTCAAACTCGTGCACGTGTAATCTTTATAGGTACTCGTCGAGATGTTACTGAAAAGTTAGGGTTATGTGAAATGACGCTCCCTTCGGTTTTTCCTCGCCCAGATACTGAAGTGCTTCCTTTGGAAGAAGTCACTAAAGGTCTTGTACAAGATCCAGAAGAAGTTGCAATGCTTACTGAAAAATGGATCAACACGGCATACTATAAAATAACCGCAAGTAAAATGCCCAACGATCCACCCAAGGTATTGAGTGGTCGCGACTATCATCCTAAGAAACACCATTTTAATCTAAAGAAATGTTCTCGGTTTGCACCCGCACCAACCCTTACGGCAATGGGCGGTTCTATGTCATCTGCTGGTCCTATTCATTGGAACGAAACAAGAAAGTTGACAATCGGTGAATTAAAGCGTATAATGTCTCTTCCGGATGATTTTAAACTAACCGGAAAATGGAACCAACAAGCAGAACGTATCGGTCGAATGGTTCCTCCTATTATGATGCAACGTATTGCTACTGCAATCTATGAAAATGTACTGAGACCATATAATCATGACTAACATAGTAAACGATTTTACCTTTGCCCAGCGAGAAGAAGGGTTTGATAAACACATTGAAATGTCAATACGTGGGTATCAACAACTTCATGATGATGTAGTGAATTTCTCCCGTTATTTTGTTGAGAACGGATCTTGTGTTTATGACATTGGTTGTTCCACTGGCAAGACCCTTCATGCCATGATTGATCAGAATAAAGAATTCGCCCCTCATGCTGAATACTACGGCATTGAAATTTCAGAAGGGTTTCGAGAAGAAATGGAAACTCGGGAAAATCGCTTGTCTTTCGAAGGACATGATATTAATCTAACCATTGCAGATGCGGCAGAGACATTCATCAGTAATGCTAATCTTGTTACGTCCTTATTCACTTTACAATTCATGACGGATAAAGATCGAAGACATCTTGTTAATAATATTTACCAAGGTCTCAACACTGGAGGAGCATTCATCTTTTCTGAAAAAACTCTTGGGAATTCTCCCAAGGTTCAAGACATGATGACCTTCATGTATTATGATTTTAAAAGACAACACTTCGATGATTCTGACATATTAGAAAAAGAACTTACTTTAAGGAATATGTTGAAACCTATGACGTTTTCTGATATAATTAATATGTTGATAGAAGCAGGTTTCGAATCAGATAATATCCAACCTTTTTGGCAAAACCATTTATTCGTAGGAGTACTAGCACTAAAATGAATACTGACACACAACAGCAACAACAACAACCACCACCCTTAAAACCTAAAGAAAAACCCCATTACGTCAACAATGCTCAGTTCTCTCAAGCAGTTGTAGATTATGTCACTGACTCTCGCGAGAAGGTTGCCGCAGGGAATCCGAAACCAATCGTCACTGACTATATTGCAAGATGTTTTCTTAAAATTTCAGAAGGACTATCTCACAAAGCAAACTTTGTTCGCTACACTTATCGGGAAGAGATGGTAATGGATGCTGTGGAAAATTGTCTCAAGGCTATTGAGAACTATAATCTAGAGGTGGCAACACGCACGGGCAAACCCAATGCTTTCGCGTATTTCACTCAGATCTCATGGTATGCATTCCTTCGTCGAATTGCCAAAGAAAAGAAGCAGCAAGATATTAAGATGAAGTTTATTACCGAAACTGGTTTAGATCAATTGATATCCGAAGAAATAAACAATAATCCTGCCGCCAAACAGACTCAAGCATTTGTAGATGAACTCCGCGAGCGCATTGACTATGTGAAAGGGCAAGATAATAAAATTACTGATTATAAAAAAACAACTAAACCACCCCGCAAGAAAAGAACCAGACAAGTCGATTCTGATTTAACTGAATTTATGATAGATAAAAAATAATATGAAACTTGCAATTCTAAACGATACCCATGCCGGATGCAGAAACTCGTCTGAAATCTTTATGGATTACCAAGAACAATTTTATCGTGATGTGTTCTTTCCATACCTTGAAGAACATGGCATCAAGAAGATAATTCACCTTGGGGATTACTATGAGAATCGTACCTCCATTAATTTTAAGGCACTGTCGCACAATCGTCGAATATTTCTTGATGAGTTGCGTGTTCGTGGCATACACATGGATATTATTCCGGGCAATCACGATGTTTATTATAAAAACACAAACAACCTAAATGCTCTCAAAGAATTGCTCGGGCATTATATGTCAGAGGTTAGAATCATTGAGCAACCCACAGTGGTTGACTATGATGGTATGAAGTACGCACATATACCATGGATCAATCCTGAGAACGAAGAGAAGACGCGCTACTTCCTCAACACATGTAAGGCTGATGTGGTAGGTGCACATTTAGAGTTGGATGGATTTGAGATGCAGAAAGGCGTGACGTGCACTGGTGGTATGTCTGCTGATGCATTTAGACGATTTGATATGGTATTGTCCGGTCATTTTCATACTAAATCTCAACAAGAAAATATATATTATCTTGGTAGTCAAATGGAATTCACGTGGTCAGACAGTGGAGATAGAAAGTATTTTCATATCTTTGATACTGATGATCGTACTCTTACTCCCGTAGAGAATCCCATCACCATGTTCCAGAAGATCTATTATGATGATACTTCAGATGCTAGTCTGGCACTAACAGACGTTCGTTATGTGGATAATAAATTTGTCAAAGTAATTGTGGTTAATAAAAAAGACCCTAAGAAGTTCGAAGCATTCATTGATAAGATAAATGCTCGTAAGATTCACGGGTTACAGATCGCAGAGAACTTTCAAGATTTTGTTGGTACTAATGTAGAAGATGCGAAAATATCGGTTGACAGTACGGACGATCTGTTGTATACTTATATTGATGCGGTGGATACTGAATTAGATAAAGATCGCATTAAAAATAATGTACGTGCTCTTATGGTAGAGGCACAAAGTTTAGAGATTGTATGATTGTATTCGAGAAAATAAAATACCGTAACTTTTTGTCTACGGGAAACGAAGATACCGAAATTAACTTAACCGATACTGCAACGACCTTGGTTGTTGGTCAGAATGGATCTGGTAAATCAACTCTACTAGATGCTTTATCATTTGTGTTATTTGGTAAAGCACATCGTAATGTGAATAAACCTCAATTAATTAACAGTGTCAACAATAAAGACTGTGTGGTCGAAGTAGAGTTTCTTGCATTAGGTCAACAATTCAAGGTCGTTCGTGGATTAAAACCTGCTCGGTTTGAGATCTGGCAAGACGGGACTATGATCAATCAAGACTCTCATTCAAAAGAATATCAAAAAATTCTAGAACAAAATGTTCTTAAATTAAATCACAAAACCTTTCATCAAATCGTGGTGCTGGGGAGTAGCAGTTTTATTCCTTTCATGCAACTCCCCGCATCCACGAGGCGTGAGGTAATTGAAGACCTGCTCGACATTAATGTATTCTCTAAGATGAACCAGATTCTTAAAGAGAAAGTGGCAACTCTGAAAGAAGAGATTCGGAATAATGATCACAAGATAGAACTGAATAAAACCAAGATAGATTCTCACAAGAGTCATATGGGTGAATTACAAAAAATCTCTGAGTCTGCCAAACAAGATAAACTGAACTTGATTAGTGAAGAAGAAGCAGAGTTGAATCTTCTAAATGCCCTAATAACAAATTGGGAAGATAGTGCTCTATCTGACCTTCAAACCCGTCAGTCTGCATTGGACACTAAGATCAATGAGATGGGTAAGTACGTCTTTCAGTTTAATGCTAAACAGAAAGCATCGAACAAAGAGATTAAATTCTATGAAGACAACGAAGACTGCCCCACCTGTCAGCAAACCATCGAGGCCTCCTTCCGATTGGATAAGGTACAGAACGCCAAAGACAAGTGGGACGAACTTGAAGAAGCAAGACAGCAGTGTGAACATCAAATAGGAAGGTTGACTAATGATAAACAAGATATTCAGTCCTCTATTGATGCGGAAATTGAAGAACGGAATAAAATTAACACGCTCAAAGAAAAAATCACATGGACCCAAAGACGAATTACTTCTTTACAGGGTGAGTTATCCGAACTCGAAACAGGTGTACATAGCCTGCAAGAAGCACGAGATACTCTCTCAAGTGAAGAGAGTAAAAGAGAAATTCTCATTGATGCCAAACTCGAATATGCCGAGCAACGAGAATACAACAACGTCATAACAGAATTATTAAAAGATACTGGTATTAAAACCAAGATCATCAAGCAATACCTGCCGGTCATCAATCAGTTGACCAACCAGTATCTTCAGGTGCTTGATTTCTACGTTCACTTTGACTTAGACGAGTCTTTCAAAGAAACCATACGGTCACGTCATCGTGATGCGTTTTCTTATGACAGTTTCTCCGAGGGTGAAAAGCAACGCATCGACTTAGCACTTCTGTTTACTTGGAGGCAGGTTGCTAAGATGAAGAACAGTATCGCCACCAACCTACTGATTCTTGATGAGACTTTCGACAGTTCTCTCGATGCGGATGGGGTAGAAAATCTACTCAAGATTCTTGAAACTATTGATAACGACACGAATGTATTCATCATCTCACACAAAGGTGAGTTGTTGGACAACAAATTTGATCGCAAGATCGAATTTATCAAGCACAAAAACTTTTCTAAAGTTGCTTGACACCCGCGGTACAATGCTGTATAATGTATACAATATTAACTTAAAGGAACTATATAATGGAATTATCTGAATCAACCCTTGAAGTACTCAAGAATTTTTCTTCTATAAATTCTAATTTGGTCTTCAATGAAGGCAACGTAATTAAGACTGTATCTGAAGCCAAGAATGTTTTAAGTACTTCTACCTTAGACGTAGAGTTTCCTCGTAAATTTGGTATCTATGATCTCAATGAGTTTCTTAGCACCTTGTCTTTGCTAGATACTCCTCGGCTCAAGTTTGAGGATAACTTTGTAATTGTGAGCGATGGTAGTGGTCGATCTCGTATCAAGTATCATTATTCTGATACTGAGATGTTGACTTCACCTTCAAAAGATATTATAATGCCTGAGACTGAAGTTAAATTCACATTAGATCGTGAGACGCTGTTGAAGATTAAACGCGCAGCCTCTGTTCTAGGGCACACTGAGGTATCAGTATCCGTTAAGGATAATGTTATGGCTTTAAGTGTTATAGATAATAACGACAATACGTCCAATGCATTCTCAATCGATGTTGACGGTACGTTTGAATCTACCAACTTTAGTTTCGTATTCAACATCTCAAATCTTAAGATGATTGACGGCGATTATGACGTTGGTATTTCGTCAAAACTAATTTCACATTTTGTGAACAAAGAGACCGGTATTGAATACTGGGTAGCACTTGAAAAAACTAGTACTTATGGAGTATAATGATGGACAATGAAGAGTTGATTGATTTGGTGAATCGTGTTACACGGAGCACTGTAGCTGTAATTGACACCGTAGCCGCACGTGGTGGGTTTCGAGGTGAAGAACTAGCGACCATTGGGCAATTACGAGATCAAAGTATTGCACTAATTCAGATGGTTGAGACTGAACAGTCTAATGCTGAAACTGAAGCTGAGTAAAAGCAGCACTATTATATTATGAGGTATGTGAATGAGCAGAGAAGAGTTTCTTTGGGTTGAGAAGTATCGCCCCGCGAAGATTGCGGATACAATTTTACCAGGTAAGTTAAAAGAAACGTTTAGTGAAATAATCAAGTCCGGTGAATTACCAAACATGCTGTTCACCGGCACCGCAGGTCTCGGTAAGACCACAGTTGCAAAGGCTCTTTGTAACGAACTGGACCTAGACTTTATCATAGTCAACGGTTCAGAAGAAGGCAACATTGAAACCCTACGAGGCAAGATCAAACGATTTGCTTCGTCTGTATCACTACAGGGTGGTGTCAAAGTTGTTATCCTTGATGAGGCAGATTATCTGAATCCTCAATCGACACAGCCAGCATTGCGCGGGTTCATCGAAGAGTTTTCAGATAACTGCCGATTCATTCTCACCTGTAACTTCAAGAATAGAATCATTGAACCACTCCACTCTCGGTGTGGCGTATATGAATTCAATACATCTAAGAAAGACATGCAAGCCTTATGCGAGCAGATGATGCAACGAGTGTTGTATATTCTGAAAGAAGAAGGTTCTCCTGTCAATGGTGTTTCAAAGCAA